>Ga0068858_100006033_pt1 | contig 11813 bp, 12 predicted proteins | sample KBSSwiS12_FD_66589 | JGI IMG/M metagenome (GOLD analysis project Ga0068858, IMG submission 66589) | Switchgrass rhizosphere microbial communities from Kellogg Biological Station, Michigan, USA - KBS Switchgrass S1-2 | ecosystem: Host-associated > Plants > Roots > Rhizosphere > Soil ... | reverse complement strand
GCCGGGGCATCGGCGAGCGCGGCGCAGAATTCCTCAGAGCAGGTCCCGGGATGCCGGAATAGCCACCCGCATCAGCGCTCACGGTCCGCCGCCACCCAGGGCCGGCCATTGCCGCCGGCCAGCCGATAGGACATGCGCGCCGCCACGGTGTCGATGACCTTGAGCTCGCGCGGCGTCGGCTCGTGCGCCTGGTCGTAATGGGTGCTGAGCATGCCGAAGACAGTGCCGGACCCATCGACCAGCGGTGTTGACTGGCAGGCCAGCGCACCGGCGCCGAGCATGACGTCCTCGGCCGGCGTTCCCTTGAAAATGGGGTCACTTGGGACGTGCTTCACCACCACCCGCCTGGCTTTGCTATGGGCGGCGCCGCAGGCGGAGGGCGTGGCGGCGTCCACCACGCTGAAGAAATCAATGAAAGGCTGCTCGAAGCCGAGTTGCGCGACCAGGCGCAGGTTTGTTGCCTTCAACGATCTGGACGTTTCCCCGCGCCGCGCCGGTATTGGCGACTGCCGCGTTCAGCGACCACGCCATGAGCTCCTCGATTTGCCCGGCCGAAAACTCGGCCTCGATGAATTCCCCCAGCGAGCGAGCGCGCGGCGCGACAGTCAGCACGCCTTCGCCCGCAATGGGGTCCAGCCACAGGGAGCTTGCGGCACGGCCATTGCCCCGGCCATTGGCGCCCGCATCGGGAATCAGCCGGGCCGTTGCATCCTCGCCCACCACGTCGACCAGTTTCAGGAACACGAACCGCGGCATGCGCTCGTGTCCCGCCATCCATTGTTCCAGGTCACGCGCGGACACCCGCAGGTAACCACGAAGCTTGGCTTGCCCGCCCAGCACTTCGGCCGCGCGGTGCAACAGCGCAACGTCCAGCATGGATGCCACTACCCTCTCCCGCATGTTTACAGCGCCTCAAGCATACCGAATAACGGAATTTCCTGTGTCCGTAGAAATACCCTCGGAGCAGGCCCCGAGTAACATATCCGACCAGCGTCAAGCCGGGTGGTGACATGAGGAGGATGCTATGGATTTAGAGGCAAGAATCGCAGCACTCGAAGGACGAGTACGTTATCTCGAGGATCAGGAAAAAATTCGCGAATGCCTGGCGGAGTACGGGTTCAATGCGGATCTGGGTCGGTCGGACAACTACGTGGCGGGATGGACGCCGGACGGGGTCTACGACCTGGACAGCATGTACCTGGACGGCGCGGCGCAACTGAGGGAGATGATCGCGTCTCCCGATGGGTTCCATAAGACGCAAGTCGAAAACCGCAGCCAGCACACCGTGCTCAACCTCTACATCCGCATAGAGGGCGACAGTGCCTGGGCGGAAGGGTATTCGGTGGTTTTCGTTCGGCAGGACGTCAATATCAAGGCCATATTGGCCGGGTATAACCATTGGATATTCGAACGGGCGGGATCGCGCTGGCTTATGAAACGTCGCACGCGGCGTGAGATTGGCGGGGGGCAATGGGGAGGCGAGGTCATCAAGCAATACCTCGACGAGGAACGATCCCGCCGTAATTAGAGCGACGGTATTTGGGCTGCGTTCTTTTGGAATGCCACTCAGCCGCTATTACGCAGCCCCGCCGCCACCCCATTGATGGTCAAGTGGATCGCCCGCTTGATCGCCTCATCCTCATCCCCCGCCCGATACCGCCGCAACAACTCCACCTGCAAGTGATTCAGCGGGTCAAGATAAGGAAACCGGTTGCGGATGGTCCGCGCCAGCGAAGGACTACCCTCCAGCAAATCGCCCTCGCCGCAGATCGAAAGCAGCGCCCGCACCGTCCTCATCAATTCATCGCGCAGCCGGGGAAATATCGCCTCCCTCAACTTCTCATCCGGCACCAGCTCAGCATACCGCGAAGCAATCCCCAGGTCGGCCTTGGACAGCACCATTTCCATGTTGGCCAGCAGGGTGACGAAGAACGGCCATTCGCGGTGCATGCGTTGCAACTGCTCCATGCCGTCAGGCTTTCCGGCCGTCCATGCTTCCACTGCCGACCCAAACCCATACCACCCCGGCAGCATCAACCGGCACTGCGCCCAGGAGAACACCCACGGTATAGCCCTTAAATCTTCTATGGCAGTACTTTTTTTACGTGAAGCCGGCCGGCTGCCGATGTTAAGCGCGGCGATTTCGCTGATCACCGTCGATTCCCAGAAATAGCGCTCGAACCCGTCGGTCTCGTATACCAGGTTGCGGTAAGCCTTGAATGCATGCGCGGAGAGCGCATCCATGATCGCAAGATATTCAACCCGAGGCGCCGGGTCGGGCTGGTGCAAGAGCGTGGCTTCGAGGGTGGCGGCGACCAGCGTTTCCAAATTACGCCGTCCGGCCTCGGGATTCGAATACTTGGAGGAAATCACCTCGCCCTGCTCGGTGATGCGGATCTGGCCCTGCACCGCGCCGCCGGGCTGGGCCAGGATGGCCTGGTAGCTGGGGCCGCCGCCGCGGCCCACCGAGCCGCCGCGGCCGTGGAACAGGCGCAGGCGGATGCCGTTGCGCGCGAACACCTCCACCAGCTTGATCTCGGCCTTGTACAGTTCCCAGCCCGAGGTGAGGAAGCCGCCGTCCTTGTTGCTGTCCGAGTAGCCCAGCATGACTTCCTGGGTGACGCCGCGCGAACCCAGCAGGCGCGTGTACACCGGCAGGCGGAAGAGGCGGTCCATGACCTGCCCGGCGTTGCGCAGGTCGGCGATGGTCTCGAACAGCGGAATGATGTTGACGTCGAGACGCCCTTCCAGCGGCCGCAGCAGCCCCGCCTCCTTGGCGAGCAGCGCCGCTTCCAGGATGTCGGACACGCCGTCGGTCTTGGAAATGATGTAGTTCTGGATGGCCGCCGCGCCGTACCGCGCCTGCATCTGCGCGGCCGTGCGCACGATGTCCAGCTCCGAGCGCGTCTCGTCCGAGTAGCGCACATAGGGCGACACCAGCGGCCGGGCGTGGCCCAGTTCCTCCACCAGCAGCTTGATGCGCGCCTCCTCGTCCAGGGCGATGTAGTCCAGCCGCGGCCGCGCCACCGCCAGGATTTCGGCCACCGCGCGCTCGTGCACGTCGGAGTTCTGGCGCAGGTCCACCGAGGCGAGGTGGAAACCGAACACCGACACGGCGCGGCGCAGCCGCCGCAGCCGGCCGCGCGCCAGCAGCGGCGCGCCGCTTTGCTCCAGCGAGCGGTGGATCACGTCCAGGTCGGCGCCCAGTTCAGCGGCGCCGGCGTAGGGCGGCGCCTCGCCCACGGCGTGGCGCAAGTCGTGCGCCTGGCCAAGCGCGCGCGCCGTGGCCGACAGCCGCGCGTACAGGCCGGTGATGGCGCGGCGATAGGGCTCGTCGTCGCGCTGGGCCGATGTGTCGGGCGAGCGGCGCGCCAGCTCGACGAGCTCGGCCGACACGGCGCGTATGCCGGCGCTCAGCGACAGTCCGCCGCCCAGGGCATGCAACTGCTCCAGGTAGAAGCCGAACAGGCGCGTGGACTGCAGGTGCAGGGTCTCGCGCAGCACCGGCGCGGTGACGAAGGGATTGCCGTCGCGGTCGCCGCCTATCCACGAGCCCATGCGCAGGAAAGGCGCGAGGTCGCGCGCCTCGTCACCGGGACGGCGGCGCCGCAACTCGTCCTCGATGTCGTGGTACAGGCCGGGCAGTTCAGTGAAAAAGGTGAGGTCGTAGTAGGACAGCGCGTTGGTGACTTCGTCGATGACGCGCAGCTTGTTCTGGCGCAGCGTGCGCGTCAGCCACAGTTGCATGACGGCGCGGCGCACCGTCTCGTCGTTGGCGGCGAATTCGCGCGGCGTGAGCCGGGCGCGCTCGCGCTCTTCCAGCAGCAGGCCGAGCGCCACCTGGGTGTCGAGGATGCTCTTTCTTTGCACCTCGGTGGGATGGGCGGTGAGCACTGGCGCGATCAGCGCGCCGCTGAAAAACGCCTCCACGGCATCGGCCGCGACACCGGCCTGCGCGGTGCGGTCCAGCACGTAGGGCACGCTGCCTTCGCGCGCCTCCGCGCCTTCCATCTGGTGCACGCGCGCGCGCCGCATGTGGTGCGCGTCCTCGGCGATGTTGGTGAGCAGCAGAAAGTAGCTGAAGGCACGCACCACAACGATGGCCTTCTCCGGCGGCAAGCCGTCCAGCAGCCGGTCGAGCTCGGCGCGGGCGGCCTGATCGGCGCCGCGGCGGAAGGCGATGGAGCTGCGGCGGATGCGCTCGATCAGGTCGAAGGCCGGCTCGCCTTCCAGCTCGCGCAGCGTGTCGCCCAGCACCCGGCCGAGGAAGCGGATGTCCTCGCGCAGCGGCAGGTCTTTGTCGCCCTTGTCGGCCATGGCGTCCATGCAGTCATCCTAGCGCACCGGCAGGAACAAGTCTGTAAATCGCATGTGACGCACCGGGACGGCGCGCCAGGCACGCAAAGGGGGCGGCGTCCCTGGAGCGGTTTTCGGTTCCCTGTAGCATAGGCCTGAACGGGCGGGCATGGCCAATACCGGATAGGAACCACCTGAGGAGCGCACCATGCGAATCGGCATACTGGGATCAGGGTTGATGGGCAGCAAGCTGGGCACGATTTTCACGCGCGCCGGGCACGACGTGACGTTCAGCTACTCGCACAGCAAGGACAAGCTGGAAAATCTGGCGCGGGAAGCCGGGGCAAGAGCACGGGCCGGCACACCCCGGGAAGCATCGGAGCATGCCGACGCCGTGCTGCTCGCGGTGCACTGGTCGCGCGTGGACGACGTGCTCAGGCAGGCGGGCGACCTGTCGGGCAAGCTGGTCATCAGTTGCTCGCTGCCCATGAACGCGGACGACACCGCCCTCGTGGTGGCGCACACCAGCTCGGGCGCGGAAGAACTGGCCAAAAAAATTCCCGGGGCGCGCCTGGTGCCGGCCTTCGGCACCGTGCCCAGCGAAGTGCTGTTCGGCGTGTTCGAAGCCAAAGACAAACACACGGTCAAGCGCCCCAGCCTGGTTTATTTCGGCGACGACGCGGGCGCCAAGAAAACCACCGCGGGCCTGATCCGCGATGCGGGCTTCGATCCCCTGGATGTCGGCGGCCTCGCCGTTGCGCGCTACACCGAGCCCTTCACCCTGCTCATTGCCGAGATCGCCTACAAAGGCAAGGGCGGACCGGAACTGGCTTACCGCTTCGAGTATTTCAAGGAGCGCTGACGCACCCGGTACCGGGCACCGATTAAGGCCGGCATGGCCGAGGTGCGCGCCGCCGCGCAGGCCGCGTGCCCCCTTGTACGACTAGCGTCCTTTGAATGCCGGCGGGCGCTTCTCGGCGAAGGCCTTGCGCGCCTCGATGGCGTCCTCGGAATCGCGCACCAGGCGCTGGTACTCGGCCTCGCGCTGCAGACCGTCGTGGAAGGAGCCATGCACCGAGTCCATGACCATGCGCCGGATCAGGTCGTAGGCCTTGGACGGGCCGGCGGCGAGCTTCCTCGCCATGGCGTCGGCCTCGGCGGCGAGCTGGTCGTCGTCCACGCATTTCCAGATCAGGCCCCACTCCTCGGCCTTGGGGGCGGCCACGCGCTCGCCCAGCAACAGCATGCCCATGGCGCGCGCCACGCCCAGCGACTGCGGAATCGACCAGCTCGCGCCGGTGTCGGGCACCAGCCCCACGTTGACGAACGCCGCCAGGAAATAGGCTGAGCGCGCAGCCAGGACGATGTCGCAGTTGAGCGCGAACGCCATGCCGGCGCCCACGCAGGGCCCGTGCACCACGGCCAGGGTGGGAATGCCGATGTCCTTGAGCAGGCGCGCGGCCGGGACGAAGAAATCGCGCATGGCCTCGTCGCGGTCGCTGGGATTGGGCCGCGGCGCCACCAGGTCGAGGCCGGCGGAAAAGCCGCGCCCCGCGCCGCTGAGCACCAGCACGCGCGCCTCGGCCTTCATGTTCCCCACCGCGCGGATGGCGTGCTGCACCTCGCCCAGCGCTTCCAGGCTGAGCGCGTTCATCTTGTCGGGGCGGTTGAAGGTCAGGCGCGCGACGCCGTCTTTGACATCGAGCAAGATAGTCTTGTAAGTCATAACTCCTCCGGGAATTGCGTCATTTTAGCAGGGCCTCCAGCAGCGCTGCCGCGAACTTGGGCAACCACGCCGGGTGACATAATCCCCGAGTCACCCCATCGAGGAGCACGCATGCGCTACAAAAAACTGGGACGCACCGGCCTGCTGGTGTCCGAACTGTGCCTGGGCACCAACACCTTCGGCGGCGGCGACCTGCCGTCGTGGAAAGCACTCGGGGGCCTGGACCAGAAGGCCGCCAACGCCGTGGTGGAAAAGGCCCTGGCCGCCGGCATCAACTTCATCGACACCGCGGACACTTACGCCGAAGGCCAGTCCGAGCAGCGCGTGGGCCAGGCCATCCGCGACCTGGGGCTGCAGCGAGCCGACGTGGTCATCGCCACCAAGACGGCCGGGCGCACCGGCCCCGCGCCCAATGCCATCGGCGCCTCGCGCGGCTACCTGTACACCGCCGTGGAGCGCTGCCTGCGCCGGCTGAACACCGACTACATCGATCTATACATGATCCACCACTTCGACCCGGCCACGCCGCTCGAGGAGACCCTGCGCGCGCTGGACGACCTGGTGCGATCGGGCAAGGTGCGCTACATCGGCTGCTCCAACTTCGCCGCCTGGCAGGTGATGAAGTCCATCGGCATTTCCGAGCGCCTCAACCTGGCGCGCTTCGAGGCCGTGGAATGGCAATGGTCGGCGGCCTCGCGCGACATCGAGCGCGAGCTGGTGCCGCTGGCCCTGGACCAGAACATGGGCATCATGGTGTGGGGCCCGCTGCTGGGCGGCCTGCTGTCGGGCAAGTACAGCCGCGACGGCTCGGGAGAAAAAGGCGGGCGGACCGGCGGCAACGTGCCACCGGCGCTGAACCGCGACAAGGTGTTCGACGTGGTGGATGCGCTGCGCGCCGTGGCCTCGGCGCATGGCGTGACCGCCGCCCAGGCCGCCATTGCCTGGCTGCTGCACCAGAAGGCCGCTACCAGCGTGCTGTTCGGCGCCACCGCGCCCGCGCAGGTCGAAGCCAACGTGCGAGCCGCCGAGCTGAAACTGAGCGACGAGGAACTGAAGCGCATTGCCGACGTCAGCCCGGTGGGCTTGGACTACGGCATGTGGGTGGTGCGCCGGGTGCAGGAAGACCGGCTGCGCTACGCCTGAAGGCTGTGGGGGACCCGGCGGCGATCGAAGGCGCGGCGGGCTGATTCTTGGCGCTTATTTGCCGGTCAGGCGCTTTTTCGCTTCGCGCTTGCCCAGGCCGCGCACGGTGTCCATCTTGGTGAGCTGCGACTGCCGCGGGCGGGTCTTGCCGCTTTCCCAGCCGTAGATGGTGGCGCCGGAAACGCCGATGAGTTTACCGAAATCGGCCGCCGACAGGCCGAGGCGCTTGCGCTGTGCGACCACGCTGCGCACCGAAAAACGCAGCTTCTTGCCTCCCTCTTCAGCTTCGGCGCCCTTGGCCGAGACCCGGCCCATGCCCTTGCCCAGCCTGGCCATGGCCGCCCTGAGGTGCGCGGCCTCGCGCTTGAGGGCGGCGATTTCGCCGCGGTAGTGCGTCGAAGACTTGCGAAGCGAGAGGATATGCGCCCTGATTTCCTTGCGTGCAAGGCGGGTGATTTCCTGTTTCAGGGTTGATGCAAAGTTGGGCATTCATTTTCCTTTTGCCGGCCACGCAAGCCGGTGCCGTGCTTTTAGCACAACCGCGCATCATTTGTGAAGCCAAAACGAGCACACGGCCTCCATTATGGAGCGTCATTCGCCTATTACGATACCTGATTCAATAATTACAGCATGTGATTCAAGATAATGAAACTTTGGGCTCCAGGCTCGCCGGCTGCAGGTCGTCGATCAGCCGCCTCATCTGCGGGGTCTGGCGGTCGGATGCCGCAGGGACCCGCCGCCGAAGGTGGATGGGAAGTCAGCAATGTCTGGAAAAGTCGGCACGCGACGTGCCGTAAGTCTTACAGACAGGGTTCCGTGGGAATGGGAAGCTGGCGCTCCATGGAAAACAATGTGTACAAGGTGTTGCTGGATCTGCGCATGGGCGCGCCTTGGCCGCTGTCGGCCCGGCAGCAGCGGCTGGCCGACCAGCTTCTGACCAGCGGCGCCCACAGCGACACGCTGAACAAGGGCATGTTCGAATTGCTGCTGAAATGGCGCATGCGCTGCGAGCCGTGGCCGCTGGGCGAAGGCCAGCGCCATGTGCTGGACGCGTACTTGCGCCGTGAAGCGCGTCGGCACGGCTTTGACGGCTGGATTCATGCCCACCACGACCTGCATCAGCCCGTGGTCCGCTCTCCCGCAGCGCCGATCTCCGCCAAACCATCGAGCAAGGCCCGCAGAATTGTTCCCGCCCGGTCCAAGGCCACAGCCGAGGCGGAAGCGCCCGCCAAGTAGGGCCCGCGCTTCATCAGACCGGTGGAGCTAGCCGAGACCGCTCCGCAACCGCCGCCGAGAAGTCCAGCAGGCCCCGCAACGTCTGCTCGGTGTGCTCACCCGGTGTCGGCGGCGCCGCCGCATCGGGCAGTTTCACGCCTGAGAACCGCAGCGGATTCGCCACAAACCGAAACACCCGGCCACCCTGAGCCAGTTCGCGCAGCATGCCGCGATGGAGCAGCTGGGGTTCCGCGAAAGCCGCGGCACTGTCGTTCACCGGCGCGCAAGGCAGGCCCTGCGCTTCCACCGCCGCGAGCAGTTCGGCCCGCTTGCGCAGGCGGGTGCGCTCCTCGATGGCGGCGGTCAGCTCCTGCTGGTGCAGCACGCGCTCCGGCCGCGTGGCAAAGCGCTGATCGCTCACCCACTCCGGGCGGCCCAGCACCGCGGCCAGCTTCACGAAGTTGCGGTCCTCGGCGCCGTTCAGCATGGCCAGGCCGTCGGCGCAGCGAAACAAGCCGGTGGGCGCGCCGTAGGGATTGCCGTTGCCGGCGCGCGGCGCGTCCTGTCCCGTGACCAGGTAGGCCATGGAATGATGCGACACCAGGGCGAGCGTGGCGTCCAGCAGGGCGAGCTCGATGTGCTGCCCGCGGCCCGTTTCGTCGCGATGGCGCAGGGCGGCGAGCAACGCCACCGCCGCATACAGGCCGGCGTTGGTCTCGCACAGCATGGGGCCGGTGCGCAGCGGCCCCGCGCCGGGCTGGCCGTCGGCATGGCCGGTGAAGCTCATCATGCCCGACAGGGCCTGCAGGGCCGCATCGTCCGCGGCGCGACCGGCATAGGGGCCGGTGCTGCCGAAAGCCGAAAGCGAGCAATAGATCAATCCAGGATGAATCGAACGCAAAGCCTCATGGCCCAGGCCATGCTCCTGAAGAGCGCGCAGAGGCTGGTCTTCGAGCAGCATGTCGCAGCGCAAGGCCAGGCGGCGCGCCACGTCCCGCCCCGACGGTCGGTCAAGATTGAGGCGCAACGACTGCTTGTTGCGGTTCGCGCTCAGATAGAGCGGTGACTGGCTATCGGAGTCCGCGCCCACGGATTCGAGCCGGATGACTTCCACGCCCAATTCGGCCAGGAGCTGGCCCGCCCACTGGCCGGCAAAGCCGTCACAGCATTCCAGCAGGCGCAAACCCGCCAGCGGCCCGGCCTCAGTCACCACACCCGCCATCGCACCCGGCCAGGGTCATGCCGGTTTCGGTGCGCCGCCGCCGTAGAGGTATTCGCGCGCGCCCGCGCCCACCGGCTCCAGCTTGGCCGCGAACTCGGCGCGCAGCCGCTCGTGCAGCACCGGCAAAGTCCAGCTGCGTGCATCGGGCGTGAGGTGCAGCGGGCGCGGATGGCCGAACAGGCTGAGCGTATTGCCGTCCAGCCGGAACACCTGCCCGGTGATCCAGCGCGCTTCGTCGCTGGCGAGGTACACCACCAGCGGCGCGATGTTCTCGGGTCGGCGGTGCGGCGGAATGTTCGCGCCCGGCGGCAGCGGCTTGTAGGCCATGCGCGTCTCGGCCACGGGCGACAGGGCGTTGACGCGGATGCCGTGCTCGGCCAGTTCCACCGCCCAGGTGTAGGTGGCCGAGGCGATGCCGCCCTTGGTGGCGGCGTACACCGAGCGAGGCGCCACGCCGGCCTGCGCGCCCGAGCACAGGTTGATGATGCTGCCCGACTTGCGCGGCCGCATGTGGTCGAGGGCGTGGCGCGTGACGGCGAAGGTGCCCTTGAGGTTGGCGCGCACCAGTTGCTCGAACCCCGCCTCGTCCTCTTCCCAGATGGGCTTCACGCGCGTGAAGCCGGCGTTGTTCACCACCACGTCGATGCCGCCGAACTCGCCTGCGCATTGCTCGGCGATGCGCCGGGCGGCGGTCCAGTCGCCCACGTCGTCGCCGTTGACCGCGGCCGTGCCGCCGGCGGCGCGGATTTCGCGCGCCACGGCTTCCGCCTCGGCCGCGTCGATGTCGTTCACCACCACCTTGGCGCCGGCGCCGGCCAGCGCCAGGCCGAAGGCACGGCCCAAGCCGCGGCCCGCGCCCGTCACGATGGCAGCTTTGCCCTGCAACTCTTGCATCAGAACTCCTCGATCTCGCTCTTGAACAGCGCGGCGAGGGCCGAGGGCGGCGGCTCGCGGCCACTGGTCTTCCACGCCGGCGCGCGCTTTTCCATGAAGGCGCGGATGCCCTCGTCGGCATCGGGCTGCTGGGTGATCCACTCCACGGCCACCCGCTCGTTGCGCGTGGCGTCGGAATACGAAGTCGCGCCGGCATGCGCCCAGGTGAGCTGCTTGGTCACCGCCACGGCCAGGGGCGAACAGCGTGCCGCGATGTTGCGCGCCATTTCCAGGGCGGCGGGCAGCACGTCGGTGGCCGGCAAGGCGCGCGAGGCCAGACCCAGGCGCACCGCCTCGAAACCATCCACGGTGCGGCCCGTGAGCAGGAGTTCCAGCGCGGCGGCATGCCCAATCAGGCGCGGCAGCAGCCAGGACAAGCCATGCTCGGGTCCCAGGCCGCGCTGCACGAAGGCCACATTGAGCTTGGCGTCCTCGGCGATCAGGCGGATGTCGGCGGCCAGCGCCATGGACAGTCCGCCCCCTGCCGCCGGACCGTTGATGGCGGCGATCACGGGCAGGCGCAATTGCGGCAGGTCGCTGCTTTTCAACCCCAGGCGCTGGCGGTGCGCGTCGCGCAGGCGCAGGATCTCGCCGCGGTCGACCTTGCCCCCGGCCAGCATGCCGGGGCGCGTCAGGTCGGCGCCGCTGCAGAAATAATTTCCCGCCCCGGTGAGCACGATGGCGCGCACGGCATCGTTTTCATCCAGCCTGTGCATGGCGTCGCGGATCTCCAGCATGGTGGTGGGCACCAGGGCATTGCGCGGCGGGCGGTCGATCGTGACCACACCCACCCCATCGGCGCTTGCAACCTTTATGGATTCGTAAGCGGGCAGCGTGATGGTCATAGTGCCTCGTTCAGCCAGTGGCCGGCCACGCGGTCGCGGTGCCAGGGCGTGTCGCCGAATTCGTATTCCTGGCGTTTGGCGCGCTTGAAGAACAGGTGCGCGGTATGTTCCCAGGTAAAGCCCATGGCGCCATGGAACTGGATCATCGACGATGTGGCTTCTCGGGCCGCGTCGTTTGCTTTGGCCTTGGCGACAGAGCAATATACAGCAGCATCCGCCGCGCCCTGGTCCAATTTTTGCGCCGCATAGAGCAACCCCTTGCGGGCCATGGTCGTCGCCACGTAGGCATCGACGATGGGGTGTTTGACGCCCTGGTTGGCGCCGATGGGCTTGTCGAACTGTTTTCTCGTTTTGACGTAGTCGACGGTAATTTCGATGGCACGACTGGCAATACCGACCAGGTCAGCCGCAGTAAACAGGGCACCACGGGCAA
>Ga0068858_100006032_pt1 | contig 11815 bp, 11 predicted proteins | sample KBSSwiS12_FD_66589 | JGI IMG/M metagenome (GOLD analysis project Ga0068858, IMG submission 66589) | Switchgrass rhizosphere microbial communities from Kellogg Biological Station, Michigan, USA - KBS Switchgrass S1-2 | ecosystem: Host-associated > Plants > Roots > Rhizosphere > Soil ... | reverse complement strand
GCGAAGGGCGCCGAGTCGGCACAGGCGGCGCTCGACGAAGGGCGCCGCATCGGCGCCCGGACCGAGCGCGAGCGCGACTACATCGAGGCCGCGGCGGCGTACTACCAGGACTTCGCCAAGCACACCGAGCGCGAGCGCCAGGTCGCGCGGGCGCGGGCGTACGAAGCGCTGGCGCAGCGCTATCCGGCCGACGACGAGGCGCAGATCTTCATGGCGCTCTACACCGCCGCGACGCAGACCCAGGCCGACCAGACCTACGCCGCCTACCTCAAGGCTGCGGCGATCCTCGAAGGCCAGTTCCGCAAGTACCCGGACCATCCGGGCGTGGCGCACTACCTCATCCACAGCTACGACGCGCCGCCGATCGCCGCCCAGGGGCTCGTCGCGGCGCGGCGCTACGCCGGCATTGCGCCGGACGCGCCGCACGCGCTCCACATGCCCTCGCACATCTTCACCCGCGTCGGCGCCTGGCAGGAGTCGGCCGCGACCAACCTGCGCTCGCGCGAGGTCGCCCGCGCCGGCAACGAGCCCGACGAGGCCTACCACGCGTCCGACTACATGGTCTATGCCTACCTGCAGCTCGCGCGCGACGCCGAGGCGCGCCGCGCCATCGACGAAGCGATGAAGGTCAGCGGCATCACGCCGCGCTTCGTCGCGCCGTACGCGATCGCGGCGATGCCGGCGCGCTACGTGTTCGAGCGCGGCGCCTGGTCGGAGGCCGCTGCGCTGCGGCCGCTCGGCAGCAACTATCCGTTCGTCGAGGCGATCACCCATTTCGCGCGCAGCGTCGGCGAGGCGCGCAGCGGCGATCTCGCCGCGGCACGCCAGGACGCGGAAAAGCTCCAGGCGCTGCAGTCGGCGCTGGCGGCGGCCAACAACGGCTATTGGGCCAGCGAGGTCGAGGTGCAGCGGCTGGCGGCGACCGCGTGGATCGCGCTCGGCGACGGCAAGGCCGACGAAGCGCTGCGGCTGATGAACGCCGCCGCCGACCTCGAGGATCGCAACGAGAAGCACATCGTGACGCCCGGTCGCATCGTGCCGGCGCGCGAGCTGCTCGGCGAGATGCTGCTCGAGCTCAATCAGCCGGCGGCGGCGCTTCGCGAGTTCGAGGCGTCGCAGCAGCGCGAGCCGAATCGCTTCCGCAACTACTTCGGCTCCGCGCGCGCTGCGGAGATGGCCGGCGACCGCGCCAAGGCCGAGTCGTACTACCGCAAGCTCCTCGAGCTCGCCCGTGATGCCGACACCGCCCGTCCGGAGCTCGCGAGCGCGCGCAAACTCGCCCAACGCTAGCGCCGCGCGGCAGCGCTCGGAGGTCAAGGCATGGCAAGGCTCCAGGACAAGGTCTGCATCGTCACCGGCGCGACCAGCGGCATCGGCAAGCGCACCGCCGAGGTCTTCGCCGCCGAGGGCGCGAAGGTCGTGATCGCCGGGCGACGCGACGAGCAGGGGCAGGCGGTCGCACAGGCGATCGGCGCGCGCTGCGATTTCGTCCGCACCGACGTGACGCAGGAGGCGCACGTGAAGGCGCTGGTCGACTTCACGATGGCCAGGCACGGGCGCGTCGACTGCCTCTTCAACAACGCGGGCGGCCCGGCGCCGGTCGGCGGCATCGAGGGCATCGCGGTCGAGGGGTTCGACGCGGCGATCGCGGTGCTGCTGCGCTCGGTGATGCTCGGCATGAAGCACGTCGCTCCGATCATGATGCGCCAGCGCTCCGGCAGCATCATCAACAACGGCTCGATCGCCGGCATCCGCGCCGGCTATTCGTCGTCGCTGATCTACGGGGCGGCGAAAGCCGCCGTCATCCACCTCTCGGAGTGCGTCGCGATGCAGCTCGGCGAGCACAGCGTGCGCGTCAACACGATCTCGCCGGGCGGCATCGCGACCGGAATCTTCGGCAAGGCGCTCGGGCTCTCCGTCGAGAAGGCAGAGCAGACCGCCGAGGCGATCAAGGCAGGATTGGCGGGCCTGCAGCCGATTCCGCGCGCCGGGCTCACCGACGACATCGCGAGCGCCGCGGTCTTCCTCGCGAGCGACGAGTCGACGTTCGTCAACGGGCACAACCTCGTCGTCGACGGCGGCGTCGTCGGCGGTCGGCTGTGGACGCCGCAGCAGCAGGCACTGAAGGCGCTGCGCGACGCCTTCGGCGTCGAGACCTGAGGGTCTGACGCTTCGTCCGGACCTCGAGCGGCGAATCTTGGGCGCGGCCGCTGCCGGTGCCTGGAGGCGGTGCGCTTACGGGCGGCGTCTCCTGGACCCGACGCGTGCGCCGAACGACGCGTGCAGGAACAGGAACGCCGCCACGGCCCAGATCGCACCGAGCGAAATCGCTGCGAACCACACGACCGGATGCGCCAGCAGCAGCAGCGGACCCATGCCCCACAGGATCACGGCGAGCCAGAGCGATCCGCTGATCAGCGCGATCGCCAGGTACAGCCGCGCCATGGCGCCGAGCCGCCGAGGCGGAGGCGGTGCCACGCGTTCGGCGACCGCCGCTTCGCGAGGCGGCGCCGCTTGCGCCTCCGCGTCTGCAGCGGGCCCGGCCTCCGCCCCCAGGCGATCGCGGACGAAACGTCCGATGCGCTGCGCGGCTTCGCGCGCCTCGGGCAGGAAGTCGAAGCCGACGAAGACGTGCGGCATGCCGTCCCAGACGAGCAGCGTCGACTGCGGCCACCGCTGGGCCACGCGCACCGAATCGTCGAGCAGGAGCTCGGTGCTGCCGACGATCACCAGCAACGGCGGCAGCCCGGCGAAGTCGCCGAACACCGGCGAGACGCGCGGGTCGGTGCGCAGCTCGCGATCGCTCAGGTACACCGGCACCAGGCCGTCCATCGAGTCGGCGCTGAACATGTCGTCGACGCCGTCGTTGCGCTGGATCGACTCGCCGCTGAAGGTGAGATCCGTCACCGGCGAGAGCGCGACGGCGCCGGCTGGCAGCGGCAGCCCTTCGTCGCGCAGGCGCAGCAGGAGCGCGAGCGTGAGGTTGCCGCCGGCAGAGTCGCCCGCGACGACGATGTCCTTCGCCTCGTGACCTTCCGCAAGCAGCCAACGGTAGGCGGCCATGCAGTCGTCGAGTGCGGCCGGATAACGGTGCTCGGGAGCGAGCCGGTAGCTCGGCATCAATCCGCGGCACCGGCCCTCGCGACAGAGGCGCCCGAGCAGCGCGCCGTGGAAGGTCGGCGTCTCGGCGATGAACGCCCCGCCGTGCAGATACAGGACGACGCCGCTGCGTCGGCCACCCTTCACGGTGACCCAGCTCGCGGGCACCGTGCCGGCGGTCACCGGCTCGATGCGCACTTCGGGCGGCGGGCTGCCCAGCGCATCCATGCGCGCGGCCGCCTCGCGCAGCTTGACCGGATCCGACACCAGTCGCATCTGCGCACGCATCAGGCGCAGCGCCGGAAACAGCATGTTCCGGCCGACAAGGTCGCGCAAGTCTCTCAAGCGTGTCTTTCTTCTGCGCGCGTCGCAGTGGCGACCCGGGCGCTCTTCGGCACCGACATGATCGACCGCGGATCGTCGCTGAGGATTCCCTGCACGCCAGCGCGCCACAGACGCAGGGCGTCGGCGGGGTCGTTGATCGTCCAGACGTGGATCACGGTGGCGCTTGCACGCAAGGCGCGTGCGAGGGCGGCGATGGGCAGCGGAATGCCGCGCCAGCGCGGCGGGATGCAAAGCGCCTGAAAGCGCTGCGGAGCGACGTCTCGTCGAAGCAGCGCAGGAAGCACCAAGCGGGCGACATCGGGCGTGCACGCGCCGAGCGCGAAGCCTGCGCCGCGCAACGGTCGGGTCGCCGCGGGATCGAATCCTGCGACGATGATGCGGCGCGCGATGTCGTGGCGGCGAACGGCAACTCTCAGCAGCTCGGTCGCCGCCGCCGTCTTCAGCTCGATGATGCAGGGCAGCTCGCGCGGCAGCGACTCGATCGTGTCGTCGAAGGTGGGGATTCGCACGCCGCGGCCTCGCCACGGGAACGTGCGCCCGCCATCGAGCGTGAACTTCGCCCCGGCGTCGAGTCGCCTCAGCTCGGCGAGCGATCGCTGCGCGACCGGTCCGCTGCCGTCGGTCGTCCGCTCGAGCGTCTCGTCGTGAATCACGACGAGGGCGCCGTCGCGGGACACGCGCAGATCGAACTCGACGGCATCGACGCCGAGCGCCGCTGCCTGCTGCAACGACTCCAGCGTGTTCTCCGGTGCGTGGGCGCGATCGCCGCGGTGTCCGATCACCGGTCTGGCGTCAGGGTCGAGCAGGATCATGGGTGCTCCATCTGCCCTGGCGATGCGCATCGGCCGGCGGACCGGGAACCGACCCACACCACGATGCCCGTCTTCGCCGCCGCCGACCGGCGCCGCAGCTCCGACCGGCGGGCGCGGTCGTCGGTTATGCGGCCTTCCCCGCTGTCCAGCGGCGCAGCGTCTCGCGTGCGTCGTTCTTCGCCGGATCCATCGCGGCATCGTGCCCGGCTCGTTTGGCGCACAGCTCGATGACATAGCCGTTCGGATCGCGGAAGTAGATCGAGTCGATGAAGCCGTGGTCGGAGATGCCGCGGGTTTCGATCCCCGCGGCCTTGCCCTTGGCCATCATCTCGGCAAGAACCGGGCCCTCGACCTCGAGCGCGATGTGCAGGTCGAAGTCGTGCTGCGGCTTCCACTCGAACGGCATGTCGGGGGCCTCGAAGAACGCCAGGTACGAGCCGTCGTCGAGGCGGTAGAACGTGTGCAGCACCGACGTCTCGCGGCCGGTCTTCGTCTCGCCGATGGCCAGCGTTCCGGCGAGCGGCAGGCCGAGGAAATCCTCATAGAAGCGCCGGGTCTGCTCGGAGTCGCGGCAGCGATACGCGTTGTGGTGAAGCTTCTTGATCATCCCTGTCTCCCATGGCCGCGCCCGCTGGCCGGGGCGTCAGATGCGCTCGAACGGCTTGCCCGTGTTCGGCTCGACGACGTACTTGTAGTAGGCCTCGTTGACCTTGTCCCAGTTCCTGAGCGCCTTCATGTTGCCGAGCCAGCGGGTGATGTTCGGGTACCCGCGCAGGTCGCAACCGGTGGCGTCGCCGCCGATCACCATGTGTGCGCCCAGGTAGTCGGCGATCGTGATCGTGTCGCCGCAGAGATAGCCGTTGCGCGGACCGATCAGGCTCTGGTCGAGCACCTTCAGCCAGCCGAGCGCCTTCTCCTTTCCGTACGCAATCGTTCCCGCCTGCACGACGTCGTCGGGACGGCGCATGAAGGGGAAGATCTGCGGATAGACGAATCCGTACGAGAAATCGCGGTAGAAGCCGGTGTTGAACCAGTCCAGGCGTTCGTTGATGCGCGCGCGCTTGCGCGCATCGGCCGGATACGCCGCAGAGCCCGTCTTTTCGCCGAGGTACTTCAGGATCGCCGAGCTCTCGGTGAGCCGGAAGTCGCCATCGTCGAGCACCGGCACCTGGTGGCTCGGGTTGATCGCCTCGAATTCGGGCTTGTACTGCTCGCCGGTGAAGAGATCGACGATCTGGTAGTCGAGCTCGATCCCCGACTCGTGAGCGAACAGCACGACCGGCCGGCTGGTCGTGGATACCGGGTGATAGAAGAGCTTCATGCGCTGGTCTCCCTTGCTGCGTGGCCTTGACGAGAGCGGATGATCGGCGCAACCGCCGACGAAGTCGAGAGCCTCCGCTGCCGCCGGCACCGGACAGCGCTGCGGTGAGGTCACCTGCGGCGACGTTGCCCGAAGCGCGGTCGAGCGCTCTTGCCGGATCGGCTGCGCGGGTCCATGCTGCACTGCCCACCCGAGGAGCTTGCATGCCGGACGACCCTGCCCACCTGCTGTTCGACGTCCGCGACAACGTCGCCGTTTTGACGATGAACCGGCCGGAGCGGTTGAACGCGCTGTCGGGACCGCTGGTCGACGGCGCCATCGCCGCGCTCGAGCGCTGTGCCGAAGACGCGGCCGTCGGCTGCATCGTGCTCACCGGTGCAGGCCGCGGCTTCTGCGCCGGCGGCGACGTGACCGCGATGGGCGACGGGTCTGCCAGCGGCGACTGGACGCTGGAGCAGAAGGTCGACCGCCAGCGTGCGATCCACCGCTTCGCCGGCCTGCTGCACGCCTCGTCGAAGCCGACCATCGCCGTCGTCAACGGACCTTGCGCGGGGGCGGGCTTCGGGCTCGCTCTCGCCTGCGACCTGCGCATCGCCGCCGACAGCGCGCGCTTCACCACTGCGTTCGCCAAGGTCGGCTTCAGCGGCGACTTCGGCATCACCTGGCCGCTCGTGCGCATCGTCGGCGAAGCGAAGGCGAAGGAGCTGCTGTTCCTTTCCGATGTCCTCGACGCCGCGCAGGCGCTCGCGCTCGGGCTCGTCAACCGCGTCGCTCCCGCGGGCGAGGTGTTGGCGCGGGCGCTCGAGCTGGCGGGACGCCTCGCCCGCGGTCCACGCACCGCGTATCGCTACATGAAGCACAACGTCGACGCCGCTGCCGTCGAGTCTTACCAGCAGCTGCTCGATCGGGAGGCGTTCACGCAGTGCCGCACCGCCGGCACCGCCGACCACGCGGAAGGCGTCGCGGCCTTCATGGCGAAACGCGAGCCGCGGTTCACCGGCACCTGATCGGCCAGAGCCATGCTTCGCATCCGCCAGATCGTCTTCGTCGTCCGCGATCTCGCGGCGAGCTCCCGCCGGCTCGCGGCTCTGCTCGCGCTCGACCCGCCGTTCCGCGATCCCGGCGTCGCCGAGTTCGGCATCGACAACGCGGTCTTCGCGTTCGGCGACCAGTTCGTCGAGCTCATCTCGCCCGTGCGGGCCGGCACCGCCGCTGGCCGTCACCTCGAGCGACGCGGCGAGGGCGGCTACATGCTGATCCTGCAGACCGACGATTTCGACGGTGCCCGAGCGCGCCTGCGCACGACGGGCGTGCGAACGGTGTGGGAGAAGGAGTTGCCCGACATCCGCGCGATGCACCTGCACCCGAAGGACGTCGGTGGCGCGATCGTTTCGATCGACGAGCCGGTGCCGCCTGCGTCCTGGCGTTGGGGCGGGCCGGCGTGGTGCGTGCAGGACGGTGCGCGCGGACGCCAGCGGGTCGTCGGCGTGACCGTCGAGGCGGCGGATCCGGGCGCGATGGCTGCGCGCTGGGCCGAGGTGCTGGGACGGCCTGCCGCGGTCCCGCATGCCGATGCCATGCGCGTCGCGCTCGACGACGCTGCCGTCGACTTCGTCGGCGTGCGCGAGGAGGGTGAAGGCATCGCCGGCTTCGCGCTGCGGGTCGCCGACGAAGCGGCTGTCCGCAGCGCCGCTCGTGCGTCGGCGACGACGCGGTCGGCTCCGATCGAGGCGTTCGGCTCGCGGATCGCGCTGCAGCCGCTGTAGCCGCCGATGGCCCTCGCATTGCGACCCGAGCGCGTCCGTGATTGTGGGGATGACCTCGCGCTCTCCGCGACCCAACCTCCGGCTCGGTCCCGCCGATCTCCACGGCCAGTGGCCGCGGTCGGCGACCTCAGGTTCCATCCCTTCAACCGGCATCGAGGAGAAGCCGACATGACATCGCTCAAGTGGTTCGCGAGGCTCTTGGTCCTGACGGCAAGCACGCTCGCATGGGTCGGCGTCGCGAACGCCGCGGTCTCGTGTCACAAGATCAATGCGAAGGGCAGCGGCCAGGACCTCGGCGGCGGCATGACCCAGGCCCAGATCATCGGCGGCGGCTTGCTGCACGGCACCACGGCAGGAAGTTTCGCGGTCATCGGCGGCGTGCCTCCGCTGCTCCTCGTCAATGGAACCGTCACGTTCACCGTCAACGGCGGAACCCTGACGGTGCAGGTCAGCGGCAGCTTCGACGTGGCGGATCCGTCGGATGCGAAGTTCGTCGTTTCCGGTCCGGTGATCTCGGCGACGGGCAAGCTCGCAGGCGCGACCGGAACGCTGATGATCGAGGGTGACGAGTCGTTGACCACCGGCAAGTTCACCGAGCAGATCTCCGGCCTCGTCTGTGTCGACCTCGCGCCCTGACCCGGAGCTGGTTCGGGCGCCGGCGAGCGCGCGCCGCGACCGTCAGCGCATCGGCCGCGTCAGGTAGACGCCTTCGCAGCCGACGATCGCCTGGCGCGTCGGCATGAAGACCCGACGGTGATGGACGGCACCGCGACTCGGTGTCGCCTTCGGCAGAATGTTGCGTGACGACCTCAGGTGTTCGATGAACGTGAAACCGACCGTCTGGCTGATGGCAGTGCTCATGTCGGGTGCCGCGATCGCAGGAATCTCGATCCGGACCCCGGTTCCCGAGCAGCCCAACTTTCTCGAAGCCACAGTCCCGGAGACGTTCGGCGAGTGGCGGAAGCTGGACGCAAGCCCGCAGATGATCGACCCTGCGACCGCCGAGATATTGAAGAAGGTCTACGCGGAGGTGCTCTCGCGAACCTACGTCAACAGCGCCGGCGAGCAGATCATGGTGTCGATCGCGCGGAGCAAGGATCAGATCGGCATCCATCAGGCGCATCTTCCGAAGGTTTGCTACCCGGCCCAGGGCTTCGAGTTGCTCGGCGCGCCGAACGAAGCCGAAACCTTGAACACGCCGGATGGCCAGATCCCGGTGACTCGAATGACGGCGCGCATGGGGTCCCGCACGGAGGCGGTCACCTACTGGCTGACGATGTCCGACCGTGTCGTTCGCACGAGGCTCGAGAAGCGAATCGTCCAGCTCATCGCAGCCCTGACGGGCCAGAGTCCGGGCGGGCTGCTGTTCCGCGTCTCGTCGATCGACCGGAACTCGGGGCACGCATTCGCCGTGCAGCAGCAGTTCGTCGCCGACCTGATGGCGTCGATCTCGCCGGACGGCCGCCGCAGGCTCGCCGGATTGACACCGTCGCGATCCTGAGCGTCGGCCGAAGGCGAGCCTCGCGACACGGATCAGCGCCGCCGGGAGAAACTGTTCCTGGTCGGCCATCGCCGAGAGCCGAGGGGGGACCACGCAGGAACTCGCGAACGACCGCGACGGCCTAAGATGCCTGTCTTTCCCAGCCTCGACTGCACTCCATGGCCAACGTCGCCTCCGTTTTGAAAGACGAAATCTCCCGCATCGCACGCAAGGAGATCCGCCGCGAGACGTCCTCGCTCAAGAGGTCGTCGACGACGCATCGTTCCGAGATCGCTGCCTTGAAACGCCGGATGGTCGAGCTCGAGCGCCAGCTTCGACGCGTCGGCCGGGGATCGGGGCCTCTTCCACCAGCCGCCGCAAACGAGGACGCGACCCCCGGTGGCACCCGATTCAGCGCCCGGAGCATGGCGGCGCAGCGGCGCCGGCTCGGCCTTTCCGCCGCGGAATGCGGCTTGCTCATCGGCGCGTCCGCGCAGTCGATCTACAACTGGGAAGAAGGCAAGGCCCGGCCGCGAGCGCAGCACCTCGCTGCGATCTTCGCGCTGAGAAACCTCGGGAAACGGCAAGCCAACGAGATTCTGGAAACCCGCAAAGCCGCCTAGGCGGGGCGACCGAGGAGGAGCAACCCATGGATGCCGCCATCCGCCGCCAGTCGCTCGGCGACATCCTCCATCGCAGCGCCGCGCGAGCGCCGAACAAGCTCGCGGTGCTGTGCGGCGGCGTGCGCTGGACGTATGCCGAGCTCGACGACGTGTGCAACCGCGTGGCGGCCGGCCTCGTCCGGCGCGGCGTCGCGAAGGGCACGCGCGTCGCCGTGCTGGCGCGCAACTCGCACGCGTTCGTCGCCATGCGCTTCGCGCTCGCGCGCCTCGGTGCCGTGCTCGTGCCGATCAACTTCATGCTCAAGGCGGACGAGGTCGCCTACATCCTGCGCCACGCCGGCGCCATGCTGCTGGCCACCGACAGCGGCCTGGCAGCGATCGCGCGGGCGGCGGCGGCGCTCGACACGGCGGTCCGCGAGTTCATCTGGCTGCCGTCGGAAGACCCGAGCGAGCCCGAGCCCGGCATGACGACCTTCGACGTGCTGGCGGCGACGCAAGACGCACGGCCGCCGCCGCTCGAGCTCGCGCCCGGCGACCTCGCGCAGATCGTCTACACGAGCGGCACCGAGTCGAGCCCCAAGGGCGCGATGCTCACGCACGACGCGGTGCTCTGGCAATACGTGAGCTGCGTCATCGACGCCGGCATCGAGGCCGGCGACCTGCCGCTGCACGCGCTCCCGCTCTACCACTGCGCGCAGCTCGACGTGTTCCTCGGCCCTTCGATCTACGTCGGCTGCACCAACGTCGTCACTGCCAAGCCCGTGCCCGAGAACCTGCTGCCGCTGATCGAGCGGCATCGCATCACGTCGTTCTTCGCTCCGCCCACGGTCTGGATCGCGCTGCTGCGCTCGCCGCTCTTCGACCGCACGGACCTGTCGAGCCTGAAGAAGGGCTACTACGGCGCGTCGATCATGCCTGTGCAGGTGCTGCGCGAGCTCGCCGAGCGGCTGCCCGCGATCCGGCTCTGGAACCTCTACGGACAGACCGAGATCGCACCGCTCGCGACGATGCTCGGACCCGACGAGCAGCTCTCGAAGCCGGGCTCGTGCGGCCGCGCCGTCGTCAACGTCGAGACGCGCGTCGTCGACGACGCGATGCGCGACGTCGGCCCGGGCGAAGTCGGCGAGATCGTGCACCGCTCGCCGCATCTGATGCTCGGCTACTTCCACGACGACGAGCGCACGAAGGCCGCGTTCGAGGGCGGCTGGTTTCACTCGGGCGACCTGGCGACGATCGACGCCGAGGGCTACATCAGCGTCGTCGACCGCAAGAAGGACATGATCAAGACGGGCGGCGAGAACGTCGCGAGCCGCGAGGTGGAAGAGGTGATCTACCGGCTGCCCCAGGTCTCCGAAGTCGCGGTCGTGGGTGCGCCGCATCCGAAGTGGGTGGAGGCGGTGGTCGCGGTGGTGGTGCTGAAAGAGGGGCAAGCGCTCGACGAAGACGGCGTGCTGGCGCATTGCGCCAGGTCGATGGCCGGCTTCAAGGTTCCGAAACGGGTGGTGTTCGCGCAGGCGCTGCCGAAGAATCCGAGCGGAAAGCTGCTGAAGCGGCAATTGCGCGAAGCCCACGCCGATCTGTTCGCGGGCCGGTAGACGACGCGCGTTCACGCCGGCGCTGGCGTCGCCCGCGAGCGGGCGACGATGCCGCCCGGCTCGCCTTGCCGACGCCTGCGTCAGCGCGCGCGGTCGGCCTGGGCTGTCTCGGTCGGCCGCGTCGCCGGGGGAGCGGCGATGACGTCGCCGGCGACGCTGCGGCGATGGAAGTAGAGGCGTCCGACCGTCGCTCTGGCGAGGTCGGACCCGAGCGCCCACTCGGTGATGCGGTCGGACTGGAAGCGATCGAACGCCCAACGCAACGCGCGCTTGAGGACAAAGCGCGGGTAGCGGCCGCGCAGCGTCTCCGCCGGTTGCGGCGCGCTGCCGCGCAGCCACTGCGCTGCCGCGGTCCCGGCCATGCTGCCATAGCGCAGCGCGGTGTGGATGCCGCCCGCGGTGAGCGGCGAGACGAGACCGGCGGCGTCGCCGACGAGCAGCACGCGGTCGCCGAACACGCGCGGCAGCACGCCGCCGCACGGGATCATGCCGGCGCGCGTCCCGCTCGGCTGCGCAGTGCGACCGCGGACCAGCGGGGCGAATCGGTCGAGCAGCGCGCCGACGTCGGGAGCGCTGCCGCGCGCGTGCCGACGCGCGATGCCGAGCTGCAGTCCGGCGACGCCCTCGAACGCCCAGCCGATGTAGCCAGGCGCCAGCCGCCGATCGACGAGGCAATGCAACGCGTCGGGATCGTGCAGCCTGCCGCCGGCGAACTCGAGCTCGACACCGGCGAGAAACTCGGTGTTGCCGCTCAATCCGCAGAGCCGCGCGACC
>Ga0068858_100006022_pt1 | contig 11827 bp, 9 predicted proteins | sample KBSSwiS12_FD_66589 | JGI IMG/M metagenome (GOLD analysis project Ga0068858, IMG submission 66589) | Switchgrass rhizosphere microbial communities from Kellogg Biological Station, Michigan, USA - KBS Switchgrass S1-2 | ecosystem: Host-associated > Plants > Roots > Rhizosphere > Soil ... | reverse complement strand
GGGAACCAAAATACGCATGGTTTCGCCCGAGAATTGCACAATAAAAAGGCGTACATTAGGCGAAGAGGCAACTCATGCAGGAAGTCATCGCTGGAATCGCAATCCTTGTCGGTATCGCTCTTGGCTACTGGATTCGCACTATCTCAACCAAAGCCGAGAAAGCCCTGCTCGAACAGCGCACCCGCGAATCCGCCGAAGCACTTGTCCTGCTGCAATCTCAAGTGGCGCAAGCCCAGGCCGCGTCCGTTGCCCGCGCCGGATTCGAATCCCTCGCCCTCGAACGCGAAAAGACGATAGAACGCCTCAACGCCGAGCGCGATCTTTTGCGCACCGAGCAGCAAACGAGCCACGCCGCCGCCCGCACCTACGCGGCGCGCATCAGCCAGCTTGAAGCCGACCTCAAAAACGAACGCCAGAATCTGGCGGAAAAACTCGCGCTCCTCGATGCGGCGAAAAAGTCTCTCTCCGACCAGTTTGCCGCGCTCGCCTCCGACATCCTCGACCAGAAATCCAAAACCTTCTCCGAAGGCAGCCAGAAAGAAATCGGCACCCTGCTCAACCCGCTCCGCGATCAGATCAAGGAGTTCCGCGAAAAAGTCGAACAGGCACAGAGCGACTCCAAAACAGGAGTCACCAAGCTCGAAACCCTCATCGGCACCCTTGGCACTCTCAACGAGGCACTGACCGAAGAAGCCCGCAACCTCACCACTGCACTTCGCGGCTCGTCTAAAACGCAAGGCGACTGGGGCGAATTCATTCTTCGCGACTTGCTCGACAAGGCGGGATTGCGTGAAGGCGAACAATACACTTTCCAGCAGTCTTTCGCGGTCGAAGGCGAAAGCGGAGAACGCGCGCGTTCTGTCCGCACCGACGTCGTCATCTTTCTGCCCGGTGGCCGCAATCTCGTAATCGACTCGAAAGTTTCGCTCGCTGCCTACACTGACTGCGTTGGCGCCGCCGACGAAGACGCTCGCAGGTCTGCTCTCAAATCGCACCTGGCCAGCGTGCGTGGCCACATCTCCACCTTGGCCAAGGCCGGCTACCACACACTTCCCGGCATCGAGGCCCCGGACTTCGTTGTCATGTTCGTTCCCGTCGAACCGGCATTTCTGCTGGCCCTGCAGGGCGATGGCGAACTCTGGGCCGACGCTTACAAGCAGGGCATTCTTCTCGTCGGGCCCACCACCCTGCTCTACGTCATTCGCATCGTCAACGTGCTCTGGCAGCAGGAGCGCCAGGCGCGAAACGTGCGCGAAGTCATGAAACGCGGCACGGAGCTGTACGAAAAATTCGCCGGCTTCGTAACCGATATGGAACTGATCGGTGACAGCCTGCGCAATAGCGACAAGCACTACACCAATGCGATGAAGAAGCTCGCCGACGGCCGCGGCAATCTCATTCGCCAGGTTGAGCTGCTCAAGGAACTCGGCCTGCGCACCAACAAATCGATTCCCAAAAATCTCCTCGACCGCGCCGACGTCGATCAAGCCGAACTCGCTCTTGCGGCCGAAGCGGAGGAGCAGTCAGGCTCCGGGGTCTGACAGCGTCATCGCAGTCTGAAGGAATCTTCAATCCGAAGCACTCACCAACTTGCGCTCAGACGTTCGCTGGTAAAGGGCATGCGGTTCGGCCTTCGATGGAAACATCCGGTCCTTCAGGCGCATGCTGTGGGCCTCAAACCCGTACCACATGGCGTAGGTCACGCACAGGCTGAGCGTAATGCCAAGCACCGCCACGGGCAAATGAGTGTGCCGGCTCAGGTGCATGCGCGCCACCAGCGCAGTGCTGACGATCATCAGTGGCAGGTGCACCAGGTAGAGGCTGTAGCTGACTTTCCCGATACTGCGAATCGGCCTGAGGCGAAGAAGCCTGCATACCAGAAGATTCTCCTCCGCATGTCGTACCACCGCGTAAACCACGCTCGCGAAGAACAGGTCGGCGAGGGGAATGCCGATCGCGGTGGTCCGCACGTCGTTTACGTCGCCGCCTGTAAATGCAAAAAAGCCGGCAGCGAGGAGACCGAAACCCAGGCACGACCAGTCCCATAGGCGGTCGGCTCGCGTCGGGCCCGCGGGTCCGCGGCGACGCGCCTGCACCAGCACCGCAACGAATGATCCCAGCGCAAGCCCATTCATCCGGCAGTAGAAGGTAAACCGGCTCAGCGGCGAATGGGAATGCAGCGCCACCGCGAACGCGGAAGCCCCGAAATACAGGGCAGCCAGCAGGATCAGGAAGCCGGTCCGGCTGAGCCAGCGCACCGCAGGCGCCCAGACTGTGTAGAACAGCTCTTCCACCGACAGCGACCAAAGAATTGACAGTCCGGCCTGCGTCACTGCGTTCAAGTCGTACTCATGGTTCTGAGACAACAACAACGACGCGTAATAAAAAACGTACTTTGTCCACAGATTCAGAGTGCCCAAGTGGTGAGTGGCAAGGGACGTGATCAGGTAAATCGCGAGCACAAAGAAGTAAGGCGGAAAGATGCGGAATGCCCGCCGCGCGTAGAAGGTCCGGAAGTAGCCGTCCTTATGTTTCAGATCCAGCAGGATGCTGGTGATCAAGAATCCGGATAGCACGAAAAACAGGTCAACGCCCAGCCATCCAAATTGCGCGCCGCTGTAAGGAATCCAGTTCAAATAGTGCGTCGCCACCACAGCCATGACGGCAAATGCTCGTATCCCATCGATTTCTCTTATCCTCATCCGCCTCCAGTCGATCTATTCAGAATTTCCAAGGCATGCCGCGGGCGTTCCTGTTGAGGGCCCGAAACTACTGCGGCGAGAGCGGGTAAGGGATGTCCCGCCTCAAGTCTTGATACCTAAAATCGTTCTGGATTCGTATGCTGCACGTCGACCGGTGCGGAGAGCCTGCCGCCGATACTTTCCGCCCGATGAACCTGGAATTGGCGGAGCGGCGCCCATTGGACCGGCAATGCCACGTTTCAGCTCACGGCTCGCACGTGGACGTGGTCTTCGATCCCGCTAGCGGAATTGTATCAACGGGCGAGGACAGGGAAAACTCCGCGCAAAATTCTCCGGTTGACATGCAGCAGGAATACGCCGACAATTCGTTAAACAAATGATTAACGAAAAGGAGCGCGTCAGATATGCCCCTCAAAGCTGCAAATTCACTGAATAAAGGTCGTGCCATTCTCACCTTCGCGCTCGCCTATATCGCCGTCACTATTCTCGGTATCGCGCTTTCGCTTTCCATCTCCGCCATCGGTCACATCCCGCAGACAGCCGAGCCCATGCAAAACGCGGCCTACCTGCTCTCTGAGAGATTCCTGCCCGTAATGAATCTTCTGGTCTGGATGCTTTTCAGCTGGATGTACTTTCAAAAGCGTCCCAGGATCTCCACATCACATCGCCAGGCTTTCTTTCTCGGCGCTTTCTGGCTCCTCGTCGCTCTCGTAGTCGACTACGTTGGCTTCGTCCTGATCAAGAACCCAATCTCGCTCAGCCCGCATGATTTCTACATCGGCCAGTTTCCGTGGATCTATCTCATCTACATCGCTGTGCTGATCAGCCCGCTATGTTACGTTGCTCTTTCCGATGCCCGGCAGAAAAAACATCTCGCCTGAACTCTGGCGCAGGAAATCTCGAGTCGTCGAAGAGCCGCGAAACCTGCGCCAGCAGCAGAGTGACGACACGCGGCGCCGCTTGCTCGACGCCAGTCTCCAGTTGTTTGTGCATAAAGGATTCGCAGGCACAACCGTGCGTGACATTGCCAAGGCCGCTGGCGTAAGCCCTGGCCTGATGTTTCACTACTTCCCGTCGAAACAGGCGCTCCTCCAGGAGCACGTACGCGTGATTCGTTCCGGGGTCGATCTCATGGCTCAGCGATTGAATGCGGCCGGCGATCCTCTCGAGACCTTCACTGAAATCGCGCGTACCATCCTCGATTCGTTTCGCGAAAACTACTCGAAGAATCTCTTTTTGCTTGCCAACCAGGTGTTGTCGTTCGATTCCATTCCCCGCGCCGCAAAGAACGCAGTGAGCGCCACAAGGTCAATCGAGGCCAGCGTGCCGCTCGTCGTTCGCGGACAGCGCAAGCAACAATTCAAGCGCGGAGACCCGCTCGCGCTAGTGGTTGCATTTTGGGGCGCGCTCCAGGGCATCGCAGAGGTTCTGATCTGGAACCCAAATGCGCCGATTCCCGACCCTGAAGTTATCGTTTCGATTCTCAGGCCGTAGCGTCGCGCTACTTCGTCAACCCCGCAAACGCCTCTCGCAACCTTCGCCAGGTGGTGCTCAGGTCTTCCGGCAGCACCCGGGTCTCAGACACCGTCGTGATAAAGCTCGTATCGCCAGTCCAGCGCGGCAGAGCATGCAGATGCAAGTGCCCGGCCACGCCCGCTCCGGCCGCCTGCCCCAGGTTCATTCCAAAATTCAACCCGTGCGGACGATAAAGCTGCATCAGGGCTTGCTCAGTAAGTTGTGCAAGGTCCATCAACTCGTGAGCCGCCTCGGCAGGCATGCCCGCCAGACGATCGAGATGAGCGAACGGCAACACCATCACGTGCCCCGAAGTGTAGGGAAACGCGTTCAGACAAATAAAACAATGCTGCCCACGCAGCACCAGCCCGCCGGCTTCTTCTGCCTGATCCCGGCTCATGCCATTGGCAATCGCATAGTCCACCGACGAAATCAGATTGCAGAAAACGCAGCTGTGGTCTCCCGGCCACGCGCTCAAACTCGCGGGAATACCGGGGCGGGGCGCACCGTCCGCCGTCGTTATGTATGCAAAGCGCCATGGGGTCCAGAGTTGGTCCATATCAGCAATTCCGTCGCCCTAAGTATAGAGGTGTCCGACGGGCCCCCAGCCATATCGGAAATCTCAAGCTCGCTCTGGAAATGTGACCAAACCGCAACATAAGTCGGACCCGCTTTCCGCCGATTGGCTTCATCCGAGTCCTGTGGCGGCCATCACAACGCAACTCTAAGTTCAATCAATGTCGCGTTGTCCCGCGCCAATCTTGCACTACTACGTCAACTCCAGGCCCAAATTGGCCAAAGTGTTGCATTGACGCTGGAAACTAGAGGTTGCTACACTTGAAAGCGTAGCTTCCTGCGTGGATTCCAGCAGTTAGCTGCGGCCGCCCTCCAGCCAGCCGTTTGCCTGCTTGGTGTTTCCCACGGAGACGAGTCGCTTTTAAACCAGCCTTGCTGGATCGAAGCCCCGTCTCTGCGAAAACTCCACGGTCACAGGTACGCAGTGACGTCGTGAGGATCGGTCGTGAGCATCTTCCGTTCGCTGCAATCACGGCACAGATGTAATTCCGGCTAAAGATCATTTCGTCGCTGGAGCAAGGAATCGCGGAGCCGCTGTCATGCCAAACGTCCTCAATCCCGAACCCGAGAGCATAACCCTGAACACCGAATTGGAAACCCCCACACTTGAACCTGCGACGGAGTTTGAGCAGCCGTCGTCCGAATCCACGTCCAACCCAGAGACCGCCCAAGAAGTGGCCGCAATCGAAACACCCGCGCTGGACGCCGATGCCCCAACCGTGCCTGTAGTCGAGGCCGTACCCGTTGCGCAAGCAACGACAGAGGCAACGCAATCCCAGGCCGTTGCTCCCGAACAGCCCGCGCAAACGCCGGCCGCCAAGACAAGCGTGCCTGGCGACCACAGCGGGGAACCCGCTGATGATTTTTCTGCTGCCCTCGCCGCCTTCGAGCGCGAACAGGCCGCAGAGGCTGCTGCCGTTGAAGCCTATGGCGACAAGGTCGTCTCCGGCACGGTTATCAAGCAGTCTGAAAAGTTTTTGATCGTCGATGTGGGCCTCAAGTCCGAGGGCATGGTGCCCCTCGAGCAGGTTGTCGACCACACCGGTGCAGTCAAATTCAACGCCGGCGACGTCATCGACGTGGTCATCGAGCGCGAGGAGCCCGAGGGTGGATACCTCGTCAGCTACGAGAAGGCCCAGCGCCTCCGCGTTTGGGACGTCATCGAGAAGGCAGCCAACGACAAGACGCCCGTCATGGGCACCGTCGTCAGCCGCGTCAAGGGTGGCCTCACCGTCGACATCGGCATGAAGGCATTTCTGCCCGGCTCACAGCTTGAGATTCGCCCCGTGCGCAATCTCGACGGCTACCTTGGCCAGCAGATTGAAGTTCGCGTCATCAAGCTCAACAAGAAGCGTGGCAACGTAGTCGTCAGCCGCAAAGAGATCCTCGAGGAAGAGCAGAACGCCAAGCGTTCGCTGACCCTCGATCATCTCGGCGAAGGCGCGATCCTCACCGGCGTCGTCAAGAATCTCACCGACTACGGTGCGTTTGTTGACCTCGGCGGCATCGACGGCCTCCTCCACATCACCGACATGAGCTGGGGACGCCTCACCCATCCCCGCGATCTGGTCAACGTCGGCGACGAGATTCAGGTCAAGGTGCTCAAGTTCGACAAAGACAAGCAGCGCGTCTCGCTCGGCTTCAAGCAGCTCACTCCCGACCCATGGCTCGATGCCTCTGAGCGCTATCCCGTTGGAGCACACGTCCACGGCCGCGTTCTTTCGGTCACCGACTACGGCGCGTTCGTTGAGCTTGAGCAGGGAATCGAAGGCCTCGTTCACCTCTCTGAGATGACCTGGTCCAAGCGCCTCAAGCACCCCTCCAAGCTGGTCAAGCCCGGCGACGAGGTCGACACGGTTGTCCTCAGCGTCAACCCCGCCGACCGCCGCATCTCGCTCGGCATGAAGCAGCTCCTCGAGAATCCGTGGGAGAACCTCACCGAACGTTATCCCGCCGGAACCGTCGTCGAGGGTCGCGTTCGCAACCTCACCGACTTCGGCGCCTTCATCGAAATCGAGGATGGCATCGACGGCCTCGTCCACGTCTCAAACCTGAGCTGGACCAAGCGCGTCAAGCATCCTTCTGAAATCGTAAAGAAGGGCGAGAAGGTCAAGGCAGTTGTTCTCGGCGTAGAGCCGCAGAACCGCCGCCTGTCGCTCGGCATCAAGCAGCTTCAGCCCGATGTGTGGGAGAGCTTCTTCGCTACTCACCGCGTCGGCGATCTGGTGCACGGCAAGGTCCTCCGCACTGCTCAATTCGGCGCTTTCGTTGAGATCGCCGAGGGTGTTGAAGGCCTCTGCCACATCTCTGAAGCCGGCGACGCCCCGGGCGAGCCTTCCAAGCTCGACGTTGGCCAGGAGCACGAGTTCAAGATCATCAAGATCAACGTCGAAGAGAAGAAGGTGGGCCTCAGCCTTCGCGCGGTATCCGGCAGCAGCCACGAAGCCAGCCGCGCCCAGGTCGAGAGCTACAAGGAGCACGCCCACAAGGCACCCGTCTCCAGCTCTACAACGACTCTCGGCGACCTCATCAACTGGCGCAAGAACGAGCGGTAAGTTTTCCGCCCGTCCTTATCCGGCACACCAGAACGGCCACCCTCGCGGGTGGCCGTTCTGCTTTTCTGAACATCGCCGGATCACTGAATCCATTACCGGAAATACAACCACGCTGTCATCCTGAGCGCACGGGGCCCCAAATGCTTTCTTCAATTTGGGGGTGGTAAGCGAAGGATCTGCTTTTGTCTTCCCGAGTCGAACCCGGAACCGAACGAAGGCCCTATCTCTCGATCCCAAACCGATAGACGTTCACGCTGATCGGATCCACGGTGATCGTGTTATCGACCCGGCTCACCCGGCTCTCTTTGACTTCAAGCTGCGCCGTTTGGCCGGCTCGATTAACCGCATCGAGGTTGCTAGCGGTCAGCTTCCACAACGTTCCGAGATTATCGAGCTTCGAACCAGCAACGTTCAGATCGAACTTCTGATTCTTCTCCGTTGCATTCACGACTACCAGATTTAAAAACCTGTGATCGGGAGAAAGCGTGGCCAGCACATCCAGCGGATAGGTAGGGCTGCCGGATCTGGTCTTCGGCTCGTCGCCGTAATTCGGATTGGTCGCCGGCTGCTGCGAATTGCCCGAGACAGCCACCGGGATCGTTCCCGCAAGATGCTCGCCATACAACTCGTACACCACTCCCACAGCATTGATAGCCGATGCGGTCGGCGTGATATCCAGCGATGAAGTGCCCATCGTATGCGAACCGACCGTAATGAAGTCCGTGTGCCGCAACATTTCGTTCAACAGCATGCCGTGAGCCAGCGCCGTTTTCAGAGTCGGTGCACTGAATCCACCGCCTCCCAGGTTGATATAGGCATACTCGTCCATCGACATAAAAATCCTTTTGTCGACCATCTTCGGAAAACGCTTCTGATAGCCTTCCCACTCTTCGGCGTGTCGGCGGATCACATCGCCGGCGTGCCGTGCGTACTCGAGCGAGGTCGGCTCGTAGGTCACGTCTGCGGCGGAGTCCGGTGCGTCAGGCGGCAGAGCCTTGGCCTTCGCAAGATCGAAATGTCGGCCCGGCCCCTCATACCAATGCTGGGCAATGCCATCAAATGTTCCCCAGCATTTCTCCAGCAGGCCGCCGGTCCAGTCCGTGTCCGATCCGAACATGGGTTCGATGTTATCCACGTATTTCCCGCGATCCGTGCCCTTCAGCCACATGGGCTCCATCATCTTCGCCGAACCAATCAACGTGATCGAAGGATCGGCTTTGCGCATCTCCCTTGCAAAATCGTTGTTCTTGATTTCGAAGTACTTCAGATCGGTGTACCCAATCTGAAAAGTTCCCCACGGCTCATTCCCGATATTCCAGTACTTGATGTGATAGGGCTCGGAATGACCGTTCTTTGCCCGCTTTGCACCCCAGTAGGTGCTGGCTGCGCCGTTCAGGTATTCAACTTCTTCCGCGGCAGAGTGAGCGTCGCCGAGCCCCGCATTCACCGTCACGTAAGGTTCGACATCGATCAGCTTGCACAGCGTCATGAACTCATCCATGCCCACATCGTTTACCTGCATGGCATTCCAGGCATAGTCAAACATGGGCCGCCGCTTGTCGATATCGCCGATCGCATCGTGCCAGTCCCAGTCGGAAAGAAAGTTTCCCCCAGGCAAGCGCCACATCCCGGAGTGAAGTTGCTTCAAAAGCGCAATGGTGTCGGGTCGAAATCCCTGCGCATTATCCGCAGGCATGAGCGAGACAGCGCCAATGTGAAAGTCGCCCGAACCGATGCCGGAAATTTCGAGAGATGCGTCGGCAGAATCTGCCTTCGGACGAAAACTGAGCGGAAACCGCTTGTAGTCGCGCGTCAGCGTGACGGTCGTAGTCTGCTTGTCGTTCGCATCGGCTCCCCAGCTCAGAGAGATACTCACCTTCGTCCCAGGAGTGCCGCGAAGAAAGATGCGACCCGCGTACTCCTTCCCGCTCACCAGCGAGAATCCCCTCTGACTGATTCCGTGCGCAGTCGCACCATCCAGCAGAATCCTGGGGCTGTGTTCGCCGACAAAGGGCTGGTCATGATCCATCACCACAATGTTGTCCGGGCCCACGGGACGCCATTTATGCAGCTGCTGGCGCATGGGGTTCCCGCTCTGCCGGCGTGGCGCTGGAGGATCCGTGGATGTGACCGGGAAATAGAATTTGCGATCATCCAGCAGCTCTGCCCACACGCTGCGATAAATCAGCGTACCAATGTGCTCGATAAAGCTTCCGAACACGTTCTTCGAAACCGGATCGGAGGTCTTCTGCGTATCGACTGTCACGTTGAGCGGATCGGGCACGTTGAAAGGCGCCTGCTGCGCCGCAACAGACAGACATCCAAAGAAAGCCACAGCACGAATCACAATGCTTCTTTTCATCATCGCTCCCGAGTCCATTCAGCTTCTGAATTTTCGCGTCAAGCCGTCGATCAAAGGCCGGGTGCCCCGGTCCCTCGCTTTTGAGGACAGGGGAAATCTTTGCAGCGCATTCCCCGCTCCATGCTTTTAAAAGCAGGATCTTCGCTCGCATAAATACGGGGAAGAGACGTCCGCAACCAAAAGGTTGCATGCCTTTCCTCGGTCCCTCGTCCCTTTGTTCCCTCGTCCCCTGCCTCTCTCACACCTGCAGAGTCAGAACCGAATACGACCGCGCCGGCACCTTCACGCTCATCTTCGATCCTACCGACGGCGACGCCACCGTCTGCGGCACCACCTTCTTCGGATCCGCAAATGTGTTCAGCGCCTTTAAATCTTTCCCCGTAATCGTCTCGAACCCGATCACCTTCGACGGCGTCAGATCGTGCCAGTTCAACTCCAGTTCCTGCTCATTCTCGAGATCCCGATTCAGTACAAAAATCGTCGCCGTCTTCTGCTCCGGTTGCAGTGTCGCCATCACATCGAGATAGTTCACGTGTCCAAACCCCGGAGCCGCGAGCCCGATATCCTCGATCGGCCTGCCCAGCGACGCCACCTCGTATCCCGGCCCTTCCGGCGCGATGCTCAACGCACGCCCACGCCCATACTTCAGCGCCCACGCATACGGATAGAAGATCGTGTTGCGCAGGATCCCGTCCTTATTCGTCATGATCGGCGCAATCACATTCACCAGCTGTGCCAGGCACGCCACCTTCACGCGATCCGAATGCCGCATCAGCGAATTCACCAGTCCGCCCACCAGCAGCGCATCTTCCAGGTTGTAAGGCTCCTCCAGCAGATGCGGCGCCGGCTTCCCGTGTCCATTCACTGCATCGCCATTGCGCGCTCGATACCACACGTTCCACTCGTCGAACGATAAGAACAGCTGCTTCCCCGACCGCTTCTGCGCCCGCACCGAATCGCAAACCGCCACGATCTCCTCGATCTGCCGATCCATCGCCAGGTTCATCGCCAGGTACTTCGAGCTCTCGTGATTTGTCTCCTCGGTATTTCCCCAATAGCGGTGCAGCGAAATGCCATCCACGTATTCGTAGCACTGCTCCAGCACCGTGCGATCCCAGGTGATGTACGTCGGCATGAACGGCCCGCTGGACCCGCATGCAATCAGCTTCACTTTCTCGTCAACCGCCCGCATCTGCCGTGCCGCATCCGCCGCCTTGATGCCGTAGTCGCGAGCCTCCATGTGCCCGATCTGCCACGGCCCGTCCATCTCGTTGCCCACGCACCAGAACTTCACATTGTGCGGCTGCTCATAACCATGCGATCGCCGCAGGTCGCTCCACTTCGTCCCGCTCGCCACGTTGCAGTACTCCACCAGCGCCGCGGCATCCTCCGCCGATCCAGTCCCGAAGTTCAACCCGAACAGGGGCTCCGTTCCTGCCTTCCGCGCCCAGGTGATGAACTCATTCGTTCCAAACTGGTTCGTCTCCATGGTGTTCCAGGCGCGATCCAGCACCGCCGGCCGATTCTTCTTCGGTCCCACGCCGTCCAGCCAGTGGTAGCCCGAAACAAAGTTCCCCCCGGGCCAGCGAATGATGGGAACACCGAGATCGTGAATCTCCTTCATCACATCGGTTCGGAACCCATCCCCATCCGCAAACTTCGAGCCCGGCTCATAGATTCCTTCATAAATCGCCCGCCCCAGTTGCTCCAGGAACGATCCAAACAGATGCGGATTAATCTCGGAAATCTGCCGGCCCGAATCAATCACGACGCGCGTAACGCGCTGCGCCTGTGCGATCCCGAACCTGCCCAGTGCAGATGTTGCCGCGACTGCGAGACCAGTCTGGCCAGCCCTCTTCAAAAATTGCCTGCGAGAATCTTTCTTCATAAGAGATCCCTTCCTGTTGCGGAATTGCACGTGCGTTCGCGAGATTGCGGTTCGAACTCGCCCGCATCGGCGAGTCATGTTCGCTACGGAAAACTACTGGTAAACGTTTGCTCGCAAAGCATAAAAACCCCGCCGCCGCTTGTCAAAGGTTGATTTTGCACACCGCTGCGCTTCGACCCCCACTCGAGCCGTCATCACATCGGCTTGTGATCTCCGCCCTAGCCGCACT
>Ga0068858_100006017_pt1 | contig 11837 bp, 9 predicted proteins | sample KBSSwiS12_FD_66589 | JGI IMG/M metagenome (GOLD analysis project Ga0068858, IMG submission 66589) | Switchgrass rhizosphere microbial communities from Kellogg Biological Station, Michigan, USA - KBS Switchgrass S1-2 | ecosystem: Host-associated > Plants > Roots > Rhizosphere > Soil ... | reverse complement strand
ACCGAAAATATCCTGCTCCACGGAGCGCTGCCCGACGATCACAGCCCGGCTACCGAGGCTATCGCGGCGGCCATCGACGCTTGCGTCGCCAAAGGCGGCGGGCGCGTACTCATTCCCGCGGGCCAATTTTTCACCGGCGCGATCAAACTTCAATCCAATGTCGAACTGCACATCGCAGAAGGCGCGGTCCTTCGCTTCAGCGATCGATTCGACGATTACCTTCCCGAAGTGCTCACGCGCTATGCGGGGCATGAATGTTACGGCCACAGCCCGCTCATCTACGCTCACGATGCTGCCAATATTGCCGTCACCGGTAAAGGCGTGCTCGATGGCAACGGCGCCAAGTGGGAAAGATTCTTCGATGCCGAGTCCGGAGTACGCGATCGCCTGCTGCGGTCCAGTGCATCCTCAACATCCCTCACCGATCGAATCTTTATTTCCGAAAACGGATTAATTCGCCCGGCACTAATCTCGGCGGTCAATTGTTCCAATATTCTGATCGAAGACCTGACCGTCTCGCACGGCGGGCCATCGCACTGCATAAAACTTGTGGGCTGCGCCGGGGTCGCCGCTCGAAATCTCAGCCTTCACGCCGGTGAATGGCGCGGACAAGACGGCATCGTCATCGACTCCTGCAAAAACGTGGTCATTGAAGACTGCGCCATTGCCGCCAGTCAGGACGGTGTGCTGCTCAAGAGCGGATTCAATGACGGCGGTCGCGCCACCAAGCCGACCGAAAACGTCATCATCCGAAACGTACAAACCGCCGGCGGGCGTGGTGGAATCGGCTTCGGTGAAGATATCGCCGGTGGCATTCGCAATGTCTATATTGAGAACTGCACTGCTCGCGAACATATCGCGGCATTCCGCATGAACCTCGCCCGTTGGCGCGGAGGATTGGTTGAAGACATCTTTGTCGATGGATTGAAATCCGATTCACTGGCCGGTGATGTGGTGCAAATCACCGCCGATGCTCCGTGCCCCGCTGGCGCGATGGCCAAACCGCCGGTGGTTCGCAATATTCAAATTCGCAATGTGACCGCAACGCAATCGCGCGGCGCGGTTCGCGTGGTGGGTTTAAGCGATGCCCCATTCCGCGAAATCGTGCTGGAAAATATCAACATTCAATCGAATGAAGGCCTGTTCTGTTCCGCCAGCAACGGCCTGCGATTGCTCAACGTGATGATCACTCCCAAGAGCGGCCCGGTCTTAGCGCTCAAAGACAGCCAGCACGTGATTATCGACGGCCTCAACGCCGCCCAAGGTCAAAGCGTGTTCCTGGATCTCCGCGGCCGCCATGTTCGCGGCGTCTGCCTGCGCGGCGAAGCCGGCTCACATATTCGTCCCGTCGTCGTCCTCGGCATCGATGTGCCGAAGGATGCGATCGTTCACGAATAAGGATATTAACCACGGAGACACCGAGGGCACGGAGAGAATGCCTTTTGGCTTTGCTCCGTGCCCTCTGTGTCTCCGTGGTAAGCCAGTCTTCCTTCATTTAAGACAAGCAAATTGATTACACAGCGCATGCCCAAAAAAGCGCCTGTGCATTACACTATCTCCGTACCAAATAGCGGACGGGTTGCTTCAGCAACCAATTTCATTATCGCGGAAAACTAAACGAATCAACGAAGAATCAGTTGTTAGATCAACATGAGCTCCCAAGCCACCTCATCGCCCGCTGCAGCCACAACTAGTTTGCCCGCGGCTTCGTTGGAAGAACTTCAACGCATTGCCGAGGAACGCAAAGGCAAAAGCATCACCTTTCGCAGCGTGTTGATTGGCGTGTTCGCCACGCTTTTTGTGGCCGGTGTGGCTCCGCTTAACGACACGATTCTCTCCGACACGAGTCTAGCCGCGGAGTTCATGCCGCTTTCAGTCGTGCTGATTTTGTTCTTCCTCGTGGTCGGTGTGAACGCACCGCTGCACCGCTGGGCACCGCGAAAAGCGCTCAGCAGCGGCGAGCTGGCCGTCATTCTCTTAATGACGCTCTGCGCATGCAGCCTTCCCAACTGGGGATTGATGCGTTTCTTTATCCCAGCGCCCGTCGCGCCGTTTCATGTGGGCGATCGCGATGCCGTTTTCTGGAAAGCTTTCCAGGGGATGAACCTGCCCAAGTGGCTTTTCCCGGTGGATGATATTGCCACCGGCCGAACCAGCCCGATTGTTCGCTGGTTCTACAATCGTGTTCCGCCGGATGAAAAAATTCCGTGGAGCGCGTGGATTCGCCCGCTATTCGCTTGGGGCATTTTCGCCGGCGCCATGCTCGCCACGCTGGCTGCGATGGCGCGGCTCGTGCTCGAACAATGGGCCCGCAACGAACGTCTGCCGTTCCCCATCGTTCAAGTGCATTCATCCCTGATCGAAGAACCCGAGCCCGGCAACGCGTTCAACAGCCTGTTCCGCAGCCCCTGGCTTTGGATCGGCCTGGTCGGTGTGTTCTGCATTCACATGCTGTCCGTGGGCAGCACGTATTACCCCAAGTATTTCCCGCAGGTGCCGCTGAAGTTTGACCTCAGCAACATCTTTGCCGATGACCCGTGGAATTACCTTCGCCCGAAATTGAAGAAGGCTATTCTATCTTTCACCGCAGTAGGCGTGACCTTCTTCATCCGCTCGCGCGTTTCGTTCAGTTTGTGGATCATGTTCCTGTTCTGCAACGCCGTTGAAATGCAGCAGGCCATGCGCCAAAACGAAATGAGCAGCGCGCCTTGGCAAGACCAACACCATGGAGCGGTGATCGCCTTCGTGCTCGGCATCTTCTGGATCGGCCGGCATCACTGGGGACAAGTTGTTAAGGGTGCATTTGGATTCGGCGACGGCAAAGGCCTTCGCGCTGCGTTCTGGATTGCGATCGCCGGCATTGCGACGATGTTCACCTGGCTGGTGATTGTCGGCGTGCAACCAACCGTGGCCGCGCTCATCGTGTTGTTCATCCTCGTCGCGCATCTCACCGTCGCGCGCGTGCTGGCCGAAACAGGTTTGCCGTCGTACCGATCCGGCTTAAGCCTGCCGCAGATCTTCTTCAACTTCCCAACCCGCTTCTTCTCATCCAAAGACATCTACTTCGCCAGCGTGTTCCAGGTGATGGGCCCCGTTTCCACGCGCGACAGCTTAGCCGCGTACGCCACCACCGGTCTCGGTGTTGCCGACGCCGTTGAAGTGGAAAAGAAGCGCAAGCGTTATCTCGGCGGTGTAATCGGGCTCACGTTGATCGTCGGCTTCATCGCCGCGGCTGTCGCCACGTTGTATGTTCAATATTCGTACCCCACACCGGCATCACCGGAATCGATCCCCGCGCGAAATTATTTTGGCGCTGAACTCGTTCAAACGCGCGACGTCGCCAGTGCGGTAGATGCTCACGCCACCGGCCGATTCACGCCCAAGCCGCACAATCCATATCTGCACATGGCGATTGGATTCTTCGGCACAGTCGCGCTGGAAATCGCCACGCTTCGGTGGGCCAATTGGCCGCTCCTACCAGTCGGTTACGTCGCTTCTTACGGCGCATTTATCGAGAACGCGTGGTTCAGTATTCTCGTCGGCTGGCTTGCGCAGGTATTGATCGTCAAATTCGGCGGGGCGGGGCTGTTCCAAAAAGCCAAACCGTTCTTCATCGGCATCATCTTCGGTGAAGGCCTCGCCGCCGCAGTGTGGCTCATCGCCAATGCCATCATCGTCATGAACGGCGGCGACAGCCAAAGCGTGAAGTTCCTGCTGCCGTAACAAAAAGATTTTTGAACGCAGAGACGCAGAGTTCGCAGAGAGAAAATTAAACTTCTCTTTTCGATCTCTGCGCCCTCCGCGTCTCTGCGTTCAATCCTTCCTTTGATTTTTTCAAGAGATTCCGGCACGCTGATACCCAATGGCGCGTGGCCCACAGTTCAAAATCATCTCCGGCGGACAGACCGGCGCGGATCGCGCCGCGCTCGATGTCGCGCTCGCACTCGGCATTCCCGCCGGTGGTTGGTGTCCCGCCGATCGCCGGGCCGAAGATGGGCCGATCGACAAGATTTATCCGCTCACGCCGTTGCCCGGCGCCGGTTATCGCCAGCGCACGCGGAAGAATGTTCAAGACAGCGACGCCACCGCCATCTTCGCCTTCGGCCCCCTTACCGGCGGATCAAAAGCCACCGCCAACGACTGCACGCATTTCAAAAAGCCCCACATCATCATCGATGCCGATCAGACCACCGAAGATGAAGCAGCCCTTTTGCTCGCGGTGTTTTTGCTGAGACATCACGTGAAGACGCTCAACGTGGCCGGGCCGCGCGCCAGCAATCAGCCGGAGATTTACGAATTTGTCGCAACAGTGCTGACCGAAGTTTTCAAAGCTCCACCCAAGCGTAAATCGCGCCGATAGCAGGTATGTAGGGATTTCTCTTTTTTTGGCGGCATCGCATGCGACGGGTGAAACTGCGTCGCAGATTGTCTTTGCAGTGATGACGTGAATCGCGAGAAAAAAGCGGGGCTAGTCCGCGCCGCTAAAAGGTGGTCTTGAATCGTCCTATAACTTTCAATGGCTGTGTACGCGCCGATCAATCTCGTTCTCGTCTCTCGACCCGGAATTAATCAGCCGGACGATTTTCATCGGCTTGGCCAATATGCGCGCGAGATCGATCCCGGCATTCACCCGCACGTGGTGTTCGATCACCGCGTTCGCCCGTGGTCGTTGTTGCAGCAAATAAATCTTCGTCGCCGGCCTACATTCGTCTTTTCACCCGCGCGAATTGATCGCTTCAATCCACCGCGCGGAACTATCTCCGCCGGCTTTCCGCTTTCCAAAACCGAAGAACTTGATGCGCTGGTGAAAGCTGGAATTCCCGTCCCCGATTACGTGCAAGTCACTGAACACCATCGGCCGGATTTATCGCATCTGGGCGCGTACGTGGTCACCAAGCCCGACCGCGGCGGACGTGGCGCTTACGTGCGCATCATGCGGCACTCGCGAGTGAAATGGGAACCGACCGAAACACGCGTGAGCGGTAAAACCGATTCGCTGCTCGTTCAGAAGTTCGTTTACACCGGACTTTGGCCGGTGAGTTATCGCGTCACCACTTTGTTTGGAAAAACACTCTGGTCGTATCGAGCCGAAGCCAGTCACGATCGCCGGCAACTTCAATCGGACCTGAATTTCAAAGCCGAGGGTGGTTTATCGATCGTCGCCACCGGCAAAGCGTGCACGATGGAGTTGAGCAACGATCCGGAAGTGATTGCCTTCGCGGAAAAAGCGCACGCGGCTTTCCCCGATCATCCGCTGTTGGGCATCGATGTCATTCGCGAACAACCGTCCGGGAAACTGTTCGCGCTGGAAGTAAATTCCAGCGGATATGTCTGGCACTTTTCCTCGCCGATGGGGTTGGCGTTTCAAAGCGAATTCAACATCAATCTGGAAAGCCAGTTCGATGGCATCCGCAAAGCGGCACAGATTCTCGCTACGAAATCGCGCGAGTTGGCGAAGTAAGTTATGGGAAAAAAGAATCTCATCCTCGTCGCCGACCCCTCGGTGAACCATGAGCCCAGCTTCAAGAAAATCTGCTCGTTGCTGGCTGATGAAGCGCCCGATATTTCGCCGGCCATCGTGATGGACACGCCGCGGCGAAAAAAGAAATGGCTGCACGCATTTCGCCCGACGATGGTTTTCTCGCCCGTGCCTCTCAAGCGATTTCACCCGGTACGCGGCAAAGTCTTTGCCGGCCAGGATCTGGTCAAAAGCCAAGAGTACGCGGTGATGGATCAAGCCGGCATTTCCGTGCCTAAATACGTTTTGCTCACCGAGCAAAACCCCCGGCAGGATGTGTCGGCATTAGGCGACTATGTCGTGTTAAAACCCGATCGCGGATTGCGCGGCGCGAACGTGCGCATCGTCCGCGCCAAGCGCGCGGTTTGGGAGCCGAGCGAATCAGCCGGTGGAAAAAATCCCGCGCTGCTCGCACAGGAATTTATCTACACCGGGCCGTGGCCCATCAGCTACCGCGTCACGACATTGTTTGGTCAGGTGTTGTGGTCGACGAAACTGGAAGCTGATCGATCGCGCAATGCGCTGGAAGGGCCGGACCAATTCGCCAAGGCCGCCGGCGTAAGCATTGTCGCCAGCAGCAAGGGCTGTAACGTTTCGCTCTGCTACGATGAAAACATCTTGCGGTTCGGTGAATCCGTGCACGCGGCGTTCCCTGACATTCCGCTGCTCGGCATCGATATCGTGCAACGCCAAACAGATGGCAAACTCTTCGTCGTAGAAGTGAACGCCAGCGGGTGGGTGTGGCATTTCAACTCCCCCATGGGCATGCGATTTCAAGCCGAATTCGGCTACACGCTGGAAAGCCAATTCGACGGCATTCACAAAGCATCACGAATATTGGCAGAAAAGACCCGGCAGTTTGCGGTATAATAAATCAAGCGATGAACGAGAAACGATGAACGATGAAGTTTGAATAGCATTTCACTTCTTCGTTCATCGATCATACCTCATCGTTCGAATTATGATCCGCATCCGACACATTCTCGATCCCGATCTGAAGCGCAAGGTGATTGACGTGCTCTCTGAGCAGCGCGGTCTGCCCAGCACTGCTTTCCCCGAATGGTTCGAACTCGACGACGCGGATTACGTGGATGTACTCAACGCCATCAAAGAACGCGATAACCCGCGCCCCGACGACGAACACGATTTCCGGGAATGATGAACGGTTCTCATTCACGCGCTCAAAGCCCACGGCTCTGCCGTGGGGTCTTGTATCAATAATTACACCCACGGCAGAGCCGTGGGCTTGAGACGTGATCAAACGGCTGCCGCTTCTGGAACAGGACTCTCAAGCTCGCGTTTTACGCGCGCCTGGAACGCTTCATGCAACTTGCGCGTGATGGGGCCGCAGCGTCCTTGCCCGATGTAGATATCATTCCACCGCGAAACCCAGCTGATCTCCCGCGTGGTGCTGGTGATGAACAATTCTTCCGCCCGCGCGGCTTCTTCTTCGCGAATGGCTCGCTCATCCACTTCAATGCCGAGTTCTTCTGCAATTTCGAGTAACACCGCGCGCGTGATGCCGGGCAACACTTTGGAACCAACCGGATGGGTGACCAGCTTGCCGTTGATGATCGCGAAGAAGTTCGAGGCCGAGCATTCGGTCACATACCCGCCGACATCAATAAACACCGCTTCATCCGCGCCCGCGGCCACCGCCGTATTTTTCGCCAGCACGTTGGGAAGCAGCGCGATTGACTTGATCCAGCAGCGCTTCCAGCGGTCGTCTTCAACGGTGAGTAGTTTCGCGCCTTCGCCGGTGCCGGGTGGAATCACCTTCGGCAACGGGCGCGTGTAGAAGAGCAATGTCGGTTCGATGGTTTCCGGAAACAGGTGGTTCCGCGGCGATACGCCGCGCGTCAGCTGCAGATAAACCATCCCCTCACCCACACCGGTGTGCGCAATAAGCTTTTGAATTTCAACCGTAAGCACGTCCGGCGTTAGCGGCGGGGTGATTTGAATATCGATCGCGCTGTTCCACAACCGCTGAAGATGCCGCTCAAGCGTGAACGGTTTGCTGTCGTATAGGCGAATCACTTCGTACACGCCATCGGCAAACTGAAAGCCGCGGTCTTCGACACCGAGGCGAGCATCACTCATGGGCAGGATGTCCCCGTTGAGCCAAATCCATTCGGTCATGACGAACCTTCCGCGCGTGTACGCGAAAAAAATGAAAAGTGCGGTAAACGAGCGGTTCCCGGGTTAAATCGTATAATGCCGGTTTGTTGGATGGAAGGGGATGGAATGTTGTTTTGGTTATGAATTTTGTCGACATGGCCAGAATAAACGCGGAACGACGAGCGATGAACGATGAAGTAAGTGCTGGGCAAATTGCCTTTACTTCATCGATCATCGTTCCGACTTCATCGTTTATTCACGGCCTTGTCACCGGAGTAAGACTTGGCAACGACTGATCAAACCGCTTGGAACGACGAACTGCTCAAAGATCCCCACGCCGTGGCGGATAAACGCCGGCGCGTGCAGAAGATGTTCGCCGCCATCGCCCCCAGCTACGATATCAACAACCGCCTGCACAGCCTGTGGATGGACCAAGCCTGGCGGCGGAACGCGGTGAAGCTGGCGCAGCTCAAAGCGACCGATCGCGTGGTGGACGTGGCGTGTGGGACGGGGGATCTGACACTCGCTTTTACTTTTCGCCTAATGGCTTTGAACAGCGGATATGTATCAGCTGGCGGTTGGCACATCGCAGCTGAGAAAGCGCCGCCTCGAGTTATCGGCATCGACTTTACATATCAGATGTTGCCGATCGCTCACAAAAAGCGAAGTATTTACTATGAACGATTGAACGGCCGAGATGACCTTCGAAATTTACTGTCTGCTGCGGAATGGCTCAACGGCGACGCCCAGGCTCTCCCGCTGCCCGACCAATCCGCCGATGTCGTCTCCATCGCCTTCGGCATTCGCAACGTGCAGGATCCTTCCCAAGCGTTGCGAGAATTTTATCGCGTCCTCCGCCCCGGCGGGCGCGTGATCGTTCTGGAATTCTCCCTGCCCACCAACCCCGTGTTACGCGGCTTGTACAACTTCTACTTCCGCCAGATTCTCCCGCGAACAGCCACGCTCATCAGCGGCGACAAAACCGGCGCATACAAATACCTCCCCGAAAGCGTGAACACCTTCATCGGCCGCGAACAGATGATGAGCATGATGACCGCCGCGGGTTTCAAGCAAGTAGAACAACACGCGATGACCTTCGGCGTATGCATCTGCTATCGCGGGGTTAAAACGTCATCCTGAGCGGAGTACGTACTCGTGCGAAGTCGAAGGATCTAGCCGGGTAGTCGATGAACCGGTGTTTGAGCAAGCGTCTTCGAATTCGCTTGGCGCCTTCGCTTCACCAGACAATGCAACAGGGATGCGAAGGCGCGAAGCGGCCACCGTAGTCCCATTGCAAACAATCATTCATCGACTTTACAGCTAGATCCTTCGACTCCGCGGCGTACCGCTCCGCTCAGGATGACGGTTCTGCAGGTTCTGCGGATTTGACCTTCTTGAGCAGCGCCTCTCGCTCCCCCTGAGTCATCTGCTCCGCGATCATCGTCAGCTTGCTGTTGGAAATGTTGATAGCCGTAATCTTCACCGGCACACACGGCGTGAGTGTGTGCGGGGCGATCGGAATAAACATCACTGCGTCGCTCGGCTCATTCTGCAACACCGACTGCAAAAGCAAATTCATACACGCCGACGCCATCGAACCATTAGCCGACCCATCGGCTGAAATTTTCGCTTCCTTTTGATATGCGGGAAGAGCGCGTTCAAGCGTGTGTTGAAGGCGACCGCGTTGCCGCGCCCACATCGCATCCGGCAGCGGCAAAATCCCGCCGAGCACACGCTGCAAACTCATTTGCAGATTGCCAGTTGAATCAATCGCCGGCTCAAACTGCATGCTGACGATCGTATTCATCTCGCGCACATTGCCGACCAGGATCAGCTGTTGATCGTGCAATACCAGCCGGGGATTTTCGACGTAACGGGCGATCAGTTCCCGCCGATTGCCCGCTTCCTGCCACTTGTCGAAAAACGCGTTGAGCTCATCATCCGAAAAATCGATTTGAAACGGCTGCGCCGGTGCATGCTCCAACGCCGTGGTGGCTTGCGACGTTTTGGGTTCGCGGTAGTAACTAGCCCGCGCGGCCGCCGCCCAGTTGGTCATGCGAATGTATTTGTCTTCGGCGCTCCGAGCGGCAGCCTGACGTTGCTCGGGCGACAAGGTGTCGGCGCGATACCATTTCGGCACACCGCGCAGCATATACAACAGGCCTGCGACGGTAAGAATCACCAGCAGCAGCAACGCGATCGCGGTTTTCAAGAGGATTCGAAGCGGCTTTTTCATGGTAAGTAACCGACCACGCTCGCGCAAAATCCGGGGTGTCGCCGGTACGCTCCACGCCCGGCGTGGGTTGCTGGACAATCTACCGACCGGTTGAATAAAAGCGATATCCAACCCAGCCCCACCACCGAAACTCTTTTCCCTGTCGCGCCGATAAGTTATCCGTGCTCAAAAATGCATCTTAGGCCTAGAATGGTGGCTGAGATGCGGAACCCCGATGCAATCACGCCCGACCAGTACCGCCGAGCCGCTCGGCGGATGCGGGCCCGGTTCGCGCATCGCCCGGCCGACCTGCATCGGGCACTCGGGGCCCTTTCCAAAACGTACGATTCAAGCTGGAAAAAAGAAACTGAGCCGACGATTCCCCGCCAAGTGGTCACGGTTCGCACGTTGCCACGCGTGGAAAAAGAGCCAACTGCCGGCCATCTCCTGAATGATGTAGAAACGATCTTCGAAAAAAGCGTTCGGGATGCGGTACACGACCGCGTGCTGCGTTACTCGCAGCGACAAGCCCTGCTGAAACTGGCCGGTCGACTGAAGATCGAACGCTTCCGCGCCAACCTGATCATCGCGATGGCTCAGCACGAGATCATCAGCAATGGCGGGTCGATTGAAGTTCAAACCTCCAAACCCATTTGGTTAATGGTGGGAGCCGCGCTGATTGCAGAAGCTGCAGCAATCCTTGTTGCACACGTATTCATCTAATCAACCCAGCGAGCCGCGCACGGAGCCGTACGCGGCGCAGTAAGTGGTTCTATCCTCGCTGCACGCAGTTCCTTTTTCCTTCTTTGCTGTCAACTTCCATACAGGTGGATGAAGTGCGCGCGAAGAACGTGAGGAACTTCGTTCGGGAAGACAGAACCACTTACTCCATGAGTACATTCCGTGCGCGGCTCGCTTTAAAACTTTGACAAACGAGCGACTTCTACGAACGAAGAAGCCCCGCATGTACATGCGGGGCTCCGAAAGTTTGAAACATTCATTTCCGCGTCAAGCGCGCAAAATCGGGAACGTTTGGAATTGCTGCCCGAGGATCGGTTTGCTCGGCGTGTCCATCCAGTTCTGCAGAATCGTCGCGTAGACGCTGCGGAAATCGACGCCGAACTTCAGATCGCCGTGATCAAGATCCGTTAACGACGGATGCTTGCTCAAAATGCCCGGCGTGATTTTGGGGCCCATCAGCAGCATCGGGGCGGCCGCGCCGTGGTCGGTACCCGCACTGGCGTTTTGCTCTACCCGGCGGCCGAATTCGCTGAACGTCATCACCAGCACGCGATCCTGATTGCCTTGCTCTTTCAGGTCCGACCAGAACGCGCTCAATCCACCGGCTAACTGCTGCATGAGCTGATCGTGCCGATTCTTTTGATTCGCATGCGTATCGAACCCGCCAAGGCTGACGTAGTACACGCGCGTCGGCAAGTTGCCCGCGATCATCGCGGCAACGGTGCGTAAACCGTTTCCGAATTCATTGCCCGGATATTGCGAAGCTGAACGATGCTCGCGCGTCATTCGCAAAATGTCGTCGCTGCTCACCTGCGCATCCATCGCGGTGCGTTCCAGGAAATCCAACTGTGAAACCGGCGTGATCAGGTTCTTCTTTTTGTACTTGGTCGTCTCAGCCAGCAAGTTCGGCATGAGCTCTGTCGGCTCCGTGCTGGCGGGCTTATTCAGTGCTTGATAGTGAGCCACATCGCGGCCTTGGTAGCGGTAGGCTTCGGGCCGTTCCAATGACAGCGGGCGAACTTTTTCGCCTTGCATGGCCAGCGGCAATGATTGGCCGATCGACACACCCAGATGCGGATCGCAACCGGGGCAGGCGTTGTCGAAATATCGGCCCACCCAACCACTGGTCACCGTGTCTCGTTCCGGCTGAGCCGATTGCCAAATATCCATCGCGCGAAAATGCGATCGATTGGGGTTCGGATAACCCACGCCTTGCACAATGCCAAGGTGCCCATCGTCGTACAA
>Ga0068858_100006012_pt1 | contig 11847 bp, 6 predicted proteins | sample KBSSwiS12_FD_66589 | JGI IMG/M metagenome (GOLD analysis project Ga0068858, IMG submission 66589) | Switchgrass rhizosphere microbial communities from Kellogg Biological Station, Michigan, USA - KBS Switchgrass S1-2 | ecosystem: Host-associated > Plants > Roots > Rhizosphere > Soil ... | reverse complement strand
CGGCAACGAGGCGGGCAAAGGTGCCGCAGAGGGGACGGCGGGCGCCGAGGGCGTCGGCGCGGCGGAAGTGACCGGCGGGGCGGGGGGCGGGCTGGCCGCGAGGGCGTTCTCCTTCGCCGCTGGCCGCGCTCCCGATCCGTTCACGAGCCAGGCCACGCCGCGCCCCGCCTGCGCGATGGAGTCTCTCTCACGCTCCTCCTCGGCGCGCCCGGCGAAAAGGCGCTCCATGCGTACGGGGACACCCGCCGCCATCAGTTGCCCGAGCGCGTGCAAGAGCTGGACGACGCCGTGGCGGTCGGAGGAGTCGATCGCGATGGCGGCGGCGTCCGGCTGATCCAGGATCTGCCGGACGAGGCCGGTGAGCACGGTCCGGGGACCCACCTCGAGGAACAGCCGCGCCCCCGCCGCGTACATCGCCTGGACCTCTTCCTGGAATCGGACAGGCTTCACGAGGTGCTCGGCGAGCTGAGCGGCGATCTCGGCGCGGCCTTCCGGATAGGGCGCAGCCGAGGTGTTGGAGAACACGGGCCGGCGCGGCGGCCTCAGCTCCAGTCGCGCGATCTCCTCGGAGAGGCGGACGCGGGCGCGCTCCATGAGTGGCGAGTGGAAGGCGCAGGCCACGGGGATCGGCTTCGCGCGCAGGCCGGCGGAGGCGAGGACGGCGATGGCGCGCTCGACGTCGGCGGGCGCGCCCGCGACGATCGTCTGCCGCGGGGCGTTGAAGTTCGCGAGCCAGACGCCGGACACGTCCGCGAGGGCCTGAGACACCTCGTCCGCCGCGGCCGCCACCGCCGCCATCGTCCCCGGCACCTCGCCGACCGACTCCTTGATGGCGCGGCCCCGCGCTTCGGAGATGTGCACGAGCGCCTCGGCCGACATCGCGCCTGCGGCCGCCAGCGCGACGTATTCGCCGTAGCTGTGCCCGGCCACCAGTTCCGGCTCGACACCGAAGGAGCGGAGCAGCGCGACCAGGCCCAGCTCCACGGCGCCCAGCGCCGGTTGCGCGACCACGGTGTCGGTGATGGCCTGGGCCTGCGCCTCGAGCTCGGCGTCGGTGAAAGCGGGTGGCGGGTAGACATAGGCGCTGAGGCGCCGCGGGAGGCGGCCCGCCAGCGCGCGGTCGGCTGCCTCGCACGAGGCGCGGAGGTACGGGAACTGGACGGCGAGGTCGCGCAGCATGTGCGGCGCCTGCGAGCCCTGCCCCGGGAACAGGAAGGCCAGGCGGCCCGCGCGCGCGCCCGCGCCGAGGTACACGCCCCGGCGATCGAGCAGCGACGTCCGGCCTTCGCGCAAGGCCTCGCGCGCGCTGGCCAGCTTGGCGCGCAGGTCGGCCCGATCGGTGGCGACCAGGCACAAGCGGACAGCGTCGGCGTCCGCGCGCGATCGCCGCGACGCCGCCTGGAGATTCGCGGCCAGCGTCCGCAGCGAGGGCGAGCCGTCTTCGAGCCCGCCTTCGAAGGCGGCGAGCGTCTCTTCCAACGCGGCGGGCGAAGCGCCCGCCCAGGCGAACAGCTCGGCGGGCCAGACCGCGGACGTGAGCCGGTCGAGAGACTCCCCGTCCTCCGCGTGCTCCTCGAGCACGGCGTGGAAGTTCGTCCCGCCGAAGCCGAACGAGCTGACGCCCGCGCGACGTGGCGCGCCCTCGCCATCGCCGAGCCAGGGCAGCGCTTCCGTGTTCACGAAGAACGGGCTCTCCGCCTCGCTGAGCTTCGGGTTCGGCGTGGTCACGTGCAGCGTGGGGGGCAGGACCTTGTGATGGAGGGCGAGGGCCGCCTTCATGAGGCCGGTGACGCCCGCCGCCGACTTGGTGTGGCCCACCATGGACTTGACGGACCCGATCGCGCAGCTGGCGGCGGACGCGCCGGCGGCGCGGAACACATCGGACAGGGCGGCCACCTCGGCCGCATCGCCCGCCACCGTGCCCGTGCCGTGGGCCTCGATCAGCCCGACCGTCGCCGGCGAGATGCCGGCCTTCGCATAGGCGCGCTCCAGGGCCAGGCTCTGGCCTTCCGGCCGCGGCGCGGTGAGGCTGCGGCCGCGCCCGTCGCTCGATCCGGCCACGCCCTTGATGACGGCGTAGATGCGGTCCCCGTCGCGCTCGGCGTCGTCGCGCCGCTTGAGCACGAGCATGGCGAGGCCCTCGGAGATGCTGATGCCGTCGGCGCTGGCGTCGAAGGTGCGGCAGCGGCCGCGGGGCGAGAGCGCCTGCGCCTTGCTGAAGCAGAGGAAACCGAACGGGCTCTGGACGGTGTCCACTCCCCCCACGAGCACCATGTCGCTGGTGCCCGACTCCAGCTCCGAGACGGCGAGGTAGACCGCGGCCAGCGAAGAGGCACAGGCGGCATCGACGGTGTAGTTCACGCCGCCGAGGTCGAAGCGGTTCGCGACGCGCCCCGCCGCGACGTTGAGCAGGATTCCGGCGAACGAGTCCTCGGTCCATTCCGGCAGCCGCGCCAGTGTCTCGGGCGCGGCACCGCCCAGCAGCGCGGGAAGGTTGGACCGGATCCCGTAGCTGAGCCCGAGATCGCCCAGGCCTCCGCTGAGCCCGAGGATGACCGCGGTCCGCTCGCGAGCGAAATCGCGGTCGAGGTAGCCGGCGTCGCCCAGGGCCTGCCGGGCCACTTCGAGCGAGAGCAGCTGCAGCGGATCGATCGAGGGCAGGGCCGTGGGCGGTATCCCGTAGCGCGTGGGATCGAAGGCCACGTCGTCCAGGAACCCGCCCCAGCGCGAGTACACCTTGTCGCGCGCCTTGCGGTCGGCGTCGTAATACAGGTCGATGTCGAAGCGGTCCCGGGGGACCTCCGTGATCGCGTCGACCTTGCCGAGCACGTTGGCCCAGAAGCTGGCCACGTCGCGCGCGCGCGGCAGGAGGCAGCCCAGGCCCACGATGGCGACGTCGCAGGGGCGCGGCGCCGCCACGGGCGGGCGCGCGGGAAGCGCCGGGATGGACAGGCCTTCGAGCCGCCGCGCGCTGCCCGTGCTCACGTCCTCGTGCAGGTCGGCGACGCGGCCGACGCGGCGCCGCAGCGCGGCGAGCTGCCCGATCATGAACATCCCGTCCTGGCGCTGCCGCTCTCCGTCCACCACCGAGTAATGCGCGGTGCCGCTCTCGTCGTCGCGGAGGATGCCCTTGGAGGCCAGCCGCAGCCGGCCGAGGTTCAGCGTCTCCAGCTCGCCGCGGACCTCCTCCGCGGAGGTGCCGGCGGCGACGAGGCGGCGGCGGGCCTGGCGGAAGGTCTCGTAGAACGGCGTGTCCACGCAGCGCGTCGAATGCCCGGGGCCCGACTCGAGGAGCACGGTCCGCTCGCAATCCAGGGCCGCGCGTTGGAAACCGTCCACGATCGCGCCGGCGGCGACGGCTTCCGCGGTGAAGAGGTAGGCCGTGCCCAGGAGCACGCCGATGCGCGCGCCGCGCTCGACGAGGGGCGCGGCCAGGGCCGCCACCATGGCCGCCGAGACGGCGTCGTGGATGCCGCCCGCGAAGACGACCTGCAGCTCCGCGGCGGGGACGCCCGCCTCGATCGCGTCGAGCAGCGCGTCCACCATCGTCTGCCAGAGCACGAAGCTCGTGCGCGGCCCCACGTGCCCGCCGCACTCACGCCCCTCGAAGATGAACCGCCGCGCGCCGTCCTCCACGAACATGCGCAGCAGGCCCGGCGCGGGGACGTGCAGGTAGGTGGCGATGCCGCTCTTCTCGAGGCGCGCGGCCTGGTCGGGCCGGCCGCCGGCGATGATCGCGAACGGCGGGCGCACCTCGTGGATGACGTCGAGCTGCTCCTGCCGCAGCTCGAGCGGGACGAAGCCGAGGATGCCGACACCCCACGGGCGCTCGCCCAGCCGCTCGCGCGTCTCCTGCAGCAGCGTCCGGACCTGCGGGCCGCGCATGAGCGCGAGGGCGAGGAACGGCAGCGCGCCCCCCTGCGCCACGGCCTCGGCGAAGGCCGCGGTGTCGCTCACGCGCGTCATGGGGCCCTGCAGGATCGGGTACTCGGTGCCATGGGCGCGAGCCAGCGCGGCCCCGCGGTCCAGCGCGCGCTGCGCGCGGGCCTGGGCCACGTGGCCGGCCACGGCCGAGCGGAAGGCGTCGACGATCCCGCGCACGGAATGACACTGCCGCGCGAGGCGCGCGGCAAATGCTCCGTCCTGGCCGAGCGGGTGGAGCTGCGTCTCGGGGTCCTCCCAGCCGACCGCGGCCTCGATCGCGTCGCGCCAGCGGAGCGAGCCATCGGCCGCGCCTTCGAGCTCGGCTTCGAGCTGACGGAGGGACTCCGCCGCCCGCATGCCCGGCCGCTGGTACACGCGGAAGAGGTCACCGACGCCCGTCCCCAGGCACACGGTCTCGTCCCCCTCCATGCGCTCGAGGATCGCGCGCAGGGAAGGAGGAATCGCCGCTTCGCGGGCCAGGGCCAGCGGCGCGTCCAGCACCACTCCGGCCGCTCCGCCCACGCAGGCGGCGGCCGCCGTGTGCAGGCCGATGCCGCCGTAGGCGAGCACGGGCGCGTCGGCCTCCTGGCGCAGCCGCTGGAGCAGGATGAACGTCGTCTCCTCCGCGACGTGGCCGCCCGCCTCGTGGCCCTTGGCCACGAGGGCCTCCGCTCCCGCCGCGCGCGCCATCCGCGCGGCCTGGCTCGTCGTGCACTCGGCCCAGACGCGGCGGCCGGACGCGCGCGCCTGCGCGATCAGCGCGTCGCTCCCGCCCCCTGCGGATGCGGCCACCACGACGAGAGTGATCGCGGGCGGCAGCTCGGCCAGGAGACGGGTCGCGGGCGAGCCGGGCGCGATCTTCACGCCCAGCGCGCCGCGTCCCTGGCCGGCGAGCCTCGCGAGCGCGGACCGGGCCGCGTCGAGGTCGCGCACGTGCTCGAGGTTGAGCACGCCCGTCGCGCCGGCGCGGCTGCCCGCGATGGCGATCGAGGGATCGGGCCACGCCGGCAGCGTCGAGACCACGATCTCGAAGGGGCGGGCAGGCGAGGGGTCGTTCACGGCGGCCATGTCTCCTCCGACGGCGACGAGGCGGGCAGCGGCGGGTTCAGGCCACCGGCGCCGCCGGGGAGGCCGCCAGGGACGCCGCGGAATATTCCTCCCGGTACTTCAGGACCCACTGGCGATTGAGGTCGTCGCCCGACGGAATGTCGTATTCGAACGCGCAGGAAGCGCACTTGAGGCGGCCCGCGCGCGGCTTGCCGTAGGCAGCCCCGCAGCGCGCGCACTCCCGAGGCGTGTGCGCCATGAGGCCCTCGATCATGCGCACCCAGGTCCCCACGCGGAGGAACTGGCGGCTGAGGTCGGCGACCGCGATCTCGTTCCCGTTGACGGGGAACTCCGGCATGCGGCGGAGGAGGAACCGCTTCCCTTCCTCGGTGAGCTTCCCGTCCCGGGCCAGCACGCCGTCCCCGAAGACCTCGGTGGCCGTCTGGAGGATGTTCTTCTGCGGAATCAGGATGTCGAACTCCTCCTCGCTCTCCATGGTGATCTCGGCGAGGTCGAGCGATTCCGCGCCGAGGTCGTCGAGGAACGCGTCCTCGGTGACCTGCGAGGGGTCGATGCGGAGGCTCTGCACGACCACCTTCGTGAACCGCTCGAGGATCTCCGGTCTGGACGCTGCGTTGGCCATCGTCTCTTCTCCCGCCCTCCCGGGCCCCAGGTTGGTCTCCCTACGCGGCCTTGACCGCCAGCACCGCGTTCTGCCCGCCGAACGCGAAGGCATTCACCAGCGCCGCGCGCACGGGCGCGCGCCGCCCCACGCCGGGCACGAAATCGAGGTCGCACTCCGGATCGGCCTCACGGTGGTGCGCCGTCGGCGGCACCCAGCCCTCGTGGATGGCCTTGAGCGCGCAGATCAGGTTGCTCACGCCCGCGGCGGAGATGGTGTGGCCGAGCTGGCCCTTGTTGGAGGACACGAGCAGGCGGCGCACGTGCGCTCCGAACACGCGCGTGAGCGCGGCCGTCTCCATGGCGTCGTTCTTGGGCGTCGACGTGCCGTGGGCGGCCACGTAGTCGACGTCCTCCGCGGCCAGGGAGGCTTCGGCGAGCGCGCGCCGCATCGCGTGCTCCTCGCTGACGCCGTCCGGCGACGGGTCGGTGAGGTTGCCCGCATTGAGGGTGGCGCCCCATCCGGCGATCTCGCCGTAGATCCGCGCCCCACGCGCCCGCGCCTGGTCGAGGCGCTCGAGCACCACGGCGCCTCCCCCTTCTCCCATGACGAACCCGTCGCGGCGCCGGTCGAACGGGCGCGAGGCTTCGTCGGGATCGGCGTTCGAGCTCAGCGCGCCCAGGACGGCGAAGGCGAGGATGGCGATCGGGCTCACGATCGAGCACGCGCCCCCCGCCAGCATCGCGTGGGCCCGTCCGCGCTGGACCATCCGGAAGGCTTCCCCCACGGCGTACGCGCTGGCCGCGCACGCGGTGTCGATGGAGAGGTTGGGACCGCCGAGGCCGAGCGCCTTGGCCGCCAGCACGCTCGCCATCTCGCCCTGGCGCCGGAAGAACTGCATCGGCGGCTGGCTGCCCTCCCGCGCGAAGCGGGCCAGGTCGATGTAGGGCGGGTCGGGCCGGCGGAAGCCGAAATGGTGATGGACCTGCCGCATGTGCAGGTAGTTGACGGTCGTGCCCGCCGCCACGCCGATGCGATGGGCGGGCAGGCTGCCCTCGCCCAGGCCGGCATCGGCGTAGGCCTCGCGCGCGGCGTGGAGGAACAGGCGCGGGCCGCGCCGGCAATATTCGATCGGCAGCGCCCGGAGGCCGGAGTCCGTGGGCAGGCCGTCGCGGACTTCGGCGGCGACACGCGAGGAGTACCGCGACGCATCGAAGTAGGTGATGCGGCGGATGCCATTGTCGCCGGCGAGGAGCCGGGGCCAGGCGGTGGCGACGCTCGAGCCCAGGGCGTTGACCCATCCGAGCCCGGTCACGGCCACCCGATATTTGCGTACGAGAGGCATCGTTCGCGCGCTCGGTTGCAAGAGTTCCGCCACGCGCGCGCGGTGGGCCAAGTCGAGGCGCGAGAGCACGAAGGCCCGTGTGCGGCTTCGGGCGCGAGGTCCAAGTCCGCGAAGGAAGAGACCTTCGACCCTCCGAGAGGCAGACTTCCTGGCCGGGACGCGCCGGCGTGCCACGTCGCGCCCCCGCCCGCGCCTCACGAGGGTCACCACGGTGTCGCGCGCATCTCGCACTTCAGCTCCCGGATGTGGCCGCCCTGGAGCTGGAAGACGAGCCGCACGCTCAGGCTGTCGAAGTGCCACTGGGCGAGGCGATCGGAGGCGACGACCGCATCCACCGTCACCTCCTCCTCGTCCGCCACCACGTCCTCCACGCGCAGGACGCGCAGGTTCGCGGCGAAGCGCTCGCGGTGCCAGGCGTCGATGGAGTCCCGGCCGCGGTAGCGGCTGAACTGGAACTGCACGACCGCGTCGTCGGCGTAGCAGGAGGCGCAGCGGTCGACGTCCCGCGCCTCGAATGCGCGCAGGTAGTCCTGGATGGCCGGCGGCAGGTCGACGGTGAGAGCGGTCCGCTCCATCTCCTCCTCCGGCTCGGATCTCATGTGGCCATGGCCAGCGCCTTGAGGCTGATGCCGTGCTCGCGCAGCGGATCCTCGCGGAGCCCCTGCTCGCGCAGGCGCCGGGCGATCCATTCCTCGAGCTGCGCCTCCAGGGCATCGGCCAGCGCCGGCTCGCGCGCGGCCAGGTTTGCCGTCTCCGCGGGATCCGCCTCCAGGTCGTACAGCTCGCGCGGCGGCGTGCCGTAGAAGTCCGGGGCGCGCGCCAGGATGAGCTTGTGCCGGCCGGCACGCAGCGCCCATTTGGCCTGACACGTGGACTCGACCATGACCATCGCCTCACGTCCGGGTTCGGACGCCTCGCCGGTAAGCGTCCTCCATCGGCTCCGGCCCTCCATGGCCGGGGGCGGACGCAGGCCCGCGGCCTCCAGGAGCGTGGGTGCCACGTCGTGATGCTGGAAGTGCTGGGACAGGCGGCGGCCCGGAGGCAGGTGTCCCCGCCAGCGCGCGATGAACGGCACGTGCACGGTCGTCTCGTAGAGGCCGTGGTGCTCGAAGAACACGCCGTGCTCGGTCATGCTCTCGCCGTGGTCGCCCGTCACCGCCACCAGCGTGCGATCGGAGAGTCCCAGATCATCCACGGTGGCGAGCAGCTCGGCGATTCCGCGGTCGACGTGGTGGATCTCCGCGTCGTAGAGGGAGACCAGGTACTCCGCGTCCGTGATGCGGCCGGCGGGGGTCTGCAGCCAGGTGTCGCGGGCGAGGACGCCCATGGGATGCCGCCACCACTCCTCGAGCGACCGGTTCGAGGGGTCGGTGGGGTCGCCGTCGCTCGCGAAGAAGTTGCGGTCCCGATCCGGCGGCGTGTACGGCGTATGCGTGTCCCAGTAGTGGATGAACAGGAGGAAGGGCTCGGCGGCGTGCGCGCGCAGCCACGGGACCGCGCGGGCGTTGAGCTCCTCGCAGGTCACACCGAGGTGGAGGATGCGGCGCAGGCTGGGGTCGATCACGTATTCGAAGCCGCGGCCGAACCACGGCCGCTCGCGCATCAGGTTGTCGATCGCGCAAGTGGTGTAGCCGGCGGAGAGGAAGACCTCCGCCAGCATCGGCGTCTTCCGGGCCAGCTCGGCCCGGCCGCCATGGGCGAGGATGCCGTGCGTGATCGGCTCCTGGCCGGTGTGCAGCGTGGTGAAGGCGGGCTGGGTGGGGATGGCGGCGCAGTACATCGACTCGCAGAGCACGCCCGACAGGGCCAGGGCGTCCAGGTTCGGGCTGGTGGCCCGCGGGTAGCCGTAGGCGGAGAGGTGGTCGGCGCGCAGCGCATCCACCACCACCAGGATGACGTTGGGACGCTCGCGCCGCGTCACAGCGGGGCCACGCCACGCACGGGGGCCTCGCCCACGGGCACGTGCGCGACGGCCTCGTAGCTCGCGATGGTCGCCCGCAGCCCTTCTTCGAGGCGCACCGACGGGCGGAATCCGAGCATCAGCCGCGCCTTCGCGGTGTCGACGGTGCGGCGGCTCGCGCCTTCCGGCTTGAGCGGGTCGGCCACCACGGCCAGCCGCCGGCCGGAGAGCCGCACGATGGTCTGGGCGAGCTGCAGGATCGTCACCTCTTCCTCTCCTCCGAAGTTCACGGGATCGCCCGTGACGTAGCGCTCGGTGAGGTCCAGGGCGCCGCGCGCGAAGTCGTCGACGTACAGGAACGTCCTCACCTGCCGGCCCGACCCCCAGACCGCGAGCTGCCCTTCGGCGGCGAACACGTCGCGGATGAGGCCGGGGATGACGCGGCTCTTCTCGGGATCGAAGTGGTCGCCGGGACCGTAGACGTTGTTGGGCCGCGCGACCGCGATCTTCAGGCCGTGCTCGCGCGCATACAGCCGGCCGGCCATCTCCGACACGCGCTTGGACCAGGTGTATCCGTCGTCGGGCCGGTCGCACACGGCCGCCTCCGCGGCCGCGGACTCGGCGAAGGGCGCGGTGGCGGCGGCGGGATAGACCTCGGACGAGCTGACCAGGAGCACGCGCTCCACGCCCGCCGCCCGCGCCCCCTCCAGCACGTTGAGCGTGATCAGGCTGTTGTGCCGGAAGATCGACGCCGGCCGGCCCTGCTTGAAGACGACGCTGCCATCCGCGTGGGCCAGGTTGAGCACGGCCTCCTGGCCGTGGCAGACGGCCGCGCAGGCCTCGGCGGACGTGAGGTCGACGGGCGTGACCTGCGCGCAACCGAGCGCGCGCAGGCGCAAGACGCGCTGCGGGTCCGCCCGCGGCGACGTCGTCGCCGTCAGGCATGCGCCGCGCGCCGTGAGCAACGAGGCCACGTGGAAACCGATGAAGCCGCCCGCGCCCGTCAGGAGCACGCGCCGTCCCGACCAGAAGCCGGTCACGCTCGCGCTCCCCCCGCACGGCGCTGGGCCAGCGCCTCGAGCAGCTCCGCCGCCCGCGCCCCGCCTCCGTAACGCGCGAAGCTGGCGGCGATCCGCTCCGCCGCGCGCTTGTACCCCTCGCCGCCGAGGACACGCGCGGCGGCGGCGCGCAGCGAGGCGGGCGTGCAGCGGCCCAGGGCCAGGCGCAGCCCCACGCCCGCTTCCACCACGCGCTGCGCGTTCTCGTGCTGGTCCCACTCCATGGGTACCACCACCAGGGGCACGCCGGCCTGGAGCGCGCCGCGGACGCTGTTGCTGCCGCCGTTGGTGACCATCAGCCGCGCGCGCGGGAGCAGCTCGCCTTGGGGCACGAAGCGCTCGACGCGCACGTTGGGAGGCACGGGGCCGAGGAGGGAAGGATCGCGGTGACGTCCGGTGGTCATGACCACGTCCGCCGGCAGCTCGCGGAAGGCCTCGACCGCGGCCTCGAGCAGCACGGGCGCGCGCACCTGGGCCGTGCCTTCGCTCACGTAGACGAGGGGCCTCGCTCCGCTGCCCCTATCGAGCCAGGCCGGCGCCTCTCCCGCCGGCGCGTCCCACCCGCAGGGCCCGACGTAGTGCACGGCGGGCGGCAGGTCGCGGCGCTCGTAGTCGAACTCGGGCGACGAGCAGACGAGGTGGAGCGGCATGCGGCCCAGCCACGCCGCCACCGACATCCCGAGCGGCGCGAGCCCGTGCCCGTGGCGAACGCGATCGACCTGGCGCCGGTTGGCCCGCTCGAAGGGCCGCGCGGCCAGGCGCGCGAGAGCGGCTTGCCAGCCCCCTCGCCGCCCGCGCGGGCTGGGCAGCCCCATGCCGGCGGGAGGAGCGTCCGCGCCCGGCACCAGACAGCCGGCGTAGAACGAGAAAACCGCGGTGGGGACGTCCTGCGTCTCGTGCAGGACCACGAACGGCGCCCACAGGAACGGGTCGGCGACGATGACGTCGGGACGCCAGGATCGCCGGATGGCGTCGAGGTCCGCGACCTGCGACGCCACCGTCCCCGCGATCATCTCGCGATACAGCGCGCGGGTCCGTTTCAGCCGGCCGAGCGGCGACCGATCACCCAGGCTCGTGTAGCGCCGCGTCAGCGCGTCGTACAGCTCCGGGGTATCCGATCCGTTCCCGAGACCCGTCGCCGCGCCCAGCGCGGGCGCCAGGCGGTCGAACGCGAAGCGGGTGAACCCCTCCCGCTGCACCGGATGATCGGCCATCGCGCCCGTGTAGAAGGCCACCTCGTGCCCGCGCGCCCGGAGCACGCGCGCCAGCCACAACGACGGGTGGACGTGCCCCGCGTAGGGCCACGCCGCGATCAGGAAGCGCGGCACGCGATGGCCTCCTCGTCGGTCCGCGAGGGCGCGGCACGGCCGCGCGCGAGCCGCCCGATCAGGACGGCGGCACGGTCGGCCCCACCCGCGGCACGGAAGCCGGCGGCCAGGCGCTGCGCACTCCGCCGGAACGACGGCTCGCCGATCACGCGCTCGACGGCCCTGCGCATCCGGTGCGGCGTGCACTCGCGCGGCGAGAGGCGGAGGCCCGCGCCGCTCTCCGCCACCCGCCAGGCCGTCTCCGGATGATCCCAGTCGAAGGGCACGATGACGGCGGGCACGCCCGCGGCCAGCCCGGCCAGGAGCGTGCTCGGCCCGCCCACGGTCACGACGGCGGCGAGCCGGGGCAGGAGCGGCGCGAGCGGGACCCACTGCTCGATGCGGATGTTGGGCGGCACGCGCGACCCGAGCCCAAGAGTGGACGGATCGCGATGGCGGCCGGTGGTCAGGAGCACCTGGATGGGCAGGTCGGCCAGGCCCTGCGCGGCCGCGCGCAGCACGCGCGGCTCCAGGTTCACCGTGCCCTCGCTCACGTAGACGAGCGGCTGGTCCGCGGGCAATTCGTCCAGCCACTCCGGCGCCGACTCGGGGCGTCCCGACCAGAGGCACGGCCCCACGTATTC
>Ga0068858_100005996_pt1 | contig 11867 bp, 9 predicted proteins | sample KBSSwiS12_FD_66589 | JGI IMG/M metagenome (GOLD analysis project Ga0068858, IMG submission 66589) | Switchgrass rhizosphere microbial communities from Kellogg Biological Station, Michigan, USA - KBS Switchgrass S1-2 | ecosystem: Host-associated > Plants > Roots > Rhizosphere > Soil ... | reverse complement strand
GGGCGCAAACCGGTGACACCGATCCATCCGGAGTTGGCGGACGCTCTGCAGGATCTGCTCGGTGACACCTACGGGTTGATCGTCTATCAAGAGCAGGTCATGGCCATCGCGCAGCACCTGGCCGGTTACACCTTGGGCGCCGCTGACCTGTTGCGACGGGCGATGGGCAAGAAGAAGAAGTCCGAGCTGGACGCCCAGTACGAGAACTTCTCCAACGGCATGATCGCCAAGGGTTACTCGGCGGGTGCGGTCAAGACGCTGTGGGACATTCTGCTGCCCTTCTCTGATTACGCTTTCAACAAAGCACATTCGGCCGCGTACGGCATGTTGTCGTATTGGACGGCGTACCTGAAGGCGAACTATCCGGGCGAGTACATGGCGGCGTTGCTGACCTCGGTCAAGGACGACAAGGACAAGATGGCGATCTATCTCGCCGAGTGTCGACGCATGGGCATCAAGGTGCTGCCGCCGTGCGTGAATTCCTCCGATGCGAACTTCACCCCGACCGGGCCCGACATTCGCTTCGGCCTGTCGGCGGTGCGTAATGTCGGCGGCAACGTGGTGGCATCGGTGGCCGCGTCCCGTCGGGCCAAGGACGGCTTCAACGACTTCGCCGACTACCTGCGCAAGGTGGACGCGGTGGCGTGTAACAAGCGCACGGTTGAGGCACTGATCAAGTCCGGTGCCTTCGACTCGCTCGGGCACTCCCGCAAGGGATTGATCCAGGTGTACGAGGCGAGCATCGACGCCGTGGTCGAAACCAAGAAGGCTGAAGCCATCGGGCAGTTCGATCTGTTCGGTTCCGGCACGGAGCTGACCACCGAGACCGATGTGTTCGCGGTGCGGGTCCCGGAGGGGGAGTGGGACAAGGCGGTTCTGCTGAACTTCGAACGCGAGATGCTCGGGTTGTATGTCAGTGATCATCCGCTGTTCGGGGTGGAGCACATCCTGGCCTCAGCGGCTGAGGTGTCGATCGCGGAGCTGCAGACGGATCAGGTGGCTGACGGTCAGTCGGTGACGGTGGCCGGGATCCTGTCCAGTGTCACGCGGCGCATGACCAAGGACGGCAAGCCGTGGGCGCAGGTGACGCTGGAGGATCTTGGGGGTGCGGTAGAGGTGTTGTTCTTCCCGTCCTCGTATGCCCAGGTCGGAATGCAGATCGCTGAGGACGCGATCGTGGTCGTCAAGGGTCGGGTCGATTCTCGCGAGGACACGATTCGCCTTATCGGATCGGATGTTTCGGTTCCGGATCTGAGCGAGGGTCCACGCGGGCCGATCGTGTTGCAGATCCCGCCCGGGCGGTGCACGCCGCCGGTGGTGGAGCGTCTGCGTGAGGTGTTGGCCGGGCATCCGGGTACGACCGAGGTCCATCTGGAACTGGTGACCGGGGATCGCCGGCACCGGCTGCGGCTGGCGGACGGGTTGCGGGTGAGTGCCTCGCCGGCATTGATGGGTGACTTGAAAGCGTTGCTCGGTCCGAACGCCATCGCCAGCTAGGTCCTGCCTCGCCCAGGGGCCCTGCCGCTCAAGCAGTCATACCGCGAACGAGCGCTCCGGCGCTCGCCGGCACCGCAGCTGGCTGCTGGCGATGTGACAGGCGGCGAAGAATTTGACGTCGCAGAACACCGGCCACGCCATGATCTGCCGGTCGTTTGGATCCTGCCGACTGACCCCTATCCAAGTAGTGCGTCGGAAAAGCTCTTGGACTTGACGACTGAATCTGCGGCGGGTGGGCTGGGAATGTCAAGGTTGCTGGGTGACGTCAGGTCGATCACGATGTTCGATGATCCAGCGATGCTCTCGTAACCTTCCTTCAGTCGTCGGATGGTGCCGTCGGGGTTTATCCACGCCTCCGCTACGTAGGCCTTCGAGCCGAGGTCATCGATTATCCGCTGCCAGGAATAGAGCACTGATGGGTCGATAAATTGCGTCAAGGTCGCACGGCTTAGATATCCGCGTACATGGCGACAAACGACGCCGTCTATTGAATCTTCGCCAATGTCGCTCAGGTCGTCGGCTTGGGATAGCTGAGTGAGATTGTCGGCTGAGTCATTTGCTCGCCCCCGCAGCGGGTCGTGCGTGTGTTGAGTAGCTCGCGGCACCTCCGCCCATTTGCCGGGCGGTAGGTCCACTGGACCACCGATATCGAGTGGCGGTATGCCGTTCGGCCCACCAATGAAGATTGAGGTTGGACTCAGGATCTCGGTGACCTGAAAACCGGAACCCAGTGGCAAGGCAAGTTGCAGAGTTGACGTTGAATTGCTGAAGTCGACCACGCCTTCTGCTGTCAATGGCGTTGCTCCACTACGGACGAGATACGACGTTCGCACCGAAAACTTCGACTTCTTGGTGCGTTGCACTGCCGCTATCACCAACCCGCGAACGTCGCCAGCGCTTACGTGCGCATGCGTCGTGGCGGAAGATTCGGACGAAGTGGAAGGTCGTCCAGGCGCTGTTGGCCCGTTGTCCTTCGTCGAACATCCAGCTACGGCTGCGGCAATCAAGATTACCGGGGCAACGAGAAGGCTGGCTCTTACGATCAGCGACCGATCAGCATCGTTGAGATGCAGGAGGGTCCCTATCGGCATGCCAAGATCATATCGGAGGCATCTTTCGGGTAAACCAACCGACTGAAGATTCAGGCCGAACGCACGCGCGAGTCCTATCCATTCACCAAGTGCCGACCAGCTTGGACAGTCACAGCATGTGGGCGGCCGAAGCGTCTCGTGAAGCTTGCTGACCGTCTCGACTGGCCGAGCAACATTTGGATGGGTGTCTCAGTAGAGGACGAGAAGTCGACTTGGCGTGTGGACGCGCTCCAGCTCGCGCCTGCAGCTGTGCGGTTCATCAGCGCAGAACCACTACTTGGGAACATCGCACCCGACCTGTCAGGTATGGGTCGCACCGAGATAGCCGGTGCCGACGACGGTCAGCTTCATAACTAACTCCCTGCAGTATCGGGCATGATTCCGGAGCTGAAGCGAGCATCGGCAATTCCGGCTTTGAAGGCTTCCAGTGCTTGCGGTGACGAATCGAACGTCCAGTTCGTCTCGACTTGTACTCCTTCGATCGAATGCACGTGGGTGATGTTGTTGTTGAAGTAGGCGAGTCCGACCACCCGGGGATCGGCGAGAATTCCGGACAAGGCCTGCTTGATCCAGGCCGACTTCTGCTCGGCGGCATCGGCACCGTCGGCTCCTACCTTCTCGCTTGCACCGGTTTCGGCGATGAAGATCGGCTTCGTGCCATCCGATCCGGCCAGCGACTTCAACTGGCTCAATGTCTTACCGTAGATCTGGCTGTAGCTCCAGTTGGTCGCCGGCGGCTTCCAGGCGTAGCCGGACATGCCGATCCAATCGACGTATTTGTCGCCGGGATAGTCATCGGCCAAGCTCGTCTGGTATAGGCAATTCCCAATGCTGCAATTGGGGTTCAGCCCGTCGACCCGGCCCGGCGTCCAGGTCCAGACGACATCCTGGTTGGCGCCGACCTTGTCGAAGACAGACCAGACGTGCCGCCAGGCCCGCACGTAGAGGTTCGGTTCTCCCGGCGTGTTCGACTGATTCCACGGATAGCCAGCCGACCAGTCGTACCAGTTCCCGTTCATCTCATGGTCGAAACGGATCGCCACCGGAAGATTGGTACGGATGATGGCACCGGCGTAGCGAAGCAGGTACGCGTCGAACTTTCCCGACACGATCTCGGCCAACCGGTTGCGGTAGGGGTCGCTGGCCGAGCCGTCGCCGTTGCCCGATTGCCAGGAGATGACGGGCAATGCACCCCGTGACCAAGCGGTCGTGACCAGGTCGCCTCGGAAGTCGCCCTCCACACCGTCGGCAGTCTTGGGCCAGTTGGCAAACCACTCGACCAGACTCGGCGCCTTTCCCACCTCGACCGCCAGCCGATCGAACATGCCGGTATCACCGGGCAATCCGTCCATGGCGACACCGAAGTACTTCCTAGCCGGGGAAACAAGCGCGCTCTTGGTTGCCGGGCTCGGGGTCGGCGGCACGTAGGCACCGGCTGGCACCGAGGCGGCCCGTGACGGATCGACCGGCTCGTCGTTGCAGGCAATACCGTCGCCGTTGTTGGGTCCCGACTTGCCGTCGAGACCCCACGGGTCGGACAGGTTCGTCAAATACACCGCCTGCGCGTCCTGCTGCCATGTGAAGGAGCCGCACTTGGGCGGCGTAGCGGGTTTGCCCGTAGCCGTCAGGGTCACCGTGTGCGTCTGGTTCTGCTTTACCACGACGAGTTTGTCCTGCCCCGGAGCGTGGATGATCCGGTACGGGGAGCTGCCCGGATTCGGACCGGCTCCGCCGGGCTTTGCGGTCGGACCCGGTGACGGTGCCCGGGAGGTCTGACTGGGCGTGGTGAGGTTCCGGATCGCCTCGGATACCCCTTTGGGCCCTTGTGGCGTGATCGCATGCTTCGCTGGCGACAGGTAGATGGCCGTACTGATCGCGGCCAACGAAACGCCGACCACGGCGGTGGTCATCCGGTTGGACTCGCTAAAGGGCAACTTGTTAAACGGGAACATCGTCGACAACTCCAGCGATCAGGACGGCGATTGCGATGGCACAGGGATCCAGGCCAATGCACATATGCCTGGCTCCTCAGCTTGGAACGAACGTCGGTCGTGGTTTGACCTCGAAGGGTCAGGGGGCTCCGGTCAACAGCGGCGCAACCATCGGCGTCAGCCAGCGACTGAAGCTCGCAGTGACATGGGTGTCGTTGCGATACACGAGCAGGTTGCCGACCACCGCCGGACAGCGCTGCGAAGTACACAGCCACGGCGCCGGATCGAGAACTGGGATTCCGGCCTGGCGCAGCACCGCGATCATGGCCTGGTGCCGGTCCGGGTATCGGAAGGCCTTGTCGAGCGCGAAGGTGCATCGCGAGACGTCGGAGAGATGATCGGCAATGCAGGTCGGCGCATCGAAGTTCGGCACCGGAAGATCCTGAACGAACTCCACCCGCGTCTGAGTCCTCGTCTTGAGCTGGTTGAGGGTCTGCACCGTCGCCGACGCGTAGGTCGAGGGCGGCACCGAGCTCGAGGCCACGTTCTCGGATTGCCCGACGACAACGAGATCGGGCTTCAGGCTGACGATCCGGGCGATGGTGCGGCTTCGCCAGGTGTCGCACTCGGTGTACTGCCGGTTCAGCGTCGGCGCGAACACGCTGAGCTGGGCCGGCGGACACGCCGCCTTGGTCCAGTTCACGATCTTCCAGTGCGCCCGCTTGCCGGCCACGTCGAACGCCGGAAGCCATTGCTCCATATGGGAATCGCCGAACAGCACGGCAACTTGGTGGCCAGCTGGATCACCGAAGACGCAACTCCCCTGATCGACCACCAAGAAGTCGGCGTGACAACCGTCGGAGGATGAGGGTGGCAAGTCCTTGGCCGCATTGGCCGGTTCGGGCGTCAGGTTGCGCGGCGCTGCTTTGGTCGCCACGCCCGCGGTGATCGCTGCTTGTACTTCACGAAGCGCCGCGGGCGTGGCCGCATCGGGCTGGGCGAGCGATACCGCTGCTCCCGAGCCGGTGAGTGCGGGCGGATTGAGGATCACGGCCACCGTGATGCCGACAACCGCTGCCGAGAGCAAACCTCCGGTCAGCAACCACTGCGAGTTCGTCCGAGCGAGCAGACGACCGGGGTTTTCAATGGCGAAGTAGGTGAAGATGGCCGTGACGAGTGACAGCCATACGACGCACACCCGCTGCAACCAGGTCAGGGAATGGCCCAGAATCGCCGGTGCCAGGATGAGCATCGGCCAGTGCCAGAGATACCACGAATACGAGATGCGACCGACGCACTGCAGCATTGGCTCGGCCAGCACCCGCTCGGCACCACGCGCAGCGCCGCATCCACAGGCTAGAACGATGCCGGTAGCAAGCACCGGAATGGCGGCCGCCGAGCCGGGATACGGCGTGGCGTCGCTGAGCGCGAAGGCCGAACCGAGAATCGCGATCAGACCGATCCACGCACCTGGTCCGGCAATCCAACCCGGCAGGCGAACCAGGCGCTTCGCGCCGACGGCAACCAGGGCTCCGATCGCGAGCTCCCATGCCCTGGTGTGTAAAGAGAAATAGGCCCAGGGTGCATTGGTCTTGGTGATCGTGATCGAGTAATGAAGAGACAGTGCCACGACGCCGATGAGCGCAATCGCCAGCAACGTGCTGCGGTACCGCCGCCCGAGCCACGCGCACAGCACAATAAGTAGCGGCCAGAGCACATAGAACTGCTCTTCGACTCCCAGCGACCAGAACTGCTGCAGCGGCGAGACCGCATCGGTTTGGTGCAAATACTGAGTTCCCTCGATCGCCAGCCGATAATTCAGCCCGTAGAACGTTGTGTAGAGCCCGTCCAAGGCAACCGAACGCACCTGTAATGCCGGCGCGAACAAGCGAGCAACGATGACCGTCGCGATAACGACAACGACGGCGGCCGGCAACAACCGCCGAATTCTTCGTGTGTAGAAGGTGGGTAAAGCCCGCAGGCCAGCCTGGCCAACCGAAGACAGCAGCTGGCGGGTGATCAGAAAGCCCGAGATCACAAAGAAAACATCGACACCGACAAACCCGCCACTGACGTGAGCCAAATCCGCGTGATAGAGAACCACCGCCAACACGGCGAAGGCTCGCAGGCCCTCGATATCCGGACGGAACTTTCGTGCTTCTCTCCGTGAGGCGTGCCTTTTGTGGGTTGCCGTCACCCTTGCGGTACCGGGCCGTTCGAGTACTTGAGTCATCCCTCGCGCCTGTCTATGAGGGGGCGTCGACCACAAGAACGTAACGACCGCACGTTAAGGACGCAGGTATCGAAGATGCACCGTTCGGTTACGCAACCTGGTTCATGTTGCGGGCAGGAAACGACCGCTTCACGCGATACCGATACCGATTCACTCGATACCGATACCGAGTGCACGCTTCATTGGTCGGGGTACGGTGTCGATTCCTTCGGCAACCTCGCTCTACCCGAATGATCGCAACGAGCTCCAGGGCGAAACAGCCCGTCAACATTGGTCGGGTAGTGTGCGCCCGGGGCCGATCCTTCGGGGGCGCGCATGTTGACGATCCACCGGCTGAGCATCCGAGTGCTGACGTTGCGAGGCATGGTGGCCCTCGCGGTTTTCACTGCCCTCCTGGTCGCTCTCGCACGCCCGCCGCAAGCGCACGGCGCAGCCGCGGCCGGACCGGTCCTAGCTTCGGGGTTCACCGACACGGTGGTAACCAGTGGACTGACTGAACCGACCGCGGCCGCAGTCGCGCCCGACGGACGAATCTTCGTGGCCGAAAAGAGCGGCCTGATAAAGGTATTGCGATCCTGGAGTGATCCAAACCCGGTGGTGTTCGCCGATCTGCGAGCCGGCACCGACGACTACTGGGATCGCGGGCTGCTCAGCATCGCTGTCGATCCCGGGCTGAACACCGGCCGGCCGTATCTGTACGCGCTGCGGTCCTACGACGGCTACCCCGGCCACCCGGCACCACTGTGGCACGATGCCTGCAACGACGGATCCGGAGGCACCGGGGCCGGCTGCATGATCGTCGGGGAGCTGCTCAGGTTCACCGTCGCCGGTAACAAGTCGACCAATGCGCGCTCCTTGCTGACCGGCTGGTGCCAGCAGTCGCCGAGCCACAGTATCGGCACGGTCACGGTGGGGCCAGACGGCAGGCTCTACGTCGGGGGCGGTGACGGCGCATCGTTCTCCTTTCTGGACTACGGCCAGAACGGCAATCCCTGTGGCGATCCACCCGGGGCCGCAGGCACAAACCTCAGCGCGCCGGACGCCCAGGGTGGAGCGCTGCGCGCACAATCGCTGCGCCGGCCGGCCGGCCAGCCGGTGTTACTGAGCGGAACTATCCTGCGGATCGACCCCGACACCGGCGCCGCGGTGCCTGGGAATCCCTATGCGTCCTCGAGTGATCCGAACGCCCAACGCATCCTGGCCTACGGTTTGCGCAATCCGTTCCGGTTCGCGTTCCGGCCCGGTCACAAGGATTTGTGGATCGGCGATGTCGGTCTCGGGACGTACGAGGAAATCGATCGCGTTCCAAACGTCATGGACGGGCTCGCCACGGCCGGCGAGAACTTCGGCTGGCCCTGTTACGAGGGGCCGGCGGTCAGCGGCTTCAGTTCGATCGGGCTCACGTCGTGCAGCACCTTGTATTCCGGTGGGACGGCAACCGGGCCGTACTACAGCTATCGGCACGATGCGACCGTCGGCAGTTGCCCTCGAAGCGGCGGCTCCTCGATCACCGGACTGGCGTTCGAGAATGCCAGTACCTTCCCATCGGCATATCGCAATGCGCTCTTCTTCACCGACTCCTCGCGCGGTTGTCTCTGGGCGATGCGGGTCGGAAGTAACGGCCTGCCTAATCCAAACGATGTCGTAACGATCGGCACCGGCCTTGACGAACCGGTCCAGCTATTCAGCGGTCCAGGCGGCGACATCTACTACGTCTCGTTGAGCAGCGGCACCATTCATCGCATCGGCTATCCAGCGGGCAACGCCGTTCCTAGCGCGAATATCTCGGCCAATGTGACCGCGGGCGCGTTGCCGTTGACCGTCCATTTCGATGCCAGGGGGTCCACTGACGCCAACGGTGACCCGCTCACGTTCTCGTGGGACCTGAACGGCAATGGCGCCTTCGGCGACTCGACTTCGGCCACGCCGTCCGCAACCTACACGACGGCTGGCCCGGTGACCGTGCAAGTGCGGGTAACCGACGTTCATGGCGCAAGGTCACAGGCCAGCCTGCGAATCCTTCCCGGCGACAGCCCGCCGCAACCGATCATCGACAGCCCGGCCTCCGGGCTGCACTGGCAGGTCGGGCAGCACATCACCTTCTCCGGGCACGCAATCGATGGCGAGGACGGAGCGCTGCCGCCGGCATCGTTGAGTTGGTCGCTCGTGATTCACCACTGCCCGAGCGAGTGCCATACTCACCGGATCCAGGACTGGGCCGGCGTCGCCACCGGTGCGTTCGACGCACCCGACCACGAATATCCATCCTGGCTTGAGTTGTCCCTTACCGCGACTGATAGTCAGGGGGCTACGGCGACGAGCTCGGTCCGGCTGGATCCGACGACGGTCGTCCTGACCTTCGACACCAATCCGACCGGCCTCGTTCTCGATGCGGGTCTGGGGAATGCGACGGCTCCGGTCAGCCGGACGGTCATCGTCGGCTCGACGAACACCGCGGCCGCACCGGCCAGCCAGACCCGATCGGGAACGACGTATCTGTTCTCATCCTGGTCAGATGGCGGTGCTGCCGCGCACCAGATCCTCGCTCCGACGCAGAACGCTACGTTCGTTGCCACCTACCAGGTGGCCCCGCCGTAGCCGAACCGGCAGCAGGAGCAAGCCAAGCTACGCCGATGCTGACAATTGCGACAACGCACCAACCGACGAAGGCGCCCCCCGCCAACCGCGTTGCGGAGTCGACACGAGATCTTGGTTATGTGTGGGCTGTTTCGGTTCCGGATATGAGCGAGGTGCACGCCAAAACGTCAACCGTGCCTGAGGCCGCGCTGGTGGGCGTGCCGAGTGTGTCTTCAATGCACCTCCGTTTCCTGCGTCCACTGCCATCGCTCGCTGCCTTTGCTTGCCGTCGACGTCCGTAGGTCAGGTTGCCCAGTAGAGGTAGAGGCCATTCGACCGGACCTCCGCGAGGAAATACGCTGTCCAGGCCGTGCCGAGCAGGCCGACGATCAGTCCGGCGGACCAGGCAACCTTCCAACCTCCAGAGGACCGAACTCCCTTATCTCGAATAGACCCGCTGGCCGTTAGGCAGAGAACTAGCGCTACCGCTCCACAGAAGGGCACGATCGCAAGCACGGTGAAAGGTATTGAGGTGGCGATCAGGGCCTTGGAACGGCGGTCGGATTTAACGTCCACGAGTGTCAGACCGTTTCATCGTCATATGTTCACACTGATTGGCGTCAGTCGCATCGCGTTGATGCTTGTCCACCATATGACCCGCACCGTAGCAGTCGATCACCTGCCTACTGGTGGGCCCATTGGTCATCAAGCGTTCGACGGATAGCCGCTCGACGCTTCGATGTGGCCGTAGTGGCGTCATGAGGACGCCCTGAGCGCGTCGGGCGTACACCATCGACAGCTAACCGTCGCGAAGAGCGGAGACCCTCTAGCAAACCGCCAACCCATCTAAACCTACCCAAGTGCGCGAGCCCTCATGCTCATCTTCGGCTGCAGGCCGTTGGAGGCTTCTTCCTACGAGGCTGCCGGCGAGGCGCCGGGCAAAACTATGACGAGTCAGTGTCAGTTCGGCGGAAGCATCAGGTCGATTCCGCGATATTCCTGACCGTATTCCGTTACCAGCCACCCCTGGGTGTCGGCCCAATCCCAACGACAAACGTGCCTCGAATAAGTCACATCACAGACGTTGTAGGTGCCAGGCAGCAAGGAACTGAACGAATAGGTTCCTTGAGAATCAGTCATCGTATTGGCGATCTCATGACTATTGGGATCATACACATTGATGTAGCGGCCAACTGCCGGAGATCCGTCCGCGTTTTTAACAGAGCCGGCGACGAATGCACCCAAATTCAACCTAATATTTAAGGCTGCCTCGATGTCAACCGTGACACTGACAATAACAGAGCCGGGAGTTGGAATATCCTCCGATAACTGACAATTTGGGAGGGGCCCGGGCTCAGACAGCACCGGCCAAGTATCGCGGTGAACGCATGCGAAATATTGACCGCTGGGCAATTGAGTGATGTGAAAATAGCCTTGATCGTCGGTCTTGACTATTTGCTCTAAACCGAGCTCTTTATCAACCGCTTCCAGGGTGACTAGACCGTAAGCGTACGGTCGACCCATGGTATCCGTGACTCGGCCCCCGGCGCCACCCGCATCTTGCAAGACAACCGTCTGAGTAGTCGTGGTTCCGTTCGCCAAGGTTATGTACGCGCATTCGCTGAGGTACCCGTACTTCGAGGGTCCTCCGGAAGCTAGAGTTGGGTCGAAACAGATAGACCTTGTTGCAAAGACGGTGCTGTCGAACCCGGCATAAGCGATAATTCCATCCGGCCCTGTAGTACGCGATATAGAAAGGCTCGACCCAGTTACTCCTGACAATGGATCGCCCTGGGAGTCTGTAACAAGGATTTGAATAGCGGCGGAAGGTTTGATATACCCTGTGAAATCATTCCAGCCGGGCTTCACATCGATCTCATCGCAGGCCGCGAGATACCCTGTGGGAGTCGGGCCGTAGTCTATGTTCGATACAGGGTTGAAACACACCGAATATTTGCCTGTTCTAAGGAGAGGTACTCGAAATTCATCGGTCGAGCTAATGCTTTTAACAAGGGTATTCGGTCCTGGGCTGTCGCCCATCCAGTCGACCGCGATGTTGCCCGACGACGCGATACGGCCATCCGTTCCGAAGACCGTTCCCCTGATCCCGCCAGCTGAACCGACCACGAGATTGGGCGCCACTAACCCAGAACTATCGTTCAACAAGAGGTCGGAGCCTAATGGCCCCATGGTGGAGGAGTAAACGGTTTGCGCCAGGAGATTCACGTCCCAGGGCACGCCGCCCAGGCAGGTTGGCAGGTACCCGGTTTGGGATTTATCTTCGGTCATCAGGAAGGGAAACGCACATATCTGGTATGTACCAGGAAGCAGCCCGGAAAAAGAATATCGGCCATCTATCGAGGTGTAGACAGAAGGTGAAACTGCGGTCTGAAATCCTTCGTTGTCTTTTGCATACAAAATCTGCACATTGGACAGCGGTAAGCCGCGAGTATTCAGGACAATTCCGGAGATAGTGCCAACAGACCCTCCAGACGAGATAGGAGTTGTGACGCTAACCGTCGTAGGTTGAATGAAGAT
>Ga0068858_100005993_pt1 | contig 11868 bp, 14 predicted proteins | sample KBSSwiS12_FD_66589 | JGI IMG/M metagenome (GOLD analysis project Ga0068858, IMG submission 66589) | Switchgrass rhizosphere microbial communities from Kellogg Biological Station, Michigan, USA - KBS Switchgrass S1-2 | ecosystem: Host-associated > Plants > Roots > Rhizosphere > Soil ... | reverse complement strand
CCGGCCCCGCTGACCGAGCAGGCGCCGCTGGCCAACCCCCGCGACCAGGGGTACGCCGGGGACAAGGTGCGCGGTGAGCTGGCCGCCGCCTCGTTCGAGGGGCCGCTGCTGCTGGCCCGGGCCGGGCTGATCCTCGGGCCGCTGGAGGACATCGGCCGGCTGCCCTGGTGGCTCAACCGGCTGGCCCGCGGCGGCCCGACCCTGGCGCCCGGCCCGCGGATCCTGCCGCTGCAGTACATCGACGTCCGCGACCTGGCGATCTTCCTGCTCGACGCGGGGTCGGCCGGGCTGACCGGGCCGTACAACGTGGTCAGCGAGCCCGGCCACACCACGATGGGCGAGCTGCTGGAGGCCGGCGTCGTGGTGACCGGCGGGCGGGCGAAGCTGCGCTGGACCGACCCGGCGGTGATCGAGCGGTACGGCATCCAGGCGTGGACGCAGCTGCCGATCTGGCTGCCGCCCGGCCCGGACCACGACTTCCTGCACCGCGGCGACGTGTCGAAGGCGCTCGGGGCGGGGCTGCGCTGCCGGCCGGTCTACGACACGGTCGCCGACACCTGGACGTGGCTGCAGAGCCTGCACGGGGACGCGCCGCAGCGCGCCGACCGGGACGCGGTCGGTCTCGACCCGGCCCTGGAGGCGAAGGTGCTGGGCGGCTGAGCCGAGTCAGCCGGCGCGCCGGCCGACCCGCAGGTAGCTCAGGTGGCGGCGGGCCGCCCGGTCGCCCATCCGGGTGCGGATGCGGTCGGCGACCGCGTCGACAGGCCGAGATCGCTCATGACAGCAGTTCGGCGAGGCGGGCCGCGCCCACGTTGCCCCCGGAGATGATCACGCCGATCCGGGCCGGCGCGGGCCGGAGGCGGCCGGCCAGCAGGGCGGCCAGGCCGGTGGCGCCGGAGGGTTCCAGGACCTGCTTGAGCCGGTCGACGGCGAAGCGCAGCCCGGCGCGGATCTCGTCGTCGGTGACCAGCACGATCTCGTCGACGAGGCGCCGGTTGATCGAGAAGGTGAGCTCGCCGGGGATCGGGGCGGCCTGCCCGTCGGCGATCGTGCGCGGGACCGGGATGCGGACCCGCTCGCCGGCCGCGAGGGACCGGTGGGTGTCGTCGCCGGCCGCGGGCTCGACGCCGACGACCCGGATGCCGGGCTGCAGGCCCTTGGCGGCGGTGGCGCTGCCGGCGATCAGGCCGCCCCCGCCGACCGGGACGACCAGGGCGTCCAGGGCGCCGACCTCTTCGAGCAGCTCGAGCGCGGCGGTGCCCTGACCGGCGATCACGTCCGGGTGCTCGTACGGCGGGATCAGCGCGAGGCCGCGCTCGCCGGCGAGCCGCTCGCCGAGCTCCTCCCGGTTGCCGGTGTACCGGTCGTAGGTGACGATCTCGGCGCCGTAGCCGGAGACCGCGTCCAGCTTCGCCGGCGGGGTGTCGGCCGGCATCACGATCACCGCGGAGCTGCCCAGCTCGCGGGCGGCCAGCGCGACCGCCTGGGCGTGGTTGCCGGAGGAGTACGCGGCGATCCCCCGGGCCCGCTGCTCGGCCGGGAGCCGGGCGATGGCGTTGTAGGCGCCGCGGAACTTGAACGCGCCGACCCGCTGCAGGTGTTCGGCCTTCAGGTACACCCGGGCGCCGGTCAGCGCGTCGAGGGTGCGGGAGCGGAGCACGGGGGTGCGGTGTGCCGCCCCCGCGATCCGTTGCGCCGCGTCCCGGATGTCCTGCAGGCTCACCACTGTCGTATCGGTCACCGGCCGATAGTAGTCAGGCCGCTTTCCGCAGGCCGTGCACGTCGGTGGCGGCCAGCCGGGTGGAGATCGTGCTGCGGGCGGCGATCTGCGCGGCGTAGACGGCCCGGCGGCGGGCCACGCAGCCGTCCTTGGCCGAGCCGGTCTCCTTCTGCTCCATGTGCGTGGCCAGGCCGTCCTTGAGCAGGGCCAGGGCCTCGGTGCGCAGCTGCGACACCCGCGACTCGGTGACGCCCAGCTCGGCGGCGACCTCCGCGAGGGGCCGCTCCTGCAGGAACGACGCCTCGACCACGAACCGCAGCCGCTCGGGCAGCACGGCGACCGCGTCGTGCAGGTAGCCGATCCGCTCCCGGTGCAGCAGCATCTCCTCCGGGTTCAGGTCGGTCTCGGCGATCATGTCCTCGGCGGTGCCGGCCGCGAAGCCCTGCAGCGACAGCACGGCGGCGCGCTGCACGTCGTCGTCGACGTTCGACAGCTCGCCGACCGCGACGCCGAGCAGCTCGGCCAGCTCGGTCGGGGTCGGGGTGCGGCCCAGCTTGGCGGTCAGCTCCTGGCGGGCGACGTCGGCGCGGCGGGCCCGGGACCGCACCGAGCGGGTCGCCCAGTCCATGCTGCGCAGCTCGTCGAGCAGGGCGCCGCGGACCCGGGCGGCGGCGAACCGGCCGAACGGGATGCCACGCTCGGTGTCGAAGGCCTGGGCGGCGGTCACCAGGGCGGTGTAGCCGGCCGAGGCGAGGTCGTCGCGGTGCACGTGGGGCGGGACCTTGAACAGCATCTCGCGGACCATGTGGCCGACCAGAGCCATGTTCTCGCGGATCAGCCGCTCCTGCTCACGGGTGACGCTCTTCGTGCCGGCGCTCATCTTCGGTTCCCCCCTGTGTGGTTGCGGGGAGAACTTTTCGGGGCGCCGGGTGCAACGAACGGTCACTCACGGTTGCCGCCCGGTTGCACCGGGAAAATTACCTCAAGAAAGCAGCCAGCCGTTGTCCAGGGCGAGGCGCACGGCCTCGGCCCGGGTGCGGGCGCCGGTCTTGCCGATCGCCGAGGACAGGTGGTTGCGCACGGTCCCCTCGGACAGCCGCAGCGCGCGGGCGATGTCGGCGACCGTGCCGCCGTCGCGGGCCGCGCGCAGCACGTCGGTCTCCCGTTCGGTCAGCGGCGACTCGCCCTGGGCGAGGGACTGGGCGGCCAGGTCGGGGTCGACCACGCGCAGGCCCTCGTGCACCCGGCGGACCGCGTCGGCCAGTTGCCGGGCCGGGGTGTCCTTGACGACGAAGCCGCTGGCCCCGGCGGCCATGGCCTGGCGCAGGTAGCCGGCCCGGCCGAAGGTGGTGACCATCAGCACCCGCACCGCCGGGAGGTGCCGGTGCAGCTCCCGGGCGGCGGCGACGCCGTCGATGCCGGGCATCTCGACGTCCAGCAGGGCCACGTCGACGTCGTGGTCGCGGGCGGCGTCGAGCACCTGGTCGCCGCGGCCGACCTCGGCCACCACCTTGATGTCGGGCTCCATGTCGAGCAGGGCGGCCATCGCGCCGCGGACCAGGGCCTGGTCGTCGGCGAGCAACAACTTGATCATGACGGGACCTCCACCCGTACGCGAAATCCCGGCTGGTCCTCGCGGCCCCCCACCGTGAGTTTCCCGCCCAGCGCTTCCGCCCGCCGGCGCAACCCGGCGAGCCCTTGACCGTTTTGTCGAGAATTTTCGGAGTTGCACCCGACGCCGTCGTCGAGGATCTCCACGCTCTGCGGAGCGAGGACGACCGAGACGTGGCGCGCCTTGCTGTGCCGGACGATGTTGGTGACCGCCTCCCGGATGGTCCAGGCGAACAGCTCCCGGTTGCGGCTGGGCACCTCGTCGGCCGCGCCCGGCAGGCTCGCCTGCACGTTGGCGGCGGCGAGGGCCTGCCGGGCGGCGGCGATCTCGCCCGGCAGCGAGATGCCGCGCATGCCCATCGCGGTGGACCGCACGTCGGCGAGCGCGTCGCGGGCCAGCCCCTCCAGGTCGGCCAGCTCCTTGCGGGACCGCTCGACGTCCACGTCCAGCAGCCGCTGGGCCAGCTCCGCCTTCACCGCCACGACGGTCAGCGAATGCCCGAGGATGTCGTGCAGGTCGGCGGCGATGCGGGCCCGCTCGTTCTGCACGGCCAGGTCGGCGATCTCCTGCTGGGCCGCGAGCAGCCGGTTCTGCCGCAGGGCGGCCAGCCGGATCCCCCAGGTCGCCAGCGAGCCGAGCAGCACGGCCAGGCCGTAGCCGTTGTCCCGCCAGCCCGGCACCAGGGCCGGCAGCGCCTCGGCCAGGCCGGTCAGGGTCAGCGCCAGCAGCGCACCGGCGCGCAGCGGCAGGGCGACCATCCCGAAGGCGGCGATGTACACCAGGCAGCTGAGCGCGTGCGCGCCGGCGCCGGGGATCTGCAGCCCGAACAGGGCCAGCATGACCACGACGCCGATCGAGGCGCGCAGCACGAACGGCCGGGCCCGGACCGCCGAGTGCCGCACCATGCTCGCCAGCCGGACCATCAACATGTACGAGATCGCGAAGGCGGCCACCGCGACCAGGCCCACCACCCGCCAGGTCGCACTCGGCTGCTTGGTCAGCGCGCTGACCGGCTCGCCCAGGTAGAACAGCCAGACCGCGGCGAACAGCCACCCGTACCTGCGTCCCCAGTCGGGGGCCTCGGACTGTTCGGCCACGGTCATGACGGTATACCGGCCTCAGACGCGGGCGGTGTCGCGGCGGAAGCGCCACATCGCGCCGATCGAGAAGATCAACGTCCAGGCCACCACATTGAGTACGGCCAGCCACAGGTTGCCGTCGTGGGTCAGCGGGTAGCGGGCCAGCTGGCCGACGCCGTACACCGGGGTGAACTTCGCGATCGTCGCGAAGGTGTGGCCGAAGGTGTCCAGCGGGGCGAACAGGCCACCGGCGAACGCCAGCACGGCCAGCACCGGCCCGAGGATCTGCATGACGTTCTCGCTGGGCAGCAGGTAGCCCATGAACAGCCCGAACGCGGCGAACACCAGCGCGCAGACCCAGGCCAGCAGGGCGCACTCGATCCAGGCGTGCACCGGCAGCTTCGCCCCCGACGCCGACCCCACCGCGAAGGTCACCACCACCGACACCGCGCCGATGATCATGGCGAGGACCAGTTTCACGGCGATGTAGGCGACCGGCTTGAGCGGGGTCAGCCGAAGCTGCCGGCTCCACCCGGCGGCGCGTTCGATGCTGACCATCGCGCCGCCGCTCGTGGTGGCCAGCATCGCGCCGTAGACGGCCATGCTGACCATGATGTAGCCGGTGACGTTGCCGCCCCCGGCCGTCTCGTGCTTGGCCGAGGCGTTGGTGCCGAACAGCAGGAAGAACACCGCCGGCAGGACCAGCGTGAAGATGACCGTGCGCTTGTTGCGCATCATCCGGCGCAGCTCCAGCTTGATCATCCCGAAGGTGAAGCCGCCGAACCGCGGGAGGGACCTTTGCACCAGAACGGTCATTTCGCACTCTCCGCATCATCGGCCGTGAGGGTGAGGAACGCTTCTTCGAGGTTCCGCGAGGTGATCTCCAGATCGCGGGCCGCGGTCTCGTTGAGCAGGTAGCGGGCGATCGCGTCGGTGTCCCGGCCGTGCAGGTAGACCGAGTCGCCACGAATCTCCACCGTTTCGGCGCCCGTTTTGTCGCGAATATCAGCCTCGACGGCGCCCGGGAGTGTCGCCCGCACCGTCCGGCCCGAGGCGAGGGCCTTGACCTCGGCGGCGGTGCCGTCCGCGACGATCCGGCCGCGGCGGACGAAAACCACCCGGTCCGCGTACGCGTCGGCCTCCTCCAGATAGTGCGTCGCGAAGATCACCGTCCGGCCGCCCTGCGCGTCCTGGCGGATCGCCTGCCAGAAGTCGTGCCGCCCGCCGACGTCCATGCCGGTCGTCGGCTCGTCGAGGATCAGCAGCTCCGGGTCGGGCAGCAGGGCCATCGCGAACCGCAGCCGCTGCTGCTGGCCGCCGGAGCACTTGCCGACCATCCGCTTGCCGATGTCGGCGATCCCGGCCCGGTCCAGGGCCTCACCGACCGCGCTCTCCGGCTTGCCGAACAGCACCGCGGTCAGCCGGACGGTCTCCTCGACCGTGTAGTCCTTGAGCAGCCCGCCGGTCTGCATGACCGCCGAGACCAGGCCGAGCGCGACCGCGTCGTGCGGCTTGCGGCCGTAGACCTGCACCGAGCCGGCGGTCGGCGCGGCGAGCCCGAGCAGCATGTCGACCGTGGTGGTCTTGCCGGCCCCGTTCGGGCCGAGCAGGGCCACCACCTCGCCGGGTCGGATCTTCAGGCTGATGCCGTCGACGGCGGTCACGGCGCCGAAGCGCTTGACCACGCCGTCCAGGTCGACGGCCGGTTCGGCGGCGCCGCGAGCCGCGGTGCCGGGTGAGGCGGTGAGCGTCATGCCACCATCGTGGTGGTACCGGCCCGGCCCGCGAGGGGCCGCGCGTCACTTCCCCGCCATGACATCTGTCAGGGGCAAACTGTGCCGATGGAAGCCAGCCACAGCGCCCTCGTCGTCACCATCCCCGAGGCCGAACGGGTCGTCGCACCGCACCGGGAACGGCTCGATCAGGCCGCGAGCTGGGGGGTGCCCGCGCACGTGACGGTCCTGTTCCCGTTCCTGCCGCCGGCCGAGATCGACGAGCGCGTCCTGGGCACACTCGGCCGGGCCGCGGCCACGGTGCCGGCGTTCTTCGTGGCGCTGTCCCGGCTCGGCTGGTTCGCCGACCGGGTGGTGTGGCTGGCGCCTTCGCCGGCCGAGCCGTTCCAGCAGCTGACCGCGGCGGTGACCAGCCGTTTCCCCGGGGTCCGGCCGTACGAGGGCGCGTTCGACGAGGTGGTGCCGCATCTGACCATCGGGCACGACCACCCCGTCGACGTGCTGACGGCGGCCGGCGAGGCGGTCGCGGCGCACCTGCCGATCCGGGCCCGGGTCGACACGCTGCGGCTGATCACCGGCCGGCCCGAGCCCGGCGGCTCATGGCTGACCCAGGCTCTCATCCCCCTCGGCTGACTCCAGGAAGGCGTCGACGGCGTCCTTGGCGACCTGCAGCCCGGCCAGGGTCACCTCCCGCTCCTCGATCAGGGAGAGCAGGAGGTGCCCGGTGGAGACGGACTGCTGGTTGAGCCGCAGCGCCTCGCGGAAGGTCAGCTCGAGCACCTTGCGTGACGCCGCGTCGTAGGGGATCAGCACCGGTTCCTCGCCCTCCCCCGGCGCCGGAAGGTTGGCTTGCGCCGCCGCCCGCACGGCATCGAGGTCGAGACCTTGGGCGATCAGCGCGCGCGCCGCGAAGCCGTCCGGCACATCGAGTACGCCGAGCAGCAGGTGCGCCGGGACGATCTCGTGGTGGCCACCGGTCTTCGCTTCCTTCATCGAGGCCACCACCGCCGAGCGGGCCGCGTTGGTGAAGCGGTCGAAGCCCTGCTCACCCTTGGGCACGAACCGTTTCTGCGCGGCCTGCTTGCTGACCCCCATACTGCGGCCGATGTCGGTCCAGGAGGCACCGGAGCGGCGCGCCTGGTCGACGAAGTGGCCGATCAGATGGTCGGCGAGCTCGCCCAGATGGTCGCCGAGCAGCACGGCGTCGGACAGCTGCCGCAGGGCGTCGTCGGGGCGGGCCCGGTGAATCGCGGTGATCAGGTCGTCCAGCCGGACGTCCGGAAGAATGTGCGTCATGTGGTCAACCCTAGGTTGACGGCATCGCATCGTCAACCCGAGGTTGACGCGAGCGGGGTCGCGGGCGGAGGGCCGGCGCAGCTCGGCGCGCGGTCAGCTGGCCAGCCCCCGGAGTATCGCCATGTCGGTGATGTCCTTCGGCCGCCACGGCCGGCCGTGGCGCAGGCCGGGGAACTGCTCCTTCATGGCGAGCATGCCGGAGGCGCTCATGGCCAGCACCGGCGTGCCGTCGAGCGTCACGAGCTCCTCGCCGAACGATCCTGGCGGGAACAGCCAGTCGGAGAACCTCCCGAGGGGCTGGCTGAACGATCCGTCCGGCTGCCGATCAAAGTAGGCGGTGCTGAACGAGACGTCGTCCCATTCGTACTCGCACGCTTCCTCCGGCGGTTGAGTCGGCAGAGCCGTGGCGCCGGCTCCTACGAGAACCGCCTTCGAACGCTCGGCATGAACACGTTCGACCCAGAATTCCACGTCGCCGTGCTCACGGGTGATCCGGCCGACCCTCGCATCGAGTCCCCAGCCTCCGAACAGCCACGCCGAGATATCGGCCGCCTGCAGGGCCGCGACGACCTCACGGATAACACGCAGCTGCCCTTCGGTCTTCTCGTCCATGGTGCGATCCTGGCACGCCGGTGGACCTGGACTCGCCACCCGCCGCCCGTGCCGTCGCGCCCGGTTCGTCCGCGACGGCGGCCACGCGGTCGGCTGCCCGACCACTTCTATCGCACCGGCCTCGGATTCCATCGACGAGCGAAGTGGTGCCAGAACGGTGCGGTCCGCCGGGGCGATAACGGCCGGCCAGACGACGCCGCCGGCGGGATCTACGCCTCGGGAGACCGGCTGAGCCACTTCGGGTCGTGACCCCAGCCGTTGCGCTCGTAGAACGGCACGGCCCGGGAGCTGGAGTGCACCGTCACGTGCTCCAGCTCCCACCGGCGAGCCTCGTCCAGCACGGCCGACATCAGCAGCGCGCCGACCCCGCGATCGCGTAACTCGGGCACGACGAAGACGGACTGGACGTCGCCGCCGCGGCGGGCGTACTTGTCCGCGGTCGGCACCCGATCGAGAACCGCCAGCCAGGCCATGCCCACCACTTCGCCGCCGGCCTCGGCCACGAACGCCAGGTGCTGGGGGTGGCCGCGCATCCAGTCGCCGAGCGTGGCGACGAACTCGGCCAGGTTGTCGCCCTGGTAGCCACGCTCCTGGGTGGCCCGTCGCCAGCGCAGCCCGGCCAACGCCGGCGCGTCCGCATCCGAGGCCCGGCGCACCGTCACATCGAGATGTCCCATGTGGTGATCATTCCGCGGAACGTCCGGCGTCCGCCACGGAGTTCGCGCCCGAACGCCGCCGCGGGACGGTCGGAAACGTGCTCGCGTTGCAGCTCAGCCCGCAGCGGGCGGCACCGGGCCGGGACGGCAGCGAGCTCGCCGTGCTCGGACGGGACTTGGCAGACGCGTACCGGAAAAGCAGCCGGACCAGCCCGCCGGGAGCTTGGGTCGCGGGGTTGCTACTCGTCAGGAAAACGCAGCAGCACGTTGAGCCGTGCGGCCTGCCGGGTGAGATGGGCGCGCTCGGGAAGGTTGGAGGCCAGCCGGGCGGCGTCGGCATAGAGCCGGGCCGCGGTCGCCGCATCCCCGGCCCGCTCGTGCAGGTACGCCAGAGCGGCGGTGTGCCGGGGCAGGGACGGGTCGAGCTCGGCCAGCGCCGCCAGGCCCGCCCGCGGGCCGTCGGCCTCGCCGAGCGCGACCGCCCGGTTCAGGCGCGCGATCGGGCTGTCCGTCAGGCGCACCAGCTCGTCGTACCACTCGACGATCTGAACCCAGTCCGTCTCCTGCGCGGTTTGAGCATCCGCGTGCAGCGCCGCGATCGCCGCCTGCGCCTGGAACTCGCCGAGCCGATCGCGGGCGAGGGCCGCCTGCAGCACGTCGACGCCCTCGGCGATCAGGCGGGTGTCCCATCGGCCGCGGTCCTGCTCGGCCAGCGGCACCAAACTGCCGTCGGGGCGGGTGCGTGCGGCGCGGCGCGCGTGGTGCAGCAGCATCAGCGCCAGCAGGCCCGCCGCTTCCTCGTGCTTGGTCAGGACGGCCAGCTGACGGGTGAGCCGGATCGCCTCGGCGGCCAGGTCGACCTCGCCGGAGTAGCCCTCGTTGAAGACCAGGTAGAGCACCCGCAGCACGGTGGTCAGGTCACCGGGCTGGGTGAACCGCACGCCGGAGACGGTCTTCTTGGCCCGGCTGATCCGCTGCGCCATCGTCGCCTCCGGCACCAGATAGGCCTGCGCGATCTGGCGCGTGGTCAGCCCGCCGACCGCGCGCAGCGTGAGCGCCACCGCCGAGGCCGGGCTCAGCGACGGGTGCGCGCAGAGGAAGTACAGCTGCAGCGTGTCGTCCACCGCCGGGCCCGGCTCGGGCGCGGGCTCGGCCTCGGCGTGCTCCTCCCGCCGGCGCCGGGAGGCCTCGGCGCGGGCGGCGTCGAGGAACTTGCGCCACGCCACGGTGATCAGCCAGCCCTGCGGGTCGCGCGGCCGTTCCGCCGGCCACGCCCGGACCGCTTCGATCAGGGCCTCCTGAACGGCGTCCTCGGCCGCCGCGAAGTCGGCTCCGCGGCGGACGAGAACGGCGATCACCGTGGGGGTGAGGCTGCGCAGCACGGCCTCGTCCACAGTGGTCACTCCGTGATGGTCGGCGGCACGGTCAGGATCGGGCGCAGCTCGAGCCATTCCTGGATCGGTTCGCCGCCCGCGCCCGGAGCCGCGGACAACTCGCCGGCCAGTTCCACCGCGCGCTCATAGCTGTCGACGTCGATCACCATCCAGCCGGCGATCAGGTCCTTGGTCTCCGCGAACGGGCCGTCGGTGACCGGTGGCCGTCCCGGGCCGTCGGAGCGGACGAAGGCACCCTCCGGGGAAAGCGCTTGCCCGTCGACGAACTCACCCGTGCTCTCCAGGCGCGCGGCGAACTCGTCCATGTACCGGATGTGGGCCGCCACCTCCTCCGGCGTCCACTGATCCATCGGCACGTCGTTGACCGCCACGGGCGCGCCCCGATAGTGCTTGAGCAGCAGGTACTTGGCCATTTTCGTTCTCCCGTCTCAGGCGTTCTGCCGCTCGGCCCGCCGCCGCACGAGCTCCTCGACCGCGCTCGGCAGGGTCGTCTCGAAATCGATCAGTTTCGCCCACGTCGGCGTCACCACGATGCGCACCATGCCGTCGTAGAGCGACCGGACCTCCGCCTCCCACGTGACCCGCTGCTCCGGCGTCATCTGGTAGCTGCCGTTCATGGTGAGGAACTCCTCCGGAATCCCGTCGACCACATCCAGCTCGGCGCGGCCGCGCAGCAGCAGGATTTTCGGCGGGTGCACCTCGGTGTCGATGGTGAGCGCGACCATCGGGTTCGCGCGCAGCGCCGGCAGTTTCGCGGCGTTCTTCGCCGTACACATGACGACCTGCGCGCCGTTCCAGGTGAACGCGATCGGAATGCTGCGCGGCGTCCCGTCCTGCGCGACATAGGCCAACCGGGTCAGATCCCGGCTGAGCAGCTCTCGGCTCAGCGGCCGGTCCAGCACCTCGGTGATCTCGTTCGACTGCATGACGTTCCTCCTGGTAATCGCATCCGATCATGGCCGAAGGTGGCCATCTCTGCCCCCGGGACGGAGCGGGCCTCGCCTTCTCGACATACCCCGCAGATAATTTTTCCGGCCGAGTCGAAACCCCGCGGCCCAAGCTCCCGGCGGGATGGTTCTGCTGCCTTTCCGGTACGCGTTTGCCCCAGTCCCGCCGTCGCCAGGCGAGCTCGCTGCCGTCCCGGCCCCGTGCCGCCCGCTGCGGGCTGAGCTGCAACGCAAGCAAAAACCAGGTCTCGGTCAGCTCGGAAGGCCGAACTGCACGAGCCCGACGGAGCAGGCAACGACCAAGCCGACCGAGGCGCCCACCCAGGCCGCCACGCCCGCCGGATAGCCCGACCGCAGCACCAGCACCGCGACGATGGCCACCGACACGATCAGCGACACCAGCGCCGGTATCCCCACGAACGTCACCGCGATCCACAGCGCCAGCGCCGGCTCGTCGTGCAGAAGGCAGCCGACTTCGATGCAGTCGCCTTTGGTGTTCACCAGGTAGAGGAGCAGGACGGGCACGCCTGCCAGCACCACATGCCACGCCAGAACGATGGCCAGCCCGCGCCGGAAGACGGAGCGCCGGCTGGGCGCCGCATCGGTCATCGTCGTAACAATAGCCGCCGATCTCCGGTCGCGCGGGTTCCACGCCGGCATACGACGCTGCTCCTACCTGCCCGACCGGAGTCTGCGATCCCGATGAGTGGTTCCGTCATCGCGGCCGGACCCCCGCGCCCTAGGGCTGGTCCGGGACGGCCACGTGCCGGCCGCGGGAGGGCTCCGGGAGGGCGTCTGCGCCGTGGCTCCCGGGCCACC
>Ga0068858_100005990_pt1 | contig 11873 bp, 9 predicted proteins | sample KBSSwiS12_FD_66589 | JGI IMG/M metagenome (GOLD analysis project Ga0068858, IMG submission 66589) | Switchgrass rhizosphere microbial communities from Kellogg Biological Station, Michigan, USA - KBS Switchgrass S1-2 | ecosystem: Host-associated > Plants > Roots > Rhizosphere > Soil ... | reverse complement strand
TGCTGATCTACGGCTCGGCGGCCAGCGGGCGTGTCGTGAAGCTCGTCCCCGAAACGCCGCCGGGGTTGCCGGCGCCTGCCAATCTGACCGCACAAACGAGCGGGCACGACATCACGTTCCGGTGGACGGCCGTCAAAGGCGCGACACAGTATCGGCTCGAGGCAGGCTCGCGCCCGGGAGCCGCCGATCTCGCCGTGTTCGACACCGGTTCGATGATGACAACGTTCGTGGCGGTCGAGGTGGGCGACGGCGTCTACTACGTGCGCGTTCGCGCCGTCGACGGGAGCGGCCCGGGTGAACCGTCGAACGAGGTCGTCATCAAGATGCCTGCGGATCGAGGGTTTATCGATCCAGCCGGCGATCAGTCTGCCGTTCCTCCGGGCTGACTCGTCACGGACGTCAGTGACACGAGCCTGTTCCCGAGTCGGACGCGCCTCCGGCGCCGGGGATGAACTCCCATTGGTAGGTCGCGCTCGAAAGCGTGAGTTTCAACACGCCGAAGGTGTTGGCAATCCGCCTCTCGCTGTTCGGCATCGTCGTGACGAAGCTGTACGGCATCGCGCCGCCCGTGCCGACGATGAACTCGCGGATGCCTTTGGCCGGATCCGGGATGCCGTTGGGGTCCTGAGGCGCAAACCGCTCGTACGTGTGATCGTGACCGTTGATGACGACGTCGACGCCGAATTCGTAGAGGATTCGCCAGAGCGGGCGCATCTGCGTCTGGTTTCCGTTCGGGCCAGAGGTGAAGAGCGGATAGTGCCAGTATGCGACCGTGCACCTGGTGTTGTTGGCGGCCAGATCCGCTCGCAGCCACTGTGCCTGCGCGGACCCCTCGTTGACTGAGAGCCAACTGTCGAGCGCGACGGCGTGCCAGTCTCCCAGTGGGAAGCTGTAGTAGCTGACGCCCAACGGCGCCGCATTGGCTCCGAAATAATCGAAATACGGTCTTGGACCAGCGCCTTCGTACTCATGATTCCCCGGTACCGGTCGCGTGTAAGACTTGAACCGGCCCCAGGTCGGGTCGTAACAGTCTCTGAATTCCTGGGCCGTGCCGGAGAAGTACGCGTTGTCACCAACGGTGAATACCGTCCCTCCGAGGTTCTCCATCAACCTCGCGGTCTGTGCCATCCCCGGCGAGCCACACCATCCGATATCGCCGGCGCCGACGAAGACCTGCGGCGTCCCCGGTGTCGCTGGCGCGACCGGTGGCACCGGAGGGTTCACGGGCGGCACTGATCCGGGCGGCGTGGGGACCGGAGTTGGCGTCGGCTGAGTCGGCGGGGTGTCTCCGCCGCCACATTGCGCACACGCCAGCCAGGCGACGACGGCAACCAGCGTCGCCAGTGGGCGCCAAGCGGCTCGAGCCGGCGCATTCATCAGAATCTCACGATGGCCGCAAACTGGACCCGGCGGCTTGGAAACGCCGACACGGGTCTGGCGAACAGCGGCGAGAGCAGAGCGCCGACGTATTCGTCGTAGTTTGACGTGTTGAAGACGTTGAACGTCTCGATCCGCGCGTCGATCGAAGTCGATCCTCGCGTGAATCGTCTGGCGAGCGCGAGATCGATGTTCTGGTACGGATCCGTTTCGCCGGTGTTGCGGCCGTCGGGACGCGCGTCGTTCTGCGTCGTCCCGTTTCGATCGTCGCCCCACGTGATCGTGTAAGGCCGGTTGCTGCGGAACGTCCCGATCCCCGACAGCGACCAGCCGTTCAGCAGGCGCGACGTTGGCGGCAGCTGCCACGTGAAGCCGATCGTCAGGTTGTGCGCGACGTCGGTGTTGGCTCGTGCTTTCTCCGCCTCGAGGTTGCGGCTGTCCTCCGGCAGCTGGTAGTTGCCCATGTCCTCCGCCCGCGACCACGTGTAGGAGGCCATCGCCTGGAGTCGTCCGGTCGACCGATCCACCTTGACCTGCAGCGCGTGGTACCAGCTGCGTCCCAGGTTCCCGAGCGTGACGATGTTCCGATAGGTGCCGGGGAGCGCTGGTATCGGGCGGGTGGCGTCGGCCTGCGCGACCGTTCGCTGCGTCGGCTTCTGATTCGAGGCCGGAGCATTCACGTCGACAAGACTCATCAAATCTCGACCGTTCAGGTGTACATAGTCGGCCGAGATCGTCACCGTGCCCACCGCCCGCTCGAGACCTATCGTTGACTGGAGCGAGTAAGGATTCGTGAACGTCGTGCCTACACGCTGAACGTCCAGAGGCGGCAACGGCGAATCACTGGGGAGCGCGGAGAGCACATTCGGAAACACCGGAAAGAGCGGCGACCCTGGCGAGAGGGCCACCGTCAGCGTGCCATCGGTCCCTTCGAGCTGCACGCGGTTGATGTAAAAGAGCAGATGCTGCTGGGTGTAGAGACCGAAGCCGCCGCGGACCACCAACGGTTGCCGCGCGAACGGTTCCCACGCCATACCAAGACGCGGCTGCAGGTTGTCTTTGTCGGTCGGCACGGGAAAATTTCGAACGTTGGACACCTTCTCGATGTCGTACCGGAGACCGATATTGACGGTGGCGCGGTGGCGAAGCTTCCAATCGTCCTGAATGAAACCGAATCCCGACAGGCTTCGCGGATCCGCGAACGCCCGGTCCGAGGTTGGCGCGATCCCCTGGATGAAGAGGTAAGGTTGTGAGAAGAGCTCCGGGCCGCCGGCGAAGAAGTACGCCCCTCGACCGTAGTTGACCGACGCGTTGTGATCCCGGACGTATTTCGTCCCGCCCCCGAGCTTGAGCGCGTGCGAGCCCGACAAGAAGGACACGGTATCCGCCGCTTCCCAGGTGTCTTCGGGATCGGCGCCGAAGCCGTACGGACCGAGCGTTCCGCCTTCCTGCGAATAGCCGGCACGCGAGACGAACACCCTCGGCTGCAAGTCGGTACGGACATCGACAAAACGGGCAAATTGCACCCGCAGCTCGTTCAAGAGCCCCTCGGCAAGTTGCTGCCGATCGGTCGCCAGGATCGTGTGGACGTCGTTCCTGTACGCGGTCCCGGTTCCCGGCAGCGATAGCCCGCCGGGCTCATTGTGCCATCGGAAGAATTGTCCGTTGTAGCGGGCCGACACCTGGTGCTGGTCGTTCGGCCGGTGATCGACCCGGAAAAACGCCAGGTGCTCATCTTCGTTGTCGGCCACGAACGCGTCGTTCGCGGCCGGGTCGGGCGAGACGACAATGTTGTGGTTCCGCGATCGCCAGCCTTCGTAGCTTCCAAAGAAGTGCGTCCGGTCCTTCGCGAGCGGCCCGCCGAGTGTGAACCCGTATCGTTCGGATGACGAGGGAGGATTCTGAGAGGCCAGGACCGGCGTAGCGGTGAGCGAGGCGTCCTGGAGAAAGAACAGGGCGGACCCGCGAAGCTCGTTCGTGCCCGACTTGGTCTCGGCGTTCGTGACCGTCGCGAGCGATTCTCCGTACTCCGCGGAAAAACGGTTCGAGAAGACGTGCACTTCCTTGATCGACTCCAGCCCGTAGCCCGAATAGAAGGTCCGCGGTGCGCTCCGCCACTTCGAAAAGTGACTCGCGCCATCGACCAGGATGTTGTTGCTCCAGAAGACCTGCCCTTGGGGGCTGGGAAAGTTCGGATTGCCGGTGAACCCCGCGGTCAACATCGTCAAGGGGATGAAGTTCCGTCCGGCGAGCGGCAGCGAGTGCGCCAACTGCTCGTTCACGGTCTGGACCAGACTGGACTCGCCGCCGTCGAGAAGCGGCGATGCCGTCAAGACCAGGCCGGACTGGCCGCCGGTGAGGGCCGTCTTGGCGGCGACAACGGCCGATTCCGCCACGCTCAACTTCAGCCGGAAATTGACCACGAGCGTGGCATTGGGCACGAGCGTGACGCTCTCGGTTGCCGAGGTGGTGAAGCCGGGAACCGTCACCCGGACCTGGTATTCCTCGTCGGCCGCGAGGCCCGCAACCTCGTACCGGCCCTGACTATCGGTCGTGGTCGTGTGGCGTACGCCCGTTACCTGACTTTGGATTGCGAGGGTGACCCCTTCGAGGCGGGTTCCTTGATCGCCGCTCACCGTCCCTGAAATGGTTCCGGTCGCCTGTTGTGCCGCGGCGCCATTTGCCATCGCCAGGCAGGCCAGCACTGCTCCGAGGACCCGGACGACCGATGTCACACTTCTGCGCCTCCGTAATACGGTTGAGCCGAGGCCCAGTATCCCCTGAAAGGGGCGCACGCCCGAAGGGAAATCAGAGGCCTTGGCGGATAGCGGGACTGCTGTCATCATGGCTGCCTGCAATGGGACATTCAATTGGCTGCTGACCGGGTGCGGGACCGTGTCGTCACATCAATCGCCGAGCGGCGAGGCACGATCCTCGAAGTCATTCGCAACGCTCAGCGGACCATTGCGTTATCGCTCTTTCGTTGCAACGACACCGAGCTGGTCGTCGAGCTGGGGCGCGCGACGGCTCGCGGCGTCAAGGTCGAAGCGCTGATCACGTCCAGAGCGAAAGGCGGCACCCAGAAGCTGCAACGGCTTTCGGCCGCGCTCGAAGAAGCGGGCGTGGTGGTGCATGCGTATCGCGATCCGGTCGTCAAATATCACGCGAAATACCTTGTCGCCGACGATGGTCCTGCCGTGGTCGCGTCGTGCAACTTCACCCGTAAGTGCTTCGAGCGGACGTTCGACGCCGTCGTCGTGACGCACGATCCTGAAGTGGTGTCGGGTTTGCGCGCGCTGATGGCTGCCGACCTCGCGCGACGGCCGTTGCCGGCCAACGTGTCGACGCGGCTCATCATCGGGCCCGACCGCGCGCGCCGGCAGTTCACCGCGCTGATCGAACAGGCGCAATCGAGCATCCGCCTTCTCGATGCGAAGCTGTCGGATCCGGATCTCACGGCGCTGCTGAAGGCGCGCCGCACTGGCGGCCTGACCGTGGAGGTCTTTGGCTCCAAACGCATAGGCGGTCTCAAGTCGCACGGCAAGATGCTGCTCATCGACGACCGGATCGTCGTCGTCGGCGGCCTGGCGATCGCTCCGCTGAGCCTCGATTTTCGTCGTGAGGTCGCAATCGTGGTCGAGGAGCCGGATGCGGTCGCGGCAGTCGTCGAGTGGTTCCGCGCGATCGATGCCGTCCCGACCCAGGGCGGGCCAGGGCCAGGCGCCCCCTCGGTAAAGGGGGTGGCCGTGTGATTGTTCATCTTCTCGGGGTCGTCTTGATCTCGGGAGTACTCACGACCTTCGGCGCTGCGACTGCCGCCGGTTCGCCCTTGCAGCTGGAGGCGTCGGCACAGGCGACCACCGAACAGGCACCCAAGAAGGCCAAGAAAGCCAAGAAGCCCAAAGACCCGGACAAGGCGGCGAAAACGAAGAAGCCGAAGACGAAGAAACCAAAATCGGATCAGCCGGCGCCCGACGAGCCAATCGACCCTGACGCGGAGGAGGCGCCGCCAGTCGAGGTTCCGGGCCCGTTCGTGTGGAAACAACATCCGTCGTTTCGCTACAAGAAGGCCGTGCGCGTCGATTTCGAGGCGAAATTCCAGGAGGATGGGCACTCCTCGTATCAGGGCTCCGACAAAGCGGCCGGGCTCGATCCCTGGGAAATGCATCGCAATCGCATCGGCATCCAGGGCACGCTGTTCAAGCACATCGACTTCGAGGTCGAACGCGAGCTGACCGAGCAGGAGTTGACCGAAAAGGACATCACGGCAGGCATCACGCCGAAATCGCAGTGGAAAGACGTGAACGTCAATGTCGACTACATCAAGAACGCGCAAATTCAGGTCGGCAAGTTCAAGATTCCGTTCGGTCTCGACGAGCTGACCGGCGTCACCCACAACGATTATGTCTACCGATCGGCGGGCGCCAACTATCTCGCCCCGGCGCGGGACATCGGCGCGATGGTGCATGGCCGGTTCTTCAAGCGGGGTCTGAGCTACGCGACCGGCGTGTTCCTTCACGACGGCGACAACGCGCGATCGAAGAAGATCGCGGGCGGCGACCAGACCTTCGCCGCCCGCGTCACGGGCAAGCCGTTCCGGCGGCTGTCGCACACCTGGTTCGATGCGCTCGAGCTCGGCACGGCGCTCGCTTTTACGCACGTGACCGACGACTCGTTCCGGCCGAATGGGCTCCGCGGCCGCACCATCATGACGCAGGACAACTTTGCGCTGCCCGTCTACGTGAAAGGGCAACGGTCGAGGTGGGAAGGCGACCTGGACTGGACCGTGGGCCCGGCGTCGCTCCGGGCCGAGTACACGCGCGTCGTCGACGAGCGTCGCAACCAGAGCTTCACCGACGGAGATTTACCGGACGCGCGCTACCGGTCCTGGTACATCAGCGGAACGTGGCTGATCACCGGTGAGACGAAGACGCGGCCGGTGAAGCCCGACCGCGAATTGTTCGGTGGAGGGCTGGGCGCCGTGGAAGTTGCCGTCCGCTACGAGCGGATCATGTTCGACAGTGTCAACGGTGCCGTGGACGCCTTCTCCAATCCGCGGGCGGAGAACATCTTACCGACCGGTGAGCGGGCCCTGACGCTGGGCGTCAATTGGACCGTGAACCGGTTTATCAAATTGCAATTCAACGGCATCCGGGAACATGTAGACGACCCGGACCGTAATCCAGTACCAAACGGGGAGGCTTTCTGGAGCCGCGTCGTCCGGCTCCAGTTGGTGCTCTGAAGGGGAGGGCGCGATGTTTCGACCCGTTGGACGGGCCTTCGTCGGCTTATTTCTGCTCGCGGCGTCAGCCGGGAGCCTGTTGCTGCATGCCCAGACGACGACCCCCGCGGATCCCTCTGATCCCTTCTTCGACGACAGTCAGGTCCAATCGATCTCGATCAACATCAATTCCCGGGACTGGGAGAGCCTCAAGCAGAACTACCTCGACAACACGTATTACCCCTGCGACTTCAAATGGAATGGCCAGACGGTGCGGAACATCGGCATCCGTTCCCGGGGCACCGGCAGCCGCAGTGGCGTCAAGCCGGGGCTTCGCGTGGATTTCGACCGCTATACGACCAGCCAGACGTTCCTGGGCTTGAAGTCGTTCATCCTGCGCAATCAGACGCAGGACGCGTCGAACATGCACGAGCGTCTGAGCATGCAGCTCTTCCAGCGCCTTGGCGTCAAGGTGTCGCGCGAGGCATTCACGAAGCTGTTCATCAACAACACCTACGAGGGCCTCTACACGATTGTCGAGTCGGTCGACAAAACGTTCCTGAAGAAGTCGTTCGGCGAAAACGACGGCTATTTGTACAAGTACGACTACAACGCCGACGACACCCCGTACTATTTCGAAGACCGCGGCCCGAACGGGGATCTGTACGTGCCGCACCCGTTCAAGCCCGAGACGAACGAAACCGATCCGCATCCCGATCCAATCGGTCAGCTCATCCACCTTCTGGGCAACGACAGCGACGCCGTCTTCCCGACAACGGTGGCGCCCTACATCGATTGGGACAACTTCACCAGGCATATCGCCATCGAGAACGTTCTGGCCGATCAGGACGGCTTCAATGGCGACTACGGGGTGAACAACTTCTACTGGTACCGACTGCAGAACAAGAACCTGTTCATATGGATCCCGTGGGACAAGAGCGAGGCATTCAAGAACGGTCCGTCTCTGGCGATCTTCCACAATTTCTTGGACGGCGTTCCTGGTAAGCGAAACCGTCTCAGCGCCCGAGCGATGACCCTGCCCGGCGTGCAGGTCATGTATCTCGACCGATTGCTCGACGCGGCGATGTCGCTCCGCCAGCTCGATGACCAGAACCCTGCCGACACACGGGGCTGGATGGAACGCGAAATCCAGCGCGAGTACGACCAGATTCGCGATCTGGTGTACGCCGACACGGAAAAGCCTTTTACGAATGCCGAGTTCGAAGCGGACGTCGAGAAGTTGCGGACGTTCGCGCGCGAGCGTCCGGCGTTCGTCGAGAACGCCGTGGCCGAGTGGAAACAGCAACGAGGCCTGGCCGTCCCGGCGCGAACGCTCTCCTCGGGCCGGATCCTCGCTAATCCCAGGCGCTGACTTCGCGTTTCCTGAACACGAAGACGCCCACGACGCCGGTCAGGAAGCCCACCACGTGGGCGGCAAAGGCCACCCCGCCGCCGCCCGTACTGGCGGTCACGGCGACCGATCCGGCGTTCACGAGCTGCAGCAGAAACCAGAAGCCGAGCAGGAAGATCGCCGGCAGCTCGATGATCTCCCACCAGAAGAAGATGATCGGAATGAGCGTGAGGACCCGCGATCTCGGATAGAGCACGAAATACGCGCCCATGACGCCCGCGATCGCGCCGCTCGCGCCGATGGTCGGCAGACTCGAGGTCGGATCGATGACGACCTGTCCCAACGCCGCGGCGATCCCGCACAACAGGTAAAAGACGATGAATCGGCCGTGGCCGAGACGGTCCTCGACGTTGTCTCCGAAAATCCAGAGGTACCACATGTTGCCGACGACGTGCGACCAACCGCCGTGGAGAAACATCGACGTGACCAGGGTTGGCGGATGCAGCTCCGCGGGCACCACGCCGTAGATCTGAAGAAACAGCGGCAGGACGTCGCGCGGCAGGCTCAGCTCGAAAAACCAGCCGAGCGCGTTGAGGATGATGATGGTGACGGTGATGTACGGCGTCGTCCGGGACGGGATCACGTCCCGCAGGGGAAACATGCCGTCAATTGTAGATTGTGGAGATCAGATTGAGGATTGAATTGCGTCCGCCTGCCTCACGCGCTCGATGATCCGCCGCAGATCGCCGTCGCCGACGCCCTTGCGGTGTTCGCCGAGCGCGATGACGGCGTGGTAGACCTGCTCGACCTCGACGGCCGTCGGCTCCAGTCCGAGCGCTTCGCAGCGCTGCTGCACCGCGTGGCGTCCGGAATGACGGCCGAGGACGAGCCTCGCCACCGGTTGTCCAACGTCGGCGGGCCGCATGATTTCGTAAGTGCTCGGATCTTTCAACACGCCGTCCTGGTGAATGCCCGCTTCATGCGCGAAGGCGTTCCGGCCGACGATGGCCTTGTTCGCCTGGACCGGTTCGCTGGTGAGAAGTGTGAGCAACTGGCTCGTCGCGTACAGCGCGGTCGTGTCGATCGCGGTCGTGTACGGCAGCCGGTCCTGCCGGACGCGCATCGCCATCACGATCTCTTCGACCGAGGCATTGCCGGCACGCTCGCCGATGCCGTTGATGGTGCACTCGACCTGCCGGACGCCGCCTTGAATGGCGGCCAGCGTGTTGGCGACCGCCAGCCCGAGATCGTCGTGGCAGTGGGCGCTGAAGATGATGCGATCCGAGTTCGGCACGCGAGTGCGAATGTCTTCGAAGAAATCGCGCGTTTCGTCAGGTGTGCCGTAGCCGACCGTGTCGGGCAGGTTGACGGTGCCGCAGCCCTCGCGTGCGACGGCTTCGATCACCCGGCACAGGAAATCGCGGTCGCTGCGCGTCGCGTCCTCTGCGGAGAACTCCACATCGTCGGTGTGCTGCCGCGCCAGGCGGACGGCGCTGACGGCGGCGTCGAGACATGTCTCGCGCGTGATCCGGAGCTTGCGCGACAGGTGCAGATCGGAGGTGGCGATGAACGTATGAATGCGCTTGCGTGCGGCCGGCGCCAGCGCTCGGGCTGCTTCCTCGATATCCTGCGTGCGGCAACGGGCCAACGCTGCAATCACCGGCCGGCGCACTTCGCGCGCGACCTGGGAGACGGCCTCGGCGTCGGCGGGAGAGGCAATCGGGAAACCCGCTTCGAGGATGTCCACGCCGAGCGTGTCGAGCGCCCGCGCCATGGTGACTTTGGCGGGGACGTCCATCGTGAAACCCGGCGCCTGCTCCCCGTCGCGCAGGGTCGTGTCAAAGATGATGACGCGGGAAGGATCGAGACTCATTCCCAGTGTTGTAGCGGTTCGGTCAGGTAGAAGTCAAAGTGATAATTATTACAAAAATATAAGGTCGCATTATGATGTGGGAATGGATATCGCCGCCCTCAGGACGTTTCTCGCCGTCGCGCAGGAACGGAGCTTCTCGCGCGCGGCGGCAAAAGTGCACCGGACGCAGCCGGCCGTCAGCCAGGCGATCCGCCGGCTCGAGGCCGACCTCGGCGAGCAGTTGTTCGATCGTTCGTCGAAGAGCGGCACGATGACCGATGCGGGACGGGTGCTCCACAACTACGGCCAGCGCCTCGTCCGCCTCGCGGAAGAAACCGAGTCAGCTATGCGCGAGTTGCGCGATCTGCAGCGGGGGCGTGTGCTCATCGGCGCCAACGAAGCGGCCGTGCACACGCTCCTGCCGCTGATTGGCCGGTTCCGCGAGCGCTTTCCGGATCTGTCGATTGACGTGCGCCGCGTGCCGGCACGTCAGATTGCGGTCGAAGTTCAGCAGGGCAGCCTTGACTTCGGGGCGCTGACGTTTCGCCCGACCGAGGCCGGTCTGCTCGATGTGCCGATCGGCACCGACGAGCTCGTACTGCTTGTCCACCCCGAGCACGCCCTCGCCTCGAGGCGACAGGTGACGATGGAACAGCTCGCGACGGAACCGGTCGTGGCACATAACGATCCGTCGCCCGCGCGGGAACGGGTGCTCCGGCTGTTCGAGCAGCGGCACATCACGCTGAAGATGATGATCGCGCTGCCAAGCCTTGACGGCATCAAACGCGCGGTCGAACTGAAGCTGGGAGTCGCGCTGCTGCCGCGGCGCTGTGCGATCACGGAGATCGCCGATGGCCGGCTGGTCGCCGTTCCCGTCACCGGCGTCTCCCGCCGTCGTCAGGTGACGCTCGTCTGCCGCCGGGCGAACCGGTCGCACGCGTCGGACGCGTTTCTCAACGTGGCACAGGAGAAGGGTTGACCTACCTGTCGCCCCACTTCAGCTTTTCCCGGAGCACCTCGAAGTAGCTGCGCGTGGAGGGGCGGACGAGGCGAAGCGGCAGCTCCGCGCGGCAGACCTTCACCTGATCGCCGGCTTGGAGCTCGTAGCCGGCCTGACCGTCGAACGTGACGAACACCTCGTCGCGATCCTGCATTTCCGGCTCGACGCGCACCGCAGAGGAAGAAGGAATCACGATCGGCCGGTTGGTGAGCATGTGCGGCGCAATCGGCGTGACGACCAGCGCGTCCACGCTGGGCTGGACAATCGGACCACCGGCGGCGAGGTTGTATGCCGTTGATCCTGTCGGCGTCGCGACGATCAGGCCATCACCTTTCACCCGTGTCAGGAACTCGTCGCCGACCCAGACCGACAAGTCGATCAACCGCGATCGCGCCGTCTTCGTGAAGACGACGTCGTTCAGGGCGATGTGCTCGGCGAATACACTCGCGCCTCGTACGGTCGTCGCCCGAAGCATCAGACGTTCTTCGATGCCGGCACGTCCGGTGACCGCGGATTCGAGCGCGGTGTAAAGCTCGGGAAGGGTGACCTCGGTGAGAAAACCGAGGCTCCCGAAATTCACGCCCAGAATGGGGATCGCCAGGCCTGCCTCGCCGATCCGGTCGGCCATGCCGAGCAGCGTGCCGTCGCCGCCGAGAACGAGCACCATGTCGACGTCTTTGACGAGCGCCTCCTTCTCGTGCACCGGCCATTCGCAGGACGCGGAGTACAGCGCCGCGGTCGCCGCTTCGAACACCGGCTGGAGGCCGCGCGCTCGCAGCCAGAGCGCGATGTCCGCCAGATGTGGCGCCGCCTGTCGAAGGTGGTGCTTGGCCACGATGCCAACCCGTGAGACAGCAGGCATGGACGTCATCGCAATCAATGGTAAGTCAGGTGGGTCGGGCAGGTCTGGCAGGTCGGGAGGGCTGAGCAGGCCGGGTGGGTCGTCGGGTAGCTGGGTCGGTCGGGTAGATCTGGCAGGTCGTGTGGGTCGTGCGTCGGGCGGGCCGAGTGGGTCAGGTCGTGGGCCGTTTGCGCCGGGCACTCAGGCCGATCTGGTACGAAGATGCAAGAA
>Ga0068858_100005989_pt1 | contig 11873 bp, 9 predicted proteins | sample KBSSwiS12_FD_66589 | JGI IMG/M metagenome (GOLD analysis project Ga0068858, IMG submission 66589) | Switchgrass rhizosphere microbial communities from Kellogg Biological Station, Michigan, USA - KBS Switchgrass S1-2 | ecosystem: Host-associated > Plants > Roots > Rhizosphere > Soil ... | reverse complement strand
GTGGCGTCCTCCCACTCACCGCGGCGCGCGATGTACTGGGCCTTGGGAAAACGGGGACGCACGCGGCCGTCCGCGCCGCGAACCGTGAACCCCCCGGCATGATCGAAGTGCAGGTGCGTCGCGAGCACGACATCGATGTCTTCCACGGAAAGTCCCGCTTCCGCGAGCGTGTGGTCGAGATGGCGTGCGCGGTCCAGTCCGTAGATGTCGCCGAACTTCGCGTCTTCCTTGTCGCCCACTCCGGCATCGATGATCATCGTCCTCACGCCGCGTACGACGAGCGGCCGCATGGCGAGCGTAATCCGGTTGCGCTCGTCGGGAGGCGCCTTCGGGCCCCACAGCGGCTTCGGCACGACGCCGAACATCGCGCCACCGTCCAGGCGGATGAACCCGTCGCAAACCGAGATCAGTTCCAGATCGCCCAGGGGATAGCGGACGACGGGTGAAGCGAGCGCGCTGCCGGGCACCAAGTGCTCAGCGCCGGACGCGACCGACGACTGCCGGCCGGCGACTGACGACCCGCCTTCGCTCGCGGTTGGTGCACGACCGAGCTCCGGCGCGGTGTCGCCGGCGCGCGCGGGCTGCGCGGAGGCGGACTGTTTCAGCTCGATCAGCACGCCATGCGCGGCGGACGGGTGAACGAACGCGACGCGCGAGCCCTCCGCGCCTGGACGCGGGTGCTCATCGATCAACCGCGCGCCGCGCGACTTCAACTGAGCGATCGCGGCCTCGATGTCTTCGACCCTCAGCGTGATGTGATGCAGTCCCGGCCCGCGCTTGTCCAGGAACGCCGCAATCGGCGAATCGGGCGCGGTCGCCTCGAGGAGCTCGAGGTGTGTCCCGCCGACCGGCACGAACTGCGCCCGCACGCGTTGCGACGGGACGTCTTCCGCCGGCCCGATCTCGAGACCGAGTGCGTCGCGATAGAACGCGAGCGCCTCGCCGAGGTCCTTGACCGCAATGCCGATGTGATCGAGTACGGCTTTCATGCTCCTCACGAAGAGACGAAGTCACGAAGCATATCAAACCAAACAGCCACAATGCGTCGCCGCGTTACGGAATGAAGCGCTTCAGGACGGTCGAACATGAAAGGTTCGCCGGAAGATCTCGTCGGCCGCGGTATATGGATCGATCTCGCGCGCGGCAATGCGATCGACGATGGCGGCCAGCTCGCCGGGAGCCAGCACGTGTTGCTCGATGTGATTGAAGGCGCCTTGCGACAACCGTTCGCGCAACAGCGACTCGCTCCTCGCGCGGCGGCGACGGCCGACGGCCGGCGTCGCACGGGCGCGGAACCGCGCGATCTCGGCCACCACCTCGTCGGTCCCCTGTCCGCTCGTCGCGACTGTCTTGACGATCGGCGGCCGCCACTCGTCTGCTCCATAAGGATGGAGCGACAGATTGGCTTCGACCGCCGCCACCAGGCGATCGCTCCCCTCGCGATCGGCCTTGTTGACGACGAAGATGTCGGCGATTTCCATGATGCCGGCTTTGAGCGCCTGCACGTCATCACCGGCGCCCGGAACGAGCATGACGATGGTCACGTCCGCCGAGCGGACGATGTCCACTTCATCCTGCCCGACCCCCACGGTTTCGATGATCACGAGATCCTTGCCCGCGGCATCGAGGACCAGCGTGGCGTCCGAGGTCGCCCTGGCCAGACCGCCCAGATGCCCGCGCGTCGCCATGCTGCGGATGAACACCCCTTCGTCCGAGGCGTGCGACTGCATCCGCAGCCGATCTCCGAGCACTGCGCCGCCGCTGAACGGGCTGGTCGGATCGACGGCGACCACGCCCACGGTCCGCTGGTCCCGGCGGAACTTCGCCAGAAGGCGATCGACGAGTGTGCTCTTGCCGGCGCCGGGGGGACCGGTGACGCCGACGAGATAGGCCCGTCCGGTATGGCCGAAGATTGCCCGCACCAGGTCGGCGCCCGGGGAGCCTTCGTCCTCGACGAGCGAGATTGCCCGGGCGATGGCGCGCGGATCGCCGGCGATGACGCGGTCGACGAGCGCGGTCGTCATCGCGCGAGCAACTCGCGGGCAATCACCAGACGCTGAATTTCGCTCGTCCCTTCGCCGATGGTCGTCAGCTTCACGTCGCGGAAGAATTTCTCCGCGGGATAGTCTTTCACGAAGCCGTAGCCGCCATGAATCTGCACGCAATCGTCGGCCGCCTTCACGGCGATCTCGCTCGCGTACAGCTTCGCCATCGCCGATTCCAGCGTCATGCGCCGGTGGCGGTCCTTCATGTAGGCGGCGCGGTAAGTCAGCAGCCGCGCCGCTTCGATCCGGGTCGCGTTGTCAGCGAGCTTCCACTGGATGGCCTGAAACTGGCTGATCGTCTTGCCGAACGCCCGGCGCTCCTGCGAGTAGCGCAGCGCCGCCTCATACGCGCCCTGGGCGAGGCCCACCGCCAGCGCGGCGATGCCGATGCGGCCGGCGTCGAGCACTTGCATCGCATCGACGAACCCGTGTCCCTCGTCGCCCAGCATCTGGTCCTCGGGCACGGCGCAGTTGTCGAACAGGACCTCGCTTGTCTCGCTGGCACGCATCCCCAGCTTGTCTTCTTTCCTGCCGGGCGTGAGCCCGGGTGTCCCCTTCTGGAGGATGAAGGCGGAAATGCCTTTGCTTCCGGCGGCGCGGTCGGTGATCGCCATCGCGACGAGCGTGTCGCCGACGCGGCCGTGCGTCGTGAAGGTCTTCGAGCCGTTGAGCACCCAGCGCGATCCGGCGCGCGTGGCCGTTGTCCGCATCCCGGCGGCGTCGCTGCCGGAGCTCGATTCCGTCAACCCCCACGCGCCGATCTTTTCGCCGCGTGCGAGCGGAACGAGGTACTCCCGTTTCTGTGCGTCGTTCCCGAACATGAGGAGGTGTGACGAACAGAGGCCGTTGTGAGCCGCGACCGACAACGACACCGACGGGTCGACGCGCGAAAGCTCTTCGATACAGATGCAGTAGTCAATCGCCGACATACCAGCCCCGCCGTACTCCTCCGGACATTGGATACCCATCAACCCAAGAGCCGCGAGCTTCGGGACGAGCTCGATCGGAAAGTGCTGAGCGTTGTCCCACTCGACAACATGCGGCCGGATTTCGGTCTCCGCGAACTCCCGGACACTGCGTCGAAGCAACTCCTGGTCGTCGGTCAAGCGGAAATCCATGACGCCTGAGACTGTATCACTCGCGTTGTACGGAACGACGAGGCGGAAAAAGCCCTTCGGCTCAGCTTGGCTCATGGCCTCGCCCCCGGCGCGGTAGCGACGCGACCGCTCGGGCCGTACACTACTGACTGACGCTCGACAGGCCGGCCGGAGCCGACTGAGCGCGGGAGGCGGGATGCGACTGAGGATGATGAGAACCTTGCTGCTGACGGCCATGTTCATGAGTGCGACGCCAGCCTTTGCCGACATCACCGCGTTCATCGGCGCGAACACGACGCCGGCCAACCGTCAGGTCCGTGGCGTGGCCTTCGGAATCGGCCTTCTCGTGGTCGGCTTCGAGTTCGAGTACGCGTTCACGGTCGACGATCCGACGGCAACGGCGCCGTCGCTCAAGACCGGCAGCGGGAACGTGCTGCTCCAGACGCCGGTTGCGTTCTACGGCGTTCAGCCGTATTTCACGACCGGCGGCGGGTTGTACAACGAAACGCTCGGCACTCACGACGACACGGGCGTAGTGCTCAATACCGGCGGCGGCGTGAAGATCTCGCTGGCGGGCCCGTTGCGAGTGCGGTTGGACTACCGGGTGCTCAAGCTGGGAAGCGGCGCGCTGTTTTCACCAGCGCACCGCATCTACGCAGGACTCAATCTTAAATTCTAGAATTGTAGGATTACAGGATTCGAGGATTGCAGGAAGGCATTTGTCGAAGAGTCCTGCAATCCTGCAATCCTGCAATCCTGCAATCCTGCAATCCTGCAATCCTGAAGTCCTGCCATTCGCGATTATTTGCCCAGGTTCTGAATCAGATTGAGATTGATGATGTTCTGCCCCTGGGCGTACGAGTCGGCGTACTGCTTGTAGATGGTGTTCAGCTCGGCCGGCGGGAAGGCCTCCGCGAGGATGTTCGACACGGTGTAGTCGGCGTCCTTGACCGACGGATCGACCATGAACACATACAGCACATTGCCGCCGCCCGCCGGATCGGGAGACTTGAAGACCTTCCAGCTCGCGGCCTGCTGCTTGCGCTCCGGCTTGTCGCTCTTCATGAGCGCTTCCTTCAGCTTCACCATCACGGCTTCGAAGTCGGCGGTTTTGTCGGGCTTGATGAAGTTCAGCACCATCCCGGCGTCTGACGCGAACACTCGCTTGGTCGGAGGGGCCGCCGCCTGCTGAGTGGGCGCCGCCGCTTGCTGGGGGGGCGCCGCCTGGGCGTAAACGGTGCTGGCCGACAGCACGCCGACGACAAGTCCTACCGCAAACCATCCTGGCCGCCGTACCGGCAGCGTCACGCGGGAGCGAAACATCACAGCCTCCTTGGCGAAAGGGGTGTTACTTTATCGTACTCAGTCACGTCGGGTCGCCTGCCCCCCGACTGGAGGATGGCGGCCAGACGTCCGTGACCACGTCCGCGGCCGAACCGCGGCCGCGGCGACGCCGGGCTTGCGCGGACGAGCGGGAGTGCCACATTCTCATCGTGCGCGCCCGGCGAGTCAAACGAAAACGGCCATCACCTCGTTGGCCAGCAGCATGCCCCGCCGGGTGAGCCACAGCCGCGCGCCGTCTCGCCTTAGACACCCGTCCTCGAGAAACGGCTCGAGATCCCCGCCGTGGCGCTGCCAGACATCCACCCCATACCGCCGCCCCACCGCGTCAAGGTCGACCCCTGCCGTGAGCCGCAGGCCGGTGAAAAGCGCGTCTCCGAGACGTTCGTCGGGCGATAGATGACGGATGTCGGCCGCGACCGCGTCGCCGCGCGCGACGCGGTCGACGTACTCCTCGGTGCCGGACACGTTCTTCCAGCGTACGCCGTCGAGCGTCGAGTGTGCCCCGCATCCGAATCCGAGCCACTCCGCGTCCGTCCAGTACTTCAGATTGTGTCGTGATTCGCGGCCTTGCCGGGCCACGTTCGAGATTTCGTACTGCTGGTACCCCGCAGCGTCCAACCGTTCCATCGCCGTGAGGTACATCGTCTCCGCGTCTTCGTCGGGCGCCTGCGACCATTGCGCACGCGCCATCTCGTCTTTGAGCGGCGCATTCGCATAAAGCTCGAGGAGGTACAGCGACAGATGCTCAGGGCCGAGCGCAATCGCCGCGTCGACTGAGTCGAGCCAGTCGGCCACGCGCTGACCGGGCAGCCACATCATCAGATCGAGGCTGATGTTATCGAATCCGGCGCGGCGGGCCTCGTCGTACGCCGCCCGCGCGCGGTCGGCACCATGCAGCCGCGACAGCCGCCGCAATTCCTCGTCGCGGAACGACTGGACACCGAAGCTGATCCGGTTGACGCCGGCATCGCGGTACGCCGACAGCCGATCCTCCGTCACCGTCTCCGGATTCGCCTCCATCGTCACTTCACGATCGGAGTCGCAATCGAACGTGGAGAGGCACGCGTCGATGATGCGGCCGACGTCCTCGGGCTCGAGGAGCGACGGGGTGCCGCCTCCGAAGTAGATCGTGTCGGCCTTCCCACCTGCCCCGCCCGACCCGCCCGACCTCGTAATCTCGGAGATCAACGCCTCGACGTACCGCGTCTTCAAGGCCGCGTCGAACAACCCACGGTTGAAATTGCAGTAGTTACAGATGGCGGCGCAGAACGGGATGTGGATGTACAAACCGAGCGGCGCGTGCCCGGTCGGGGATGACGCGCGGCTCGTGACCGCTCGGTACGCGTTCACATGTCTGACTTCGGCTTCGGCGTTGGCTTCAACTTCCAGCCCGTCCCCCGGGCCACTTCAAGTCAGCCTTGCCGTCCCGGACGGCCGGTTCACGCAGCGAAGCCCGCGCCTGGACGCCGGAACGCGGCGACGGCAACCCGCGCCCACGCTTTCGTGTCTCCTTGCGTTGCGCCCACAGCGTCATCAGGTCGTCCACACCGCCGTTCGAAGGCAATTGACGATAGTCTCCGCCGTCCAGCACCTGAAAGTCGCACATCTCGTGAAGCCGCGAGCGCATCCTGTGCCCTATGCGGGACAGCAGCGAATTCGGTTCGGTGTCGTCAGGGATGTCCGGAAAGTTCGACGTGAAAATCGTCGCGCGACGCTCGTTATATCGCGTGTTGACGATCAGGTTCATCGTCTCCTCGACCCACTCGGAGGTCTTTTCCGCCCCGATGTCGTCCAACACCAGCAGATCCGCCATCATGACAGGCCGCAACACTTCGATTTCGGTCGTGCGAATTGACGAGTTATACGTGCTGCGGATCACCTTGAGGAGATCGCGAACATCGAAGAACAAGCCGCGCGCGCCTGTCGTCCGGATCACTTGCGTGAGCACCGCGGCCGCCAGGTGAGTCTTGCCGACTCCAGGTTCGCCCTCAAAAAACAGCCCCTTGTTGACGACCGGGAAGTCGCGCGCAAACCGCTCGGCAATCTTGGCGGCGTGCTCGAGCGACTCGTTGTAGACGGTAAAGTTCGCGAGCGTGCAATGCAAGTACCGTTTCGGAATCCGTGCTTCTTCCAGATGCTGGCTGCCGACGTGCTCGCGCCAGCAGTCGCACCGCTGCACGCGACGCACTCCGTTCACCTCGACCGGCTTCCAGCCAGTGTCGTCGCAGAGCGGGCAGGGGGAATTCACGATTTACAATTCACAATTTACAAAGCGAAGGATGAGCGCGCGATCGCTTTGTGAATTGTAAATTGTAAACCGTAAATTGCTACGATGTTTTCTTCTGCGCAGGTTCGGTCGTCGCCGGCGGCGCGGCGCGTACGAGATCCATCGGCGAGGATTTCACGAGCGCGGTCGACAGTCGTTGCTCCCAATCGTCGATGCCGCGCACGAGCTCGCGCTTCACGTACTCCATGAACTCGTTGACCTCGCCCTGCATCTGCTCGATTTTGCGGCGCATGTTGAGGATGATCTCGACGCCGGCGAGATTGACGCCAAGGTCCCGGGTCAACGACAGAATCGTCTCGAGCTGTTCCAGGTCCTCTTCCGAATACAGGCGGGTGTTGCCTTCGGTTCTCGACGGTTTCAGCAGCCCTTCACGCTCGTACAGGCGTAATGTCTGCGGGTGGATGTTGTACTTCTGCGCCACCGCGCTGATCATGTAGTACGCCTTGCCGCTCTTCTTCATGCTGAATCACACCGGGGACGAAGCCGACTCTGCCTCCGCCCTCATCGCAGTTCCTTCCGTACGTCCTCGGAATTGATTCTTCCGAACTCCCTCAACAGCTCCTTCGACCGCTCGTCGAGCAATTTCGGAAGGACGACGCGCACTTCGACGACGAGGTCGCCGCGACGGCCGTCACGCGGCGACGGCACGCCGCGCTCCCGCAAGCGGAACCGCTGGCCCGATTGCGTACCCGGCGGGACGCGCACGCGCGCCGGGCCGTCAAACGACATCAGCTCGAACCTCACTCCCAGGGCGGCTTCGTGAATCGCCACCGGCACGACGACGTGCAGCTCGTCACCCTCACGGCGAAACAGCGGATGCGCCTGCACGCGCACGGTGATGTACAGATCGCCGTGCTCGCCGCCGTTCCGCCCGACGTTCCCTTTACCGGCCACGCGGATTCGCGCGCCATCCGCCAGACCGGCGGGCGTCGAGATCGTCAACGGCTCGGTCCGCATCTCCACCTGACCGCCGCCGCAGGTCGGACACCGCGTCAGACGCTGCCGTCCGGACCCGTCGCAGTGCGTGCACGATTTCGAAAAAACCATGTGGCCGCGCGCCGATTTCACCGTCCCTGATCCGTGGCAGTGAAGGCAGCGGCTCTCGACCACCTGCAACCGGCCCCGTCCCTGGCAGGCGCGGCAGCGCTCCTGACGCGTGACCGTTACGCCGTGCTGACCCCCGCGAACCGCTTCCTCAAACGTCAACGAGAGCGTCTGATGAAGATCCGTGCCACGTTGTGGCGCGCCCTCGGCCGCCGCGCCTCCACGCTGCTGCAGAAGCTCCGCGAACAAGTCGCCGAAGGTCGAGGCCGCCGATCCGCTGGCACGGACGGAGAAGTCGAAGCCCTCGAATCCGAACGTCGATTCCTCCGTCGTCGCGGACGGGTCCGCGCCCGAGTCGTACCGTCCGCGTCGGGCCGGATCGCTCAGCGTTTCGTACGCTTCGGAGATCTGGCGGAACTGCACCGCGGCCGTGCGGTCCCCGGGGTTGACGTCGGGATGGTACCGCCGCGCAAGCCGCTTGTACGCACGCTTGATGTCCCCAGGCGACGCGCCACGATCAATGCCAAGGACGACGTAGAAATCCATCACTCTCGAACCACGAATCTAAGAATGTGAGAATCTGAGGATGTAAGAATCTCCAGAACTAGGGAATCAGCGAGAGGCCCCAATATCCTCAGATCCTCAGATCCTTACGTCCTCAGATGCACTGTCATTGCTTCCCCTCGTCCACGACCTCGGCGTCGATGACGTCGCTCTTGGGTGCACCGGCGCTGCTCTCGCCGGTTTTTCCTGCGCCGGCGTCGCCCCCTGGAGCAGCCCCCGCGCCACCCGGGGCCTGCTGCTTGTACAGCGTTTCGGCCGCCTTGTGCTGCACCGCCGTCAACGTATCGAGAGAGCGCTGAATGGCGGCGGCGTCGCCCGACTCGATCGCTTTTTTCGCCGCCTCGATCGCCGATTCAATCGCCTGGCGATCGGCGGGACTCAGCTTGTCGCCGGTGTCCTTCACCAGGCGCTCCGCACCGTAGACCGCCTGATCGGCGCGGTTGCGCGTTTCGATCTCCTCGCGCCGCTTCTTATCCTCGTCCGCGTGCGAGTCGGCCTCTTTCATCATCCGTTCGACCTCGTCCTTGTTGAGGCCGCTCGACGCGGTGATCGTGATCTTCTGCTCCTTGCCGGTGCCAAGATCCTTCGCCGACACGTTGACGATACCGTTGGCGTCGATGTCGAAGGTGACCTCGACCTGGGGCACGCCGCGCGGCGCCGGTGGGAGGCCGACCAGATGGAAGCGGCCCAGCGTCCGGTTGTCGCGGGCGAGCGGCCGCTCGCCCTGCAGCACGTGGACCTCGACGCTGGTCTGGCTGTCAGCCGCCGTCGAGAAGATCTCGCTCTTCCGCGTCGGAATCGTGGTGTTCCTCGGAATCAACGTCGTCATCACGCCGCCAAGCGTTTCAATCCCGAGCGAGAGCGGCGTCACGTCGAGCAGCAGCAGGTCCTTGACGTCCCCCGCGAGCACGCCGGCCTGCACTGCCGCGCCGATCGCGACCACTTCGTCGGGGTTCACCCCCTTGTGCGGCTCGCGACCGAAGAGCTCCTTGACGATCGCCTGAACCTTCGGGATGCGCGTCGAACCGCCGACGAGCACGACCTCGTCAATCTTCGACGGATCGACGCCAGCATCGGCCAGTGCCTGCTTGGTGGGACCGACGGTCCGTTGCAGCAACTCGTCGACGAGTTGCTCGAATCTCGCCCGCGTCAGCTTCATCTGCAGGTGTTTGGGCCCGGCCTGGTCCGCCGTGATGAAGGGCAGGTTGATGTCGGTCTCGAGTACGGTCGACAGCTCCATCTTCGCCTTCTCCGCCGCTTCGCGGAGGCGCTGCAGGGCCATCCGGTCCTTGCCGAGATCGATGCCGTCGCTCTTCCGGAACTCCGCGGTGATCCACTCGATGATCCGCTGATCGAGGTTGTCGCCGCCGAGGTGGGTGTCGCCGTTGGTGGCTTTGACTTCCACGACCCCTTCGCCGACTTCGAGGATCGAGATGTCGAACGTGCCGCCGCCAAAGTCGTACACCGCGATCGTTTCGTCCTTCTTCTTGTCGAGACCGTAGGCGAGCGCGGCCGCGGTCGGCTCGTTCACGATGCGCATGACCTCGAGCCCGGCGATTTGACCGGCGTCCTTGGTGGCCTGCCGCTGGGCGTCGTTGAAATACGCGGGGACGGTGATGACCGCCTGCGTGACCGGGTGTCCGAGGTACTCCTCGGCGGCCTGCTTCAGCTTCTGGAGAATCATCGCGGAGATCTCGGGCGGCGAATACTCTTTGCCGTTGGCGCTCACGCGGGCGTCACCGTTCGAACCCCGGACGACCTGGTAGGGCACCATCTTCATTTCTTCATTGACCTCGTCGAACTTGCGGCCCATGAAGCGCTTGATGGAGAAGACGGTGTTTTCGGGATTGGTCACGGCCTGGCGCTTGGCCACCTGACCGACGAGACGTTCACCGGCTTTCGTGAACGCGACCACTGAGGGCGTCAAGCGCCCCCCTTCAGGGTTCGTAATAACCACGGGCTCGCCACCCTCCATGACGGCGACGACCGAGTTGGTGGTGCCCAGGTCGATTCCAATAATTTTGCTCATGAGGTCCTCTCAGCCTTGATACTGTTCTGATTATAAAAGTTGAGTGACTCATTGTAAACTCAATTCATTGTCCGGGCGCATTATTGGTTGACCCAAAAGAGCTTAGCAATCCTGTGGGTTTCGTTGGCTGAGCGTTGCATTGGGGCCTTACCGCTCTGGTGCGACGCGAAACTCTCACCACGAGCCGTTAGGCTGCGCCTCCCGGCTGTTGGTACACTGTCGGTGAACGGACGAACCACATGACCCATTACGTGATCCGCTTCGCGCGCAACGCCGGCATCATCGCCCTCTTCATCGTCGCGGCGATCCTGGGCGTCCTCAGCGGCGTGCTGTTCGCGTATGCGGGCGATCTGCCGCAGATATCCGCGCTCGACAACTACTCGCCGAGCACCATCACACGCGTGCGCGCGTCGAACGGGCAGGTGATCGGAGAATTCGCGACGCAGCGCCGCGTGATCGTCGGCTTCGACGAGATCAATCCGCTGCTGCGGCAGGCGATCATCGCCACCGAGGACACGGAGTTCGATCGGCACTTCGGCGTCAACGTGTGGCGCATCGCCGTTGCCGGGCTGACCGACATCATCGAACGGCGGCGGGCGCAGGGAGCCAGCACGCTCACGCAGCAGCTGGCGCGCAATCTCAAGGATCAGTTCGGGCTCACATCGAAAAACGAGGAGAGCACGGCGGATTCGCTGGAGCGGAAGATCAAGGAGATCATCCTCGCCGTCCAGATCGAGAAGCGTTACACCAAGAAAGAGATCTTCACCATTTACTGCAATCAGATGTACCTGGGCCACGGCGCTTACGGGATCGAGGCCGCTTCCCGGCTCTACTTCAACAAGACGAACAAGCAGCTCGCGCTCGAAGAAGCGGCGCTCATCGCCGGGATCTTCCAGCTGCCGGAACGCCAGAGCCCGTTCGTCGACATGAAGCGGGCCATCGCCCGTCGCAATCTCGTCCTGCAGCGCATGGCCGGCGAAGGCTACATCACGCAGGCTCAGGCGGATGCCGCGAAACAAAAGCCGATCGTCACGCGCGGCCAGCCGACGCAGCCCCCCGGGATCGCGCCCTTCTTCGTCGAGGAAGTTCGAAAGCACCTGGAGCGCCAGTACGGGGCCAAGGTGTTGTACGAAAACGGGCTCTCGGTGACGACCACGCTCGATGCGAACCTGCAGGAGGCCGCCAATCGAGCGCTCGAGCACGGCCTGCGCGCCATCGACAAGCGGCACGGCTATCGCAAGCCGAAGCGGAACGTGGTCGCGGATGGACACGAGATCGAAGACTACAAGGAAGAGCGCTGGGCGCGCCCGATGATCGTCGGCGATGTCGTACCGGCCGTTGTGATCACCGCACCGAAGACGGGCGCGGCACGCGTGCGACTGGGCGCGTACACCGCCGAACTGCCGCGCGAGGGGTACGCCTGGACGCACCGTCCCTCGGCGGCGGATCTCTTCAAGCCCGGC
>Ga0068858_100005988_pt1 | contig 11874 bp, 16 predicted proteins | sample KBSSwiS12_FD_66589 | JGI IMG/M metagenome (GOLD analysis project Ga0068858, IMG submission 66589) | Switchgrass rhizosphere microbial communities from Kellogg Biological Station, Michigan, USA - KBS Switchgrass S1-2 | ecosystem: Host-associated > Plants > Roots > Rhizosphere > Soil ... | reverse complement strand
GCGGCAGGTCCAGGGGCTCCTTGATCGCATCGCGCATCTCGGCCTGGAACCCGGCGCTCATGCGGCGCAGCTCGCCCACCACCTTGCCGACCTGGCGCGCGACCTCGGGCAACTTCTCGGGCCCGAGCACGATCAGGGCGACCAGCAGGATGACGAGGAGCTCGGGGGTGCCGACGTTGAGCACCGGGCGATGCTAACGGCGGTTCGAAGTCGTCCTGATGTCGCGAATGTTGCTGCTCGTGTCCTGCAGGTCGGTGCGCACCCGGGCGAGCGCGGCGTGGAGCTCACCGAACCGGGCGACCTCGGCGGCCAGCTCTCGAGCGGATTCCGAGGTGGTGCGCAGCAGGGCGATCATCGCGGCGCCGCCCACGGGGAGCATCACCACCGGGACCGCCCAGACGGGACTCATGTCCCTACTTTTCCACCATGGCGACGACGGTGGCGAACCAGTCGTCACCCTCGAGCAGCTCGTGGAACGCCAGCATGTCGTCGTGGCAGAAGGGCTGGCCCACGGGCCGCTCCCGCAGCTCCAGGGGCAGCTTCCAGATCTCGACCTCGACGCCGGAGGAGACGAGCAGGTCGATGATGCGCTGCTCGGCCGCCTTGGTGACCGTCATGGTGCAACTCGGGCAACGGAAGAGGTACGAGCCGCGGTTGTCCTCGGCGCACACCCGGACCGTCATCTGCCTCGTGGTGAGCTCCACGTCGCCACATTCGGGGCAGCTTGCACGAATCGTCGCCATTTGGGGGTTCCCTCCGCGGTTCCGGCTACGCCAAACCATCGGCTGTGGCCGGGTTCCTCTTGAGGAATCGACGGCCCCGGCCGGAACAAATTCGCGGGCAGCATGGGCGGGTGGCCGACCGACTCGACCCCACCCGTCCCCCGCTCGGGTTCGCCCACCGGGGCGCCCGCGCCCACGCGCCCGAGAACACCGTCGCCGCCTTCCAGCTCGCCCTGCGGCTGGGGGCGACGGGCCTCGAGAGCGACGTGTGGCTGACGGCCGATGGCGTCGCCGTCCTCGACCACGACGGCGAGGTGCGGTCGGGGCTGCGGAAGCGGCGGATCGGCGACCTGCCCCGGTCGGCCCTGCCCGCCCACATCCCGACGCTCAGCGAGCTGTACGAGGCCTGCGGGACGGGCTACGCCCTGTCGCTCGACGTCAAGGACGGGGCCGCCGCGCCCGTGGCGGTGGCGCTCGCCCGGGAGGCGGGCGGCGAGGCCGAGGCCAACCTGTACCTGTGCGCTCCTCTGTGGGAGCAGGCGGCGAGGTGGCGGGCGCTGTCGGAGGGGGTGCAGCTCGTCGACTCGACCCGGCTGCGGCGCATCAAGGAAGGGACGGAGCGGCGGGCGGCGGCCCTCGCCAACGCCGGCATCGACGTGGTCAACCTCCATGTCGACGACTGGAGCGGGGGTCTCACCACGTTGTTCCACCGCTTCGGGCGCCGTTGCTTCGGCTGGGATGCGCAGTACCGGCGCCAGCTCGACGCCCTCCTCGCCGCCGGTGTCGACGGCGTCTACTCCGACCACGTCGAGCGCATGATGGACGCCATCGCCGGCCGCCCCGAGCGCGTCGTCTGACCGGCGCCGTCAGGACGAGAGCTGCTGGGCGCCGGCGTAGGCGAACTGCAGGAAGTCGGCGAGCGCGACGCCGGCGAAGGTGGCGGCCACCAGGCGGGTGGCGCGTGGGGCGAAGATCATGCCGCCGACGAAGCCGGTGGCGATCCACTGGGCGAGGCAGAACGGGCAGGTGACCAGCTCCCCGAGGGCGTGACCCACGCCGCTGGCGACGACCTCCTCGCGCAGCTCGGACGGGCCGCTGACGCCTTGGTACGACGTGAACGGCATCCGCACCGGGCTCAGGATGGGGTCCTTGGCGATCGTGCGCGCCAGCCGATGCGTGGCCACGCCGATGAGAGCCAGGTCCTGCACCGAGAGCTCGGGAACCTTCTTGCGCCGCCGGTGCGCCATCACCCCCAAGCCGACCACGAGGCCGCCGTACACGACGTCGAGGAGGCCATAGGTGCCCAGCGGCCGCTCATGGCCGTGGCGGTAGCGGTCGGCGACCTCGGTGAGCTGCTCGGCGACGTCGGTCACCGCGGCTGCCTACCCGGTCAGAGCAGGTGGAAGTCCTGGATCGGCCAGACCCGGACGAACGCCCGGCCGACCACCAGCTTCTCCGCGATCGGCCCGAAGACGCGGCTGTCCTCGGAGTTCCCCCGGTTGTCGCCCATCACGAAGATGTCGCCCTTGGGGACCGTCTTCACCGGGAAGTCGCTCGTGACGGTGCCCCGGTCGAGGTAGCCCTCCTTGAGCTGCTTCCCGTTCACGTACATCGATCCCCCGTGGGCCTCGACCGTGTCGCCCGGAAGGCCGATCACCCGCTTGATCAGGTCCTTGATCCCCGTGTCGGGGACGCCCGGCGGGCGCTTGAAGACCACGATGTCGCCGCGGTGGATGTCGTGGACGTGGTAGCTGACCTTGTTGACGAGGACCCGATCGCCCTTGTCGAGGGTCGAGTACATCGACAGCGACGGGATGTAGAAGGCCTGGATCAGGAACGTCTTGACGATCAGCGCGACGAGCAGGGCACCGATGACGATCGCGACCCACTCGACCGCGTTGCGCGTCGAACGGCCCGGGCTTGGGGTCGGCGGGGTGGGCGGGGTCGGCGGGGTCGGCTCCGAGCCGTCATCCGGGGGCAGAGCGTCCTCGACGGCTTCGGTCACTGGCGAGACGCTAGCGGGCGGTCACCGTCCGCCCGTAGCGGGCCAGCACCCGGTCAGCGGCGGCCCGGCCCACACCCGCCGCCCCCGACACGACCGTGGCGTCCGCTCCGAGGCGCAGGAGCAGACGCTCGAGCCAGGCCGTCTCGCTCACCACGAACGTGACGCGGAGGCGCCCCTTGCCCTTCTCCTGGACCGACACCATCGGATACTGCTCGGCGACCCAGCGGGCCCGGGGCGCGAGGTCGAGCACCACGCGCGGGTCATTGGGCCGTGGCTCGAACACCTCGGCGGTGGGCGCGGTGGCGGGCGGTTCGAACGTCCGGTCGAGCATGGTGAGCGAGCGGATGCGATCGACCCGGAAGCGCCGCTCGGCCTGCGCGAGGTGGCACCACGCGGTGAGGTACCACTCCCCTTCGGCCGCGAACACGGCGTAGGGGTCGACGACCCGGCGGGTCCGTTCGTCGCGGCCGTAGACGTAGTAGTCGATCTCGACCTGGTGGTGGTCCGAGACCGCCTCACGCAGCGACGCGAGCACGCTCTCGGACACCGAACCGAGCGACACCTCGATGGCGCCTTCGGCGTCGATGCCGAGCACATCGGCGAGCTTGCGCAGCCCCCGGGCGAGCGGTCCTTCGGGATCGGCGCCGGGCACGGCGAGCAGCGCCGCACCGGCGGCCACGAGGGCGAGCCCCTCCTCGGGCGTGAGACGCAAGGGGCGATCGAACCAGTCCGCGTAGCGGATCCACACCCGCCCGTCCTCGATCGTGACCTCCATCAACGAATCGGGCGTGAACGGGTGGACGCCGCAGCACCACACGAGGTCGAGCTCGGCGATGAGCTCGGACTCGGTGAGCCCGAACCGCGTGCAGACGTCTTCGATGCGGGGACCGTCCGCGGCGACGACCCACGGCACGAGGGCGAGGAGTCGTCGCAGCCGATCGTCGGCGGAGATGCGCGGCACCTACGGGACCAGCTCGAGCCAGGCGATGAGCTCGTCGCGCAGCTCGGGCGGTGCCAGCACCTCGGCGTGCTCGAGGAACCCGACGACGAACGACCGGAACGCGTCGCGGTTCGTCACCGTGAGCTCGACCACGATCGACCCGTCGTCACCGCGCTCGACGATGACGACGTCACCGAGGTGGTCGAGCGCCCAGCCGGCCTGATCGCCCTCGATCCGCACCAGGGCGGTGACGGGCGGATCGACGCCCAGCTCCCACGGCTGGGTCGCGCGGTCGCTGGGCGCGTCGGGGCGCTCGAAGCTCCCTGACGCGCCCACGGTGACGTCGCCTTCGATGCGATCGAGGCGGAACTGACGCTCGGCGGCGCGGTCGTGGTCGTAGCCGTCGAGGTACCAGCGACCGCGTGAGAAGGAGAGCCGGTGCGGGTCGACCGTGCGCCCTTCGCCGCGGTACCCGAAGCCGACGGGCGCGCGGTCGGCAACCGCGCTGAACAGCGGCACCAGCTGCGGGATCGTCGGCAGCGCGGCGAGGGCAGCGCCGTCGGCGGCTGCCGTCGGCGCGCCCCCCAGCTTCCAGATCGCCTCGGTGCCCGGCAGACCCTCCATCCGCACGGCGGCGGTGGCGAGGTGGATGGCCGCGAGCTCGTCGGGGTCGAGCCCGGGGTCGCGCAGCGCGTAGGCGTCGCGCTTGATCCGATAGCCCTGCTCGGGCGGATCGATGCCGGGGAGCTCGACGAGGTCGAGCGGGATGCCCATGTCTCGCAACGACTCCTTGTCGCGCTCGAACGCCCGCCGGAACGTGGCCTTGTCCTCGGGATCGGGATAGCCGGGCACCTGCTCGGCGATGTCGGCCGACGTGAGCGGATGCGACGCGTTCAGCAGCGCGGCCGTGAGGTTGAGGAGGCGCTCCAGCCGGTTGGCCATCGCCTCAGACTAGGGACGCGAGCGTTCCTGCAGCACCTGCCACCGCGTAGAAGAGCGGGTCGTCCTCCGGTCCTCGTCCCATCGACGTCACCCGCAGCCCCAACCCCTCGAGCAGGGCGGGCACATCCACGTCGGGCACCGCGGTGACCCGATGCCCCTCGATCTCGATGTCAACACCGATCGGCACCCCGACGTCGACGACCGATCGCGTGAGCTCCAACACCGTGAGGCTGTGATGGCTCACCCCCCGATGCCGATCCCGGGCATCGGCGTCCGAGTACCGAAGCGCGGCGATCGGGCGCCCACCGAGGAAGTCGACGGTGTCGAGGACGGCCGCCACCTCCAACGCCGTCGTGGCGAGCGGGTGGCCCATGCCGACCACGCCCGGCCCCATGCCCACGATCATCAGATCGGCGTCGACCGCCGAGAGCGCGGCGGCAACGGTGGTCGCCTCGTCGTCGCCGCCGAACGCGTTCCCCGCGGTGACCGTCCGATCGATCAGGCCGACGGCACACATCGAGTGCACGAGGTCGGAGAGGGCGATCGGCAACGCCCCGCCATCGGTCATGACATAGGCCACCCGCGCGTCGGGCCGCGCCTGCTTGAACGCCGCCGCGACACACGGCACCTGACTGTGCACCGTGCAGGCCACCACCGGCCGCCCCGCCAACCCGCCATCACGAGGCTCGAGGGGGTCGGTCTCCAGCTGCAGGCTCGTGTACCGCAGCTTCATGATGTGCCCCGCCGCCGGCGCCGACCACCCTTCCCGCGCCAGGTTCCAATGCACCACGTGCGAGCCACCGGTGCCCAAGCCAAGGTTGACGGCAGTGGTGTTCACCACGACGCGATCCCCGACCGCCACGGGCCCGATCAGCTCGGTCAAGACGTAAGCCGACGCGCCATCGTCGAGCACCACGCGCTGAAGTCCGCGGCGTTCGACAAGGACGCCCGAGATGGTCGCGGTGCGAAACGAGGGCATCAGCGCGCGCGACGAGCGGAACGGGTGGCGCCGAGGAAGGAGGGGCCCGCCACGACGAAGTCGGGGTGGGAGGATCTTCTCGGTGACAGGACCCGTGGAGCGGTCACGGGAATGTCAGAGAGAAGCGATCAGCCGCTCGACCCGTTCGTCCTTCGCCTTGAACGGGTCCTTGCAGAGCACCGTCCGTTGCGCCTGGTCGTTGAGCTTCAGGTGCACCCAGTCGACGGTGTAGTCGCGCTTGCGCTCCTTGGCCTTGCGGATGAACTCGCCGCGCAGCCGCGCCCGCGTGGTCTGCGGCGGCTCCAGGCCACCGGGCCCGGCGCGATCGATCTCCTCGTCGGTGACGACCCGATCGACCATGCCGCGCGCCTGCATCTTGTAGAAGAGGCCGCGCTCGCGGTTCACGTCGTGGTACTGCAGGTCCATCAAGGCGAGCTTCGGATGCGTGAGCGGGAGGTCGTTCTTGGCGCGGTACGCCTCGAGCAGGTTGTGCTTGATGACCCAGTCGCACTCACGGTCGAGCGACAGCGGATCCTTGCCGAGCGCGGTGAGGCAGTGCTCCCACATGGCCAGGGCCTGCTCTTCGAGTGGGCTGAGGCCCTTGGTCTCCGCGTAGCGCAGCGCCCGGTTGAGGTACTCGCTCTGGATGTCGAGCGCGGTGACCTCGCGCCCGTTCGCCAGCCGCACCCGCTTCTTGCAGGTGATGTCGTGGCTGATCTCGCGGATGGCGCGGATCGGGTTCTCGAGCGTCATGTCGCGCAGCACGACCGAGGAGTCCTCGAGCATGCGCAGCAGGATCGACGTGGCCCCGATCTTGAGGAACGTGGCGTACTCGCTCATGTTCGAGTCGCCGACGATCACGTGGAGTCGGCGGTAGCGCTCGGCGTCGGCGTGGGGTTCGTCGCGGGTGTTGATGATCGGGCGGCTCCGCGTGGTGGCGCTCGAGACGCCCTCCCAGATGTGCTCGGCGCGCTGGGAGATGCAGTACATCGCCCCCCGTGCCGTCTGCAGGACCTTGCCGGCGCCGGCATACACCTGGCGGGACACCAGGAACGGGATGAGCACCTCGGCGTAGTGCCCGAAGTCGTCGCGCCGGCTCGTCAGGTAGTTCTCGTGGCAGCCGTAGGAGTTGCCGGCCGAGTCGGTGTTGTTCTTGAACAGGTAGATGACGCCCCGGATGCCTTCCTCGCGCAGCCGCTGCTCGGCGAACTGGAGGAGCTGCTCGAGGATCCGCTCCCCCGCCTTGTCGTGGACGACGAGGTCGTAGATCGAGTCGCACTCGGGCGTGGCGTACTCGGGGTGGCTGCCGACGTCGAGGTAGAGGCGGGCGCCGTTCTCCAGGAACACGTTGCTGCTGCGTCCCCAGGACACGACCCGGCGGAACAGGTAGCGCGCGACCTCGTCGGGGCTGAGCCGACGTTGGCCGCGGAGCGTGCACGTGACGCCGTACTCGTTCTCCAGGCCGAAGATGCGTCGGTCCATGCGGGTCACGGTACAGGTACCCTCGGCTCGTGGAGCGGCTTGTCCCCGTGGTTCGCGTGGGCAACAGCTTCCATGCTCGCGTTATCGCCGCTCGGCTGGGATCCGAAGGGATCGTCACGCAATTGCGCGGCGGGCACGACTCGCCGTATCCGATGGGCGAGGTCGAGGTGCTGGTGGACGAGGCCGAGCTCGACGACGCCATGACGCTCCTTCTCGCCGACGAGGTCGAATCGTCCTTCGAGGACGAACCGGAAGCCACCCGGCCCCGGCTGGTGCCCTGGGGCGCGGTGGCCGTGCTGGTGTGCCTCCTCGTGCTCGGCGACATCGTCGCCATCGCCGTCCGGCCCTAAGGCGTCGCCGCCTCCGCGAACACGTTCGGGTTCGAGAACTCCCGCCAGCGCACGACCTTGCCGTCGCGCAGGTGCAGGAAGTGGAGGTAGTGATTGCGGTAGCGCTTGCCCGTCGAGCGGACGCCGTGATCGCCCGTGACCTCGATGAGGAACACGTCGGGGTCGTCGGTGCCGAGGAGCGAGGCCGTGGGGAACCGCTGCTCGGTGAAGAAGCCGTCGTCGCCCTCCACCCGTTCGAACATGGCCTCGAGCTCGGCCTTGCCGACCCTCGGTGCGAAGTCGGCGTAGTAGGGCGCCTCGTACACGACGTCTTCGGCCAGGGCCGCCAGCAGCGGCGCCCGGTCGCCGGAGGGATCTCGGAAGTGGGCGAAGACCGCCTCGGCGGCCTCGCGGTTGGTCACGCGCTCATCCGCAGGAAGATCGAGATGTCCTGGTCGACGCCGACCGACACCCGGCGCAACGTGCGGGGTTCGGTGACGCCGACGTAGGGCCGTGCGTGCTGGAGCGCCAGGTTGTCCCAGAGCACGAGGTCGTGGGGTTGCCACCGGTGCACGTACTGGTGGGCTGGCTGGTAGAGGTGCGCGAAGAGCTGGGCGAGCAAGGCCACGCTCTCGTCCTGCGGCAGTGGCAGGAGCGCGTCGGTCTGCTGCTCCCACACGGCGAGGATCGGCTCGCCCGTCGTCGGATGGGGCCAGAGGACCGGCCGTTCCTGATGCGGATCGATGCCGTCGCAACGCCCGGCCAGGTAGCGGACGCCGGCGGTCCGCGTCGAGGTGTTGGCGACGTCGGCGACGGACCGCCCTTGGAGGTCGGCGACGCGGCGCCGGAGGTCGGGGGGCAACGTGCGCGCCGCGAGGACGCCGTCGACGAAGCGGGTCTCCGTTCCCCCACGCGGGAGCTCCACGGCGTAGAGCGAGATGCACTCGTAGGGCGACGGGAAGAACGTGTAGTCGCTGTGCCAGGTGGCCTCGTCGCCCCCGAGCGCCGCCCCCGGCACGACGTTGGAGACGGTCGTGACGACCCCGGTGCGCTCGCTGGCCAGGTGGCCGAAGGCCGACGCGAACGCGACGTGCTCGTCGTCGCTGATCTCCCGATCGCGCACGCACAGCAGGCGGTGCCGCGTGAGGCCTCGGCGCAGGCCGTCGACGTCGAGGTCGCCGAAGTCGACACCCGTCACGAACGCGCCGAACGGGCCGCCGATCGGCTCGAACGCCAGTCTCCCCATCTCGTGACCCCCTACGTCGCCAACGCCGCCTCGAGCTCGGGCCCTTCGATGCGCCGGAACGCCCGCCGGCCGGGGCCGCGTGTCAGCAACGCGACCTCGAGGTCGTCGGGCACGAGCGTACGGTCCGGGCCGCTCAGCGCCGACGTCGCGCTCCCGAGCGCGGCGCGGAGGTCGGCGGCCCCGTCCCACGACGACGCGAGTCGCTCGGCGATGGCCTCGGCCTCGCCGCCGAGGACGCTGTAGCGCTTCTCGTCCACGACGGAGCCGTCGTAGAGGATGTGGAACAGCTGATCGAGGTCGGGCTCGGCGCCCACCTCGGCGACGAGGATCTCGACCTCCATCGGCTTCATCTCGTGGGTGAAGATGTTGCCGAGGATGCCGGCGTACTGGTTCGCCAGGCTGCGGGCGTCGACGTCCTCGCGGCTGTAGCTGTAGCCCTTGAGGTCCGCCGCCCGGACGCCGGCGATGCGCAGCGAGTCGAACTCGTTGTACTTGCCGACGCCGGCGAAGGCGATCTTGTCGTAGATCTCGCTCACCTTGCGCAACGTGTTCGAGGAGTTCTCGGCGCAGATGAGGATGCCGTCGGCGTAGGTGAGCGCAGTGAGGCTGCGGCCGCGGGCGATCCCCTTCCGGGCGTAGTCCGCCCGGTCCTTCATCACCTGTTCGGGCGCCACGTAGAACGGCATGCTCATGAGCGATCACCCCTCGCCATCGAGGGCGTGTCGCCGACCGTCGCGGTGCTCTCGGTCGTCGCCAGCCGGTCGAGCAAGCCGCGGAAGCGCGTGGCGATCTCGTCGTCGGTGACGGACACGAAGCCGGCGGCCGTGATCGTCGCCATCGTCGGGTAGATGCCGCGGACGAGGTCGGGACCGCCGGTGGCGGAATCCTCGTCGGCCGCTTGGAACAGCGCCTGGATGCCGAGATCGAGCGTCTCCTCGCGCGACATGCCTTGGCGGTAGCCGATCTTGATGACCGTGCCGGCGTGGAGGCTGCCCGAGCCGGTGGTGGCGAAGTCGGCCTCCTCGTAGCGGCCGCCGGTGACGTCGTACTGGAAGAGGCGCCCGCCGCCCCGGCGCAGGTCGTAGCCGGCGAAGAGCGGGACCACCGCCATGCCCTGCATGGCCGCCGGCAGGTGGCCGCGCACCATGGCGCTGAGCTGGTTGGCCTTGCCCTCGAGGCTGAGCTCGGTGCCTTCGACCTTCTCGTAGTGCTCGAGCTGGAGCTGGAAGAGCTTCACCATCTCCATGGCCGGGCCGGCCGCACCGGCGATGGCGACGCCGCTGTGGCGATCGGCCGGGTAGACCTTCTCCATCGTGCGGTGGCTGATGAGGTGGCCCGACGTGGCGCGGCGGTCGCCCGCCATCACCACGCCATCGGCGTAGCGGATGGCGATCACGGTGGTTCCGTGGGTCACGCCCTCCAGCTTCTCGGTCGGGACGGCAGGTGCCAACCCCGACCGGCGCAGCAGCTCGGAGAAGCTCGGCCCGGGGTCGTCATCGGGTGGGAAGAAGGGGAAGGCCATACGCCGCGGAGGCTAGCGGGTCAGCGAATCAGCCCCTCCAGCTCGCGCTGCTCCTCCATGTCGGCGATGGCCACGGCGATCGGGTCGAACCGCAGCAGGTAGCCCATCGCGGCATCGAGACGGTCGAGGGAATCGTCGAGGTCCCCAAGGGCGTTGTCGCAGAAGTCGTCGAGCGGCTTGGATTCGCCGCAGTGCTTGCACTGTTTGTCCACGCCTCCAGGATGACAAGGGGGTGTGACAGGGAAACCGCTGGTCAACAGCGGTCTTGTACGGAACTACTGACCGCCCTTCTGGACATAGCTGCGAACGAAGTCCTCGGCATTTTCTTCCAGCACCTCGTCGATCTCGTCGAGCAGATCGTCGAGCTCGGCCTTGATCTTCTCGCCCTTCTCGGAGACGCCGGGCGCCTCCTCGACCACTTCCTCGGTCCGGCTCGAGGCCGGCTTCCGCTTCTGCTCCCGCTCTGCCATGACTTCCTTTCCGCCTTTCAGGCGCCCAGCCGCTCGATGAGCTCGGCTGGGGTGTTGCAACTCTCTACAAGGTCCTCGAGCAGGGCTGCTGTTCCCCGCAGTGGTTCCATCATGGGCACCCGACGCAGTGGATCGCCACCGACATCGAACACCAGCGAATCCCAGTTGGCGGCCACGATCGCCGGGGCCCACCGTTGCAGGCACCGGCCCCGGAACCACGCCCTGGTCGTTCGGGGTGGGTTCGTCATGGCCGACGCCACCTCCTCTTCGTTCGTGAGGCGCTCCAGGCCCACCCGGGTGGCCAGCGACCGGGCCGGCCGGATGTCGTGGTACTGGAGGTCCATGGCCCGCAGCTTGGCATCGCCCCACTCGAGCCCGTCGCGCTCCTTGTACGCCGAGAGCACCTGGTACTTGGCCACCCAGTCGAGCTGCTTGGCCGCCGCCGACAGGTTGGTCTCGAGGCCGTGGAGCACCGCCTCCCACCGCCGCAGCACCTCGGCGCCGACGTCCTCCCCCACCGCCTCGAGCCCGCGGGACTCGGCGTACTTCTTGGCCAGGTCGAGGAACTGCCACTGCAGCTCGAGCGCGGTGGCCTTCGAGCCGTCGGCCAGCTCGAGCGGCTTCGCCAGTGTGAGGTCGTAGGACACCTGGCGCAGCGCGTGGACCGGTGCCGCCAGGGAGAGGTCGCGTCCGAGCTCGTCGTCCTCGATCATTGCCAGGACGATCGCGGTGGTGCCGACCTTCAGGAACGTCGAGACCTCCGAGAGGTTGGCGTCGCCGATGATGACGTGGAGGCGCCGGTACTTCTGGGCGTCGCAGTGCGGCTCGTCGCGCGTGTTGACGATCGGTCGCTTGAGCGTCGTCTCGAGCCCGACCTCCTCCTCGAAGAAGTCGGCCCGCTGTGACAGCTGGAACGGCACCTCGCGCCACGACAGGCCCGGTGCTTCGCAGCCGACCTTCCCGGCACCGGCGATGAGCTGGCGGGTGACGAAGAACGGGGTGATCCCGGACACGACGCGGGAGAACGGCACAGCCCGGTCCATGAGGTAGTTCTCGTGGCAACCGTACGAGTTGCCCTTGCCGTCGCTGTTGTTCTTGTGCACCACGATCTCCTGGCCCGGAGGCAGGATCGACGTGGCCGCTTCCATCGACGCGATGAGGATCCGCTCGGCCGCCTTGTCCCACACGACGACCTCACGGGCGTCGACGCACTCGGGCGTGGAGATCTCCGGGTGGG
>Ga0068858_100005986_pt1 | contig 11875 bp, 7 predicted proteins | sample KBSSwiS12_FD_66589 | JGI IMG/M metagenome (GOLD analysis project Ga0068858, IMG submission 66589) | Switchgrass rhizosphere microbial communities from Kellogg Biological Station, Michigan, USA - KBS Switchgrass S1-2 | ecosystem: Host-associated > Plants > Roots > Rhizosphere > Soil ... | reverse complement strand
TTTCATCAACTGGTGAATCGTCTGTTGCGCCTCGCCGGCGCGATGTTTCTTGACCAGGTCCACCATGATCGATACCGCGGCGCGGCCCAGGGCCACGATCGGCTGGTGAATGGTCGTCAAGGGTGGCCAGATCGTACTTGCCACGGGCGTGTCGTCGAAGCCGCAAACCGTCAGGGCCTCGGGCACCTTCAGGCCGACACCATGCGCGATGGCGATAACGGCCGCGGCCATATCATCATTGCTCGCAAAAATCGCGGTCGGACGATCCGGGCGCTTCAACAGCTTCTCGCCGGCCGACAGGCCCGAGCGGTAGGTGAACAGGCCCGGCGCGATCCACTCGCGACGGATCTCCAAGCCCGCCTCCTTCATGCCGGCCGCGAAGCCGATGTAACGCAGTTCGGAGGGCGTATGTTGCGGGTCGCCCTTGATGAACCCGATCTCCTTGTGACCGAGCTTGATCAGATAGCGCGTCATCGCCAAGGCGCCCTGATAGTCGTCGATCCGCACCGATGAGACATCGTCCATCGGCGCTGCGGTCGCCAAGGCCAGTGGGATGACGCCTGCCGAATTCAGCATGTCAACCGTCGCGCGAGAATCGCATAACGGCGGCGGCAGGATGACGCCGTCGACACCAACCGCCAGCAACCGCTTCACGGCGACTTTCTGGCTGGCAAGGCCGGTGCATTTCTCGAGCAAAAGCTGGCACCCGGTGCGAGCGCTCTGTTCCAATCCGCCTAGCATCACTTCGTTCAGGTAGGCCGAGCTGGGATTCGAATAGAGAATGCCAATTCTCGGCGCCGTGCCGCCCGAACGCGTGGCCCTGGCGGCCAGGTTGGGCAAATAGTCCAGGGCCCGCACGGACGCCATGACCTTTTCGCGCAAGACCGGGCGAACATATTTTTCGCCATTGATGGCGCGAGAAGCGGTCATGGAGGAAACGCCGGCATGGCGCGCGACATCGTGAATCGTCACGCCTTTGGACTTGCCCTTGCGCGACTTAGCCAATGGATAGCTCCAATAAGCGCGGCATCATGAAAATCCCGGATAATCAAGCGGGGAAAACGAATCACGCCGCATTTTGCCTCAAAACTCCTTGCCGCCAGAATGGCAGCAGAATCAATGTTCAACCCTGAACCAGTCAAAGTCGGTCCACCCTGTCGCCACGGCCGTGTTGGAGAGCGAACCGGAAGGCGCCTGAGCGAATATCCCGACCTGCCCGCCGACCCATTTTCCCGGCTTGGCCTCGAACGGCGTTCCGACCGGCATGAATGTGGTCCCGTCGATACTGTAGCTGAAGTGAACCGATGCGTTGCGGGTTTTCAGCATCGAGGGCCAGAAAGGTGTGAAACCCGGCGGCGGGACGGCTACGGTCACGGGTTCAGCCGACAGCCGCAGATAGATTGTCTCCGGCGCGTCTGCCAGCAGAACCGTCTGCGTCTCCGGTTCGTTTTGGCTGGCCCCCACACAGCGGGAAAGGACCAGGCGCAGTCCATGCGCCGCTCTTTCCAGGCCGATCCAGGCATAGTCCGTCCCATACATCACAAGGCCGCCACGTTCGCCCACTGCCTTGGGAAAGGCGGTGAGCTTGGTTGTGACCATGAACCGTTCGCCGGGGAGCTTCTGAGTCAGGATCGCGCCGTCTTCCCAGAGATTCGCCGGAGAAGAGACGGAATGCAGTCTCAAGGAGCCGGGATTGGACCTCAGGTCGGCCCAATCGTCCTCGGGATTGGCGCCCCATTGCCAGCCCAGACCGAGCGTTCCATTGAATTCATCGTCTGGAGTATCGGCCACGGACGGCGCGGTGTTGGGCATGCGCCAATCCGAGACGGGTTCGCCGCGCCCGATATGTCCGGCATCGCGGCCTATGATGGGCCAGCCATCCTTCCAGATCATCGGCTCCAGCCAGACACGGCGGCCGTAGGCGCCGGTATCCTGGAAATGCAGAAACCAGTCTTCTCCCGAATCTGTGGTCACCCACGCACCCTGGTGCGGGCCATTGATATCGGTCGAACCTTGATCCAGCACATCGCGCCCTTCATAAGGCCCGGTGATCGTCCTGGCGCGGAACACGCCCTGCCAGCCGCCAGGAACGCTGCCGGAGGGAGCGAAAACATAATACCAGCCGCCGCGCTTGTAGAGTTTGGGGCCTTCGGTCGTCAGCCAGGGCATTTTCCCGTTGCCGGTGGCGGCGTCCGGCAATTTCGCGCCATCGATGATGGGGATGCCGCTGCCCACGGTTTTGGTCCCCTCGGCATTGAGGCGCTTGAGGACGATGACGTTGCTGATGCCGGCCCGGCTTCTGGCAAAGGCATGGACCAGCCAGCCTTGACCGTCATCGTCCCAAAACGGCGCCGGATCGATCGCACCTTTGGTGTCGTCCACCAGTGCGGGCTCGCTCCACGGCCCGGCAGGATCAGCTGCGTCGATCCGGAAAATCCCGAAGTCCGGATCGGGGAAGAAAATCACGAATTTGCCGTCGTGATGGCGGATGGTTGGCGCCCATACACCGCCGCCATGCCGCGGCGTGCGATAGTGCGCGACCGGCGCGAGCTTTGCCAGCGCGTGGCCGACGATCCGCCAATGCACCAGATCCTTGGAATGCAGGATCGGCAGTCCGGGCACATTGACGAAGGAAGAACTCACCAAATAAAAATCATCTCCGACGCGCACGACATCGGGATCGGAATAATCCCCGGCCAGCACCGGGTTGCGATAGCTGCCGCTCGCGGAATCCACCATTCTGGGAAGTCCGGTTTTTGCCACGCCCACCGGCAGGGCGGCCCCTGCCAACATCGCCACCAGAATCGGCAGGGCAACACACCCCACGATCGCCGCCAGGATAAGATTGTGGAGATGCCTGTTCATGACGTCTGCCGCCTTCCTCCGAAAGCGCCCTCCAAAATGGCGCTCCGGCGGAGCGCCATTTGAAGGACAAACGTGAGCAGAGCGTCAGTCGCCTGTGCGGAAACGAACGCCGAGGCTGTAGATCCGGCCATTGTCATAATGCTGCCGTTCGAAGGGCGTGGTGTAGGCGCCTTGTTCGCCTTGATAGCGGTTTGGCGCCGCATTGGTGATGTTCGACACGCTGCCGGTCAGGCTTATATTGTAGCCGATTTCGTAACTCACGGAGGCGTCAAGCAGTCCATAGCCATGGACCGTACGGCTATCGATCGGGCTCGCGGCAAAACCGTTGAAATTGAAATCGGACCGATAGGTGTATATCAGCCGCGCCGACAGCACATCGTCTTCGTAGAGGCCGGAGATACTGGCGTTGTTCTTGGACTGGAATGTCTGGGGCAGCGTGATGAGCGGCCCGTTTGTCGCGAACCGAATGGGATTGGCGGTGTCGACATAGGAGTAATTGGCTTGCAGGCCGAAATGACTCCAGATCCCCGGCAGGAAATCAAAGAAGGTCGTGCCGGAAACTTCCAAGCCTCGCGCATAGCCCGGCGCGGCATTGACCGTCTGGGTGATGAAATATTGCCCCCCCGTGCAGCCGTTGGGGGTCAGGCCCACATAGGCAGGCGCGCTTGCGACGGTCTGGCAGGACGCGATATTGCTGAAAAAGCCCTTTATCTCCTTGTCGAACGCGCCGACGACCACCGAACTGCCAGGGCGGAAATAATACTCCAATGTGACATCGTAGCTGTCAGCCGTCAGCGGACGCAGCTGAGGGTTGCCCACATTGCCCGTACCAGCAGACGTGCTGACATTCACCGAGGGATTGAGAGCGCCAAAGTCCGGCCGGGTCAGGCCCTTGCCGTAGCCCAGCTTCAACTGCAGATCATCTTGCAGGTGAATAACCACATTGGCCGAGGGAAGCACGTCCGTCCTGGTCGATCTTTGCGTGTTCGGCGTGAAGCCCGGCCCCGGAACATTGGCCACCATCGCGCGGGCGAGATCCCAGGCGCCAACGACGCGGACGCCGACATTGCCTTCGACCACATTGTCAAAGGCAGTGAATTCGCCGACGACATAGCCCGCCAAGGTCTGCTCGCGGGCAAAACGGCGAGCGGCAATCTGTTCCGGCAAGGAATTGGCCGAAGGGATGCTCGCCAGGGGAAAGCGATTGCGGACATTGTCGTGCAACAGTGCATCCGGGGAATAGACCAGGAACCCACCGCTATAGCCGGCCTCGCCGCCCATCCAGTTGGTCGGCGAGCCCTGCATCAGGTCCTGAACCGTGGACGATGCGGCAGAGATGCCGTTGGACTGGTTGGCGGCCAGCGCCAGCCCGTCGGTCGTCAGGTTTCTCGCCGCCGTGAAGCTGTAATTGTGATAATTTTCATTTTGTGAGGCATAGCGGCCGCCGAACTTGATCAAATTGAAGAACGGCGCGTCGATCTTGTAATCCAGATCGAGCTGGATCGCTTCGCCGTCATCGTGCCAAACCTGATTCGTCCCGTTGGTGTAGTTGTTCAGAACCCAGCTCCTCGGGTCGCTCAGGTCGGCCCCGGCAAAGCTGATCCCATGCGGCGAGGTCGTCATGTCGCGCCCCACATTCCAAGTCAGACCGGCGGCCGAGTTCATGGTCACGGCGCGATTATCCTGGCTCTGGTCGGACGTCACATAGGAGAGATCGAGCTTGACATCGAGTTTATCGGTCGCGCTCCATTTGAAGCCCGCCGCGCCGATCAGAGTTTGATAGGGGCGATGCTCGTCGCCGCCGATGGTCGAGGCGGTATCGCCGATAAAGGTGCCGGATTTAAAGCGTTGGCCGGACAGCAGCACATCCGCCGGATCGCGCGAGGCAAGACCCGTTCCCAGATTGTAGGGCGTCGTCGTCAGGCTCTGCACCGTCTGGGTATCGGCGATATTCATGAACCGATAGTTTTGGTGATACTGGTAATAAGCGAAGGTGGTGTCGGCATAGACTTGAAGATCGGGCGTCAACTGCCATTGGAACGCGCCATCGAATCCGATGCGCGTCCGCATGATGTCTTCCTCGTTCACCGGCGTCTTGACCGCCGCCAGGCTGACGAGATTTGCCCGCTGTGCCGCCGTCAGCGCCAGCGCCTGGGTCGTGGAGAGATTCTGCAGGCAGGTGGTATTCGCCGCGCCGAGGTAGGCCATATTGCAACCGTTCGCCGCCGTGTAATTCACGGCATCGGTCGAAGCGATCGGATTGACGATATTGGCGCCCCCACCCGAGGGGTTGTTGTCGGACCGGTTGTGGCTGAGCTGGTAATTTGCCGAGACGGCAAGCCCCATCTCGCCCAGATGGCCCATGCTCCAGCGATCCGCAAGCATGGCGAAGTAATCGGGCTCGACGGTCTGCACCAGCTCGTTATAGCGGGTGGTGATGCCGGCGCTGAAGGTGGTGTCCTTGAAATCGAGCGGCTTGCGGGTGCGGATATTCACCAGTCCGCCGATGCCGCCTTCGATATGGTCCGAAGAGGGATTCTTGTAGACGTCGATGCCTGCGACCATGCCGGGAACGGCGCCCTCGATATTGAATTCGCGCTGGCCCGCGGTGAAATAGGCGCGTCCATCCACGCGAGAGGCCGTCTGCCCTGAAAGGCCCCGGATCGTCAGTCCGCTGCCGGTCCCGACGGGTGAGGCACCCTCGCCGCCATAGCGATAACCCTGAACGCCGGGAATTCGGGTCATCGTTTCGGAGACATTGGAATCCGACAATTTCCCGATGTCTTCTGCGACGATGGAGTCCACCACTTCAACCGTCTTGCGCTTGAAATCCATCGCCGACAGCAGGCTGTCCTTGAGGCCAGTCACAACAACCGCCTCAGTGCCCGCTGACGACGCGCTATTGTCCTGGGCCTGCGCGCCGGTCGCGGCAGCGCTCAAGCCAACCGTCAATGCAATGACTGACGCACCCGCAACCAACGTCTTCTTATGGGTCGCCCGCATACCGGTCCGATCTGCCTGTCTCATGAAAATCTCCCCTCTGATAATCGATGCAAAAACTCGGCAACCGCTCGGCGGAGCGGACCTGTATTTGTTTAACGGCCCCTTCAAGGAACCGACCGATACTTCGAGCTGGCGCTGCGGGCATTCAGACATGCCCAAGATCGTGCGATGGCTCGCACGATGCCGCTCCCTCTCGTTTCCTCAATACTGGCCGGTTCGACTTCCGGCGCTCGTATCATTCCTCTGATATGAGATATCGATACCAGATGTCACAAGCTACGCATGTCTTGGGAGAGGTGTCAAATCATTTGTATGACAATATACGAATGGATGGAGGCCCGCATATTTCGAGCCCAAAGGCGCGAATTGCGATCGAAAAGCCGGGTGTGGCCTCCAGCTAAGTATCTATCGGATAACGATAACAGCGAGAGCCCTGCTGGCGCCTCTGGCCGCTTTGCGTCAGAAGATGAAACACCGCCACCACGGGCGGCGCATGTAAACCTGATCGATATCGGTGCCGCACCTCATCCGTCAGATCAAAGTGGGGGCTGATAGTGATGTGCGGCCGCCCGGCCGCGCGCCGATGAAAGCCAAGCGCGAGCCCAGCGACCGCAAGGGTTCTGCTTATTCGTCGTGGCTGGCCGGCGGCGGTACGCTTTCGCCGCGCGCTGTTTCATGGGCTGCTGAGATTGACCGAAAGCGCCCGCAGAACGGAAACGGCCCCCATCGGGATGAATTTCTTCAACAAAATCCGGCGCTGGCCGTTCACCTGGCCGCTAGCACCCATGCCGGGAGCGTACCTTTGTACGCTAACGCTCCGTGCACCCCGTTGGGCGGGCAACGAGGCGATGCTACTGTTAGGCGTTGTTTAGCCGCGAAATACAGCCCGATGCCCAACAGACGGAAGCTTGGATGGCCGACGTCGCAGCCGTCCAGCATTTGACGGCAAGTCAAAAAAAGACGCGTGCGCGTTCCGGATATCTTTCGCCGCGCTTGGCCGCCGCCATTGCAGCGCTCGGGCTCTCGGCTCTCCTCCTCTTTGCGATGGGCGTCCTGATCAGCGCGAATCAGGCAACCCAGCGGTCGCGGTTCGCCTGGATACAGCACACCGATGACGTGCTGCTGCAGGTTGCGGGTATCCAGCTGAATTTGATGCGCATGGAATCCAAGATCCGCGCCTATGCCTTGAGCAACGACAGGCGGCATGTCGACGACTGGCCGCCCCTCAAAGCGGACACGGAGACGCGGCTGGCCAAGCTCGGCGACCTGATCGCGGATAACCCGGCGCAGGCGCGGCGTTTGTCGCTCCTGCGGCCCAAAGTCGAAGAACGGATCGCGCGATGGACCCGTTTCACCGATATGAATATGAACGCCGTTCCCATACAGCTGTTGCGCAATGACCTAGCGGGCGATGTCCTCAATCGCCCCATGCGCAACATCAACGCCGAATTCGGTGCGTTCCGGTCCATCGAGCAGGGGCTTTTGCGGGAGCGGCAATCCGAGGCCGGGGCGCATGCGGCCTTTCTCACCACCCTCGCCTTTTTGCTGGCCCTGACAGCGCCGGTGGTCGGCGCCGCGGGATTGTACGTTCTGATCCGGGAGCGGAACAGGTTGCGAGACCGCGAACTCCAGCTGCAGCTCGAGCATTCCCAACGCCTGAGCCTGATGGGCGAGACCGCTTCCATGCTGGCACACGAAATAAACCAGCCCCTGGCTGCCGCGAAGAATTATCTCACCGTTCTCAAGCGCGGCTTTGCGGCATCGGACGCCGGACCGCAATCGGATCTCGCACAGAAGGTGGACGACCAGCTCGTGAGGGCGAGCGGCATCCTCCAGCGCCTGCGCAAATTCATCGAGAAGCGGGCCGACGAGCGGGAGGCGGAGTCGCCCGCCACCCTTGTGGCGGATGCGGTGGCGCTGCTTGGCACCGTGAATAACCGGTGCACACTCCATACCGACATTGAGAGGGACCTGCCAAAACTTCTCGTCGACCGTATCCAGATACAGCAGGTGCTCGTGAACTTGATGCGCAATGCGATTGAAGCAATGGCGAATACCGCCCGCCAGGAGTTGTGGCTATCGGTCGCCCGCGGACCGAACAATATGGCCCTGTTTCAACTGCGCGATTGCGGGCCAGGGATTTCTCCGCAAGTGCGGGACCGGCTTTTCCAGCCTTTCGCCTCCACCAAGCAGGACGGAATGGGCGTCGGGCTGTCGATATGCAAGCGCATCATCCAGGATCATGGTGGAGAGATCCGGGCCGATTCTGCTCCCGGCGGCGGGGCCGTGTTCTGCTTCACGCTTCCGGTTGCCTGAGGGCAGTATGGGACCGGCAAGCCTGCCGGCGCCCCAGGATGGCCACACCGGTAGCTGCATCTGGGCCCAATGCCTGTCCAAAGTCGAGCATCCCTATCCACCTGGTCTCGCGAATAATGAACGCCGATGGACCAAATGGATGATGGCATGGACTTTCAAAAACTCATTGAATCCATGCGCTACAAAAACGGGTCTCTTTGGTGGCTCGAAAACGGCGCGCGTGTCGGGCGCAGCTATTCGACATTGCACCAGGACGTCCAGGAGGCCCGCCGTACCCTCGCGCGGTGGGGCGTTTCAGCCGGGACGCGCGTCGGCCTCTATGCCCCAAACTCATGGCGCTGGCTGGTCTATGATCTGGCGCTGATCGACATGGGCGCGGTCTCGATTCCATTTACGGAAGACTTTCGCAATGAGATTTCCGAAGGTTTGCTGGAGCGGTATGACATCGAACTGTTTCTTACCGCCAAAGCCAATGCAAGATTCTTCCCAAAGCGGCCGCCGCATGTCGGCTTCATCGATGGCGAGAATGACGAGGTCCGGGTTTTACCGCGCACAAACACCCTCCTTTTCGGCGATGAACAGGACCAGCTGAGCTGGGTATTCTCGTCGGGCTCGTCCGGCGGCTTGAAGGGGTTGGTGATAAGCAGGAAGGGCGTGATGGCCACGCTGCCGCCCATCATGGATGCGGTGGGACTGTCTCGCGGCGACTGTTTTTTGCTTTTTCTGCCACTGTCCAATTTCCAGCAGCGATATTTGTGCTTTGGCGCGATCTGGTACGATTTCGATGTCGCCCTGACCGATTTCACGCGGTTGTTCAGCGCTATAGAGACATTGCATCCGACAATCCTGCTAGCGCCCCCCGTCTTCTATCAGATGTTCCATGCTGAGCATCTGAACAAGCCGCGCTGGAAGAGATGGTGGCAGGACATTCTGGGAACGCTTGTATCCGTCATTCCTTCCATCAGGATGAGACGCTCTTTGGGACGCCGCTTCTTCAAGGACTTTCACGAGAAATTCGGGTGCCGCACTAGAATGCTGATCACCGGCATGGCGCCGATTCGGCCCAATGTCCTGCGCTTGTTCGATAGAATGCAGATACCACTGTCAGAGGCCTATGGTATGGTAGAGGCTGGCGTGATGACCTTCAAACGGAGCGACCAAACTGATCATAGATCGGTCGGCACGCCGGTCCGCGACGTCGATTTCAGCTTTGGCGAAGACGGCGAGATTTTCGTCCACCGCACACATCCCGTCACGCTTCGCTATTTTCAATGCGTCGAAGGCGAGAATGAACGCACCTTTGTCGGGCCCCAAACCATAGCAACCGGCGACCTGGGGCAGATGGATACCAGGGGCCGGCTCATAATCTGGGGCCGCAAGAGAGAGGTCATAGCAATGCCTTCCGGGGAAAAAATACATCCGGAAGTCATTGAACGCGAACTCAATAGCTGTCCCGACGTCGCCAATTCGGTGGTCTTCATGGGACACGGACCACATCTTAGCTGTATAGTGAGCTTGAACAATATTCAGGACATTGGTGCAATGCAGCGGGTTCGAAAGCGCGTGTCCGATTTGGCGACGATGCAAAGCGCGGCGCGGTTCATGGACGTCGTCTTTGCCCCGGAGGCTTTTTCGATCGAGAATGGCCTGCTGCGACCCAATATGAAGATAGATAGACGGAAGATCGTCGCAAAATACGGTGTAAACACCGATTCAAGAACCGCATATGGATGACCCCGTGCTAGAGACAGTGTTCGTTGCAGCTGAGTTGTTACGGGGGCGCCGGTGAATCGGATTCTCGATCAAAGCCAGAAAAAGATCAGTCGATCGCCACTTGACGACCCCCGCGTCTTGAGCGGTCCCTTCTGGGCGGAGCTTCGGGTCTTTCTTGCCGTCGCCAAGGCGAAATCCTTCAACCGGGCTGGCGAGGAGCTGCACATAAGCCGGCAAACCATCAGTCGCGATATTCTTCGGCTGCAGGACCAGCTCGGGGCGGTGCTGCTGGTTTCTTCCAAGAGCGGGGTACAGCTGACGGAAAAAGGCAAGGAGCTCGCGGATAAGCTTCTGTCTCTCGATCAGATATTGTTCTCCATGTCGAACGACCTTCGGGCGGAATCGCGGGAGGCTGAAGGCAGTGTGAGAATTACCGCCACCGAAGCGATGACGGGCTTTTTCATCGTGCCGAGCGCGGTGGAATTCAGTCAGCGCTATCCCAAGATACGCACGCATCTGCGCAATCCCGTCGACCTGCTCGACTTCCGTGAGAACCAATGCGACGTCATGGTCGGTTTTGGGTCGTTGCGCGATGCCGACTTGACATCGCGCGCCGTGGGCTTCCTGCATTTGATCGGGGTGGCAGGGCAGCCCTATCTGGCCAAGAATGGAATTCCGACCTGGGACGCGCTGGAATCGCACCGTTTCATTGATGCCGACTATTATGCGTCCCAGACAGACACCTATGCGCCGTGGCGCGACGCGGTTGCTCGCGGTATCACGGCGCATCGCTGCGACAACCCGATCTCCTATGGCCTGATGGTCAAGGCGGGACTGGGCATCGGCCTTTTGGGGAATTTCGTATTGGCCGACCCTGCATTCGTCCCGATCGGCCTAGGCATTCATGTGAAATTGCCCATCTTCATCCACGCCCAGACCGACAGGCTGAAGTCCCGTCCGGTACGGTTGGTCTTTGACTGGCTTTGCGAAGTGTTCAGTCCGGAGAACCCGCTCTTTTCCCGCGAGTTCAATCCCAAAACAACGCCTCAGCAGGTAATCTCTCAAACCCTTCGTCACATTTCGATCGGGTCGTCCCTGCTTCGCTAGGGAAGCCTGCATCGGCCTCGCACTTCACGACCGCCGCAGCTTCCAGGCAAAAACGCCCAAGCTCTTCGGCCAGTTTGCTTGCCTGGACCGGCGTCAGGCAACCGGCGCGCAGCAAACCTCGAAACACCTCGGCTTCGAGAGTCAGCGTATCCGCGATATAGGCCACATCGACGACCTTGGGCAGATTGGCCGCGGGCATCAGCGAACCGTTTCGTAGCGGCCAGTTCTCTCCCACGTCCCCTCGGTGCGGAACAGCAATTCGACGCTGCTATCGCTTGTGATGGCGTCCTGCGGGACTTCCAGCTCCTTCACCAGTTCCACATATTCCTCCCCGAAATACGTCGCGGCGGGTTTGTTAACCAATTTCATGCCGAGAATTATCCGCCAGAGCCTGGCATATTTCGGGCTGGCATGGGTGATGGCACGCGCATATCCCTTTTTTGCGATGTGACTGAAAACGAAGTTGGCGTAGATTTTGAGATAACTCATTTCACGGAAACGGGGCCGGAACGCCGTGCGTTCGATTTTCGCGAAGTCCTTGAACCACCGGATGCGGCCGGCTCCGATCGGCTCGTCTCCAAGATATGCGATGACATGGGTGCACTGATAATCATTGCCGTCGATGGCTTGATCCATCGGGAATTGCGTGTCCTCCGTGTAGCAAATGGCGCGCACGCCCATGACGTGTAAAAATTGCTGCGGAGTGGTCACGACTTCGACGCGGAAGGCATTGTGGCCAGATTCCAATGTGTTTTTTTGCTCAGCCATATTCATCTCCACCATTGGTAAATGGAGAGTGGCCAATAATACCTTGCTGCGGTAGCGGACGTTGAGCGCAACTGTTGTCCATTTCGGAGCAACAATGCAGGAG
>Ga0068858_100005985_pt1 | contig 11876 bp, 8 predicted proteins | sample KBSSwiS12_FD_66589 | JGI IMG/M metagenome (GOLD analysis project Ga0068858, IMG submission 66589) | Switchgrass rhizosphere microbial communities from Kellogg Biological Station, Michigan, USA - KBS Switchgrass S1-2 | ecosystem: Host-associated > Plants > Roots > Rhizosphere > Soil ... | reverse complement strand
GCGGTCGAAATCGTAATCCCGCGCGCCTTCTCTTCCGGCGCCTTGTCAATCTGGTCATACGCCATGAACTGACCGCCGTTCGTCTCGGCCATCACCTTCGTCAGCGCCGCCGTCAGCGTCGTCTTGCCGTGGTCAACGTGCCCAATTGTCCCCACGTTCACGTGCGGCTTGCTGCGTTCGAATTTCTCTTTCGACATGACCAGGTATCCTCGGAATAATCTCTGTTAATGCTTGACTGTTGATGCTGGCAATTACTGCCTGATGATGGTTTCAGCGATGTTGGGTGGCACTTCCAGGTATTTCTGGAACTCCATGGTAAAGGTCGCCCGACCCTGACTCATGGAACGCACGGCAGTGGCATAACCAAACATCTGGGACAGAGGCACTTCGCCGGAAATCACTTTCCCCGACACACCCTCGTCCATGCCCGTGATCTGTCCGCGGCGCCGGTTCAGGTCGCCGATGACATCACCCGAATACTCCTCCGGCGTCACGACCTCGATCTTCATGATGGGCTCGAGCAGAATCGGGGACGCCTTGCGGAACCCATCCTTGAAGCCCATCGAGCCGGCGATCTTGAACGCCATCTCGTTGGAATCGACGTCGTGGTAGGAACCGTCGAACGCGGTGACCTTCACGTCTACCACCGGGTAACCGGCAATGACGCCCGTGTCGACCGCTTCCTTGATGCCTTTGTCCACCGCGGGAATGAACTCACGGGGCACGGCGCCGCCGACGATGCCATTCACGAACTCGTAGCCCTTGCCGGGATTCGGCTCGATCTTCAGCCAGATGTGACCATACTGACCGCGGCCACCTGACTGACGGACAAACTTGCCTTCCGACTCGACCGTGCCGCGAATGGTTTCGCGATAGGCCACCTGCGGCTTGCCGACGTTGGCTTCCACCTTGAACTCGCGCCGCATGCGGTCGACGATGATGTCCAGGTGCAACTCGCCCATGCCAGAAATGATGGTCTGGCCCGACTCCTGGTCGGTGCTCATGCGGAAGGAAGGATCTTCCTTCGCGAGCCGCTGCAGCGCCAATCCCATCTTCTCCTGGTCGGCTTTGGTCTTCGGTTCCACCGCCACTGAGATGACCGGAACCGGAAAAACCATTTTCTCGAGCGTAATGTGCTTCTCGAGATCGCACAGTGTGTCGCCGGTGATGACGTCCTTCAAACCAACAGCCGCAGCGATGTCACCCGCGCGGACTTCCTTGATCTCAGTACGCTCACTCGCGTGCATCTGCAGAAGGCGCCCGATGCGCTCCTTCTTGTCCTTCGACGGCACATACACCGTGTCACCCGAGCTCATCACGCCCGAGTACACACGGAAGAACGTCAGGTTGCCGACAAAGGGGTCGTTCAGAATCTTGAACGCCAACGCCGCGAACGGCTGGTCATCGCTCGCCTTGCGGGTCGCGGGCGCGCCGTTATCGCTCGTGCCCTTGATGTCCGGCATCTCAGGAGGCGACGGCATAAACTCGATGACAGCATCGAGCAGCGCCTGCACTCCCTTGTTCTTGAACGCGGTCCCGCACATGACCAGAACGAGGTCGTTGCGGATTGCACGCTCACGCAATCCCGCGCGAATTTCCTCTTCGCTCAGCTCGCTGCCTTCCAGGTACTTGTTGGAAAGCGCGTCATTGGCTTCGGCAGCCGCCTCGATCATCTTCCCGCGATACTCTTCGGCCTGCGGCCGCAGGTTCGCCGGGATGTCGCGGTACTCGAATTTCATCCCCTGGGTTTCCATGTCCCAGTAGATGGCTTTCATGCGGATGAGATCGACGACGCCTTCAAACGCATCTTCCGCGCCGATCGGAATCTGGATCGGAACGGGATTCCCACGCAGGCGGGTCCTGATCTGATCGATGCAGCGGAAGAAGTCTGCGCCGGCCCGGTCCATCTTGTTCACAAACGCGATGCGGGGCACCGCGTAGCGATTCATCTGGCGCCAGACTGTTTCTGACTGGGGCTGAACGCCGGAAACCGCGCAGAAGAGCGCGACGGCACTGTCGAGAACCCGGAGCGAGCGCTCGACCTCGATCGTGAAGTCGACGTGGCCGGGCGTATCGATGATGTTGATGCGGTGCTCGGGGAAGCTGTTGTCCATCCCCTTCCAGAAACAGGTCGTGGCTGCGGCGGTAATGGTGATACCGCGCTCCTGCTCCTGCTCCATGTAGTCCATGACAGCGGCGCCGTCATGAACCTCACCGATCTTGTGTGACACCCCTGTGTAAAACAGGATGCGTTCGGTCGTCGTCGTCTTACCTGCGTCTATATGCGCAGAGATTCCGATGTTCCGATATCGCTCGATTGGCGTCGCACGTGCCACAGTAGTAACTAAAAGGTCCTTTGGTAAAGGCTGGCAGAAACGCTTACCAGCGGTAGTGAGCGAAGGCCTTGTTGGCCTCTGCCATGCGGTGCGTATCTTCGCGCTTGCGGACGGCGGCACCGCGGTTCTCAGCGGCATCCATCAGTTCGTGAGCAAGGCGGAACGCCATCGACTTTTCGCTGCGGTCACGGGCAGCCTCGATGACCCAACGCATAGCCAGTGTCTGGCGACGAGTGGAGCGGACTTCAACGGGCACCTGGTAAGTAGCACCACCGACCCGGCGCGACTTCACTTCGACGACCGGCTTTACGTTCTCCAGCGCGGTCGACAGCACCTCGATGGAGTCGCCACCCTTCTTACCGGTTTTTTCACCGATACGATCGAGTGCGCCGTAGATGATGCGCTCGGCAGCCGACTTCTTGCCGCTCTTCATGATGACGTTCATGAACTTGGCGAGCATGTCGTTGTTGAATTTCGGGTCCGGCAGAATGGTGCGGACGGGGGCAGCGGAACGACGAGACATATCTGATTACCCCTTACTTCTTCGGCCGCTTCGCGCCGTACTTCGAACGCGATTGCTTACGGTCGTTAACGCCGGCGGCATCGAGCGTGCCGCGGACAGTGTGATAGCGAACGCCAGGGAGGTCCTTCACGCGGCCGCCACGGATCAGAACAACCGAGTGCTCCTGGAGGTTGTGGCCTTCACCGCCGATGTAGCTGGTGACTTCGTAACCGTTGGTCAGACGGACACGGCAGACCTTCCGGAGAGCCGAGTTAGGCTTCTTCGGGGTCGTCGTGTACACGCGGGTACAAACGCCGCGCTTTTGCGGGGATGCGCCGAGAGCCGGAACTTTTGTCTTTTCCGACGGTGTCCGGCGCGGGTTCCGGATAAGCTGACCAGTGGTCGCCATACTGAGATTCTCTCCAAGATCCTGCGTCGAGCTTTTCGCTCGTTAGACGACCGGGCCGCCTAGAGAGGCGGCCCGGTGTGAAAGTCGCTGCTTTCGACCCAGCGTGCAGTACGGGCCGGATCGATAAAGGCCGGCGATTCTAGGTAGGAGGGGCTGGAGTGTCAACCGCTTGGCAGCTCTGCGACATAGAATCCGCCCGGGTTTTGGAGCCAATGAATGAATCTGCTTGCTGCATTGCTGTACGTGAGCGCGGCCGGAGGCGGTGGCTATACCTATGTACACCACCCCGTTTCCACCGATATCTCTACTGCTCAGTTCGCTTTTGACCGCGGGTTAACGCTGTTTTTCGCCTATCAGCCAGAGGAGGCGGAGATAGCATTCCGGGAGGCCGCCAGGCTGGACCCGGAACTGGCGATGGCCTGGTGGGGCATCGGACTGGCCATCGGCCCCAATATTAATGAACAGCCTACGCCCGAGAAGACGGCGAAGGCGGCGGAAGCCCTCGCCCGTGCCAGCTTGCTGGCCAAGGCTCGTGCAACTGAAGCTGAGCTGGACTATGTAAAGGCCCTTAGCGCCCGCTATACATTCGCAGCGAGCCCTGACTTCGACGAGCTGGCCATCCGCTACCGCGATGGCATGCGCGAGGTAGTGAAGAAATACCCGTCCGATTCGGATGCCCGTGCCCTCTTCGCTGAGGCCATCATGGACCTCCATCCGTGGCGCCTTTGGCATCCCTCGGGTGGTCCAGAAGTGGGGACTGACGAGCTCGTAGCGACGCTGGAGCAGGGGCTGGCTGCCGAGCCCAATCACGTTGGGCTATTGCACTTCTATATCCACGCGGTCGAGGCAAGCAGCGATCCCGGACGCGCGCTCGAGGTGGCCCATCGATTGACGGCACTCCCTATGGAGCCGGCTGCGGCCCATCTCGTCCACATGCCCGCGCATATTTATATGCGCGTCGGCGACTGGGAGTCGGCGGTCAAATCCAACGAGCTCGCTACTCATCATGCCCTCCATTACCGACTCAGTAACAACCCCACGGCTCAACGCGCGTGCGGTCATTGCGCGGACTTTCTCTCGTACGCCTACATGATGCAGGGCAACCTGGCCCATGCGCGGCAGGCGTCAGGGAACTACGAGAAGATGATGTCGGACCCCACCAACACGATTGCCGTGCTGACACGGTTTGGCAGGTGGGATGAGATTCTGGCGCTCCCACAGCCCGCCAACGACGCCAAGAACGACGCACACAACGTGCATGCCGTCCTGGGTTTCTGGCATTTCGCGCGCGGTATGGCCTTCGCCGGGAAACACCAGCTCCGCAAAGCGCAGGAAGAGATGATCGCGCTGCAAGCGGAAGGCACTCTGGCCCCTCCGCCGGCGATTTTTGACGGAGCTCCCGATGTCGGACACGTGCTCGACAAGATCAGCCAGACGGGCGATGCCTACAACCTGATGATCGCCGGTTCAATTCTGGGCTCACGGATCACCGAAGAGAAGCGGCTGACTGCCGAGTCGATCGAGCTGATGCGCACGGCGGTCAAATTCCAGGACGAGACGCCCTACGGGGAACCCCCTCCTTGGTTTTATCCAGTGCGGGAGAGCCTCGGGGCGCTGCTGTTGCGCCACGGCTCAGTGGCTGAGTCCGTAGCTGTATTTACGGAATGCCTGCGACTTTCGCCTAACGATCCCCGGGCACTGGTTGGGCTGGCCGCGGCCCTGACGGCCCAGGGGAAAAAGGCCGATGCCGCGGCTGCCCGGGCGCGGTTTGAAGCTGTCAGGCAGTACAGCGATGTGCCGTTGAGTGTGAAGGACCTGTAGGCACGGCGGCCGCGGCCATGGCCGCTGGTTGCCGGATTTCCCGCTGTTGGCCGACCACATTTGTGCCGTCGGCGGCAACCTCCTACGATGCCGTCATCGACCGTCCGCGGGCGAGCGCGCCCGCACCAGGAGAACAAATGGCCGCCGCCCACTGCAACACCCGCGCCCTTTCCCAATTCGGCGCTCGTCCCAACATGCGATCACTGTCTACCATTCGCTCCATCGGCCTCGCCATGGCGTTGGCTGGCCTCGCGTTGCTGGCTACTTCGGTTTCCAGGGCGGCTGATATTTACGATGCCGCTGTTGCCCACGCGGGCCGCACTCCCGAAGACCTCAAGCGCGACCCCCTGGATCATCCCGCCGAGATTCTGCGCCTCGCCGGCATCAAACCCGGCATGCAGGTGGGCGACTTCCTGGCCGCCGATGGTTACTACAGCGAGCTGTTGAGTTACATCGTCGGCCCCAAGGGACACGTGCTGTTGATCAACGATCCGTCGTTCGACCGCTGGTCCAACAACGCCTGGGCAGGCCGGATTGCGCACAACCGCCTGCCGAATGTCGAGCACGAGACCGTTGCTCTCAACCACATCGACATTCCTGATGAGTCGCTCGATGCCATGCTCGTCGTGAAGGTGTATCACGACCTCTACTGGGTGGATACCAACCAGAACAACTGGCCCAAGGTGGACACGCCGGCGGTGCTCGACAAGATCGTCAAAACCCTCAAACCTCACGGCATCCTGCTCATCGTGGATCACTCGACGAAGCCGGGCGCCGGCAACTCCCAGGCCGGCTCGCTGCACCGGATCGAAGAGTCATTTGCGCAGCACGATTTCGAGTCGCGCGGCATGAAGTTGATTGCAAAGAGCGATGCGCTGCGGATAGCAAGCGATCCGCGCACCCAGATCTCATACAAGGAGCCGATACTGGGCAAAACCGATCGGTTCGTGCTGGTATTTCGTAAAGGCGGTTGATCCGGCGGCCAGCAGGCGACCGTTCCGGTCGGTCGCCGTCCTGCGTCAGCGGATACAGATCACACTACCGGGAGCCATTCCAGCCGCCCTCGCGGGAGTTGTGACACGCTAGCGCACAGCTTTCGCGAGGCAGGAATGGACTCTTTTTCGGTTGAAACGAACTTCACCACCGCCGACTGGCGCACTTATGCGGGGGCCGTGGCCCGCAGGGTACAAGGTGACGGCTACACTCAGTTCCTCCTTACCCAATACCTCGGCATCGCATGCGTCGCGGTGCTGCTCTGTATATTGTCGTTCGTCTTTCCGCAGGATCTGCGGCTGGGTTCGATGTTCATAGGCGCCGGGGCGGGAATCGGCAGTCTCTGGATCAGATGGTGGCTCGGCCGCCGTCAGTACGGGCCAGAAGAGAAGGGCACGGTGTTAGGGCCACGCACTCTCATCTTTGCCAACGACGGCGTGACGATCCAACGCTCCAACTCTTCTGCGTTCTATTCCTGGTCCTTGTTCAAGGAGCTCGAAGTCGAGCGTGAGAATCTTTTCATCTGGCTGGAGCGGATCAACGCGGTAATGGTACCGCTGAGGGATCTGCCATCTGGAATGACTGCAGAAGAGGCTGCAACACGGATCCGAACGTTCGCGAGCCAGGCTGCAGCCCCCGGTGGGGCCAACACACTCATTGCACAGACGACGGCTGGTGTTGCTGCTCACCCTACGTCCCCTGTTGATGGCCGCCCTACGTCGACTGTTGATGCGCGCCTCGCCAGCTCTGCCAGCCCCCGCACCGCCGGGCCGGGAGCGCTACGGCGGGCGCTGGGCTTTCTGTCACTGCGGCCTCGTCAGGCTGCGGTAGGCGCGCCCTCAGATTGGGCTATCGCGGGATTCACAGCGGGCAGTCTGATCCTGTGGCTCGTGCTCGATCGCCTTCGATATGGCCACGACGCCGAATTCGTTCCGTACGATGCTCCAGGGTTCTCCTGGTACATGCTTCCTTTTCTGTTGGCTGCATGGCTCGCATCGCGCCTCACACGCCCGCGTGTCAGGTTCAGGAACATCCTCTTTCTTCTCGCGGTAGCCGGCCCGGTAATCATTGGAGCTGCGTTTCTTCTGGCCCATGACGTACCCCGGAACCTGGTAACCGCTGTCGCGGTCGCATCCGTTGTTTACCTGATTGTCTACCTGGAAGTGGGATTGCGGGCCCTCGCCGGACGACGCCAGTCCGCGGCGGTGACTGCGATCATTGCGATTACCCTTCTGTTTGTATCCGTCAACTCAGCCTTCTATTTCTATCCAACGCTATGGAGCGACCCTGAGCCGGACACGACGGACAACGAGACGCAGGTAGAGAAGGCCGAAGACCTGCTGATTACACAGGGTCCGCGAATCGAAGCGGAAGTGAATCGCATTGCCGCCTCGGAATCGGGTCATCCTGGAGTCTATTTTGTGGGATTTGCCGGCGTAGGCAGGCAAAAAGTGTTTTCTGACGAGATCAGACTCGCCGCCCGGCGAGTCTCCGACCGGTACGATGCCGGGCATCGGACTGTCCTTTTGTTGAATGACCGTCGCGATGTCGACTCACATCCCATCGCCACCGTTGAGGGTTTGAAGCTGGCACTGAAGGATGTTGCAGCGAAAATGGATGTCGAGCAGGACGTCCTGTTCCTGTCGCTTTCATCGCACGGCTCGGAAGACCCTTCCCTCTCAGTGTCCAACATCGGAGTCAGTTTGCGTGACCTGTCCGGAGCTGACCTGGCCGAAGCGCTGCGTGCATCGGGGATCAAGTGGAAAGTGATTGTGATCTCCGCGTGTCACGCGGGTGCGTTCATTGATGCGCTTCGTGACGACAACTCCATCATTCTCACGGCCGCGGCCGCCGACCGGACCTCATTCGGCTGCAGCGATGATCGCGAGCTCACCTACTTCGGCGAGGCCTTCTACCGGGACGCACTGCCGCAGTCGGTAACCTTGCAGGATGCTTTCTCCAGGGCCAAAGCGGATATCGCCAGCCGCGAGGAGCGCGAGCACGTCCGTGCTTCGAATCCCCAGGCGTTCTTTGGAAAGGCAATGGAACAGAAACTTGCCGGGATCGACAGTACCGCCCACTGCAACAATGGCTGCAGACAATCTGTGCCAGAATCGAGCCAAACCCGATGACGAGATTTCACGCGTTATGACATCACGCCTGCTGATTGGCCTCCTGTTCGTTACTTCACTCGCCACTGCAGCGCAGACTCCGGCACCCGCCGCTCCTGCCAATGTCGAGAACGCCGTCGTGAAGGTCTTTTCCACGTTGCGATATCCCGACCCCTTCAAGCCTTGGGCCAAGCAGGCTCCGAGCGAAGCAACCGGCTCCGGAGTGGTGATCGAGGGCAACCGCATTCTGACCAATGCGCATGTGGTCCTGTATGCGAGCCAGGTACAGATCCAGGCGAACCAGGCGGGAGACAAGCTGTCCGCGACAGTCGTTGCCGTGGCCCCCGGAATCGATCTGGCCGTACTGAAGCTCGATGACGAGTCCTTCTTCAAGACTCATGCGCCGATCGGCCGCGCGCCCGGGCTACCGGACATCAAGGACCCGGTGCTCGCGTATGGTTATCCAACGGGTGGCAACGCTCTGTCGATCACCAAGGGAATCATTTCACGCATCGAGTTTGTGCCGTACAACTATCCGGTTTCCGGCTTACGCATTCAGATTGATGCGGCCATCAATCCCGGTAATAGCGGCGGGCCCGCGATCGCTGGCGACAAGATGATCGGACTGGCGTTCAGTCACCTGGACCAGGCGCAGAACATCAGCTACATCATTCCCAACGAAGAAATCGACCTGTTCCTGAAGGACATTTCCGACGGCCACTACGACGGCAAACCGGCGATGCTCGATGAGCTGCAGACGCTCGAGAATCCGGCGCTGCGCGCTTTCCTGAAGATCGACAAGTCGGTTGAGGGAATCGTGGTCCACCGGCCTGATCAGGCTTCGGGCAGCCCCCTGAAAGAGTGGGATGTCATCAGCAGGATCGCCGGCACGCCCGTGGACGATCAGGGCATGATCAAGCTCGGCACCGACAAGCGGGTGAGCTTTCAGTACCTGATCCAGAAAGTCGCGAAGAACAACAAGGTGGATCTCACGATCGTCCGCAACAACAAGCCCATGGATGTGCAACTGCCGGTCTCCAACGACCGCCACAACCTGATGTCGGACCTGCGTGGTACGTACCCTTCGTACTTTGTTTACGGCCCCGTCGTGTTCTCCCGGGCGACCGTGCAATTCCTCGGCTTCATGCGCAACAACCCGAGCATCATGACTTCGCTGGGGTATATCGGCAGCCCGCTGATCACGCGCCTGGGCGATGCGCCCAGCACCGAGCGGGAGGAGTTGGTCGTGGTCTCGTCGCCGTTCTTTCCGCACAAGCTGGCGTCCGGCTACAGCAGCCAGTCCGCTGGCGTCATCTATTCGGTCAACGGGACGCAAATCCGCAGCCTGAAGCACCTGGTTGCCGTGTTGCGCGATCTGCAGGATGAGTTCGTGGTGTTTGAGTTCGACCACCGCGATGGCGAATCGTTGGTATTTCCCCGCAAGGAAATCGTCGCCGCCACCGAGGAAATCCTCACGGACAATGGCGTTCGCGCTCAGGGTTCGCCAGACATGATGGAAGTCTGGAACGCCAAGGGTGGAGCTTCTGTCGCCGCGAAGTAGTAGAACATCGACGCGCGAGCCCAGCGGTAGCTCGCGCGTCGAACTTTGACGGCGATCAAAGCGTCCACAAACGCTGGCGTTGACACCCCTCCTCTCCGACGCCTGAATCCAACGCGCCGCCATTCTGGCGCGCGTTATTTCTCCGCAAAAATCCGACAAATCGCCCACTGACTTGCTCATGGTTGGCCCCTAAACTGAGCCGATTGCTGTTGCATTCAGTGGAGATATCCATGACCACCGTGGAAGAAATCAAACGCGCTGTCCAGCGACTCAACTTCGATGGCAAACACGAGGTCCTATACTGGCTCGGAGAATTCATCGACAGGATGTATAGATCCTCCGGCGTCCAGGAGCATCAACCCATCCACGCAAACCTGAATCCGCCTCCTATGACGTTCGAGGAATTCCTCGAGTTCGCCGAGCAGAGCGCGCTTCGGTACGAATTTGTAAACGGTTATGTGCAGGCAATGACGGGAGCCAGTCGCGCCCATAACTGGGTAGCGGTACGGCTTTTTTCCGCGGTGGATACGCATCTGAAAAATGGACCCTGCATGGCATTCCCCGCCGGAAACAATTTGAGGATTCAGTCGGAGACTGACGACATCGAATATATTCCGGACATGATGGTGGCGTGCAACCCTAATGAGTGGACTGATCAATGGGTCTGCAACCCGAAGCTGGTCGCCGAAGTGCTGTCGCCTTCCACTAGCCGCATCGACCGGCGTGAGAAGGCACTCATTTATCGGCAGATCAAATCGATCGAAGAATATTTGCTCCTCGAGCAATCGGAGCCAAAGGTAACCGTACTTCGGCGCGCCGACGAATGGCGACCGCAGATCTATACCGGCACGGATGCCGTACTGGAACTTCGGTCGATCGGATTATCAGTGCCACTGGCGCAGATTTACGCCGAAATCCTGCGGGCGGCCTGACGCCGGCGTTCTACGGATTCCGTTATCGCGGCGTTATTTTTCGCCGTGTGACCACTTTATTTCACCTCGAGCGCGTCTTTTCAGGGGTGTCGGCCTACACGCGAATCATTCGCGTTTCCATTGTCTTTTGATGTTGGTTTCGAGGCGTATCATTGGTGTTGGCTGGATAGCAGCCGCGAGAACAAACAAACATGGACACCTGGTTAGTTGACTTGTGGTTCGCACATCCCCGCCTGGTCATCGCGGCCGGGATCATCCTCCTGGCGGTTGCCTACAAACCGATACTCTGGCTGTGTGGCGTCATCATGGTTCCCAACGACAGCATCGGGGTCGTGACGAAGAAGTTTTCCCTCGGCAAGCACCGCGAACTGCCGGATGGCAGCATCATTGCCCTGAATGGCGAGGCTGGTTACCAGGCGGACACACTGACACCGGGGCTGCATTTCGGTCTGTGGCCGCTGCAATACCGGGTCGAGCTGGTCAAATTCCTGACTGTTCCGCCGGGCAAAGTGGGCTGCGTGGAAGCTTGTGATGGCAGGCCGTTGCCGACGGGCCGGATTATTGCCCGGAAGGTCGCCTGTGATTCCTTCCAGGATGCGCGCGCCTTTCTGACCAATGGCGGCGAGCGCGGTCCACAGATGGCCTTGGTCGGCCCCGGCACATACCGCATCAATCCGCTGTTGTTTCGGGTTGAGCTGGCGGCCGTCATCGACATTCCCGATAACAAAGTGGGTGTTGTTACGACCCGCGAAGGTGCTCCGCTTGCGAAAGGCGAGATCGCCGGATTGACGGTGGATGGACACAACCTGTTCCAGGATCCTCAGGCCTTCATTGACAATCACGGCACCAAGGGACTGCAGGAGCAGGTCCTTCTGTCGGGCCGCTATTTCATCAACCCGCGATTCGCCACGATCGAAGTCGTCGACATGTTTGAGGTGCCGATAGCGCATGTAGGCGTCGTCATTGCGTTTCTAGGGGCTGAAGGCAAGGACGTGACCGGCGACCAGTTCCGGCACGGTAACCTCGTAAGCAAAGGCGAAAAGGGTGTTTGGATCGAGCCGCTCGACCCAGGAAAATATCCGATCAATCCGTACACGCACAAGGTGTGCAACGTTCCAACCGCCAACGTCGTCCTGAACTGGGCGACCGGCAAAACGGAGGCGCACCGGCTGGACGCCAATCTGTCGACCATCTGCGTGCGATCGGCCGAC
>Ga0068858_100005981_pt1 | contig 11883 bp, 11 predicted proteins | sample KBSSwiS12_FD_66589 | JGI IMG/M metagenome (GOLD analysis project Ga0068858, IMG submission 66589) | Switchgrass rhizosphere microbial communities from Kellogg Biological Station, Michigan, USA - KBS Switchgrass S1-2 | ecosystem: Host-associated > Plants > Roots > Rhizosphere > Soil ... | reverse complement strand
ATGGCCGAAAGAGATGGCCCAAGAGTTAATTGGCTGTCCGCCCAAAAGACCAAGCTGGCAATTGCCGCCACAGCAACCAGCATAGGCTTAACATTCATAGATAGCCCAATAAGCGAAACTGCCGACAGGATAACTAGCGCTGCAAAATGGATGATTCCCAGCTTAATAATGGGTGAAGTCGCGTGGATTGGAGGTGGGGCGATTATGCTAGCGGCCGTTGGTAGCAAAATAAAAAATCCTTTTAAAATTAAAAAGATGGTACCTGAGATAGCCGAGAGGGCAAACGACAGCCTTTTGTTTAAGTCAGGCTTTTGGGTTAATACCATAGCGGCAGTTGCAGAATTCGGAATTATGACAGCTGGAGTTACTAGCGAGTTTCCGGTTAGGTCATGGGGGCTAGCGAGCTTTGGTCTAGCTGACCTAGCTGTCACAATAGCGGTGCGAAGAGCTATTAGAAAGGGGATTAGAAAAAATATTTCCTCAGTTGCTGTAATTACTCCGACATTAGCTGGTTCCCAAGAATAATGAATTAATTATGAATAACTCTAACTAACAAGCTGTTTAGTCATTGTGGCACCCTGAGAAAAGCATTACTATACTCTTATGCTTACAATAGGGGTTCTCTCGCTTTCTTTCTTTAATCTTGTACTTGGGCTAATAGTTATTATTAGAAGCAGCCGTTCAAAAACAAACTTGGCTTTTGCTGCGCTAGCGATTGTTACTGCCGCCTGGATGACAGCTAACTATTTTGGCGCAAACTTTAAAGACCATGCGTTTGCTCCTTATGCTACCCACGGGGACTTCTTTCTTGGCCCCTGGATCATGTTTACCTTTTGGGCTTTCACCTATCAATTTTTATCCCAAGCAACCAGCAAAGCTAGCCGGTTCAGAAACTGGATAAACAAATTTTTGTTATTGCTGGCAGTAGCATTCTCTTTTGGCAGCTTACTTCCTTTAGTAGCGACCGTCTTCATTGATCATAATGGTTTGCTGGCAATTACTTATGGCCCACTTTTCTCGGTATATGGGATCGTGTTAATTCTTGGGGTAATATTTGGATTTATAAACCTAATCGTTGGTCGCGCCAAAGCTACTGGCCATTTAAAACATCAAATCAACAATCTATTGCTCGGTCTTGTATTGTTCGTGGTTTTTTTGACGGTTCCTAATTTACTTGTTCCATTACTTACTTCATCTAAACACATAAACTTAATTGCGGGTGATATCGCTTACCTTGGCATCGTTGCCTTTGTTGTAATGAGCTTTTTGGCGATTGTTAAGCACCATATGTTTGACGTACGTTTAGCAATTGTGAGGACAGTTGGTTTTGTCTTTACGTTAATAATAATTGCCAGTTTGTATTCCCTGCTTGCGGTTAGTGCCAGCGTTTTATTTATTGGTAGTTCGGTCAATATATATAAAGACCCGGCGACAGTTGCCGTTTTGTTTGCGTCGACGTTTCTAGTGGCGTTAACTTTCCGGCTTGTCCAAAACATGACTATAAAATTAACGCGGCACATCTTTCGCCAAGATGAGTATGATTTACGTGAGGTACTGGATAAACTTTCCGAACAATTAGTGGCTCAGAACGAAATTGATAAAATTATGCAATCCAGCCTGGCGATTATTAGTGGTGCAATCCGGCCTAATAGCGCGTACTTTGTTGTCTTTACCGATGAAGGTAGGGTTCATAGGAGCATTCCTCATAATGGCACTATTCAGGCAGAAGATATAAAGGAAATCCGCAATGAACTTCAGGAATTCAGGGTTAACCCAATAATAGTTGATGATATTGCTAGCACTAAAGTCCCTAAGATAATCGGTAAAAATCAAATCAGTCTGGCTTTATGGCTTGGCGGCATGAACCACCCGAGGGGTTTAATACTCTTTACGCAAAAACAAAATGGCCGGCCATATTCTAAGACAGATATTGGCCTGCTTAGGATTATTTCTAAAAACCTGAAAATTGCCCTTGAGAACGCCATGAAGTATGAGCAGATAAGCCGGTTTGCCGATACCCTAAAAGAGGAGGTGGAAAACGCTACCGCAAAACTAAGGCGTGCAAACTCCAGGCTAAAAAGCCTTGATGTTTTAAAAAATGATTTCATGTCGATGGCATCGCACCAACTAAGGAGCCCAGCGACTTCAGTACATGAGGCGTTGCACATGCTTAACCACCCAGCTTTAAACGAAAAAGACCGTGAAGATTTAGTGGCTTTGGCTGAAGCCAATAGTGAGCGTCTTGTAACGGTTGTAAAAACAATGCTTAACATGGCCAGGTTGCAAGCGGGTCGGTTTACGATTGATCGGTCTGAAGAAAACGTTACTAAACTGGCCGAGAAAGTAGTAGATCAAACCAATACAATTGCCGATCAGCGGGAGATAAAGCTGAAGTTTGTAAAGCCCGCTAAACCAATAATGGCATTAATTGATGCCGCTAAGATTACTGAGGCCATGGCGAATTATGTTGAAAATGCCATCAAATATAGTCCGCAGGGTAGTACGGTGCAGGCGGAACTGAAGGAAGTTGGTGACAGAATAATTTTCGAAGTGAAAGATAGTGGTATGGGTGTTCCAAAAGAAGAAAGAGATCATTTATTTGGCAAATTTTACCGTGCATCCAATGCCCGCCAGGAAGAGCCGGATGGTAATGGCATCGGGTTATACGTAGTCCACAGTATTGCTCACGGCCATGGTGGTGATACTTATTATAAGCCTTTAGAAAAAGGTAGTTTATTTGGATTCTGGATTACTCATAAACACTTGGCTGGGAGCCAAAATAGCTAGCATAAAGCAATAGGCTACATGCTATAGTTTTACGATGGGGCGTATCGATAATCAGAAGCGGATTTTAATAATAGATGATGACAGTTCTTTGCTAAAAATCCTGTCGCTTCAGCTGGAATATAGCGGTTTTATTGTTGACACAGCTCTTACAGGTAAAAAAGGCTTTGATCTAGCTATTACTGTAGATTACGACGTTATTGTACTGGACATGGGCCTGCCCGATCAAAGTGGTATGACGGTTTGCCGGGATATACGTCAAAATGGCATAGTGACTCCTATCTTGGTCCTTTCTGGTAATACAAATAAAAAAACTATAGTAAACGGATTAAAAACTGGTGCTGATGACTACTTGGAAAAGCCTTTTTATGAATCCGAGCTCCAGGCTCGAATAAATGCCTTGATTCGGCGCAGCCAGCGGTTATTCTCTTCCGATATACACAATTTTGGTAATTTAAAGTTAGATTCTAAAAATCAAATTCTGCAGACCACCCAGAAAATAATAAAACTGACTGCAAACGAGGTATCGGTAATGTACTGTTTAATGCAATACGCGCCAGAAACTGTTCGGCGCGAGGACCTGTTTGAGCGGGTTTGGGGAATCAGCGATGAGCACACCAGCAATCGTTTAGATGTTTATATCAGGCGTGTGAGGAATAAGCTGGCACGGTTGGATACTGACATAACCATACTTACGGTTTATGGTAGTGGTTACCGGCTAAAGTAGTTTGTTACAATAAAGGCATGTCATTCCAAGCTTACATAGACAATATTTATACCAAAACCGGTAAGACGCCGGAAGATTTCCTCGAAGCAGCAAAAGCTAAAGGAATGGTTGGTCCAGACGTCAAAGTTATGCAGATAGTAAACTGGTTAAAGGCAGATTATGGGCTAGGTCATGGTCATGCTATGGCTATTATTCTCACTTTCAAGAATGCCGGCGCTATACCATCTTCAAAAAAGTAAATTGGTACCCCGGGAGGGAATCGACCTGCCTTTGGCGGGCCCGAAACTTCATCTTTGCAAACAAGTTTGCAAGAGAAGGTTTCCTTGCGAAATGCCGCAGGCATTTCTCACCCCGACCTTTTCGGCCGGATGTTCGATCCCGCCGGAGATGGCCATAAAAAATGCCACAGGCAAGCTGAGGCATTTTTTATGGTACCCCGGGAGGGAATCGAACCCCCGACCTGTGGGATAGAAGCCCATTGCTCTAATCCGCTGAGCTACCGGGGCAGGTACCAGATTGCATTATACAGTTTTATAGGGGTACTCACAAAGCTTGCTTTATGGGCAAAAGAGCAACGACCGGGGGGTTGGAGTTAGCTGTGACGTGGTGCGGGATGGGGTAGTCGAAACCCCGTCCTAAGTTTGGAAAACTTATATATTAGCCGTTATACGAATCCCGCTCATGCAGTAACTTCAGTGTAGTATAGCAAATAACAGGGTAAAAACTATACTTCGTGGACTATGCCAATATGCGCGCCAAGCGAGTTCAAACGCTCGGCTAGGTCTTCGTAACCACGGTTAATGGTGTATACGTTTCTAAGCATTGAGGTCCCAGTTGCAGCTAGCATACCTATTAGAATAATTACGGCTGGGCGGATACCGCTAGGGCAAACCAAGTCGGCGGCTCGCCAACGAGTAGGGCCATTAATAAAAACACGGTGTGGGTCGGCCAGTTCAAGGTCAACGCCGATCTTTTTCATTTCAGTGAACATCAGCGCCCGGTCTTCGTAGACCCAGTCATGTATTAGTGTGCGGCCTTTGGCGACGGCAACAATTGGTACAAAATACGGCAAGTTGTCGATGTTGAGCCCAGGGAATGGGCGGCCATACATTTTGTCTTCTGGGGCCACCAAAGTCCCGTTATGCTCATGTATTACGAGGTCAACCAAATCGGTTTGGCCGTTTTCGGCTTTATATTTTTCACTTTGATCATATCGAAGCCCCATTTTTTCAAGCTTCAAAAGCTCTAGTTCCAAAAAGTCTATCGGTGCCCGTTTAATAGTAATTGTAGAGTCGGTAGCGACAGCGGCTGAAATAAAGGTCATGGCTTCAACCGGGTCTTCACTTGGAGAATAAGTAATATTTTTCTTAATACGTTTTTGACCGCGAACCCGCAGGGTTGTGGTACCAATGCCTTCAATCTTGACGCCAAGTCTCTGAAGGTAGAAACACATGTCTTGAATAGCGTAATTGGCGCTGGCCATTTTTATAATCGACTCGCCTTCAAAACCAGCTGCAGCCATCAAAACATTTTCGGTAGTAGTGTCACCAGACTCATACAAGACTACGTCACGCTTCGGAAGACGAAGCTTAGAAGTTATATGATAATGTCCGCTTTTGGCAACAATAGACGTACCGTATTCTTCCAGAGCGTAAATATGCGGTAAAACCGTGCGCTTGCCCAGCTCACAACCGCCAGCATATGGAATCTTGAACTCTTTATAGTCATGCATCAAGGCGCCAACAAACATGATGACGCTACGGGTTTTTCGGGCAGCTACGCCATTGATGTTTTCAAGGTTTAGTTTGGCGGGAGGTTTAATTTCTAAGTCATTTCCGGGTAGCCATTTAACTTTTACGCCGATGCTTTCCAGTACTTCGATTAACCGGTTAACTTCTTCAATCCGCGCAACAGACTTGAGCCTGGTGGTACCTTTGTTAAGTAGGCTGGCACAAATTAAACCGACTGCGGCGTTCTTGCTAGTTTTGACGGAAATTTCGCCGCTTAGTTTGTGGCCGCCTTCAACGCGCAGACTTACTGCATTGGTGTTAAGGCTAATGATTTGTTTGTTTAAGACGTCACTAATCCGGCCCAGCATATCCATGCTTAGGTTCTGGTTTCCGTGTTCAATTCGGTTAACGGCCGACTGGGAGGTATTCAGACGTTTGGCAAATTCTGCCTGGGTTAGGCCTTTTTCATGTCGTACTTGGTAAATTAAATGGCCAATCTTCTCGCTGGTTGTATTCATAAGCTTGTTTACTATATCAGTCTTGATATATATTGTCTATTACCTATTTTTGGTTTTTATTTTTGCGGTTCAGGATCTACAATACTCCTATGGAATAGGAACTTGCAATTACTAATACAAAATACTTAATGACCCATCAGGAGGTAATTGCCATGGTAAACGACAAAACTGTTAAAGAACAGATAAAGAAACTTATAGAACGCGAGCGAAAGCGTCAATCCGAGGGCTTGGAAATGATCCCAAGCGAGAATCACTCATCGGTCGCTGTAAGAGAAGCATCCGGCTCTATTCTTACCGATAAGTACTCTGAGGGCTACCCGGGTATGCGCTACTACGGTGGCTGCGAAGTGGTTGATGAGGTGGAGAACCTGGCGCGCGATTTAGCGAAAAAGTTGTTTGGTGTTAATTTTGCTAATGTTCAACCGCATTCTGGTAGTCCGGCTAACCAGGCTATTTATTTCGCCTTAGTAGACCCGGGCGACACGGTTATGGGTATGTCGCTTTACTTTGGTGGTCACATGACACACGGTCTTAAGGTCAACTTTAGCGGCACATACTATCACTCAGTTCAATACACCACCGACAAAGACGGTTTTATGGATTACGACGCTATTGCCAAACTAGCTATGGAGAACAAACCAAAGATGATAATGACCGGAACTACCGCTTATCCACGTATTATCGATTGGAAAAAAATGCGGGAGATTGCCGATGCTTGCGGTGCATGGTTAGTGGCTGATGTTTCACACATTGCCGGACTGATCGTTGCCGGTGAACACCCAAGCTCGGTTGGCATTGCCGATGTTACTATGACTACTACTCATAAAACTTTGCGTGGGCCGCGTGGCGCGATGATTCTGGCCAACGGCAACCCATCAAACCCGTTAAAAAAGCCAGAGCGAACCGTTGAAAATATCCCATCACTTATAGATAGGGCTGTAATACCAGGTTTACAAGGTGGACCACACAACCATCAGACAGCGGCCATCGCTGTTGCCTTAGGTGAAGCATTACAACCAGCATTTAAAGAATACGGCAAACAAATTGTAAAAAACTCAAAAAAATTAGCGGCTGAACTTACGGCGCGGGGATTTAATTTAGTAACAGGTGGCACCGACAACCACTTGATGGTTGTAGACCTCAATAATAAAAATATCAGTGGTAAAGAGGGCGAAAAAGCCTTAAGCCAGGCCGGTATTACAGTCAATAAAAACACTGTGCCGTTTGACCCGCGTTCACCATTTGACCCAAGCGGTATCCGTTTAGGCACACCGGCGCTAACCACTCGTGGCATGAAAGAAGAGCACATGGTTATGGTTGCAGACTGGATAAACGAGGCCGTCAAAAACCATAAAGACGAGAAAAAACTAGCTGGTTTGCATTCAGAAATTACCAAGTTCGCTACCGACTTCCCACTTCCTTCTTAACTTGTGAGATCTTTTGTCATCCAAGGGTAGCCGTTTCCTCTAGTTTCGTCGTTTGAACTCCTGTAGCCAATAGCTTCGTAAAACCGTATAGCTGACTTAACTGAGGACAGGCCTACATGTTGAAAGCCTTGTTCCCGGGCCCGGTCTTCTGCGGCATGAACCACAATAGCACCGTAGCCCTGTTTCCTATGTTCCTTAGTAGTATGTACATAGGCAATACCAGCGAAGCCAATGAGCTCAGGGTTTGTTATGGCGCGCCAAGCAGCCATCGCCAAAGGCTCCTCCGACCCCTGTAGTAAGACGACTTCGGCGCTCCACCTACGCAAGTTACAAATGCCTGTTTCAAGATAGTCAGCCGCTAACTCCTCGGAATCCCAGTTATTACCCATGTTAAGCCCGTTCACAATAAGGGGGACATGTTCTATGTTACGAGCATCTAAATATAATAGGGAAGGCTGGGGCATAATAGTATTATACAATAAAAATAAATATTGTAAATTAAGGGAGTAACTCGGGTTCTTGCTCTAGCTCAATTCCGAACATTTCTTTAACCTTGTCTTTGATTTTTTGCTGGAATTTCATAAGGTCATTAGTACTATGAGCGTTTTCATTTACAATCACCAACGCGTGATTCTTCCAGGTAGACATACCGGTTTCCGGGTCACTAATTCCCTTAAAACCGGCTTCTTCGATCATCCAGCCGGCGGATAATTTATGACTGTCGGGTCCCATATCCCATGCGGGCATATCTGGGAAATTGACCCTTATTTTTTGGAGTGTCTCAGTATCTATTAACGGATTTGAAAAAAAGGAACCAGTATTGGCGACTACCTTAGGATCTGGAAGCTTTTTTGAGCGGATATCTATAATGGCGTTTCGTATTGTTAACGGATCACGTTCTTTAATTCCGTTTTCATCCAGGTATTCATTCAAACTATGAGACCAAAGCGCGGTAGGAGGATTCCTTTGCAATTTTAATGTCACAGAGGTAATTAAAAAGCGGCTATTATCAATACCTTTAAAACGAGAGGTGCGATACCCGAAATTACAATCTGATCCATGCATAGTTACAAAGTCGTTCTTGTCGCAGTCATATGCTTCCAGGTTTACAAGAGTTTGTGAAATATCCTGGCCATAAGCTCCTACATTTTGCACCGGTGTTGCGCCTACCGTACCTGGAATTGCCGACAAACATTCAATACCATACAGCCCTAATTCGGCAGTTCTTTGGACAATTTCATCCCAGTTTTCACCGGCTCCAATTTTATATGTTGCGCTCAGGTGGTCTTCGCTGGTCTTTTCGAAACCTGTGATTTCGTTTTCGACAAGCAGGCCCCTAAAGCCTTCGTCACGCCAAATAATATTGCTACCGGTACCAATGATACGAATAGGTAGCTCATGAGCTTTGGCCCATTCGGCCGCGGCCTTTATATCTTCTTTAGACTTGGCTACGCTGAAGTTATCGGCTGTGCCGCCAAGCCGCATTGTTGAGTGGCTGCTAAGGGGTACATTCTTCTGTATGTCCATTAGCATTAGTATAGCGGAAAAAAGTTAATAGCTAATTTGTATTTTTTGTCATAAAAACTTATTATAGACAATACGATGAGAACAGGGAAAAATCCATTCAAATCTCTTGGAGAAGAACTAACTCGTATCCGCACCCGAATGCAGGAGAGTCTTAGTGAAGTTTCTGGTGCTGTTGAAATTAGTGATGAGCGGCTGAGCTCTTATGAAAAAGGCGAAGTCAGACCAAGCGAGGACATTCTGCAGCTTTTAATTACCCACTTTTCTTTAGGTGATGAAGAGTCGGATAATCTATGGGAACTTGCTGGCTATGATGACAAGCAGCCAAATAGCACTGTCAGCGACGAAAACTTCAATCATCAGCCGGCCGTTATGTTATTGCCACTTGATGCACGGATTGTTTACAGTGACACTTACCAAGTGATGATAAACCAATACGGAGTAGTGATGAACTTCTTGCAAAACTCTGGACAAAATGGCCAGCCTTTAGCTGTTGCACGCGTTGGCATGAGTTTGGAACACGCTAAACGAGTGGTTGAAACATTGCAGCAAACGATTAAAACTGCCTCTGAATTCCCTCAAACCAAAAACCTGCCCGCTCCACGGTCTGACGAAGACAAAAATAAATAAACAAATCGGTTTTTAAAGACTTGGGGCCCGGCTTATGATAGAGTCTTAACATAAGCAATAACAAGGAGTCAAAGTGGACAAAAAACAATTCGAATTCACAGGTACGGCCGGTGGGTATTTTATAGTTGCGATAGTTACTGGAATAACAGTTTATATTCCAATTTTTGGTTGGCCAATTGGATTCAACTTTATGTATGGTTGGCTTGGTGATAATGTGCTGATAAACGGCCGGAAAGTTAAGTATTCAGCAAAGTACGGTGAAACTCTTAAGTTTTTATTTGTTAACCTACTATTAACTATCATTACCTTTGGTATTTATAGCTTCTGGTTCGCGGTTAAAACGTATAAATTTGTTGCCAGTCATACGGCTTTTGTTGATACTCCAGCCCAATCAGCAGCAGTACCCGAAGCTCCTGTAGCGCCAACAATGCCAGAAGCTCCAGCTGCACCAATGACGCCTAGCGCACCGGTGCCTCCAGCCCCAATCCAATAGTTTTATTCTATGCTAGAATTACCTCTGCTTAGCTCCCGTAGTTCAGCTGGATAGAATGTCGGCTTCCGAAGCCGAAGATCGCAGGTTCAAATCCTGCCGGGAGCACCATACTACCTTTTCTTGTTGGTCTGTACCGTATGGAAGGCCAGGTAGTAACTCATTATTGCTAATGGGATTTCAAATAATAAGGCCAGTACGATAGCTTGGTGCAAAACAAAGGCAGACTTTTCGCTCATAACATCGAACCAAGCATCTACGAGCAGCAAACTGCCAGTAGTAGAAGCGGCAATAATCAGCCATATGGATTTTGCGTATGCTAAAAGCCCAGTACAGATTAGCGACAGGGTTAAACCGATATCAAGCCCTGTCCAGCTGACATCCCAGTGCGCCGACAGGTGATGTTTAGGCAGCGTTGAACCAAGAAACACGGTCCAAGGCACTAACACTAGACCGAGCACAACATAAAGCCTGCTAGCCCATGCCGGAATGCGCAGTGTTATGGTATTTGCTTTTTTAGCGTGAAATTTTCTTTTATTTTTTGCCATAAGCTTTTTATTACTATAACCCATATAAAACCCGCTTACTAGAGAAGCGGGTTTTATTATATTTCAAAATGGTGCACCCGGCAGGATTTGAACCCGAAAAGTGCCAGTGGCACTTTGAGTTCACGCAGTATAGGCAATATTAATGTTGAGTTTAATAGGTTACATTACCTAGTGAAGGTAAGACGCTAAGGTTCAATCTTGATAATCATCACTTTGGTGCACCCGGCAGGATTTGAACCTACGACCCCTTGGTTCGAAGCCAAGTACTCTAATCCGCTGAGCTACGGGTGCTTAAATTGACCTCTGTATTTTAGCATTTTATCTGTACAATAAGTAGTTATGACAGAACTGAATACCCTTGATGACATCAATAACGCGCTGGCTAGCTATATTCCAGCCGTTAAGGAGATCACGGGCAAAGGCGTAACTTTAGAACGCATGTATCCTTTAATGGAAGCTGTTGGTAACCCCGAAAAGAAGTTAAAAATTATTCATGTTGCTGGTACATCGGGAAAAACGTCAACGGCTTATTACGTTTCATCGCTGTTGATAGAGGCAGGCAAGAAAGTTGGCCTTACGGTTTCGCCACATGTAGATAGTGTTGCCGAAAGAGTGCAGATAAATTTGAAACCGATTACTGAAAAGGATTTTGCTTCGGCGCTCAGTAAGTTTATAGATATTGTTTCGTCCGCGGAAATTCACCCAACTTACTTTGAACTTCTAGTCGCTTTTGCCTACTGGTACTTTGTGAAAAATGAAGTTGACTATGCCGTAATTGAAACGGGCTTAGGCGGTTTGCAGGATGGCTCAAACGTTGCTAAAGAAGCAGACAAACTTTGCGTTATTACTGATATTGGCTACGACCATATGCAAGTGCTGGGGTCTACCTTGCCCGAGATTGCCAAGCAAAAGGCCGGCATAATCCATGCCAATAACCACGCTTTAATGTTTATACAACCAAATGAAGTTACAGATGTTTTTAAGCAATGGTGCACTGCGGTCAATGCAACTTTAGACATAATTGATCCAGATAAGGAAGCGGTGCAAGCCGCTGGCTTTGAAGTACTACCGCAATACCAGCAGCGCAACTGGTTGCTGGCATATGAGGCATACAGATATTTACAAGTGAGGGATGGTCTTACAGAACTGGACTCTGAGCAGCTCGATCAGAGCATGCTGGTCCAAGTACCTGGTCGGATGGATGAAGTAACAGTTAATAATAAGAAAATTATTATGGACGGAGCGCATAACGGACAAAAAATGAAGGCCTTTGTAAGTAGTTTCCAAAAAAAATATCCGGGTCAAAAGGTTTCCGTATTGATGGGTATAAAACAAGACAAACAGTTTAGTGAGGTCTTGCCAGTCTTGCTACCTATTACCACCACTTTGATTGTCACGACTTTTTCTTCATCACAAGATCTGCCTTCTGTTGGTATCGAACCAGAAGTTTTGTCGGCCGAAGCCAAAAAAGCTGGCTTTGAGCAGGTTACAGTTGAGCCAAATTG
>Ga0068858_100005980_pt1 | contig 11883 bp, 13 predicted proteins | sample KBSSwiS12_FD_66589 | JGI IMG/M metagenome (GOLD analysis project Ga0068858, IMG submission 66589) | Switchgrass rhizosphere microbial communities from Kellogg Biological Station, Michigan, USA - KBS Switchgrass S1-2 | ecosystem: Host-associated > Plants > Roots > Rhizosphere > Soil ... | reverse complement strand
CCCGCGCGCTGATGATGATGCCTGCCGCATCTCCCGCGCCCAGCTTCAATTCGATGCGCGCACCCTTCATCTGATCCAGGAACGCCGCCAGCGAGGCCCCAGCACTCAACTGGAACGGGAAATCCGCCAGCCGTTTCTCCAAAGGATCGCTCGAATCGTAACGCACCCCGTTCACCTTGCCCCCGTTGCCGTCCGTGACCGTAAGCGACTTCAGCACGTCGTTCATGTCATCCGGTTTGAAATCCAGGCGGGCCGTCTCGCCCGGCTTGAGTTCGCCCGCACGCTCCAGGTGCGCCACACCGTGCTTATACAGCGTTACCTCGGTAATCGGAAGGTCCGCGGCAGACAACGCCGGGAGCAGACACAAAGCCGGCCAAATGCGCCAAAACATTTTAGTTTCCTCCTGTTTCATGGGGGCTTGACAGGGGCAAGCGCCAAGCGTCAGACTCAATTTATTGTCCATTTCAGTCTATCGGATGGGAGAACTTCACCCTTGCATAGAAATTTGACGCCAGGCACGCAAATTAAGTTGCTGGGGCGGGTGCTGAGCGGCGCGCTGCTAGTGGCCGGCGGTTCCGGGCTGATGGCTCAAGACAACGGTCAGGGCACTTATCAAGGGCCGGGGGTTTCGAGCCCGGGGGTAGGTACGATTGGCAGTCGCAGCGGTGAACAGGTCGATTTGCGCTTCTTCTTCGGCGTTTCCGGCGTGGCGGATCGCACCAATGTGCCATCCGTGACCGATTCCAAAGGGAACTTGGTCCGAGCCCCCGAGTTGTATGGAATCGAGGCGCAGGGTGGTGTTTATGGGGTGCATAGTTGGAAGCGTTCGCAATTGGGACTGAACTACGCCGGTTCCTACACTAGGTATTTGAATAGTGATGCCTATAACAGCACCAATCATGCCTTTACGCTGGGTTATACGGATCAACTTTCCAGGCGCCTGAAGCTCGACTTGCGCCAGTCGTTGGGATCCCTCACTTACGGCACTGGTCTAGTGGCAAATGCCGCATCCACCGACCTCAACACTTCGTTCACCCCCGCGACACGTTTGTTTGACAGCCGCACCTACTACCTCGAGTCGACCGTGTCCGCAACCTATTTACAATCCACGCGCACGTTTTATACCGCCGGCGCAAGCACTTTCGTCCAGAAACTACAGACCGAAGGCTTATCCGATCCGTGGGGTTACAGTTTTAATGGCAATATGATGCGGCGGCTATCCAAGGCTTCGACCTTGGGTGTTACTTACTTATATTCACACTTTGTCTATGCGACCAGTTCCAGCAAGGCCGATTCGCAAACCTTTCAGGGAGTTTACGCCACTGGCTTAGGGCGATTCTGGACGCTGTCGCTCGAAGCCGGTGCAACCATCATTAATGGCGACGGTTTGATCACCGTGACTCTCAATCCAGTTCTGGCAGCTGTCTTCGGCCAGCCGACGATCACCGGAGTCTCCACCTTCCGGACGACTTTTCCCAGCGGCATGGCCGCGCTCAAACGTCAGTTCAAACACGCCTCGCTCGGATTCAACTACTATCGCGGCGTGAACTCTGGAAATGGAGCCTACAACACGGCACGTCTGGACAACTCCACCGCCTCCTTTAGCTACACCGGGCTCCGCAAGGTGAATATGGGTGTGGAAGGCAACTACTTCAAAATCAAGTCCATCGGCCAGAACATCGGGACGTATTCGACATACTCGGCAGGAGCCGGCGCCACCTACGCCTTGGGCCGTGATATGCACCTGTCGCTGCGCTACGATTATCGCGATCAGCAGGTCGACTTCTCCAGCTACAGGTTCAAGGGTTCTCGCGCCACCATCGGCCTGATTTACAGCCCCGGGAGCCTCCCCCTGTCGCTGTGGTAGGGCGAGCGCCCGCGCGAACGCCATGGGTTCCCCCCGCCTGCTGCTGGTAGAAGATGAGCCGGCTCTGGCCGATCTCCTGAAGAGATACCTGGAGCGGCTGGGTTACCGGGTGGACGCATGCGGTCTGGCCGATGCCGCGCTAGCGCTGCTGGATGCTCATCCGGAAGACTACGCGGTGTTGATCACAGATCTGTCTCTCCCCGACATGAGCGGTGACGAGTTGATGAGGCAGTCGCGCCTGCGCGCTCCGCACCTGCCGGCTATTATTGCCAGCGGCTATCCTTACGAACCCCGCGCCGCGGGCGTCGAGTTTCTGCAGAAGCCTTTCCTGCCCAACTTGCTGGCGGAAGCCGTCAAGCGGGCGCTCAAGGCTTAGGGGGCTTCTCTTAAGGATTCGCTAATTCCGGCCGCACAACCCGGGCGTGGCGCACATGCCCGACGGGCAGGATGGCATGCTGTCCTGAGCGCCGGCGCTGGTGCGCGCCGCAAAGCTGGAAACCTGCGTAGTCACATGATCGTGTCCGCAGGAAGGGCATTCGACCCCGTCCGCTTCGGCGCTCCGCCGCACCAGTTTCTCGAACTTGTTGCCGCAATCGTCACACTGGTATTCAAAGATAGGCATGATCCACTCACATTCTAACAATCCGCTCGGCGCCTGCTAAACACCAGGGTGCAGCGCCGCGCTCAGCCGCGCTTCCAGCCAGATCAGCGCCAGCAGCAGGAACACAATCACCGAGCCCACCAGCGGCAATTCCATCACAGCGCGCACGTCCAGCAGCCACACGAAGTACCCCAGCATGCACGGAGCCAACAATCCGCCCACCATCGCGAACGAAAAAATACCGTTGTAGAATCCCGGATGGTAATACGGGAAACGGTGCCCGATCTTCTCCACCACCAGCGGATAGATCGGCGCAAACGCCGCTCCCAGCAGCAGCACTCCAGTCACCGCGCCAAAACTGTTATTGGTACCCAGCAGGATCGTGCAGGCGAACATGGACATCAAAACGCTTCCCACCAGCAGCCGCGTATGCCGCACCAGCGGCAGCATCCACTGCGCCGCCAGGCGGCCCACCAGCAAGGCCATCCAATAAAGCGCGAGAATCAGCACGGAGTCGGCGGGACTCATCCCCAGGCGCTGGCTCAAGAACAGCGGAAGCCAGCCCGCGATGGCCCATTCGTTACCGAATTGAAAGAACAGAACCAGGCTGAAAAGCACCGCGCCGGGGCTCTTGATTTCCGCCAGAACCGCGCGCGCCTGTGGATCGGCGGACGGGTTATGTGGAGCGAAATGCGTACGTGCGTAGACCACGGCAAAAAACGCCGGAATTAGCGCGATCCAGATTTGGATGGCCGCCGCGGTGTAGAAATAAAAAGCCTGCGAAATCACCAGCGCGACGCTGAAGCAGCCTAGCCCGAATAGGATGCCTCCCATATTGACCGTGGCTGCCGGATCCAGCCGGTACATCGGCGAGATGGCGTGAAAGATTGCGGTATGCAGCAAGCCGGCGGCGGCGCCCAGAATCAAAATGGCCGGCAGCCGCCACCAGGCGATATAAGGCGGCGAGAAGAATGCCAGATCGAACAGCGCTACCGACGCCAGGGCGCAGGCCAGTGACAAAGTGCGTCCCAGGCCTAGCCTCTCCATCAGCGGCCGCGCCAGGCGCACGGACGCCAGCACGCCCAGGATCAAGGCCACAAAGTACAACCCAACCATCCAGTAATCCGGTTGCAGATGATGGCCCCAGGAAGGCAAGATGGCCCCTAGGAATCCCAGCAAAATTCCGGATACAAAAAATCCCGCCAGCGCCCTGCGCGGGCCTGCAGGCGTGCTCGCCCCCGGACCGCCCGGGGGAGTTTTGGCAATTGCCATCGGCGGTATTTCTGGAACCACTTGCACTTAAATCCTGCTATCCGCTCAGAATCGCGCTTCGGGGACTTCGCCTAACTTAACCGCGACGTCCAGTAACTTCCCGGCGCGGAAAACCTTCACCGTAATGGTATCGCCCGGACGCTTGCGCGCAATTGCTCGCGCCAATGCATCGGACTCGGTCACTGCCTTGCCGTCAACCTCGGTAATGAAATCGCCGCCGACGCCCAGCCGTTCGTTGCCGACCAGCACCACGTCGCGGTAGCCCTTTAATCCCGCCTGCTCTGCCGCCGACCCGCGCCCCACTTCCTGAATCAGCAGGCCGCCTGCCGTGGGCAGCTTCAGCTCCGCCGCCAAGTCTCCGGCGATATAGACTGTCGACGCTCCAAAACGCGGGCGCCCGAAGCTCTTGCCGACGCGGAAATCTTCCAGCATGGCTTTGGCGCGGTTGATGGGCATCGCGAACCCGATACCGATGTTGCCACCGCTCGGCGCCAGAATCGCGGTATTGATGCCGATCACATTTCCTTGCGAATCGAGGAGCGGGCCGCCGCTGTTGCCTTCGTTGATCGCCGCATCCGTCTGGACCAGGCCCTCAAGAGTGCTGTTCTCATTGCGAATCTCGCGCCCCAGCGAGCTCACGACGCCGGTAGTCAGCGTGCCCGAAAACCCGAAGGGATTCCCGATCGCCAGCACTTTCTGCCCCACCTGCAGCGCGTCGGAATCGCCCAGCTTCAGGAACGGAACTTTTTTCTTCGGATCGATCTGGATCATCGCCAGATCGTCGGCGCGGTCCGCCACCAGCACCTTTGCGGTATACCGGCTGCCATCCGAAAAACGTACTTCGATCTTCGAGCTGCCGCTGATCACGTGATTGTTCGTTAAAATGCGCCCGTCGGGGCTGATCAGGAAGCCCGATCCCAACGCGCGCGTCGGCACCATTTCAAAGAAAAATGTCTGCTGATAAACCGTGCTGGTGATGTAGGCGACGCTGTCCTTGGCCGCCTTGTAGATATCGATGTTATTGAGCTCATCCCCGCCCAGTCCCGCCGAGTGCGCCACGGTAGGCCCACTCCACAGCGGCCCCGAATAGCGCCGCAATGGAGAATTCGGAGCAGTGGTGAAGTAGACAAACGCGCCCACCAGCGCCAAGGCAATGAAAAGAGTGCGAAATCTCATAAGTTGGACAATCCCAGGGTTATTTTATGGGTTCAACGCTAACAGGGCCTGATAGACTGCCCTGGTCTGCGCCAGCGTGTTTTCTTTCGCTCCCGACGTATCGATAACGTAGTCGGCATACTTGATTTTCTCCGCCAGCGGCATCTGCCGGCTCAACCGGTCCAGTACCTGCTCGCGAGTCATGCCGTCGCGCGACATTGCACGCTCAATCTGCTGCTCTTCGCTGCAAACGGCCACGATCAGCTTCGCATAGTTGCGGTAGCTGCCCGTTTCCACTAGTATCGCAGCTTCCACCACCGCAATGCCATGGGGATGGGCGGCGGCATGCTCGTCCATGAGGCGGCGTTCGCGGGCCCACACGGGCGGATGCACCAGCGCATTCAGGGCGGCCAGCCGCTGGGTATCGTGGAAAACCAGGGCTGCCAGTTTGGGCCGGTCGATGGTGCGGTCCACCCTCACGATTTCAGGGCCGAATTCTCTTATGACCGCATCATAAGCTTCCCCGCCCGGCTCCAGCACCTGATGTCCGAGTTCGTCCGCCTGGATCAGCAAGCATCCCAGGTCCGCAAGGGCGCGGCCCACAAAGCTCTTGCCGCTGGCGAGTCCGCCGGTGAGTCCAACCCGCAACATAAGCTATGCGGCACCCTGACGCCGTTCGGCCAAACCTACCGTGTTCGACATCAGCATCGCGATGGTCAGCGGGCCCACACCTCCCGGCACCGGCGTATATGCGCCGGCCACCCGCGCCACGTCGAGCGGGTTGACGTCCCCCACCACCACCTTGCCCTTCGCCGCAAATTCTTCGGAGCGCCCCAGCCGCGCCGCCTCCGCCGGGTCGGTTACGCGATTGATACCCACGTCGACTACGGTCGTGCCCGGCTGGATGAAATCGGCCGTGACGAACGCCGCCCGTCCGATGGCCGCAACCAGAATGTCTGCCTGGCGGCACATCTCGGGCAGGTTCACGGTGCGCGAGTGGCAGATGGTCACGGTAGCGTTCTCCTGCAGCAGCATCAGCGCCATGGGCTTGCCGACGATGTCGCTACGCCCCAGCACTACCGCGTGCCGCCCCGCCATAGGAATCCGATAATGTTTCAGCAGTTCAATGATGCCGGCGGGAGTGCAGGAACGAGGCGCGGGCCGTCCCGCGACCAGAAAGCCTACGTTCATCGGATGGAACCCATCCGCATCCTTATCCGCGGCTACCTTTTCCAGCACCCGCCGCGCGTCAACGTGCTTCGGCAAGGGCATTTGCACCAAAATGCCTTCGATATCCGAGCGCCCGTTCAATTCTTCCACCAGCGCCACCAACTCTTCAGTAGTCGCCGTCTCGGGAGGCGTCAGTTTCTCGCTGAAAATGCCCAGTTCCGCACAAGCCTTTATCTTGCTGCGGCCATATATCTCAGAAGCCGGATCGTTCCCCGCCAGCACCACGGCCAGCCCCGGAGGCCTCCGCAGCTTGTGAATCCGCGGCTTCAAGCGGGAAAGAATCTCGTGCTGCACCGCCATGCCATGAAGGATGATGGACATTCCTTGACGAGTCTAACAGACGGTGTGAGGTGGTCCGGCCAGTGTTACGCCGGGTGACATTTGTAGTGCGCTTACTGTGCTCAGCTCGCGCGTAGGGGGATAATCGCAGCATGAGCGCGTCAGATAATTCTGGGCGGGGCCATCTCCATGCTGGCTTCGTGGCGATGGAATACTTTGCGTTGATATTGAATCGGTCCTTCTTGGTATTCATTACGAACGATGGCCTCAGAGGATGGAAGTTCAGTGGTCCGGTCAGCGCCGGCGCCACCGAGTTTTATAAACCAATCGAGGAGCTACTGGACGATCCTGAGATGGTACCCGGCTCGACGGCTTTCAACGACCTGATGGATGGGCCGGGCACATTCCTGATTCCATACGGTGCAATCAAGTCTGTCGATTTTGTCGCGAAAAGAAAGTGGGGTATGGGCCCGATCCGTCACGCGGGCATACTAACACTCGGGCTAGCGGAGAGTCAGAAGCGAGAGTTTATCTTGTTCGGTGCGGCCGACGGCGACGCGGTTCGAGGTTCCATTTCGGCAAAGCTGGCATGAGCCGCTCTTATTAACCGTCCGTGCTATTCTTCCGTTTAGATGGCGACCAAGGCCTTCATCGTCACGCCCGAGCAGTATCTTGCCACCCAATTCGAGCGCGAACCCGAACTGGTTCGCGGCGAAATTGCGGAGCGCCCCTTGCCCAATCTAATCCACGGCAGAACTCAACAACGCCTGGCAGTGTATCTGGACGGTGTAGGCTATTGCTGCACCGAAGTCCGGATGCGGCTGACCAAGGACCTCTACCGCATTCCTGACGTAGCGGTATTCGAGGGGAGAGGGCCCGAGGAAACTGTCCCCGCTTCTCCGCCTTTGCTGGTCGTCGAAATCAGCTCACCTGACGATCGCCTGGACGCCATGCTGCAAAAGCTGGAAGAGTATCGTGTCTGGGGCGTCCAGCATATCTGGCTGATCGAGCCCGAGCTCAAACGCATTCACGTCTACGACCACGGATCGCTTCGAGAAGTCTCGTGCCTGGAGCTGCCGCAGTTTGGCTTCGCCGTCACCGCCCAGCAAGTATTCGCTTAGACTGCGGCGCCAGCGCGCTTTATTTCTTAACGTCGCGGTGCGTTTCCTTTACGCGGAAGCCGGCGGCCGCCAGCCGCTTGCGGATTTCACTGGCGATCAGCACACTACGGTGGTGCCCCCCGGTGCAACCGAACGAGATGGTTAGATAGCTCTTGCCTTCCGCGATGTAGTGGGGCAGCAGATAGATCAGCAGGTCCGAGATGCGCTCGATGAACTCGGTGGTCTGCGGAAAAGAACGAATATAGCGCGCCACACTCGGATGCTTGCCGCTATAGTTCTTGAACGCCGGAATGTAGTTGGGATTGGGCAGGAACCGCACGTCGAACACCAGGTCGCTCTCCGCCGGCACGCCATGTCGATAGCCGAAGCTGGTCACTTGAACCAGGATATCCGGCGACCCCTTTTGCCCGCCGAAAGTCCGGTGGATCGTTTCCCGCAACTCATGCACATTGAATTTGGTGGTGTTGATGATGGGATCCGCCAGCTTACGGATGGGTTCCAGTTGCTCGCGTTCGTGCCGGATGCTGGCACTGACGCTTTGCGCGGTGCCCAGCGGATGCGGTCGCCGGGTCTCACTGAAGCGTCGAATCAGGGAAGACTCATCGGCTTCGAGGAAAATCAGCCGCGTTGGCACCATCCGCCGAATGCGCTTGAACAGGGTCGGAAAGCGCTCGAGCGCGGCGCCCTCGCGGATGTCCACCACCAGTGCCGCTCGCCGGATCGTCGGCGCGTCCTTGGTAAGTTGGGCGAATTTCAGGATCAACTCGATGGGCAGGTTGTCCACCGAATAGTAGCCCAGGTCTTCCAGGGCTTTGAGCACAGTTCCCTTGCCCGAGCCGCTGAGCCCGGTGATGATCACCAGTTCGGTTTGGGGTACACTTGGCGTCTTTATCATCGCTTCGCGGAGGAGACCGGCCTGTCAACGAAGCGACGCGAAGTCGTTGCCGGCAACCAGTTCCTAGGTTTCGATTAGATCATAATGGCCGTCGCGCCGCCGGATCAGCATGCAAACCACTTGCTTATCGGCGTCACGATAGGCCACGTAATCGCGCCCGTCTTCCATCTCGAGCAGCGCTTCTTCCAGCGTGATGGGCTTGCGGCGCTGGTGATTAACCGGACGGAACACGCGTGCCTCGGAGCCCATAGCAATCCGCCGGACCTGCCCGTTACTGACCGCCGCGGCTTTCCCCGGTGCAATTTTGCGGGGCGGCGCCGCCTTCGATACAACCGGCTGGGCATCTTTCGCGCTTACCACCTTAATCGAATCCGACCGGCGCATCGCCCCGCGCCACTTGGCACCTTCCTTGGCCGCCTGTTTTTCGATCCGGCCGAGCGCGGCGCTGATGGCCTTAAAGACGTCGCTATCGGATCCAATTCCCACCAGTTGGTGATTGTGAAGGTGCAGCGTGATCTCCGCCTTGTGGAGATACCGCTCGCTGGTCACCACCACGTGCGCCTGTTTTTCCCCGCGCCCGTCCACCAGTTTGGATAGCTTGGCAAACTTGGTATCCAGCTTCTCTTGCAGCTTAGCTGGAAGACCGCTCTTGATCCCCGTATAGCTGACCTTCATATTGGAAATCTCCGCTTTACTTGCGAACGCGTCGTTGATGCGTGGAAGGAATCCGCATGTCCTCACGATACTTGGCTACCGTGCGGCGAGTCACCTGTATGCCTTCGGCCTGCAGGCGTTCCGTAATATGTTCGTCGGTGAGTGGATGGGCTGTATCCTCCTCTTCGATCATCTTCTTTACCCTGCGCTTCAGGATCAGCAGCGGCGTGCCGCCGCCCGACGGCCCCTGTACCGCTTCGGAGAAGAAGTATCGCAGCTCAAAAACGCCCTGCGGCGTGTGCGCGTACTTGCTCGAAACCGCCCGGCTCACCGTGGAAGGATGCACCCCGATCTCTTCCGCGATTTCCTTGATCATCATGGGCTTCAGGAAATCGATGCCGTCCTCCAGGAACTCCATCTGACGCCGCACAATGGACTGGCACACTTTAAGGATGGTCTGCTTGCGCTGTTCAATGTTCTTCATCAATTGAATCGCGCTAGCGTACCGCTCCTTTACATAGTTGCGGACTTCCTTATCCGGCTCCTGATTCCGGTCCAGCATGCGCCGGTACTGCGGATTCAAACGCAGTTGCGGCACGTCTTCATCGTTGATCTGGATCAGGTAGTCTTCGCCGTCCTTCGAAATATAGACGTCCGGCTCCACCTGCCGCGCCCCCGGACCCGAATACCGCAAGCCCGGCCGCGGGTCCAGGTGCCGGATTACGTCCACCGCAATTTCGATGTGCTCGATCGGGCGATGCAGGACCTTCGCCAGTTCCTTGAACTGTTTCAGTTCGACCATTTTGAGATGGTCGGCAAGAATCTGCCACGCCACGCCGCCCTTGCCATTGCGGCTCTCCACCTGCAGCATCAGGCATTCGCGTAAGTCCGCCGCCGCCACCCCGGCAGGGTCGAGCGTGTGGACCACGTGCAATGCTTCCGCCATCACCGCCGGTTCGTGACCTTCGGCGGTGGCGATCTCGTCGGACGCGGAAGTCAGGTATCCGTTTTCGTCCAGATTGCCAATGATCCCCTCGGCCGCGTCGCGAACGTTTTCCGGTAGCGCCAGAAGCGCCAGTTGCGCTTGCAGGTGATCGGTGAGCGTAACCGGGGAAGACAGGAAGGTTTCAAAGGATGGCTTCTCGGAGATCTCAGCCGCGGGGCTCTTGTAGCCGGGGTCGAGGTAGTCGTCGAAGTAAGAGCCAAAATCGATTTCGTCGAACGGGTCGGCGGCCTTGGTCTCCGGATTCTCCACTGTTCCGGCAAGCACCTGGTCCGCAGTCGGATCATCCGGCCCCACTGTCGGAGCCGCGCCATCGAGTGAATTTACCACTCGCGCCAGGGGGTCGAAATCGCCTTCGACTCCATCCACCTCAATCGGCCCCGCTGTTACTTCAAGAATCGACTGATCCGCCGGATCGCCTGACCGCTCACCTTCCGCTTCGAGCAGGGGCTGCAATTCCTCGGGCGTCAGTTCCTCGCCGCCCTCGGTGGCCTCTTCCAGAACCGGATGCTGCGCCACCTCCGCTGAAATCATGTCTTTCAATTCCAGCCGGTTCAATTGCAGCAGGCTGACCATCTGCACCAGTCCGGGCGTCAGAATCTGCTTCTGCGAAACACGGACCTGCAGGCGCGGTGACAACGAACCCATAACTAGTCCCATCCTAGCACCGGACTGAGGGAAGGCAAGTCACAAAAAATCCCGCTCTCAGCAGCGCTGAGTACCCCGCAAACACGCTATAATAGACCGTTTCCGATGCGCTATCTGTCCGCCCACGCGCAACACATCGGAGCTCGCCACTACCAGCAGGATTCAATAGGTCTGGCGGACCCGGAAGACCACGCCTTCCTGGCTCACGGAGGCTTTTTGGCTGTCCTGTGCGACGGTATGGGCGGCATGGAACATGGGGACGTGGCCAGCCAGACCGCCGTGCGCGCGATTCTCGACGCGTATGCTCAGAAGCTGCCCGGCGAAAGCATTCCCGCCGCGCTCGACCGCGCAGCCCGCAAAGCCAATGAGCAGGTGATCGCGGCCGCACTTAATTTGGGATTGAAGGAAGGCGTAGGAACTACTCTGGTGGCTGCTGTTCTGCACGACGGCTACCTAAACTTCGTCTCGGTCGGAGACAGCGCCATCTATCACGTGCGCGGCGGCGATCTTCACATGGTGAACCGCCCGCACGTGTTTGCGAATTTACTGGATCAGGCGGCCGAGCGCGGCCAGATCTCCCGTTCGGAAGCCGCGCAGCATCCCGAGCGGGAGTCCCTCACCAGTTTCATTGGAATCCACGATCTGCATGAGATCGATCGCAACACCGAGCCCTGGCCGGTGGCCGCGGGCGAAACGATTCTGCTAGCCAGCGACGGCTTGTTCAAGACGCTGGACACGGCTGAAATTCTGGGGTGCCTGAACGGGCATCCACAATCTTGGCCGCAGACCCTGGTGTCCCGTACGCTCGCCCGGCGGCATCCGGGCCAGGATAACGTCTCCGTGGTTTCGGTCACGCTCGACACAGGGTCGCTGGGTGAGTTCGAGCCTGCTAAGTCCGCGGTAAAGTTGTCAGTGGGAAAAATCTGGGTTCTGGCCGTACTGTTCCTGTTGCTTCTCACCGCCGCTTTCGCCGGAGGGTGGTATTTTTCGAGGCAGTAGCTTCTAGTCGGTCCGTAGCCCTTACTGACTGCGCGCCTCCCCGCGCTTGACCTGTGCGCGCCGCCGGCCCTGCTCCAGGTTCGCCGCCGCGGTTTCTTTCGCTGTATCGCTCACCTTGATGTTGTTCACGACTTTCTTGGCGCCGGCGGTCTTCGCCAT
>Ga0068858_100005978_pt1 | contig 11885 bp, 12 predicted proteins | sample KBSSwiS12_FD_66589 | JGI IMG/M metagenome (GOLD analysis project Ga0068858, IMG submission 66589) | Switchgrass rhizosphere microbial communities from Kellogg Biological Station, Michigan, USA - KBS Switchgrass S1-2 | ecosystem: Host-associated > Plants > Roots > Rhizosphere > Soil ... | reverse complement strand
GTTCACCTGCAGCAATCGATCGCCTCGAGGAAAGACCTGTGGTGCACCATGTCGTGCTCATTTGCGGCAAGCGCCTATCCGGATGAGCGCGGCGAGTGTCGTCGCACCCTGCTGGACGCGGACCAGCGCGGACGGATCCTCGAGCGCAACCTCGCGGTGCTTTGCCCAGCTGAGAGCCGCCGCACGATGTGCGAAGATCCGGGCCTCCTGGTGCACGAGTGTTTTTCCCTGTCGCAGACGCACGATCGCCGTATACCGCATGGTTCCCTCGGCTTGCTTGCGGGTGCGCATAGTGGCCATGAGCAATACTTGACTAGGCAGGAGAGGTGACAAGCCACTCATGTCGCCTTTACGTCACCTCTGCAACCGCTAAACTCCCACTGATGCCCCAAAATCCCGCAGAAACTCGCAGTGCAGAGAAGCCTGCAGAAATAGGCGTTTACAGTAATAGCGCAGGAATAATCGATCGGCGGATCTCGGTCGCTCCGATGATGGACTGGACCGACGAAGTTACTTCTTGGTGGCGAATCAACAGCTTAGGGAGCCCCTGACGACCGCGTAGCCTTTACGTAGCCGGTGATCCGGCGACGTTAGATCCAGGCCAAGAGGTGGGGTCTCAAGGGACGCTGCGAGCAATCTTCTGATGTCACCGCACCCTTAGCCTCACTGACCCGCTTAGCGGGTTGCGGATTTACCTTGGCGCCTGCACTGCGTAGGACGACCCATTTGCCATTATGATTCTCGAGCAGGTCCATCCAGACATAGTTGCCGCTGACGTCTTTGTCTCCCCGCCGTCTTGTCTCCGAGACGCTGCCGTAGGCGACTGCCACGTTGCCAAACACCTCGACCGTGATCGGCCCGTTTTCGAACGACTCGAGCTTGTTATGCGCGGATTGAAAATCTGCCATGAGGTCCTTCTTGGTGTAGACCTTGCCAGAGCTTCCGACGCTGGCGAAGTCGTCGGCGTAGATTTCACCGAGCTTGGCAAGATCCACGCGCACCATGGCATCTCCCATGTCCTGCTCGAGTTGCTTGATCGCGTTCACGGCGCTTAAGTCTGTGGAAGGCTGCGGCGGTCCGGCCACCGCGGTGGTGCTTGAGAGTGCGAGGAGCAGGATTGCCAGGTGCGCTTTCATGGGTCTGTCTCCGGTAGCGGGCCGCAAGGGGAGGGCCACTGCGAGTCAGTGTAGAGGCGAGGCGGGCGAGACCTAAGACCGCTTACTGCACCGAGCCTGCCGCTCACTGCAAAGGCAGGCTCTCGAGGGGCGGCTTCGCGTAGAGTGCCGTGCATGAGGGCGGGCCAGGAAGTCGGACAGCGCACTCGATGGCAGTGGGTTTTGGCCATCTGGGCCGGTGGTGCGCTTTTCGATGCCAGCCAGAACGTGTTCATCATGCACGCCGAGGGCCGGCATCACTCCTGGCTGCCTCTTTTTGGAACGGAGCTTATTTCCTGGCTTCCGTGGGCGCTGGCGACCCCCTCCCTGATTCGCCTGGCGCGACGGTTTCGGCTAGTGCGTCCCCTCAATATTCGCGCAATCGGTGTGCATCTGGCCGCCTTTGCTCTGGTGAGTGCGGTGACGTGGACGTGGTCCACGCTGCTTCTGATGCTCTTCAACCCCTGGGGCAATCGCAAGTGGCCAACGTTCATTAACACCTGGACCATCTCACTGACCTATCAGATTTTGACGTTCGTCATCGTGTATGTGCTCATCCTGGCGGTCACCTATGTGATCGATGCTCGAGAGAGCATGGCGCGCCAGATCACCGAGAGCGCGCGACTCAATGAAGAACTCTCGAAGTCACAGCTGGCGGCGCTGCGCCGGCAGATCGAGCCGCATTTCATGTACAACGCGCTCAACTCCATAACGGGCCTCGTGCGGGATGGATCCAACGACGCCGCCGTGCGAATGCTCGTCGGGCTGAGTGAATTCCTGCGACGCTCATCCCAAGACTCTCACCGCTCGCAGGTCTCGTTGCAGGAGGAGATCGAATACCTGCAGCGGTATCTTGAGATTCAGCAGGTTCGCTTTGGCGAGCGGTTGAAGATCGCGATCGATATACCCGAAGCGCTGCGCGGCCTTCAGGTGCCAAGTCTCTTGTTGCAGCCGCTCGTCGAGAACGCCATCAAGCACGGCATCGCTCAGCGAGTGGCCGGAGGCACGGTGCGAGTATCCGCAACTGGAGAAGAGGATTGCATGCACCTCACCGTCTATAACGACGGTCCGAGCCCACCGCGGGACTGGGAGTCGACCACGAGCGGCGTCGGACTAGCGAATCTGCGCACACGACTCGAGATCCTGCACGGTAGTGCAGCTGGCCTGCAGTTGAGGTCAGTAGATGGTGTGGGAGTGGCGGTGGTCGTGACGCTTCCCGCTAGGGGCGCCCGATGAGCGCCCCGATTCGGACTCTCGTAGTCGATGATGAGTCGTTGGCGCGGCGCAATGTGACGGTACTCCTCGCGCGGGATCCGGACATTGGCGCTGTAGAGGAGTCCGCGTCGGGCATCGAGGCACTGGAGTCGATCAAGAAATCCAAGCCCGATCTGGTCTTTCTCGACGTGCAAATGCCGGAGTGCGGGGGCTTCGACGTCCTGGAGATGCTCGGCAATGAGCTGCCGCCCGCCATCATCTTCGTGACGGCGCATGAGGAATATGCACTGCGCGCGTTCGAGGCAGGGGCATTGGACTATCTTCTGAAACCCTTTGACGACGCGCGCTTTGTGCGGGCTTTGGCGCGTGCCAAGGATAGGATTGCCCATTACGTGCCGCAGACGTCACGTCGGCCCGAACGACTGGTCGTAAAGGAGCAAGGTCAGGTGCTCTTCTTGGATGTTGCGGAGATCGACTGGGTGGAGGCGGCAGGCTACTACGCGTGCCTTCACGTGGGTCGCGCGACTCACATCATCCGCCGCGCGCTCGCCGAGCTGGAAAAGGATCTAGGCGTAGAAAGGTTTGTGCGTATTCACCGCTCGGTCATCGTGAATCTGGTTCAAATCCGCGGACTGGACGTCCAGACGGACGGCGACTACGAGGTGGTTCTTAGAACCGGGGCGCGACTGCCGCTGAGCCGACGGTTCAAGCGGGGATTACAGGATCGCCTGGGCGTCAGGCGCTCGGGTGCGAATCCCTCGTCGTGATCTGTCTAAGGGCAGCGTACTGCTTGGAGTCTCGACGTACACACTGCGCCGCTGACTTTCATGCGCAGCCCCCGAGGTTGGCACAGATCAGATCGCTGCGCACTCGGTTGCCGAAGCGGTAACCGGACTGGTTGTTCCTGAGGTGATCACACGGTTGCCGACCGCAACACTTAAGGTGTGCCGACACCCGGTGCCTTGTGGCCCCATAGCGGGAGGTGAATGCATTGGCGCGGTCCGGACAATATGAGCAGAAGAATGTCTAGCGAGCTGGGCTCTGTTTCACCCAGGTTTTGTCGGCAGCACTCTAGCAAGGGAGGATGAGCGCGAGCCGAGTGCTTAGAGGCCACGGAGTCTTTCGTAGCCTTTGCGTAGCCTCGCCGGTGGAAATTTCCAAGCGACTGCGCGAATCGATGGGACACGTATGCACCGAATTCCCCGAGAAAACCGGCACTTTTGTCAGTTGACAGTGACGATCAGTCCTATAATTCACTGGACTGACCATCATCTACAATATCTCTATTTATGAAAGAGTTAGATCGGCTAATTTCCGTGGCCCAGATGATGGACTGGACCGACGATCCGTATTCGAATCGACAGATCAGTTACTTATGCTCCCGACAAAACGACCGTAGCCTTTATGTAGCCCCAGTGCCCAGTGCGGTCAACCTTCCGCTCGTATGCGCAACGTCTTCTGGCTTCGACCCGGTGTAATCGGGGGCCGCACTGGTCCGAACTACGATACGTGGGATCCAAAGGATCTCGCTGCCGGTGGCATCGGTGCTGTGCTCTCAGTGAACGATGGGGAGCTCGTTCGCCCAGACGAATTGGCCGCGGCCGGTATCGACTACTGCCGCGTGCCACTCTCGGACGCCGCGCCTCCTCAGCCAGGCGATCTGGAAATCTGCATCAGCGCGTTGCCGCGCGCTCTGTCGTTTGTCGTGAACTCGATCGATCGCCGTCGAGGTGTTCTCGTCCACTGTCGTTCGGGAAAGGATCGAACTGGATTGTTCCTTACCTACTACTTATGCGTGACGGAAGGGCTGACGCCGAGTGATGCCATTGGAGAATTGAGGCGCGTACGTCCTATTGCGCTGTCCGCTGCGGGCTGGGAGTCGTTTTCGCACCAGGTGCTCGCCGAACTGGGCTTCGTGGATTGATCTGGCCCGAGCTGTGACCGAGAGCCCATCATCTGCAGAACCGATCCGATCGCAACGCGCTCCTTTTGGAGGTGGGGAGGCGCCGCCCGGATGAGGAGCAGGTGTACCCGGCATCGACCTGCAAGTGCTCAAGGGTCGCGCCGGCTGTGCACACAAGAATGGAGGGCCGTACACGGGCAGCAAACCAACGCAACCCGTGGACGGGCGAATAGGGCAGCTCATTCCGGCTCAGCCGATATCGTCATGCAGTAGACGGAGAAAACCGGCCCATCCGGTACGCGGGAGGGCACTCGTTCACCCGTATCGAAGAACCCAGTCTTCCGATAGAAGCCTTCCGCAGGAGGATCGGGGAGCACCCACAGTTTTCTCCACCCGTGTTCACGCGCCAGCCGAACGATGTACTCGCATGCATAGCGGCCAATCCCCCGGCCAATCAGCTCCGGCTTGACCCAAAGGTTGTCGAGTACAACCCGCGCATCGCTCGCCACGACAGCAAAGAACGCGAGCAACTCACCGTCCGCACCCAGTACCTCGAAGCAGTAGTTGTCTCGAAGATAGGTGGGCCCGAGCGTGTGCAGTATTAGCGAATTTTCGAGATACCCCGCAGGCCAGCTCCAGTGCGCCTTGGATCTCGCAACGAGACCATTGATCGCGGCTAGAGATCCTTCTCGTGCAGTAACGATGCGCGCCTTGCTCAGCTCGTCGTTCATGGTCTGACTGATATGCGTGGCTGCTGAATCAGTATCTCACTTCTCACAAGTGGACCTTCTGAATCGTTTCGAGCATGGTGCCTCTTCGCGTCAGATCCTTCGATCCTCCGAGCCGCAACCGGAACGCTTCGCTGGCGCCGCTCATGGCCAGCACTACCGTGCCGCGCAGCAAGTCGCCGGAGCCGGGTTGGCCCATGGTGGTTTGATGATCTGATAGATTCACCTGAATCACATCGAAACACGCTGACATTTAACTTTGGTACTTCTCGACACCGGACTGATTCGGCAAAGAAAGTTCAGTGTGGCTCCCATGCTGGATTGGACCGACTGCGCGAAGACCTTCTTCTCGATCAAGTGCTTACGCCCTGTCGAAAATGCTTGTCTCCTTTACGTCTCCTCCATCTTGCGCAACGGGAATCTCCTAATGCTCAGCGCAACCTGAAGATCGGTGCTCGTGGGTATTGACATTGCATGTATACGCATGTATTGTAGGCTTCATGAAATTGATGTCACTTCCTTGTTACTGCGCGACGCTCCGGCAGACCGCCCGGGCTGTCACGGTGCTTTACGAGGAGGTGCTCGCCGGCAGTGGCGTTCATGCGACGCAATACACGGCATTGCAGCTTGTCGATGCAGCGCCAAACCTGACCACGACGGAGCTAGCGGACGCGCTTGGCGTTGATCAGACCACAGCCACTCGGACGTTGGCTCTGATCAAAAAGGCCGGCTACGCAACCGATACCGTTGGTGATGACCGCCGTCAGCGCCACTGGGCGCTCCGACCGGAGGGCAAGGCGCTGCTAAGGAAGCTGAAACCTCGCTGGGAGGCCGCTCAGGAGGCTTTCGAAAAGCGCCTGGGACCGGCGCAAGCCGTGGCGCTGAAAGACGCATCGTACCGCGCCGCCAGCAAACTCTTCTCGACTCAAACCGTTCATCCCTGACAGCAGATAGGAGAATCGGACGCACCATTTCGTCGAGCCATTACATGTATATACATCGACTCAAACGATTCAGGAGATCACTCATGTCACTGCACATTACCAAGCTCTTCAAAAACCCGCTGGCTCTCGCCGGAGCGGCGCTCGTCATGCATATCGGCGCCGCCACGGCAGCCGATTCCACGGGTGACGCTCAACAGCAGGCGCGGGAACTGCTCACAGGTACCACTACCGCTCACTCCGCCCCGCAATCCCCACCGCGCGATGGCAAGGTGACGAGCCGGACCGCCGATGCGCAGGAGTCAGCCAGACAGCTGTTACTGGGGACGACCGGCTCCCGCGTAGGAGGTGCTGAGGCGATCAAGCACTCTGAGGTTGCAGGAGCTTCAGGCGAGGCCGCGCGACCGGCACGCCCGGTCGCCCACGGCGACGCGCAGGCGGCAGCGCGGCAGCTTCTGCTGGGCCAAACTGTTGCGAGCGACGCCTCGCGATTCATTGCACGCCGAACGCGTTGAGCACTGGGTGCTCGGGGTCGATAGGGCGAGCCAGGGGCGCACATGAGGTTTGTACTGAAGCGGGCGCGAGGCGCCTCGCAAGAAGCGTACCAGGGAGGCGTGATCGCCCTGACCGATGTTCTCGACGCCGATCGCCAACTGCTGACCGCCCAAGACGAGCTCGCGCAAACGCGTGCCGATTCGGCCAGAGCCGCGGTAGGTACGTTCCGAGCATTGGGTGGCGGATGGTGACCTCGGATTTCAAATCTTTTCCTGGGAGCACGACCATGTTTGGAGTTAGAACGCTTGTCCTCGCCGGTGTCGTCTACGCGGCGACCATGGGCCTCACGGCCTGCACATCCTCGCAAGCCTCGCAGGACCCCAGAACTGTCCCCCAGCTTGCGGAAGTCGCCGTGGTCGAGCCTGCCGAGGTTGGTGAGCGAGCGTTCACGGGCGTCGTGTCAGCTCGCGTCCAAAGTAATCTGGGTTTTCGCGTCTCGGGCAAAGTCATCGAGCGCGCGGTCGATAGTGGCGAGGCAGTGCATGAGGGTCAGCCGCTCATGCGCCTGGATCGAACGGATTACACGCATGCCATTACCGTTCAGATCGGCAATGTGGATGCGGCGCGGTCCCGGCTGCGGCAGGCCGCCGCCGATGAAGCGCGCTATGGCGGCCTGGTGGCTTCGGGTGCGGTGTCCCAATCGGCCTACGACCAGGTCAAGGCTGCCGCGGACAGCGCGCGGGCGCTGCTGTCGGCTGCCGAAGCACAGCTCAAGGTGGCTCAGGATGATGGCGCCTATGCAACGCTCGTGGCGGATGCCGACGGTACGGTGGTGGAGACCTTGGCCGAACCCGGGCAGTTTGTTGCCGCCGGCCAGATCGTAGTCCGCATGGCACACGCCGGAGCGCGCGAGGCGGCGGTCAATCTGCCGGAGACATTGCGCCCGCCGCTCGGCTCGATGGCTTACGCAATTCTCTATGGCGCAAATGATGATGCGGCCACGCGCTACCCGGCGCGCCTCCGGCAGCTGTCGGATGCCGCCGATCCGCAGACGCGGACGTTCGAGGCCCGCTATGTGCTGGACGGAGAAGCGGCCAGAGCGCCGCTCGGCGCGACTGTCACGATCTATCTGAACGCCTCGGAGGAGGCGGGCGCCGTATCGGTGCCCCTGGGCGCAGTCGACGACGAGGGAGCAGGCCCCGGTGTCTGGCGGTTCGACCGCCGATCCTCGTCCGTGTCATATCGGCCCGTCAGGTTCATTCGATTCGACGGCGAGCGCGCCATCGTTGGCGGCGATATTCACGTCGGTGACCCGGTCATCGCCCTCGGTGGTCACTTCCTGCATGAGGGTCAGCGCGTCCAGGTGACTGAAAGGCGCCTTGCGAGAGAGTAGCCCAACGTGAGCCGGTTCAACCTGTCCGCGCTCGCGGTCCGCGAGCGAGCAATCACTCTGTTCCTGATCGTCGCCATCATCCTCTCGGGCACCTACGCGTTCCTGCGTCTCGGTCGCGCCGAGGACCCCTCGTTCGCGATCAAGACCCTCACCGTCACCGCCGTGTGGCCTGGCGCGACCGCTCAGGAAATGCAGGATCTCGTGGCCGAGCCGCTCGAGAAGCGCATGCAGGAGCTGCGCTGGTACGACCGGGTGGAGACTTTCACGCGCCCAGGCGTTGCGGTGCTCATGATGTCTCTGAGCGATAAGACGCCGGCCTCGGCGGTTGCCGAGGAGTTCTATCAGGCCCGCAAGAAGCTCGGCGATGAAGCGCCCAGACTTCCCGTCGGTGTCCAGGGCCCGTTTGTCAACGACGAGTACTCGGACGTGATTTTCGCCGTCTACGCGCTCGAGGCTCATGGCCTAGCGCCGCGAGAGCTGACCCGGCAGGCCGAGGTTCTTCGCCAGCGCCTGCTTCACGTAGCGGGCGTCAAGAAGGTCAACATCCAGGGCGAGCGTCCCGAACGCATCTTCGTCGAATTCTCAAATGCGCGGCTGGCCAACCTCGGTATCGGCCCGGCGGACCTTCTCGGCGCGCTCCAGCGCCAGAACACCGTGACCCCCGCTGGCTCGATCGACACCAACGGGCCGCAGGTGTTTATACGCCTCGATGGCGCCTACGACGATCTGCAGCAGATCCGCGACACCCCCGTGGCCGCCGGCGGTCGCACGTTCCGGCTTGGCGATATCGCGGATGTCAAACGCGGCTACGAGGACCCACCGACGTTCCTGATCCGTCACGATGGCGAGGCCGCGCTGGTACTGGGCGTCGTGATGCAGGACGGCTGGAATGGATTGGAACTGGGCCGGGCGCTGAGTGCGGAAGAAAAGCAGATCGCCGGCACGCTACCCGCGGGCGTGCGCTTCACGAAGGTCGTCGATCAGGCGGTCAACATTCGCGAGGCAGTCGGCGAATTCATGCTGAAGTTCTTCGTCGCACTGGCGGTGATCATGATCGTGAGCCTGATCAGCCTCGGCTGGCGTGTCGGCGTGGTCGTGGCAGCGGCCGTGCCGCTGACCCTCGCGACGGTCTTCGTCGCCATGCTGCTCACTGGCCGCGTCTTCGATCGGATCACGCTCGGCGCGCTCGTCATCGCCTTGGGACTGCTGGTCGATGACGCGATCATCGCCATCGAAATGATGGTGGTGAAGCTCCAAGAGGGCTTCGAGCGGGTGAAGGCTGCTGGCTACGCCTGGAGTCACACGGCTGCGCCCATGCTCTCGGGTACCCTGGTCACCATCATTGGTTTCACTCCCGTGGGTTTCGCCCACTCGACCGCGGGCGAGTACGCCGGCAACATTTTCTGGATCGTGGGCTTTGCTCTGATCATCTCCTGGGTGGTGGCCGTCGTGTTCACGCCCTATCTGGGCGTCAAGCTGCTCCCCGACATCGCGCCGGTCGCGGGCGGCCATGCTGGAATCTACTCGACGCCGCGCTATCAGCGTCTGCGTAGCGTCATTTCCTCGGCAGTGGATCATAAGTTCAGGGTCGCCGGTCTGGTGATCACTGCCTTTCTGCTGGCAGGTCTGGGCATGGGCTTCGTCAAGCGCCAGTTCTTCCCGAGCTCCGATCGGCCCGAGGTGCTGGTCGAAGTGCAAATGCCGGAGGGGACCAGCATCGAGTCGACCGCGGCCGCCGCTGTCAAGGTCGAGCAATGGGTTCGCCAGCAGCCCGAGGCCAAGATCGTCACGACCTACATCGGGCAGGGAGCACCTCGCTTCTTCTTTTCCTATAACCCCGAACTGCCGGATCCCGCCTTCGCGAAACTCGTGGTTCTGACGCCCGATGCGCGAGCGCGCGATCGACTCAAGTGGCGGTTACGCGAGCGGATCGCGCAGGGACTGGCGCCGGAGGCCCGGGTGCGCGTGTCGCAACTCATTTTCGGTCCCTTTCCCCGTTACCTGGTCAACTTCCGGGTCATGGGGCCCGACCCCGACGAGCTGCGGACCATTGCCAACCAGGTCCAGGCCGTTATGCGCGCTAATCCCCACACCCGGCAGGTGAATCAGGACTGGGGTGAGCGCAGTCCGACGCTCCATTTCGTGCTCGACCAGGATCGGCTGCAGCTCATGGGCTTGAGTTCGAACGAGGCGGCACAGCAGCTTCAGTTCCTATTGACCGGCGTCGCGGTGACACAGGTCCGGGAGGATGTCCGGACGGTGCAAGTGGTGGCTCGCAGCGCAGGCCCCGAGCGCCTCGATCCGGCACGACTCGATGAGATGACTCTAACGAGCCGCATGGGGCGCATGGTTCCCTTGAGTCAAATCGGTCACGTGGAGATCCGGCCCGAGGATCCGATTCTCAGGCGGCGCGATCGCACGCCGACCATCACCGTCCAATCAGACTTCGACGAGGCCATGCAGCCGCCTGAAGTCTCAATGGAGATTGAGAAGGCGCTGGCACCGATCATCGCGCGCCTGCCGAATGGGTATCGGATCGAAACCGGGGGCAACATCGAGGATTCGGCCAAGGCTAACTCCGCATTGCTGCCCGTCTTTCCGGTCATGGTGCTGCTGACACTACTGGTGTTGGTGCTGCAGACACGCTCCCTGTCGGCGATGGCGATGGTGTTCCTGACGGCACCACTGGGCCTGGTTGGGTCGGTGCCGATTCTGCTCGTGCTGCATCAGCCCTTTGGCTTCAATGCCATTCTCGGACTGATTGGCCTGTCCGGCATTTTGATGCGCAACACCCTCATATTGATTGGACAGATCCACAGCAACGAGGCTCAGGGGTTGGATCCCTATCATGCAGTCGTTGAAGCGACCGTACAGCGCGCACGGCCCGTGCTGCTCACGGCGCTCGCGGCCGTGCTGGCATTCATTCCGCTCACGACCTCTGTGTTTTGGGGGTCGATGGCTTGCACTCTGATTGGCGGAACGGCCGCAGGCACGGTGTTAACGCTAGTCTTTTTACCCGCGCTATATGCCATCTGGTTCCGCGTCAAGAAACCGGTTGACGCAGCTGCGCTGAAATCATTGGTTTACCTGGGAGAAGAACATGTCCTTAGTTAACAATCTGGAATCCGGAATAAGAATTCCGGGTACCAGGAGCGCCTTCCTTGACCCGTCCGCGCCAGAGCGTGGCCAGGGTCGACTTCGCTACCTCACGGGCGGAACGGGCGCTCCATTGGTCTTGTTGCATACCGTGCGCACCCAGGCCGAGCACTTTCGACACCTCATTCCCCTGGTCCAGGACCGATACACCGTGTACGCGCTCGATCTACCGGGAATGGGCTACTCGCAGATTGTGCCAGGCGCCTCCTATGAGGAACCCAGCATGCGGGCGGCCGTCACGAATCTCATTACACGACTTGATCTGCGGGATGTGACGCTGCTCGGAGAGTCAATGGGTGCTGTGCTCGCACTCACGACGGCGGCAGTACTCCCCGAGCGAATCCGTCGCGTCCTGGCGATCAATCCCTATGATTACGCGGGCGGAATCCTAAGATCTAGTCTCTTAGCTCGGTTCATCATTACCGGCGTTCTTGCGCCCGGCATCGGTCCGATGCTCGCTGGATTGGAGCCTAGACCAATTATGCGAGCTGTGCTCCGTGGTGGCATCGTCGACAAGACTGCCCTGCGTGAGGACTACCTGGAGGAACTCCTCAGGGTCGGTCGGCGGCCTGGCTACTCGACCGTCGCGCGCTCCGTATATGCCAGCCTTCCCAGCCTCATTGACGCCCGGTCAGGTTATTCCAAGCTCACAGCACCGGTCCATCTCATCTACGGGGAGAAGGATTGGTCGCGAATGTCGGACCGAAAGGCCAACAAGGATCTGATTCCCACAGCCAAATTCACTCAGGTACCAAACGCCGGCCACTTTATCGTCCTGGAGAGGCCCGACGTGCCAGCCAGTCTGCTCGGTTGAACGGGCAGTCTGGCTTCACTATGCGTGAAGAAATCGCTTTACGGTGCGGCTTCGTGTTGCTCGCGCGATATCTGTAGCACCACAGC
>Ga0068858_100005977_pt1 | contig 11886 bp, 8 predicted proteins | sample KBSSwiS12_FD_66589 | JGI IMG/M metagenome (GOLD analysis project Ga0068858, IMG submission 66589) | Switchgrass rhizosphere microbial communities from Kellogg Biological Station, Michigan, USA - KBS Switchgrass S1-2 | ecosystem: Host-associated > Plants > Roots > Rhizosphere > Soil ... | reverse complement strand
CATCACCTCTTCCCTGACCTTGTCCATGCCGTAGACGCGGTCGGCGATGTACTTCTTGTCTTCCCAGCCATTCTTGAAGATGTGATGGAGGAGGCCGAACAGGAAGGCGATGTCCGAGCCCGAGCGGATCCGCACGTATTCGTCGGCCTTGGCCGCCGTTCGCGTGAAGCGCGGATCGACAACGATCATCTTGCAGCCGGTTTCCTTGGCGTGCAGCATGTGCAGCATCGAGACCGGGTGCGCCTCGGCCGCGTTCGAGCCGATGTACATCGCGCACTTGGAGTTGCGCATGTCGTTGTACGAGTTCGTCATCGCGCCGTAGCCCCACGTGTTCGCGACGCCCGCGACCGTGGTGGAGTGGCAGATTCGCGCCTGGTGGTCGCAGTTGTTGCTGCCCCACAGGCTCATCCACTTGCGCAGCAGGTAGGCCTGCTCGTTGCTGTGCTTCGACGAGCCGACGACGAAGACCGAGTCGACGCCGCTCTGCTTCTTGAGATCGAGCATCTTGGCGCTGATCTCGTTCAGCGCCTGGTCCCACGAGATCTTCTCGTACTTGTTGCCGACGAGCTTCATCGGCGTCTTGAGCCGATAGTCGCCGTGGCCGTGCTCGCGCAGCGCGGCGCCCTTGGCGCAGTGCGCGCCGAGGTTGATCGGCGAATCGAACACCGGCTCCTGGCGAACCCAGACGCCGTTCTCGACCACCGCGTCGACGGCGCAGCCGACCGAGCAGTGCGAGCACACCGTGCGACGAACGACGAGCGACTTCTCGGCCGGGGCGGCGGGGTCGGCGGCCTCTGCCTTTTTCACCAGCGACAGCTGCGCGGTGGCGAGGCCGACGCCGACGCCGAGCCCGGAGCGGCGCAGGAAAGCGCGCCGATCCATCGTCGGAATGGCGCGGCGGACGCCGCGTGCGAGGCTCGCGACCAGCGCCGAGGTCGCGGCGGCAGGATCGGCGGCAGATGAGGTCTTGCGGGTCAGCAACATGATGATTCCTCCGCCTCAGCTGCGCGTGGTTTCGTAGTAACGCCGGATGTGGTCCGTGAGCCGGTAGCCCTCGCCCTGCGCCGAGTCGGATCCGGCCTTCGCGGTGCCGGCCGGTGTCGCGACGTGCCGCGCGACCGTCGCTGCGGCGAGCGCCGCGCCGGCGGCGACGCCGGCGCCGACGACGAGCTGGCGGCGCCGCGCGCGTGGAACTTGAGAGTCGGCAGCTTCGGTCCGGGACGTTGGAAGAAGGGAGGACTTCATGACGACGACTCCTGACGGCACGTCGCTCGGCGACGTCTAGTGACGTTGAGAGGCCCCGGCGACAGGCGGCGGCCTTCGGCCTAATTTAGCAGCGAGGGACAGGCATGTATACCGGGTAAAACATGTGCTGTTGCGATCGTGCCCTGCTCAATTTTCGAGCAGGTCGAAGGCCTGCGCTTCGACCGCGAAGAAATCACGCGTGAAACGAGCGAGCGCGGCGTAGAAATCCGCAGCCGGCTGCGCTTCTATCGCACTGCACAACGAATCGACCCAGCCGCGCAGATGGGCGTCGAAAAAGCGCCGCTGCGCCGCCAGGTTGCTGGTCCCCGCGTCGTCCCCGGCGATCAGATAGCGCATCACCTCGCACAGGCTGGCGATATGGTCCTCGGTCTCGTTCATCGTCTCGCTGCGCGCCAGGCCAAGCTCGCGCAGACTGTGGCGCAGCGCGACGAGCGGCTTCTCGTTGAGCTTGCCGGCAAGGTAGAACGAGCCGTAGAGAAACACCTCGGGCTTGCCGACGCCCTGAAACAGAGTGTCGAACTCGCGCGCGATCTGCGCCCGATCGAGCCGGCGCGCGACGGCGACGAGATCGCTCCAACTCGCTTCGAGGAACGCGCCGGCGACCGGTGCCTCGGTCACGGCGACCTGGAACTGGGCGTGCAGCGGCGCGTCGGGCGCAGCGTAGAACAGCGCCGCGAGCAGGCCGTAGATCTCGGCGCGCGCCAGCTCCTCGGCGTCGTCGCTGCCGGCGAACGCGATCGGCTTCACGGTCTCGGCGCGGCTCACAGCTCGGTGATCCTGACTTCGCCCGGATCGCTGTGCAGATCGATGACGCGACAGTCGCCGCACATCTGCAGCCGCTGCGCGGCCCGGCCCTGGAACATCGAATGTCCGGCGAGCTTGGCGACCATCGCCTCGATCGCGCGCGCGGTTCCGAACGGCTTGGCGCAGCGAACGCAGCGAAACGGCTCGGCCTCGTTGAGGACGCGCGGCTGGCGGCGCGCCTTGCCGCCGTCGGCGAGGAGCAAGCGCGGCACGAGCGTGATCGCGTCCTCGGGGCAGGTGCTCGCGCACAGGCCGCACTGGACGCAGTTCTTCTCGATGAAGCTGAGGCGCGGCGAATCCGGATGGTCGACGAGCGCGCCTTCCGGGCAGGCGCCGACGCACGCCAGGCACAAGGTGCAGGCGCCCTTGTCGACGACGATCTCGCCGAACGGGCTCGGCGCTGCGGCCGGCGCCGGCAGCGCGATGACGTCGGCCGGCGTCGGCGCTTCGCGCAGCAAATGCTCGAAGGCGAGGTCGAGCGTCGTCCGCTTGTCGGGCTGGACGGCGAAGGTCGCGGCGCGGCGCACCGTGGCGGCGGCCGGGCGGCGCAGCGCCGCGTCGAAGCGCAGCAGCGCCGGATCGCTGGCCCGCGGTGATGCCGACCGCGCCGCCGGCGCCGCGGGGCCCGACAACGCCTCGCGATCGTGCGACCGCGACACCTCGCCGGCGCCGACGATGCGGAAGTGCTCGCCTGCGAAGCCGAGGCCGGTGAGGATCGCCTGCGCGACTTTCATCTGCGCGTCGATCGCCTCGCGGTACGCAGGCGCTTCCTCGTCGGTCACGAGCACCCAGACCTGCGCCGCGCCGTACGCGATCGCCGCCAGCCAGAGATCGATGCCGACCGACGCCGTGTGCCAGACCTCGAGCGGCAGGACGCGCGCCGGCACGCCGTGCAGGCCGGCATCGACGCGCGCCGCGCGGCCGAGCGCCTCGACCACACCGGCGCCCGCCTCCTGGCTGTGGATCAGCAGCGCCGCATCGCGCCCGCCGGCGCGCGCATAGGTCGCGAGCATGGTGCGGATGCGCGTGCCGAGCTCGTTCGGGCGCGGCGCGGCGTACGTCAGCGCGCCGCTCGGGCACACCGTCGTGCACGCGCCGCAGCCGACGCACAGGTGCGGCTCGACGACGATGCCGCCCGTGCCGGTGCGCCCCTTCGTCTGCGCGTCGCTGCGGATCGCCGCGGCCGAGCAGACGTCGATGCACGCGGTGCAGCCGATCTGGCCGTTCCTCGTGTGGGCGCAGATCTTCTGCTTGTAGTCGAAGAACTTCGCCTTCTCGAACTCGCCCGCGCTCTCGCGCAGGCGCAGCACGGCAGCGAGAAGCGCCGCGTCGTCGCTCGCGTGGAAGTAGCCCTGGGGCGGCTGGTGCAGGTCGATCTGCGCCGCGTCCTGCAGGTCGAGGACGAGGTCGAAGCGTTCCGCCTGCTCTTCGGCCGCGCGCTCGAAGTCGATCGCGCCCGCCGCACCGCAGGCGCGAACGCAGTCGCGGTGGCCGGTGCACTTGGCGAGGTCGATCTGGTAGCTGAAGTCGATTGCCTGCTCGGGGCAGACCGCGATGCAGGCGTTGCAGCGCGTGCAGAGATCAGGGTCGATGGGATTGGCGCGCGTCCAGGTCACCTCGAACGCGCCGAGCCAGCCGGAGATCCGCGTCGGCGTGCCGGTGTGCACCGGCATCGTCCGGTCTTGCGCGAGCGTGCCGCCGGCGCGCGGCAGCAGCAGGCTGACGTCGAGTCGATCGGCGAGCAGCGCGGCCGCGCGCTGCGCGCGGTCGGCGCTGCCGATGACGAGAACTCGGCCGGCCGAGGCGTACGACACCGTCGGCACCGGTGCCGGGGGCGCCAGCTGGGCTGCGGCGATGAGCGCGGCCATCTTCGGCATCGCCGTCGCCGCATCCTTCGACCAGCCACCGCTCTCGCGGATGTTGACGAAGCGGATCGGCCGCTCGGTCAGCGGCGGCGCGCCTTCGGTCGCGCTCGCCAGCTCGAGGAAGAGGCGACTTTCCTGCGTGCAGGCGACAAGCAGATCCTCGCTCGACTTCGCGGCGCGCTGGAAGGCGCCGGCCTCGCGCCGGCAGAGCAGCGAGTGGACCGCGCCGGCGCCGTTCCCGTCAGTCCCGAGGGCCCGGGCCAGCGCCGGGCCGTCGATCGGCATCGTCTCGTTGCAGTTGCAGATCAGGGTTGTCATCGGCGGGAGAATCGGGAGCGGAATTCGGCTCAAGGGGCGTTGTCGACTCTGCCACTGCGGCAGGAGCGGCACCATCGGGTGAAGCCTGCGCCGGCAACACGGGCGGCGGCACTTCCGGCGCGGCCGCGTCGACCTCGGCGTCGAACAGTCCGAGAACCGCCGCCTGGTTCATTCGGCGCAGCATCGACAGGGGAATCGGATCGGGCTTGCCGTAGTCGTCAATGTAGGTGTCAAGGCCGTCCATCACGTTGAAGTGGGGATCGCTGAAGAGCTTCTTCATGGCCGCGTTGCGGACGCCGGCATCGACGTTGCGTGCGACGTAGGGCGAGAAGTCGGAGTCGCGCGACAGCTTGGCGACATCGTCGAGCGTCGGCAGCGGCGCCGGTTCGGCGCTGGCCGGCGGACTCGTCGGCGGCGTGGCCGACGCCTCGGCCACGGCCGGCATTCGCGGCAACGGTGCATCACTCGCCGGCGCCGGCGTACCGAGCGCCGGCGTCTCTGCCATCGGCGCGCCGCTCTTCGCGCCCGCCTTGCGACGCGACCAGCGCGAGAGGAACCCGTCGCCTCCGGCCATCACTTGCGCTCCGCGGGCGTCACGAACGATTGCGGCCGGCGCCGCGGCTTCTTCTCTTCCGGCCGGTAGTGCTCGTCGGTGTATGCCTGCAGCCAGGCGACGAGATCGGCGGGCAGCGGCACGTTGTCGACGCGCTCCTGCGCGTCGAGCCAGCGGCCGGCCTCGGTGTACGAGACGCTCACCCGCTCCGCCCAGGCGAGCGAGGGATCGTCGTCGTCGATTCGCCAGACGACGAACCAGACCGGCGCGCCCGAGCTCAGGTTGAGGTAGTAGCCATCGGCCTGGTCGACGTGCAGTTCGAGCGTGAAGCCGGGGTAGAGCGTGCGCCGCAGCGTGCCGTCGTCGCGCAGGATTCGCGGCTCGACACCGAAGGCATCCTCGTCGGCGACGACCTCGGCGATCGTGAAGCGCCAGTCCTGCCAGCGGTTCGGCGCGCGCTCGCGATCCATCACCACCGCGACGCGGATCGCGGGTCGCGGATCGGGGCGCGGCGTCGCGTTCACGTGTTCTTCGAGATCGCGATGGTCGGGAACTTGGACGAGAAGTCCTTGCTGCGCTCGGCGATCTTGACCGCGACCTTGCGGGCGACCTGCTTGTAAAGCGCGGCGATCTCGCCGTCGGGGTCGCTGACGACGGTCGGCCGGCCGCTGTCGGCCTGGACGCGGATCGACCGGTTGAGCGGCAACGCGCCCAGGTAGTCCATCTTGTATTCGGTGGCGAGGCGCTTGCCGCCCTCCTCGCCGAAGATGTGCTCAACCTTGCCGCAGTTCTCGCACACGTGGACGGCCATGTTCTCGACGATGCCGAGGATCGGCACGCCGACCTTCTCGAACATCTTGATTCCCTTCCTGGCATCGATCAGGGCGATGTCCTGCGGTGTCGTCACGATCACCGCGCCGGTGAGCGGAACCCGCTGCGAGAGCGTCAGCTGGATGTCGCCGGTGCCCGGCGGAAGGTCGACGATGAGGTAGTCGAGATCGGCCCAGTTGGTCTGGCGCAGCAGCTGCTCGAGCGCCTGCGTGACCATCGGGCCGCGCCAGATCATCGGGTTGTCCTGCTCGACGAGGAAGCCGATCGACATCACCTGGACGCCGTAGTTCTCCATCGGCTCCATGGTCTTGCCGTCGCTCGATTCGGGCCGGCCGTCGATGCCCATCATCATCGGCTGGCTCGGGCCGTAGATGTCGGCGTCGAGGATGCCGACCTTGGCGCCTTCGGCGGCGAGCGCGAGGGCGAGGTTGACCGCGGTCGTGCTCTTGCCGACGCCGCCCTTGCCCGACGCGACGGCGACGATGTTCTTGACGTTCGGCAGCAGCTGGACGCCGCGCTGCACCGCGTGCGGGACGATCTTCGACCCGACGTTGACGCTGACGTTGGCGACGCCGGCAACGCCGCGAGCCGCTGCGATCAGCGCCTTCCTGAGCGCATCGATCTGCGAGCGCGCCGGATAACCGAGCTCGATGTCGAAGGCGACGTCGCCGCCTTCGATGCGCAGGTTCTTGAGCTGCTTGGCGGAGACGAAGTCGCGGCCGGTTTCGGGGTCGACCACGGCCTGCAGGGCGCGCAGCAGATCGGTCTCGGCGATGGCCATGAAGTCGAAGGATGCAAGCGAGGGGATTCGGGCCAGTCTAGCGCAGCGATTCGTCGAGCAACGCCGTCAGCTCGCCGAACACCACGGGCTTGACGAGGTGACCGTCGAAGCCCGCATCCTTCGAGCGCTGGCGATCGTCGGCCTGGCCCCAGCCGGTGATCGCCACGATCGGAATCTCGCGCGCCCAGGCCGCCGTGCGCAGCCGGCGGCAGACCTCGTAGCCGTTCAGCCCGGGCAGGCCGAGGTCGAGCAGGACCGCGTCCGGACGGAGCGCGTCGGCACGGTCGAGCGCCTCTAGCCCGGTGTGCGCGACGTGGGTCTCGTGGCCGGCGAGCGAGAGCAGGAGCGCGAGGCTTTCGGCGCTGTCGCCGTTGTCGTCGACGACGAGCATGCGCAGGCGTCCCGCCGGTGCGGCCGCGGTGGGCGCGCCGCCGATGACCGCGTCGCCGGCGTCCTGCGTCAGCGGCAGCGTGACGACGAACTCGCTGCCTTCGCCGAGGCCTGCGCTTTTCGCGACGACGCTGCCGCCGTGCATCTCGACCAGCCGCCTGACCAGCGTCAGGCCGATGCCGAGGCCGCCGTGCGTGCGCTCGAGCGAGTTGTCGATCTGCGAGAACATCTCGAAGACGCCGCCGATGCGGTCGGCGGCGATGCCGATGCCGTTGTCGCGCACGCTGACGGCGGCATGCTCGCCGGCGACGCGCGCATCGATCACGACCCGGCCCCCGTCGGGCGTGAACTTGCACGCGTTGCCGATCAGGTTGCTGAAGACCTGCGACAGGCGCGCGCGGTCACCCTGCAGCTTGACCGGGCGCTCGGGCAGGCGGACCTCGAGGACGTGGCCGGCGCGCTCCGCCGCAGGCCGGCTCGCCTCGACGGCGTGCTCGAGCACGGCGCCCAGGTCGGCGAGCTCGACGCGCAGGACCAGCTTGTCGAGGCTGATGCGGCTGACGTCGAGCAGGTCGTCGATCAGGCGGACCAGGTGGCTGAGCTGGCGCTCCATCACGCCGCTCGCCTTCTCGAACGTCGCCGGGTCGTCGGCGCTGCGCTGCAGGATCGCGAGCGAGTTGCGCAGCGGCGCGAGCGGGTTGCGCAGCTCGTGCGCGAGAGTGGCGAGGAACTCGTCCTTCCTCCGGTCGGCGTCCTCGAGCGCCGCCAGCGCGCGCTTCTGCTCGGTGATGTCGCCGACGACGCCGAGCATCCGCTCGCTGCCGTCGGCACCGCGCAGAACCCGCCCTCGCGAGCTGATCCAGCGCACCTCGCCGTCGCGCCGAACGACGCGGTACTCGGCGCTCAGCACGCCGGTCGTCCAGGCCTCGGCGATGGCGCGCTCGCGCTCCGGTCGGTCGTCGGGATGAAGGCGCCGCTGGAACAGCGCGAAGCTGATCGGCTCGTCGGCGCCGACGTCGAGGAGCTCGCGCATCTTGTCGCTCCAGACCATCCTGTCGTTGCCGCGATCCCACTCCCAGCCGCCGTAGTTCGCCGCCTCCATCGCCAGCCGCGTGCGCGCTTCCTTTTCGGCGAGCGCCTGCTCGAGGCGGCGCCGCTCGGTGACGTCGATCGCGTTGGTCACCAGCATGCGCCGCCCTTTGGCATCGCGTCCGATCGGCGCGGTGACGAAGTGCCAGATCCGCTTCTCGCCGCTCGCCGTCGTGATCTCGCGCTCGCCGTTGTCGATGCTCTCCTCGAGGTCGAACAGCCTGGCGATGACCGCGTTCATCGCCTCGGCGCGCTCGCCGTAGGCGTTCCTCGTCCACGCCGAGAGGGTGCGCAGTTCGGCGGCGTCGAAGCCGCTGATCCCGGTCCAGGCGGCGTTGACGAGGACGACCTCGCCGTCTTCGGCGAAGACCATCGTCGGGATCGCCATGTCGGTGACGACACGCTGCAGGCGCGTCTGCGCCTGGCCGATCTCGCGCTCGGCGGCCTTTCTCTCGGTGATGTCGCGAAAGACGAGGATGCATCCGTGCACCTTCCCCTGCGGGTCGCGGATCGGCGCCGCGCTGTCGTCGATCGGCGTTTCCGAGCCGTCGCGCCCGATCAGCAAGGTGTGATTCGCCAGCCCGACGATCACGCCGTCGCGCAACGAACGGGTCGCGGGGTTCTCGACCGGCTCGCGCGTCGCTTCGTTGACGATCCGAAAGACAGCCTCCAGCGCTTGCCCCTGCGCTTCCTCGGCACGCCAGCCGGTGAGCGACTCGGCGACCCGGTTGAGGTTGCTGACACGGCCGTCCAGGTCGGTCGTGATGACGGCGTCACCGATGCTCTCGAGCGTGACGCGGAGGCGCTCGCCTTGCGCCGCGATCAGCGCTTCGGATCGGTCGCGGGCGCGCAGGTGACGCGACAGCACGATCGAAAGACCGATCAGTGCAGCGAGCGCCGCCAGCGCGGCCAGCACCTCGCTGACCAGTGCGGCCCGGTAGGTCGCGCCGGCGGCCGCCTGGCGCGCGGCGAGGCGCTGTGCCTCGTGCGCTGCCATCTCCGCCGCCGTCGCGGCGATCGCCTCCATCTCGGCGCGGCCGGCGCCGAGCGCGATGACGTCGCGGGTGAGGTCGAATCCCTTGCGGTCGCGAACGCCGATCGTCACCTCGAGCTCGCCGAGCTTGGCACCGACGCGGCGCCTCACGTCGGCCATCAGTCGCAGCTGCACCGGGTCTTCGCGCGCCAGCTGCTCGAGGGCGTCCATCTGCGCCTGGATCGATGCGACGGCGGCCCGGTAGGGAGCGAGATATTCCGGCCGGCCCGTGATCACGTAGCCGCGTTGGCCGCTCTCCGCGTCCTTGACCAGCGACAGCACGTTGTCGAGCGCCAGCAGCAACTCGTTGCTGTGCAGCACCGCCGCCGACTCGTTGCGCAGCGCGGCGGTGTGATAGACCGAGACGGCGGCGTTGCCGACGAGCACGGCGGCACCGATCGCGGCGGCGGCAATGACGATGCGGCCCACACTCATCACCATCCCGGATCCTCGCTACTTCGGCTCGCGACAAAGCTCAACGCGCGAGAGCGCCGAGGGCGCGCGCAGGCTGAGGCGGACGATTCTCGCAGAGGTATCCCTAAAATCGCCGGTTCCCTACCGGTCGCCCCATGCCCCGCAAGCTCTTCGTGACGACGGCGCTGCCGTACGCAAACGCGCCCTTCCACATCGGCCACATGATGGAATACATCCAGGCCGACATCTGGGTGCGCTTCCAGCGCATGCGCGGCCACGAGGTGCATTTCGTCTGCGCCGACGATGCGCACGGCGCGCCGATCATGATCGCCGCCGACAAGGCGGGAAAGACGCCGCAGGAATTCGTCGCCGAGATCGCCGCCGGCAGGAAGCCGTTCCTCGACGGCTTCCACATCTCGTTCGACAACTGGCACTCGACCGACGGTCCCGAGAACCACGTTCTCGCGAAGGACATCTACCTGCACCTCAGGAAGGAAGGCCTGATCACGGTGAAGGCGGTCGAGCAGTTCTTCGATCCGGTCAAGTCGATGTTCCTGCCCGACCGCTACATCCGCGGCGAGTGCCCGGTGTGCGGCACGCCCGATCGATACGGCGACAGCTGCGACGTCTGCGGCTCGGTGTACGCGGCGACGGCACTGAAGAACCCGCATTCGGTGCTGTCGGGCGCAACCCCGGTGCTGAAGTCGAGCGAGCACTACTTCTTCCAGCTCTCGTCGCAGCGCTGCCTCGACTTCCTCAAGCGCTGGACGAACGAGCCTGGGCGCCTCCAGCCCGAGGTGCTGAACAAGATCAGCGAGTGGTTCAAGGTCGACGAGCACGGCCACGGCGGCCTCGCCGACTGGGACATTAGCCGAGACGCGCCCTACTTCGGGATCGAGATCCCGGACGCGCCCGGCAAGTACTTCTACGTCTGGCTCGACGCGCCGGTCGGCTATCTCGCGTCGCTGAAGAACTACTTCGACAAGGGCGGCGCGAAGGCGAACGGCGAGGCACGCTCGTTCGACGAGTTCCTGGCCGACCCGGCGGTCGAGCAGATCCACTTCATCGGCAAGGACATCACCTACTTCCACACCCTGTTCTGGCCGGCGATGCTGAAGTTCAGCGGCCGCAAGGTGCCCGACCGCGTCTACGTGCACGGCTTCATCACGGTTAGCGGCGAGAAGATGAGCAAGAGCCGCGGCACCGGCATCTCACCGCTGCGGTACCTCGACATCGGCATGAACGCCGAGTGGTTGCGCTACTACATCGCGGCCAAGCTCAACGGCCACGTCGAGGACGTCGAGTTCAACCCCGACGACTTCGTCGCCCGCGTCAACGCCGATCTGGTCGGCAAGTACGTCAACATCGCCAGCCGGGCGGCGAACTTCATCAACAAGAAGTTCGGCGGCGCGCTGCGCTTCGAAGGCGACACCGCGCCGCTCGTCGCGCAGGCACGGCGCGACGCCGCGACCGTCGCCGACTTCTACGAAGCGCGCGAATCGGGCAAGGCGCTGCGCGAGGTCATGGCGATCGCCGACCGCATCAACGGTGAGTTCGACGCTGCGCAGCCGTGGCTGCTCGCCAAGGATGCGGCGCGCGCTGCCGAGCTGCAGGACGTCTGCTCGCGCGCGCTGCACGGCTTCCAGGTGCTCTCGATCCTGCTCGCGCCGGTGCTGCCGGCACTCGCCGGTCGGGTCGCGCGCGAGCTGTTCGGCCGCGACGACGAATTCACCTGGCAGGACGTCGACAGCGTGCCGACGCGCGTCGCGCCGTACCAGCACCTGATGCAGCGCGTCGACCCGAAGCAGCTCGATGCCCTGTTCGAAGCGCCGAGCGAAGCGGCGCCGGCGGCGGCCGCCTCGGCGACGGTACCCACCGCCGACCCGATCGCCTTGCCGCTTCCCGGCGGCGAAGCCATCGCGGCGACGATCGGAATCGACGACTTCGCCAAGCTCGACCTGCGCATCGCCCTCATCGTCGCCTGCGAGAAGGTCGAGGGATCGACCAAGCTGCTGAAGCTCACCCTCGACGCCGGCGAGGCGCGAACGCGAACCGTCTTCAGCGGCATCCAGTCGGCCTACTCGCCCGAGCAGCTGGTCGGCAAGCTCACGGTGCTGGTCGCCAACCTGGCGCCGCGCAAGATGAAGTTCGGCGTCAGCGAGGGCATGGTGCTCGCCGCTTCGCACGCCGACGAGCAGTCGCACCCGGGCCTGTTCATCCTCGAGCCGCACGCCGGCGCGCTGCCGGGCCTGCGCGTGCGCTGAGGCGCCCTGGACCCACCGATGTCGACCGACACCGACGCCAGCATCGACATCGTGCGCCGCTACGAGGACCGCTCGTGGGGCGACGACGGCCCGACCCGCGGCGTCGAGGACGTCGTCGAGGCCGGCCAGGTGCTCGCCTTTCCGCGCCTCGCGTTCGTTCTCGAAGACGGCGAGCGGCGCTTCCTCGACCCGCGCTGGGCCGACGCGAAGGCGAAGAACGTCTCGGTGCGCTGGCCGGCGGGCGAGCTGCGCGGCGCCGTCGGCGGCGCAGACGACCT
>Ga0068858_100005974_pt1 | contig 11887 bp, 10 predicted proteins | sample KBSSwiS12_FD_66589 | JGI IMG/M metagenome (GOLD analysis project Ga0068858, IMG submission 66589) | Switchgrass rhizosphere microbial communities from Kellogg Biological Station, Michigan, USA - KBS Switchgrass S1-2 | ecosystem: Host-associated > Plants > Roots > Rhizosphere > Soil ... | reverse complement strand
CTCGTCTACTCGGGCCAGTCCATCCACACGTACCTCGAACAGCACCACATCCCAGTCGTGGGCGGCGATGTGTACGACCAGCTCTGGCACCAGTCGCCGATGCTCTTCCCGCAGGCCGAGTTCATCAACAACCTGCACTACGCCACGGCGGCGGGGCCGATCCAGGCGGGGAAGAAGACGTTCGCCATCCTCACGTGCGCCGAGGTGGCGGCCTGCGGCGCCGCCCGGCCCTACCAGGAGAGCTCGATCAAGAAGCTGGGCGGCCGGGTCGCCTACGAAGGCCAGATCTCCGTCGCCGCTCCCGACTACACCGCGCAGTGCGTGCAGGCCCACCAGAGCGGCGTCGACGTCATGTGGGTGGCGGCGGACGGCGCGACCTTGAGCCGCATCGCCAACTCGTGCGCGCGGCAGAACTACCACCCCGCGTTCGCGGCGGCGGCCGGCACGCTCGACGCCAACTTCGCGACGAACCCGAACCTCCAGGGCTTCCGCGGCGCGACCCAGGTGTTCCCGTGGTTCCTCACCAGCGGCAGCCCGGCGCTCCAGGAGTACGGCGACACCATGAAGCGCTACGCGCCGTCGGCCGGGCTCCAGGCGTCGACGGCCCAGGGCTGGACCTCGGGCAAGCTGTTCGAGAAGGCGGTGTCCACGACCATCAAGCCGGGCGAGGCACCCACCTCCGACGCCGTGCTGCGGGGCCTGTGGGCCATCCACGACGAGACGCTGGGCGGCCTCACGTCGCCGATCTCGTTCGTCCAGAACAGAACCGCCATCCAGGGCGACTGCTCGTTCCTGGTGGCCATCGACCAGGGCAAGTGGGTGGCGCCGGACGGCCTGAAGCTCACGTGCGGGACGCCGTAATTCAGACTACTGTTCTGCCCAATATGGAGTGGGGGTTCTGGCGAGCCGCCACGGCGCGGCCCGAAGCGGTGGCCATCGTCGACGGCGCCGGCAACGAGACGTCGTACGGCGAGCTGCTGGCGATGTCCCGGTCGCTGGCCGCCGGGCTTCGAGAGCGCGGCGGGAGGCGGGGCGACGTCGTCGCCGCCGTCCTCGGCAACGAGCCGGCGTTCTTCGCCACCCAGCTCGCCGCGTTCGAGTCGGGCCTGTACTTCACGCCGGTGAACACCCATCTCGCGGCCCCCGAGATCGACTACGTGGTCGCCGACTGCGAGCCGGTCGCCGTGGTCACGGGCGAGACGATCCCCGCGCTCCTCGTGCCCGACGCAGGCGCACCACCCGAGCGCAGTCCCGGCCTGCAGATGATGTACACGTCGGGCACCACCGGGAAGCCCAAGGGCGTGAAGAAGCCGCTGCCCGTCGGCGATCCCGACGACGTGCACGGCGGCAACGCGGCGCGCACCGCCCAGGGCTTCGGCGTGCCGCTCGAGCCGCACCGGCACCTGGTCTGCGGCCCGCTCTACCACGCCGGCCCGTTCGTCGGTGCCGGCACCACGTTGCAGCTCGGCGCCACCGTCGTGCTGCTCGACAAGTGGTCGCCGGAGGGCTTCCTCGCCGCCGTCGAGCGCCACCGCATCGCCACCACGCAGATGGTGCCGACCATGTTCCACCGCCTGCTCGCCCTGCCCGAAGCGGTGCGGGACCGCTACGACGTGTCGTCGCTGCGCAGCGTCTTCCACACCGGTGCGCCGTGCCCGGTCGACGTGAAGCAGCGCCTCATGGACTGGTGGGGACCCGTCGTCTACGAGACGTACGGCGGCACCGAGAGCATCGCCACCATCGCCACGCCGAAGCGATGGCTCTCGAAGCCGGGCACCGTGGGGCGCCCGATCAACGGGGTGACGTTGCACATCCTCGACGACGACGGCTACGAGCTGGCATCGGGGGAGACCGGCGAGATCTGGATCGACAGCGGCGTCGAGCCGCCCGAGTACCACGGCGATCCCGACAAGACCGCTCGCATGCGGCGGGGCGGGCTCGTGAGCCTCGGCGACATCGGCTTCGTCGACGCCGACGGCTGCCTCTTCCTGCGCGACCGCAAGATCGACCTCATCATCTCGGGCGGCGTGAACGTGTACCCCGCCGAGGTCGAATCGGCGCTGCTCGCCGACCCGCGCGTCGGCGATGCGGTGGTGATCGGCGCGCCCGACCCGGAGTGGGGCGAGCAGGTGGTCGCCATCGTCGAGCCCGCCGACGGCGTCGTCGCGTCGGGCGAGCTGGCGGCGTCGCTGCTCGACGAGTGCCGAGCGCGCATCGCCGCGTTCAAGTGCCCGCGTCGCATCGACTTCGTCGCCACTCTCCCCCGCCTGCCCAACGGCAAGGTCGAGAAGCGCCGGCTGCGCGACGCCTATTGGGCCGGCACGGCGCGGGCCATCTGATGACGGAGCGACCGGTCAACGTCAGCGGGATCGGTCCGGAGCTGGCCGCCCCGACGATCCGCACGCACGGCACCGCCGAGCAGCAGGCACGGTTCCTCCCACCCATCGAGGCCGGGACCGAGTCGTGGTGCCAGCTCTTCAGCGAGCCCGGCGCCGGTTCCGACCTCGCCAGCCTGTCCACGAAGGCGGTGCCGACCGAGGGCGGCTGGCTCGTCACCGGCCAGAAGGTGTGGAGCTCGGGGGCGGCGACCGCGGACCTGGGATTGCTGCTCGCCCGCACCGACCCGTCGGTGCCGAAGCACGAGGGCATCTCGTTCTTCCTCATCGACATGCACCAGCCCGGGGTCGAGACGCGGCCGCTGCGCCAGATGAACGACCGGGCGGAGTTCGACGAGGTGTTCCTCACCGACGCGTTCGTGGGCCACGACCGCTTGGTCGGCGCACTCGGCGAGGGGTGGAAGGTGGCGCAGACGACGCTGGCGCACGAGCGCCGGTCCATCGGGTCCCGGCGAGCCGCACCGAAGTCCGACGCCCCTGCCTACATGTTGAGCACCCGCCGCATGATCGAGCTGGCTCGTTCACGCGGGCGCACCGCCGACCCGCTCGTGTGCGACGCGCTGGCCGCCTATCGGGTGCAGACGTCGGCGCGACCGACCGGGATCCCCTCCGCCGGCAAGCTCGCCGTGTCGAACATCGCCCGCACGTCGCGCGACCTCAGCCTGCGCCTGCTGGGCGCGCAGGGCATGCTGGCCGGTGCCGAGGTCGATGTCGCCTTGTCGAGCTTCGCCGCCGGCATCGGCGGTGGCACCGACCAGATCCAGCGCAACGTGCTCGCCGAGCGCGTGCTCGGCCTGCCGAAGGAGCCTGAATGAGCGTGCGAATGAGCGAGGACGAGGCGTGGGACATGCTCGCCCACGCCACGACCGGGATCCTCACCACGCTGCGCCGTGACGGTCGGCCGGTGGCGATGCCCGTGTGGTTCGTCGCCCTCGACCACCGGATCTACGTGTCGACGCGGGGCAAGAAGGTCGACCGGGTGCGGAACGACCCGCGCTGCTCGTTCCTCGTCGAGGACGGCGAGCGCTGGGCCGAGCTGCGAGCGGTGCACCTCGACTGCCGCGCCGTCGAGCTCGACGCGAGCGACGAGCGCCGGCCCGTGATCGCGCGAGCGATCGCCGAGAAGTACGCCGGGTTGCGCTCACAGCCGCAGGAGATGCCCGACGCGACGCGGGAGCACTACGAGCGGACGATGGGCGCCGTGCTCGAGGTGGTGCCCGAAGGCAAGACGTTGACCTGGGACAACCGGAAGTTGGGAGTGCAGTGATGGATGCCGGAGAGCTGCAGGCGCTGACCGAGAAGGTCGTGGCCGAGCACGCCGACCACGACGAGGTGACGTTCCTCGGCGCGTTGTTCGATGCCGGCCTGGCTTGGGTGCACTGGCCCGTCGGCGAGGGCGGGCTCGGTCTCGAACCGGGCATGCAGGACGTCGTCGACACCGTGCTGGAAGCGGCGGGACGCCGGCCGAACTGGCTCCGCAACGCGATGGGCATCGGCATGGTGGGCCCCGCCATCGCCCAGTGCGGCCGGCCCGATCAGCGCCAGCGCCACCTCCGCTCGATCTACACGGCCGAGGAGATCTGGTGCCAGCTCTTCTCCGAGCCCGGCGCCGGCTCCGACGTGGCGACCCTCGCGACGCGCGCCGTGCGCGACGGTGACGAGTGGATCGTCAACGGCCAGAAGGTGTGGACGTCCGCCGCCCACCTGTCGTCGTTCGGCTTGCTGCTGGCGCGCACCGATCCCGATGTCCCGAAGCACAAGGGCATCACCGCGTTCATCGTCGACATGCATGCCCCGGGCGTCGAGGTGCGTCCCCTGCGCACGATGAGCGGCACCGCGCACTTCAACGAGGTGTACTTCACCGACGTCCGCATCCCGGATTCGCAGCGCGTGGGTGAGATCAACGAGGGCTGGCGCGTGGCCGTCACCACGCTCGCCAACGAACGGGTGAGCATCGGCGGCGTCGTCGACCCGAAGGGCGGTGGCGAGATCGGCCTGCTGCTCGACATCTATCGCGAGGCGCCTCGCACGAAGGTGCAGCGCGACGCGTTCGTGCGGCTCTGGATCGAGGCCGAGGTGCTGCGCCTTTCCAAGTTGCGCTCGCAATCGCTGCGCGAAGCCGGGACACCGGGGCCCGAGGGCTCGATCCTGAAGCTCGCCGACTCGCCGTTGGTCCAGCGAATCCGCACCTTCGCCGTCGACCTCCGGGGCGCGGCCGGCATGCTCGTGCCGGGCTACGACACCGAGGCCGACGACGATGCCGTGCTCTCGTTCATCGCCGCGCCCGGCCTGTCGATCGCCGGCGGCACGCCCGACATCCAGCGCAACATCATCGGTGAGCGGATCCTCGGCCTCCCGTCGGAGCCGCGCACCGATCGCGACGTCGCCTGGCGGGACATCCCTCGCGGCGCGTGATGGACGACGCCCTCGACGACTTCCGCGCGCGATACCGGCAGTGGCTCGCGAGCCACGTGCCGGTCGGCTGGCGCGACCGCGTCGAGGGCGACCGGCGCGCGGCGGTGGCGTTCGGCCGGTGGTGGATGGCTGAGCGCGACGACGGCGGATGGTCCGCACCGGCGTGGCCCGTCGAGCACGGCGGCATGGGCGCCACGTTGGCGGAACAGCTCGTGATGTACGAGGAGGAGACGGTCGCCGATGCCCCCAGCACCTCGCTGTTCGGCATCGGGCTGAGCCACGCCGGCGCCACGCTCATCGGGCACGGAAGCGAGGAGCAGCGCACGCACCTGCCGCGCATCCGCCGCGGCGAGGAGATCTGGTGCCAGGGGTTCTCCGAGCCGGATGCCGGGTCCGACCTGGCGGCGTTGTCGACTCGTGCGATGCGCGACGGCGACGACTACGTCGTGACCGGCCAGAAGGTGTGGTCGAGCTTCGCCGAGCACGCCGACTGGTGCCTGCTGCTGGCACGGACCGACCCCGACGCACCGAAGCGCAAGGGCATCTCCTACTTCCTGCTCGACCTCACGACCCCGGGCGTCGAGCTTCGGCCCCTCCGGCAGATCACCGGGAGCGCCGAGTTCTGCGAGATCTTCCTCGACGAGGTGCGCATCCCCGTCGCCAACCGGGTCGGCGCCGAGAACGATGGCTGGGCGATCTCGCAGACGACGCTCACCACCGAGCGGGGGCCGTTCTTCCTGCCCGCCATCCAGGCGCTGCGCCGGCGCGCCGCGGAGGCGCTGGCGGCGGTGTCGTCACTCCCCGAAGGTCACGTGCACCGGCAGGCCATCGCCGCCGACTACGCCGAGATCGAGATCCTCGGTGAGCTGTACGCCCAGGTGCTGGCGAAGCAGGCCGAGGCGTCGATCGTGAAGCTGTACTACACCCAGCTCCTGAGCCGGCTGACCGGTCACATGGTCGAGGCCGGCGGGCTCGACGAGCAGATCGGTAGTGCCCTGCCGCCGGACGCCGAGCGCGGCGGCACCTGGATGCTCGAGCACCTGCAGGCGTTCGGCCTCGCCATCGGGGGCGGCACCAGCGAGATCCAGCGCAACCTGATCGGCGAGCGCGTGCTCGGTCTCCCCCGGGAGCCGGCATGACCACCCGAACGATCGAGAGGACGCCGTGAACGAGCTCGCCGAGGAGCTGCGCGGGGTGGTGCGCGAGGTCGTGGCCGAGCGGTCGGGCGACGAGCTCTGGAAGACGGCGGCCGAGCTGGGCTGGCTGGGCCTCGAGATCCCCGAGGCGCACGGCGGCAGCGGCATGGGGTTCGACCTCCTGGCGCCCGTGCTCGACGAGCTCGGGCGCGGCCTCGCGTCGATCCCCTTCGTGTCGTCGGTGGTGCTCGGCGCCGCGGCACTGCGGTTCTCGCCATTCGGCGACGAGTGGCTGCCGGCGATCGCGTCGGGCGAGAAGCGCGTCGCGGTCGCGCTCGACCCCTACGTGCTCGACGCGGTCGACGCCGACGCCGTGCTCGTCGTCGCCGACGACCGCATGCACCTCGCGACGGTGACCGTCACGGCCGTGCCCACCTACGACGTGACCCGTCGGTTGGCCGAGGTGCGAGTCGACGAGCTCGGCGAGGGGTTCGGCGACGCCGCACTCATCGCGTGGCTCCGCGAGCGCGCCGCCGTCGCGCTCGCCCTCGACAGCCACGGCGGCGCGCGCCGCGCCATGGAGATCACCGTCGAGTACGCCAAGCAGCGCATGCAGTTCGGCCGGCCGATCGGCTCGTTCCAGGCGGTCAAGCACCACTGCGCCAACATGTTCGTCGCCGTGGAGACGACCAAGGTGGCCGCCGACACCGCGGTGCGCGAGATCGCCGGCGAGCCGGGCCATCCGACGCGCTGGTCCTCGATCGCCAAGGCCCACGCCGCCGACGCCTACGTCGATGTCGCCTCGCTCGGCATCGCCGTGCACGGCGGCATCGGGTTCACCTGGGAGCACGACATGCACCGGTTCCTCGAGCGGGCCCGACTCGACCAGGCCCTGTTCGGCACCTCGGCGTGGCACCGCGACCGGATCGCGTCATGAGCGACGATCTGCTCGTCAGCGATGACGCCGGCGTGCTCACGCTCACGCTCAACCGGCCCGAGCGCAAGAACGCGCTCACGATGGAGATCGTCGACGGCATCATCGCCGCCGTCGAGGGCGCCGACGCCGGCGACGACACGCGCGTGATCGTGCTGCGCGCTACCGGCGACGACTTCTGCTCCGGGTTCGACCTGGGCGGTAGCACGCGCGACGGCGAACGCCCTCGCACCGGGCACATGCAGCGCAGCTTCCGCCATGGCGTGCACCACATGATCCGTGCCCTCGACGAGGCGCAGCTTCCTGTTGTCGCCGGTGTGCGCGGCTGGGCGGCGGGCATCGGCAACACGCTCGCCCTCAGCGCCGACGTCGTGGTCGCGTCGTCGACCGCCAACTTCTGGGTGCCGTTCGTCGCCAAGGGCTTCACGCCCGACAGCGGCAGCACCTACCTGCTCCCCCGCCTGATCGGCCTCGCCCGCGCCAAGGAGATGCTCCTGCGCGCGAAGGCCATCGACGGCGAGAAGGCCGCCGCATGGGGCCTCGTGTCGGAGTGCGTGGCCGACGCCGACCTCGACGATGCGCTCGATGCCATCGTGGCCGAGCTGGCGGCATCGGCCACGCTCGCGTGGGGGCTCACCAAGACGCTCGTGCACCGCAACCTCGAAGTCGGGCTCACCGCCGCGCTGCAGAACGAAGGCATCTACGAGGAGCTCGCCATCCGCAGCGACGACTTCAAGGAAGGGCTGCGCGCCTTCAAGGACCGGCGCCCGCCCGAGTACCGGGGCCGGTGAGGAGATGAGCGACCTGCGCATCGAGCGTGACGGCCACGTCGTCACGGTCACCCTCGATCGGCCGCCGGTCAACGCCGTCACCAGAGCCACGCTCGCCGAGATCCGCGACGCGTTCCGGTCGTTCGACGACGACCGCGACGTGCGTGTCGCCATCTTCACGGCCGCCGGCGAGCGGGCGTTCATGGCCGGCGTCGACCTCGACACGGCAGGAGGAGTCGACCGGTCCGACGAGGTGCCGGCCACGCTCGTCACCGACCCGGCTCGCGTCGCCCGCGACGCCATGTGGGCCATCACCGATTGCGCCGTCCCGGTCATCGCGGCAGTGAACGGTCCTGCGCTCGGCGCCGGCCTGGCGTTCGTGGCGTGCTGCGACATGATCGTCGCCGCCGAGGAAGCGACGTTCGGCACGCCGGAGATCAACGTCGGCCTGCTCGGTGCGAGCTCGCACCTGTCGCTCCTCGTCGGCCGGCACAAGGCACGCGAGATGTTCTTCACCGGCGAGCGCGTACCTGCCGCCGAGCTGCACCGCATCGGTGCCATACGCGCCGTCGTGCCGCGGGCCGAGGTCCTGGCGACGGCGCGCGCGCTGGCCGATGTGCTCGCGGCCAAGAGCCCGATCGCGCTGCGGCTGGCCAAGGAGTCGATGAACCGCGTCGAGGACCTCCCCCTCAAGGAGGCCTACCGCACGGAACAGGACTACACCGCTCGTCTCCTCGGGTTCGACGATGCCGCCGAAGCCCGCGCCGCCTTCACCGAGAAGCGCGACGCGGAGTGGCGCTGGCGCTGACACCGATCTCCACGCCGCGGCCTACGCTCTCCCGCCCATGACCGACCTCACCATGTCCGGTGGCTCCGTGCCGGGCCGCCTCGGGGTGACGGCACGCATGGACGACGGTCGGTTCAGGCTCGATCTGGTGCCGCAGCCGGAGACGATGCACCACGGCCTCGTGCGCGCCAGCGTGCTCGCGTACGTGGTCGACGCCGTCGCCGGCATCTCGGTCGACGACGACCGCGAGGTGTGGACCTTGACGACGGATTTGTCGGTGCGGTCACGCCCCGTGCCCGCGCCCGAGCGGGTCAGCGCCACCGCCACCGTGGTGCGGCGCGGCCGGCGGTCGGCCACGCTGCTGGTCGAGCTCATCGCGCCGGACGGCGCGCTGGTGGCAACGGGCGCGGCGGGCTTCGCCACCATCCCGCGCAAGGACACCGACCCGCCCAAGCCGTTCGTCACGCCCGAGCTCGTGGTCGACCTCTTCGGACGCGAACCCACGATCACGAGCCCACTGCGTGAGGAGGCCGGCGTCGAGGTCGTCGACGCGGCGGCAGGCGTCGTGGAGCTGGCGGTCACGTCGGCGGTCCGCAACCCCAACGGCACGTTGCAGGGCGCGATGGTCGCGCTCGTCGCCGAAGCCGCCGTCGAGGACATGCTCTCGGCCCGGCACCATCGACCCGTCGCCGTCATCGATCTGGACATCCGCTACCTCGCCCGCGCCGAGCGGGGGCCGGTGCGCTCCGCCTGCCGCCTGGTGAACGACGACACCGTCGAGGTGCTCCTCACCGACACCGCGACCGCCACGATCACGACGCTGGTCTACGCCCGCACCATCGACTGCTGACCACCCTGGAGCCGAACTGGCGACGATTTCGACACAAAGATGTGTCGAATTCGTCGCCAGTTCGGCGGTGCGGGGGCGCTACGGGCCGAGCAGCGATCGCACCGTCTCGATGTCGTCGGCGTCGGCGGGGTCCTTGTCGTCGCGGTAGCGCTTCACGCGGGCGAAGCGGAGGGCGACGCCGCCGGGATAGCGGGTCGAGCGCTGCACGCCGTCGAGGGCGATCTCGACCACGAGCTCGGGCCGGACGTGCACCACGTGGCCCTCGCGCCGGACCTCCCGGGCGAGGAACTGCTGGGTCTGCCAGGCCAGCAGCTCGTCGGTCATGCCCTTGAACGTCTTGCCGACCATCACGAACCCGTTGTCGGGCTCGGTGGCCCGGGCGCCGAGCCAGATGTTCGACAACCACCCCTGCCGGCGCCCGCTCCCCCACTCCACCGCGAGCACGACGAGGTCGAGCGTGCGCACTGGCTTCACCTTGCGCCACGACCCGCCCCGGCGACCGGCCTCGTAGCGCGACCCGATGGCCTTCACCATCACGCCCTCATGACCACGCGCCAGAGCGTCGTCGGCGAACGCCCGCGCCGCATCGACGTCGGCGGTGACGATGCGCGGGATGGCCGCCGCGCCGCACACGCGGTCGAGCACGACTTGCCGTTCCTCGAGCGGGCGGTCGAGCAGGTCCTCGCCGTCCACGTGCAGGACGTCGAAGAAGCGGGCGACGAGCCCTGCACCGGCGTCGCCCGACCGTTGGCCGAAGCTCGACATCGTGTCCTGGAACGCCTGTGGCCGGTCACCCTCCGCCTCGTCCTCCGGCACGCCGATGGCTTCGCCGTCGAGCACCAGTGCGGTCGCCGGGAACGAGCGGACCAGTTCGACGATGCCGGGGAGGCGATCGGTGATCTCGTTGAGGTTGCGGGTCCACAGGCGCACGACGTCGCCGCGGCGGTGGGCCTGCACCCGCGCCCCGTCGAGCTTCCACTCCACCGACGCCTCGCCCGTGAGCGACAGCGCGTCCTCCACGTCGGTCGCCGTGGCCGCCAGCATGGGCAGCACGGGCCGGCCGACGGTCAAGCCGATGGCCGCGAGCGCATCGGCGCCGCCCGTGCGAGCCAGCTCGGCCACCGCCGCGAGGTCGCCGGCGAGCATGGCGGCTCGGCGGACGAGGGCGACGGGGAGCCCGTTCGCCTTGGCGACGGCCTCGGCGACGAGCGCCTCGAGCGCGCCGTGCCGGAGCTCGCCGACGAGCAGGCGCCCGAGCAGCATCGCCTCGGGTGCGGTGGCGCGGCCGAACAGATCGACGAGCTGCGCCTGACGGTCGGCCACCGACCCGGCGCCGCTCGTCGCGGCGAGCCGGCTGAGCGCCGAGTCGACCTCGCGCACCTCGAGCGTCGCTTCGGTGGCGGGCGCCACCTCGAGTCCCGCGACCGTGCGCCAGCCGATGCCGATCCGTCCCTGCCGCGGCCGGCCCGACAGGATGCCGACCGCGATCGGCACCTCGTTCGGCTCGAGCGCGGCGAGCAGCTCGGCGAACGTGCTGACCTTCGCCGTCCGCTTCGTCGTCGCCGTCGCCGCGGCATGCGCGGCGGCAACCTCGGCGAAGCGGGTCATCCCCCCACGTTCGCGCGAGCCAGTGCTACTGCGAGCGCGCCGCCTTCAGCTCGTTGTGGCGCGCGAACATCGTTGCCGCTTGCCGCGCCAGGTCCGCCGGGACGGTGGGGAACATCGGCAGACCCGACGTGCGCGACGGCAGGCCGACGGTCGCGTTGGCGTACGCCGTCTCGACGCCGCGCTGGTTCGTCATCGTGAGGCGCAGGTCGACGACGCAGCGGCCGTCGACGTCGCGCTTGTCGGTGACCTCACCGGCGAGGAACTGCGTGTCGCCCATGTAGTTGAACTTGCGGATCGAGTCCTCGAGCCGCTCGATCACGGCGTCGTCGCCGGCCCAGTCGGACAGGTGATGGAAGAACCAGCACTGGCGCAGGACCCCGTAGTCGTAGGCCATCGGGTTGCCGATCGCCTTCGCCCAGCTCGAATCCCAGTGCAGCCGCTGGGCCACGTCCCACACGCCCTGCTCGTTCTTCACGTAGAACGGCGCGATGCGCTTGCGGTTCTGGTAGCCGACCCGCCCCGACCGCAGCCCGTACGGCACGAACCCGTAGCCGCCGGCATGGAAGGCGATGATGTCGGTGACGGTGAGCGGGCCCTTCACCATCGGCGGCAGCTGGTCGCCGACGTTGACGTCCTCCCACCACCGCTTGTCGGCGCCGAGCGGGCGCTCCTGCTCGTACACGGCGTCGATGCGCTCGTAGTCCTCGTCGGTGTAGTGCGCCGGCTCGATCGCGGCGTTCTTGCCCCGCTCGCGCGCCGTCTTGCGCTCGGTGAGGATGCGCAGGATCCGGTAGACGCCGACGACCTCGCCGCGCTGGTTCACCGCCACGTCGCGGCGCACCTGGATGGCGGACCGGCCGGCGAACTCGGACGCCTTGATGTCGAGGCTCTCCTCGCCGTCGAAGGAGTAGATGCGATCCCCGGGATGGATCGGCCGGTACCAGTCCCACGTCCCGCCCGACACGAACACGTGCACGCCGCGGAACAACCC
>Ga0068858_100005969_pt1 | contig 11891 bp, 10 predicted proteins | sample KBSSwiS12_FD_66589 | JGI IMG/M metagenome (GOLD analysis project Ga0068858, IMG submission 66589) | Switchgrass rhizosphere microbial communities from Kellogg Biological Station, Michigan, USA - KBS Switchgrass S1-2 | ecosystem: Host-associated > Plants > Roots > Rhizosphere > Soil ... | reverse complement strand
TGAAGCACTATCTGGATCAGGACCGCCAACCACAAGAGCTCGTCGTGAGCCTGCCCGCGCAGCCTTTGCCCTTCACGCTGCGCCTTGCAGATACTGCCGCGACGGCGGCGATGACCGACGCTTTGTACGCCGTGAGGGGCGGCGATCACGCGTTCGTGGCCGGTCCCCAATCGGCGCCCGTCGACCTGCGGTTCGAATACCGGGACAGCTCGGGTCTCCACGTCACGAAAGACTTCCACCTCGAACCGACCGGGTACGTCGTCACATTCGGTGCCACCGTGTTGCGTGAAGGGGCTTCCACTTCCGACAACAAGCCGCTGCCGTTTGCGATTGCCTGGGGCCCCGCGGTGGGCGACGTCGGCGAGAACAGCAGATACGTGAAGAAGAACGGCGGACTGTTCCTCCAGGACGGAAAAGTTCGTCGCCTGGCGCCGAAGGATTTCGCCGCACAGCCCACCTACGAGGGAGATTTCAGGTTTGCCGGCGTCGACGACAACTACTTCCTCACGGCAGCGCTGTTCACGGGCCCGAGCAAGGTGACCTACCAGGCCATCTCGATTCCACCGCCGGCGAATTCAAAAGATCCCGCACGCGAGCTGGTCGCGTACTCGATCGAGCCGAAATCGAACGACGGCACGACGAAGTTCTTCGCCGGGCCCAAGGACCGCGACGTCCTGAAGGCGATCGGTTCTGACATCGACCTGGCGATCGACTTCGGGATGTTCAAGGTCATCGTCGGCCCGCTGCTGACCTCGTTGAAATGGGTGAACAGCTACGTCGGCAACTACGGATGGTCGATCATCATCCTGACCATCATGATCAACGCGATCATGTTTCCGCTGCGGCACAAGAGCGTCGTGTCGATGCGGAAGATGCAGGAGATTCAGCCCGAGGTGAAGGCGATTCAGGATCGCTACGCCAAGCTGAAAGCCACCGATCCTGCGAAGCAGAAGATGAACACGGAGATGATGGCGCTCTATCGCGAGCGCGGTGTCAACCCGGCAAGCGGCTGCGTGCCGATGCTGCTGACGATGCCGGTGCTGATTGCGTTCTATGCCTTGCTGTCTCAGGCCATCGAATTGCGCGGCGCGCCGTTCCTCGGGTGGATTCACGACCTCGCCTTGCACGATCCGCTGTACATCACGCCGGTGCTCATGGGCGTCACGATGGTCTGGCAGCAGCGCCTCGCCCCGGCCGCCGGCGCCGATCCCGCGCAGCAGAAGATGATGATGTTCATGCCGGTCGTCTTCACGTTCATGTTTTTGTGGGCGCCCGCGGGCGTGGCGGTCTACTGGCTGATGAGCAACCTGTGGGCGATCGGCCAGCAGTACGCGACCAACTACATCATCGGCCCTCCCAACGTTCGCAATGTGCGGCCGCCTGCCGAGCGCCGCGTGAAGCGGGTCGGCGGCGGGAAGACTGAAGCGGCCGCGCGCGAACCGTGATCTTCGTAACCGTGGTGCATTCATGACCAACGACGCAACCGCCCCAGTTCTCGAGTTCCTCCAACGGTTCACCGCCGCGCTCGGTGTGACGACCACGACCAGCGTCGAGCACACGTCGGATGGTCCCCGGATCAACATCGGCGGCGATGAAGCCGAGCTTCTGGTCCGCCATCGTGGCGAGCCGCTCAAGGCGCTGCAGCACGTGGTCGACATGGCGTACGGCCGCTCGCTGCCAGGCGAGCAGCGGCTGTTCATCGACGCGCTTGAATACCGCAAAGGCAAGGACGTCGAGCTGCGGCGCATGGCGAAGCTGCTGGCGGAAAAGGCCCAGCAGACCGGGCTCGATCAGCAGCTCGGCCCGCTGAATCCGTACGAACGCCGCCTTGTGCACATCGCCGTCGCCGAAATTCCTGGCGCGACCACTGAAAGTATCGGCGATGCGTTCAGCAAAACGGTGTTGATCTCGGCGAGGAAATAGTCGTCAATCCACAGTCGTCAGTCAGCCGATCGTCCGCGGTCGGAGCAGCGACGCGACCGACGACTGCCGACGGACCGCCGACCGACGACCGTCGACTACTGTGTTTTCCACTTCCGACACCATCGTCGCCATCGCCACGCCGCCTGGACGGGGCGGGATCGGCGTCGTTCGTTTGAGCGGACCCGATGCCCATCATGTCGCGCGAAGTTTGATCGCGCATCCGCGCCCGCTGGAACCGCGGCACGCAACGCTCACAACGGTCCGCCTGAAGGCGGACCCCACGTGCCGCTCTGACATGTACGGCTCCAAGGCTGCGGCCTTACTAAGAGCGGGCCCAGCGCACGAAGATGCCTCATCACTGAATGCTACGGCGTACGAGAAAGCGCCGTCGCAGGGGAACGCCCGGGCGTACGAGAGCGCCTCGTCGCACGGGAATGCCCCGTCGCGTGAGAATGACCTCTCGCACGTAGGGTCCGCCTTCAGGGCGACCCTGGCCACCAACGCCATCGATCAGGTCGTCGCGACCTACTTCCCCGCTCCCGCTTCGTACACCGGGGACGAGGTGGTGGAGATCAGCGCGCATGGCAGCCCGGTCGTGCTTCGGGCGATTGTGACGGCCGCGATCGCGGCGGGCGGACGACTGGCGGAGCCAGGCGAATTCACGCTCCGGGCGTTTCTGAACGGTCGCATCGATCTGACCCAGGCGGAAGCGATTGGTGACCTGATCGATGCCGTCACTCCGCTGCAGGCGCGCGCCGCGTTCGACCAACTGCAAGGCACGCTGACCGGGATCGTGAGCGACATCGATGCAGCGCTCTTCGATCTGGTCGCTCGACTCGAGGCATCGGTCGATTTTCCGGAAGAGGGCTATCACTTCGTCGAGACTGGTGCGGTGTCCTCGACACTCGACGGGCTGATCGAACGCACACAGCGGCTTCTGTCCGAGGGCGTGCGCGGCCGCCTCGTTCGAGAGGGCCTCCAGGTCGTGATTGTCGGCAAGCCGAACGTCGGAAAGTCGAGCATCTTCAATGCGCTCGTCGGTTCGTCAAGGGCGATCGTCACAAACGTCCCGGGCACGACGCGCGATCTCCTGACGGAGGTCGTCGATCTCGATGGTCTTCGGTTGACCATCGTCGACACCGCCGGCGTGCACGAGACGTCGGATGTTGTGGAAGTGGAAGGCGTCCGACGGGCGCTGCAGGCGCAGGCCGTGGCCGATCTGGTGCTCGTGGTCCTCGACGGATCGCTGGCGCTCGATTCACAGGATCGCGACATCATCGATCGAGCTGCCGATGTTCGGAGCCTGATTCTTCAGAACAAGTGCGATCTCGAGGCGGCGTGGCGCCAGCCCGGTGTCCTGCGAGTCTCGGCGCGGACGGGCGAGGGGGTGGCAGAGTTGCGTCAGGCGATTTGCACGGCGCTCGACGTGGAACCGCTGAGCGATTGTCCGGAAATCACCAACGTCCGTCACATCGCCCTGGTGCAGCGCGCGAACGAGGCGATGATGCGGGCGCGCGTGGCGGCGTCGAGCGCGGGCGCCGGTTCCTCGGAGGAGTTCGTGTTGGCGGACCTGCAGGGGGCGCGCGCAGCGCTCGAAGAGATTTCGGGCCGCCGGGTGTCCGACGATGTGCTCTCGCATATCTTTTCGAAATTCTGCATCGGGAAATGACGGCATCGAACGCAAAATGCGCTGAGAACGCAGAGAGTCAACCTGTTTTCTCTGCGAATTCCTCGGCCTCTGCGTTGATCGGTTTATGAAAGATCACTTCGACGTGATCGTGATTGGCGCTGGGCACGCCGGGTGCGAAGCGGCGCATGCGGCCGCGCAGCTCGGCGCCCGCGTGGCGATCTGCACACTCTCGACGGATACCATCGCCCATATGCCGTGCAACCCCGCGGTCGGCGGCACGGCGAAGGGTCATCTCGTTCGCGAGATCGATGCGCTCGGTGGTTTGATGGGCCGGGCGATCGACGCGACCGGCATCCAGTTCAAGCTGCTCAATCGCAGCCGCGGACCCGCGGTCTGGTCGCCACGCGCTCAAGCGGACAAGAACGCATACGGCGAATGGATGAAGCGCGAGCTCCAGGCACACCCGAACATCGAATGGGTCATCGGGAAAGCGGGGAGGATTCTCGAAGTCCATCACCGAATCGTAGGCCTCGAAATCGAAGACGGGGACAGTTATTGGTGTAAAGCCCTAATCATCACTGCCGGTACGTTTCTCAATGGGCTGATTCACGTCGGGCGCGAACAGCGGGCAGCCGGGCGATTTGGCGAGCCTCCGTCGCAGCGGTTGGCGGAATCACTCAAATCGTTCGGTTTCGAATGGGGACGCCTGAAGACCGGCACCCCGCCGCGTCTCGACCGCCAGAGCATCGATTTCGATGCGCAGGTTCGATCTGGCGCCTTCGTGCGTGAGAGCGGCGACGTCCCGCCGGTCGCGTTCTCGTTCTTGACCGGCCGCATCGACCGGCCCCAGATCGATTGCTTCCTGCTGCACACGAACGAAGACGTGCACGAACTGGTGCGGCAGAACATCGGGGACTCTCCGCTCTTCAACGGTCAAATCCGCGGGATCGGACCGCGATACTGTCCATCTCTCGAAGACAAGATCGTCCGGTTCCCGGAGAAAGAGCGGCATCAGATTTTTCTCGAGCCCGAAGGCGTCGACGCCCGCGAGATCTACGTGAACGGCTTCTCGATGAGCCTTCCCCGGGAAGTGCAGGAGCGCATCGTTCACGCGATGCATGGTCTCGAGGACGCGACCGTGCTGCGGCCGGGGTACGCCGTCGAGTACGATTTCATTCAGTCAACTGAGCTCACAAGGGGTCTCGAGACGAAGCGGGTGAGCGGCCTGTTTCTCGCGGGCCAGATCAACGGCACCTCGGGATATGAAGAGGCAGCCGCTCAGGGAATCGTCGCCGGCATCAACGCGGCGAGGCTGTCAAGGCGTCTGTCGCCGGTCGAATTTCGCCGCGACGAAGCGTATATCGGGATCCTGGTCGACGATCTCATCACGAAGGGTTGCCTCGAGCCGTACCGCATGTTCACGTCGCGCGCCGAGCACCGGCTGCTCCTCCGCATCGACAACGCCGATCTGCGGCTGACCCCCGTGGGGCGTGATGCGGGGTTGATTGACGATGAACGGTGGGAGCGATTTGAAGCGAGGAAGAACCGCCTGGACCGGAATCTCGATGTTCTGGATCACACCCTGGTGCGGACGACGTCAGGAGGCCGGGTCCCCGCCAGCCAGCTCCTCAAACAACCAGAGATTCGACTGGAGGCACTCGTCGCCAGCGAAGCGTTGCCAGTTGACATCTCGGCGACCGACTCGGTCATCGATGTGGCAAGCATCGAGACAACCGTGAAGTACGAAGGCTATTTGAAGCGACAGGAGGCGGAAGTGGCGCGCGCGAGGAAGGACGAACGACGACGGATTCCGCGCGACTTCCCTTTCGATCGCGTTCCTGGTCTCTCTCGCGAAGCCGTCCAGCGTTTGTCCCAGGTTCGACCGGACACGCTCGGGCATGCGCTGAGAATCCCCGGTGTCACGGCGGCCGCCGTGGCCGTGCTGGCTTCTTACGTCGGCCGCTTCCCGGCCACGTGAACGGCGTTTCGGTTCAGGAACGGGTGCGGTCGCAGGCCGTCATTGCCGGCCTGACGCTATCCCCCGTCGAGGTTTCCCGCCTCGAGCTCTACTTCCGTCTCCTGTCGCACTGGAACCGAAGGATCAATCTCACCGCGCTTCAACTCGAACCTGTAAGCGACGAGGCGATACAGCGTCTGCTTGTCGAACCTTTGGCGGCCGCCCGATTCGTTGAGGATTCTCCATTCGACTGGTTTGATCTGGGTTCTGGTGGCGGCTCCCCTGCCTTTCCTCTCAAGATTGTCCGGCCACGGGTGAAGTTGAGGCTTGTCGAGGCTCGTTCGCGGAAGGCGGCGTTTCTGCGGGAAGTTGCGCGCGAGCTCGAGTTTCCAGAGGTCGACGTTATCAACGAGCGGATCGAGGCGTTGGCGCTGCGCCCAGAGTTCGTCAAGGCTGCGGATCTAATTACGGTCCGCGGAGTGAGGATGGACTCCGCAACCGTGATGGCGGCGCGACAACTCCTGCGAGACGAAGGGCAGTTGCTGCTATTTTCGAAGTCTGGTCCGCGGAGCGACTTACAACTGTCAGGGCTCGTCAAGACTCTTGTTGCTGAGCCCTATCTCGACAGCCAGTTGATCGTCTTCAAGAAGGGCCGTGCAGAGCGCACTTGAATCCCGTTTCCGTAAATGTCATCCACATCACCGCTGCACCGGGGGGCTGCACGGATCAGCAGCGGCACCAGGCACTCCGAGGCTCGTCGTCGATGCGGCGGCTTGATATTGGTTCGGAAACGAACGGGACCCAGACCGTGACGAACGCGCCAGCCGATTTGAATTGACTCGTCGCGTCACGCTTCCTATGTTCCACGTGGAACATTGACGAGATCCGGCAAACCTCGTATGCTCCCCTGACGCACAAGGTCTCGGTCTCGCCGCATCATTTATGGGCATTCACCATATAGTGAAGGTTGTCCTTGTAAGTCACTGAACAATAAACCACATGGCTCGGATTGTCGCCGTCGCCAATCAGAAGGGGGGCGTGGGAAAAACCACCACGGCCATCAACCTGGCCACATCCCTCGCATTGGCCGACCAACGCGTGCTCGTCGTTGACGTCGACCCGCAAGCCAATCTGACGAGCGGAGTCGGCCAGAAAGGCAAGACGGCCGCAGCCGGCACCATTTACGAGGCGTTGACCAGTCCGGAACCCACGACCGATCCAACACCGTTTCTGATTCCTACGGGAGTCGACCGGATGACGCTCTTCCCCGCCGATCGCCAGTTGACCGGCGCCGAAATCGAGCTCGTCACGCTGCCGCAGCGCGAAACCCGTCTGCGCCATTTATTGACTCCGCTTCGGTCTGATTTCGACTACATCTTCGTCGACTGTCCCCCGTCGCTCGGTTTGCTGACCCTCAACGCGCTCGTCGCGGCCGACACCGTCCTCATCCCGCTCCACTGCGAATACTTCGCGCTCGAAGGACTCGCCGAACTCGTCGGTACGATGCGCCGCGTGCGCGCGGCGCTCAATCCGGGGCTCGAGATCGAAGGCGTGCTGCTCACGATGTTCGACGACCGCACGAACCTCGGCAGCCAGGTTGCGAGCGACGTGCGCGGGTTCTTCAAGGAGAAAGTGTTTCGGACGGTGATTCCGCGCAATGTGCGGCTTGGCGAAGCGCCGAGCCACGGGATGCCGGCGATTCTGTACGACGTGAAATCACGCGGCGCGGCGGCCTATATTGCGCTGGCGCGCGAAGTCCTCGAACGACGCGCTGCCGCATGAACGGGCGAATCACCGCCGATAGCGCCGAAGACGCCAAGACAGTGGCCGGCGGACCGCACGTGCTCAGCACGAACTCCTTCGCCGTGGGTGACCGCCAACGAAATGTCTCGAGGTTCCGCGCGACTTCGCAGTGGACGTGATTCATCATGGAAAAACGATCTGCTCTCGGCAAGGGCCTGAACGCGCTGATTCCGGACGAACCCGAGTCTCGCGTCCCGCCCGCAGAAGTTGACATCGACCGTCTCGTCCCGAACCAGTTCCAGCCGCGCGGTCAGATGGACAATGCCCGGCTCGACGATCTGGCGCAATCGATCAAAGCCAACGGCGTCATCCAGCCGATCGTCGTCCGCAAGGTCGGCGACGACTATCAGATCATCGCTGGCGAGCGCCGCTGGCGTGCTGCAAAAAAGGCCGGCCTGGCCCGCGTGCCGGTCGTCGTGCGGGACGTGGCCGCCGGGCAGGAGCGATCCCTCCTCGAGATGGCGCTCATCGAGAACATCCAGCGCGAGGATCTGAACCCGATTGAAGAAGCGATCGCGTACCGTCGGCTCGTCGAAGAATTTCAGCTGCGGCAGGAGGACATCGCCGTCGCGGTCGGCAAGGACCGCACCTCCGTAGCGAATCACCTGCGCCTGCTGAAGCTCCCTGACGAAGTCCGCGCGGACGTTGCCGCTGGCACCCTCTCGATGGGCCACGCGCGCGCGCTGCTGGCGTTGTCCACCGACGCCGAGCAGCGTCGGGTCGCGCGCGACGTCATCACGCGAAATCTCTCGGTCCGCGAGACCGAGTCGATGGTGAAGAAAATTGCGGAAGGAGGCCGGGAGCCGGCCGCAACCGCGCCGCCGAAGCCGGTCGACGTTCACACGCGCGCCGCGGAGGAGCGCCTGCGGATCGCCCTCGGTACGCGCGTCCGCATCGTGCGCCGCGGTACGCGCGGCCGCGTCGAGATCGATTTCACCTCGGAAGACGAGTTGATCAGGATTTTCGAACAGCTCACGGATCGGAACTAGGGATTAGGGGTTGGGGGTTAGGGATTAGACGAATCTCGAGACCTGACCTGATCCCCAAGACCTAAGCCCCAATCCCTGCGAAAGGAGAGAGATGGCCAAGCGTTTGACGCAGATGGTCGCCTGCGCTGGTTGAGCGAGCAAACTCGCCGCTGGCGAGCTCGCTCAGGTGCTGAGCGCCATACCCACGCCGGTTGACGACCGGGTCCTTGTCGACTTTCGGACCTCGGACGATGCGGGTGTGTACAGATGGGAAAGTGGCCCTGCGCTCGTGCAAACCGTCGACTTTTTCACGCCGATCGTGGACGACCCGTACGTCTACGGCCAGATTGCGGCCGCCAACGCGGTCAGCGACGTGTACGCGATGGGTGGCCGCCCGCTGACGGCCCTCGCCATTGCCGGCTTTCCGAAAGATACGCTCGATGCCGCCTCGATCCGCGCGATTTTCCTCGGCGGGTTCGACAAACTGCAGGAAGCCGGCGTCTCGCTCCTTGGCGGCCACACCGTTCAGGATCAGGAAATCAAGTTCGGATACGCCGTCACCGGCGCCATCGATCCATCACGCGTGTGGTCGAACGGAGGCGCGAAGGCAGGCGACGCGCTGTTTCTCACCAAGCCGCTCGGCACCGGCATCGTCGGCACGGCGATCAAATTCGATCGGGTGACGGCCGGGATGGCCGACGAAGCAGTGCGATCGATGCGGACGTTGAATCGCGCGGCGTCCGAAGCGCTGCAGTCGTTCGAACCCGGCGTCGTGCACGCGTGCACCGACGTGACCGGCTTCGGGCTGATTGGCCACGGGACGGAAATGGCCGCCGCGAGCCACGTCACGCTGGTGATCGGCCTGACGCAAGTGCCGCTGTTTCACGGTGTCGTTGCCCTGGCGCGACAAAATCAATCAGGTGGAATGCTGTCGAACCAGGAGCATTACAGCCGCGGCGTCGAGTCGGCGGCGGCCATCGACGAGGAGCGGTTGTCGCTTTTGTTCGACCCGCAAACCTCTGGTGGGCTGCTGGTTGCGGTCGCGGCCGAGGCGGCAGATAGGGTCGCGGAGGCGATGGCAATCGCCGGGGTACCGGCCGTCCGCATCGGGGAGGCGGCGGCGCCCAGAGGAGACGTTCGGGTTGTTGTGCGGCCATGAGAATGGTATAAAGTTGAGCAGCTTGTGAAACTCTTCGCAAGCTCCCCGGAGCGTCCATTTCGAATCCATTGAACGCGTGACCAGTAAAACCGCCGCCGTTCGTTACGCACGAGCCCTGTTTGACGTGGGTCTCAAGGAGGCCACCAGTCTCGATCTCGTCGAGACCGAGCTCGCCGCCTTCGTCGATCTGTTCACGCAGAACCCGGCGCTCGAGAAAGTGTTGATCAATCCGGCGGTCCCGGTAACGCGCAAGCGGGCCGCCGTCACCGAGCTCGTCTTGAAACTTGGTGTGACGTCAGTGCTGGGTAAGCTGCTCACGCTCCTCGCCGAGCGGGATCGGCTGATCCTCCTGCCCGACATCCTGTCTTCGTATCGCGAGCGGCTCCTCGACCATCGACACGTCGTGCGCGCGGAGGTGACGACGGCGACGGCGTTGTCGACCGAGCGAACGCAGGAGATCGAAAAACGCCTCGCACAGGTCACGGGCAAGACCGTCCTGGTGTCCGCTCGCGTTGACGAGTCGATCATCGGCGGCATCGTCGCGCGCATCGGCGGCACGGTCTACGATGCCAGCGTGACGCATCAGTTGGAGAAGATTCGGACGCGGCTGGCCCAGGGGTAGCGAAGGAAGGCGACGACTGCCGCAAACACGGCGAGAGAGTTCGCCGAGTGGCCTCGGCGAGCGTCGGGTTGATGGTAATCAGCAGGGACGGCTTCGACAGGACACGAGATGGACATAAAAGCTGACGAGATTTCCAAGATCATCCGCGAGCAGATCGGCAGCTATGCGGTCGACGTCGATGTGGCCGAAGTCGGAAGCATCATTTCGATCGGCGACGGCATCGCGCGGGTGCACGGCGTCGAAAACGCCATGGCCGGCGAGATGCTCGAGTTTCCGCACGGTGTCTACGGCATCGCGCTGAACCTCGAGGAGGACAGCGTCGGCGCCGTGTTACTGGGCGAGTTCAAGGAGATCAAGGAGGGCGACCTCGTCAAGCGAACCGGCCGCATCATCTCCGTTCCGGTCGGCGATGAGCTGCTGGGCCGCGTCGTCAACGCGCTCGGCCAGCCGATCGACGGCAAGGGCCCGATCAACACGACGCAGTTCTCCCCCATCGAACGGCTCGCGCCCGGCGTCGTGGACCGGCAGCCGGTGAGGGAGCCGCTGCAAACCGGTCTGAAGGCGATCGACTCGATGGTCCCGATCGGCCGCGGCCAGCGCGAGCTGATCATCGGCGATCGCCAGACCGGCAAGACCGCGGTCGCGATCGACACGATTCTCAATCAGAAGGACACCGGCGTCCTCTGCATTTATTGCGCTATCGGCCAGAAGCAGTCGACCGTCGCGCAGGTGGTCCGCACGCTCGAGGAAGCCGACGCGATGCGGTATACGATCGTCGTCTCCGCGGCGGCGGCCGACCCCGCGCCGCTCCTCTACATCAGCCCGTACTCGGCGTGCAGCATGGGCGAGTATTTCCGTGACGGCGGCCGTCACGCGCTGTGCGTGTATGACGACCTGTCGAAGCACGCGCAGGCATACCGGGAAATCTCCCTGCTGCTCAGGCGGCCACCGGGACGCGAAGCGTACCCGGGCGACGTGTTCTATCTGCATTCGCGGCTGCTCGAGCGCGCCGCCAAGGTGAAGAAGGAGCTTGGGGGCGGGTCGCTGACCGCGCTGCCGATCATCGAAACGCAGGCAGGCGACCTCTCAGCGTACATTCCCACCAACGTGATTTCGATCACCGACGGGCAGATCTTCCTGGAGTCGGACCTGTTCCACCAGGGCGTTCGCCCGGCGATCAACGTCGGCAACTCGGTCTCGCGCGTCGGCGGGTCGGCGCAGATCAAGGCGATGCGGCAGGTTGCCGGCACGCTGCGGCTCGACCTCGCGCAGTATCGCGAGCTCGCCGCCTTCGCGCAGTTCGGCAGCGACCTCGACAAGGCGACACAGGCGCAGTTGAACCGCGGTGCGCGTCTCGTCGAGATTCTGAAGCAGCCGCAGTACGAACCGTTGCCTGTCGAACGGCAGGTGGCGATTATCTACGCCGGCATTAACGGTTATCTGGACACCGTCGCGGTGGCCGACGTCCGCGCCTTCGAGACCGAGCTGTATCAGTTCATCGAGAGCCGTCACCCCGACGTGTTCCGCGGCATCGTCGAGAAGAAACAGCTCGACGACCCGCTGAAGGCGGCGCTCGACACGGCGGTGAAGGCTTTCTCGACGCAGTTCGCGAGCAGAAAGGCCGCCGCATAGGCGGAATCAGGCAATTTACAATTCACAATTTACAAAGCGCCCTTTGAAAATTGTCAGATTGTCCGACTTGTGAATTGTGAATTGTGGAATTGAACGATGCCCTCACTGATTGACCTCCGGCGCCGCATCCGTGCGGTGAAGAACACGCAGCAGATTACGAAGGCGATGAAGATGGTCGCCGCGTCGAAGCTGCGCCG
>Ga0068858_100005960_pt1 | contig 11903 bp, 12 predicted proteins | sample KBSSwiS12_FD_66589 | JGI IMG/M metagenome (GOLD analysis project Ga0068858, IMG submission 66589) | Switchgrass rhizosphere microbial communities from Kellogg Biological Station, Michigan, USA - KBS Switchgrass S1-2 | ecosystem: Host-associated > Plants > Roots > Rhizosphere > Soil ... | reverse complement strand
ACCGGCCAGACCCTGCTGGTGGACGGCGGGCGGCTGATCGGCGTGTTGCCGGCCGAGTAACGTGGCCCGCAAGAGCGTACCGCCGCCCAGGCCACCCGGGCGCATCAGCAAGAAGGCCGCCGGGCGCAAGCCTTCGCGCAAGGCCGAGGTCACGCGCCAGCGCATCCTGCAGGCCGCCGCCAAGATCTTCGCCCGCAACGGCTACCACCTCTCGCTGCTCGGCGATATCGCCCGCGAGGCCGGCATGCACGTCACCGCGCTGTACTATTACTTCGACACCAAGGAACACCTGGTCGAGGAGATGCTCAACCGTTTTGCCATGGCGGTCAACACCAGGGTGCTGGACGCGGTGCAGGCCCTGCCGCCCGACATCACCTACCGGGAGAAGATCACCGCCGCGGCGGTCACGCAGCTCGAGTGCATCGTGTCCGAAGCCGACTTCATGGCCGCGCACTCGCGCGTGCTCTACCAGGTGCCGCAGGAGCTGCGCGACCGGCACTTCGTCTACCTGCGCACGGGCTTCTACTTCTGGCGCGCCCTCATGAAGGGGGCCTGGGACTCGGGCGAGATACGTCGCGACTTCGATCCGACCATCGCCACTCAGATTCTCATGGGAAGCTTGAATTGGACGCCGGAGTGGTACCGGCCGGGTGGCAAAACGCCGGCCGAAATCGCGCGCGACGCGGTGGACATCATGTTCGAGGGCATGGGGGAGGGGCGCGGTACCCCGGTGAAGTCCCGCAGTGACGCGACGAGGGCCAGGCCGCGCGCCCGGAAATCGGCCTGACCGGCTATCCGCCGGACCGCGGCTGGGTTTGGAATATGGCTTGCATGTCAGTGCACACCATCACGGGAAGCCCATGGGCGCCAACGCGGACATCCTGAAAAACATGCTGGCCAAGTTCCAGGCCGGCGACTACGTCGGCGGCGAAGCGTTTCTGCATCCCGAACTCATGGTCGACGAGCCCGAGTCCATCCCTCACGGCGGCATTTTCAAGGGACGCGATGCGTCGCGGCGCGTCAAGGAAATCATCCGCGCCACCTGGGACCAGCAAATGGGCGAACTGGAACTGTGGGATTGCGGGGACACGGTCATCAGCCGCCGCGAAATCACCTGGATTTCCAAGGCCACCGGCAAGTCGGCGCCGTGCACGGCGGTGGAGTTCTTCGAATTCCGCGACGGCAAGGTCGCGCGCATCACCGTTTACCTGCGCGACACCAAGCGGCTAATGGAGACGCTTGTTCCGTAAGCATCGGGCGGGAGTAGCGAAAACTTCTACAGCCCCAGTATTCCCTTCGCCACCACGTTGTGCTGGATCTCGTTCGATCCACCGTACACCGACGCCGCCCGGTCGTACAGGTAGTTGGGCGCGGCGCCCGCCATCCAGTCGGCATAGTCTTCGAAGCCTGCCGTGGGCGGCACGTTGCGTCCCAACAGCTGGTCGAGCCGGTGCGGCAGGATGTTGGGTCCGGCCGCCTCCATGATGAGCTCGGCTGTGGCCTGGTACAGCTCCGAGCCGCGCATTTTCAGGATGGAGGTCTTGGGGTCCTGCTTGTTCTCGGCTTTGGACTTCATGTCGGCCAGCACGCGCAGTGTGGTGATCTCCAGCGCCTTCAACTGGATTTCGATGTCGGCCAGCTTCTCGCGGAAGCGCGGATTGTCGATGAGCTTGCCGCCGCCGTCCGGCACCGTGGCCGCCAGCTCGCGGGCGCGCGCCAGCCGCGCCTTGGAAATGCCCACGCGCGCGCTGTTGGTGCGCTCGTTGCCGAGCAGGAACTTGGCGTAGTCCCAGCCCTTGTTCTCCTCGCCGATGCGGTTGGCCACGGGCACCCGCACATTGTCGAAGAACACCTCATTGGTGTGGTGCACGCCGTCCAGGGTGATGATGGGCCGCACCGTGATGCCGGGGGTCTTCATGTCGATGAGCAGGTAGGTGATGCCCTTCTGCTTCTTGGCGCCGGGGTCGGTGCGCACCAGGGCGAACATCCAGTTGGCGTGGTGCGCCTGCGAAGTCCACACCTTCTGGCCGTTGATGACGTAGTGGTCGCCCTCGGTTTCCTTTACGCGAACAGCGCTGGTTTTCAGCGCGGCGAGGTCGGAACCCGCGCCGGGCTCGGAAAAGCCCTGGCAGAACCACAGGTCGAAGTTGCGGATGCCGGGCAGGAAGAATCTCTTCTGCGCCTCGGTGCCGTAGGCGATGATCACCGGCCCGACCAGGTTGACGTTCTGGCTGTAGGACTGCGGCGCCGGGCTGGCCTGCAGTTCTTCGCGGAAAATGTAAATGCGCACCGGGTCCCAGCCCGTGCCGCCCCATTCGGTCGGCCAGTGCGGGGCGCCCCAGCCCTTGGCGTCGAGGATGCGCTGCCAGGCGCGCCATTCCTGCTGGGAAATGACCTGGCCGTTGAGCATTTTCCGGCGCGTGGCCGCCGGCAGGGCGGTGCGGAAAAAGGCGCGCACTTCGTCGCGAAAGGCGCGCTCTTCCGGGGTAAAACGCAAATCCATGGGCTCTCCGATCGAAGCGGTAACTATACAACGCGGGGTTCCGACACAGCGCGGTGACCGGGCTACGACGCGGCTACCCGCTACGACGCGGCGATCGCTTGGAGGGCGAACGGGCGTTATTGCAATGCGGAAATCGCGAGTGCCCGGGTGAACTGACGAGCTTTTCTATGTGGAATAGAAAAAATTCTTGCGCTCGGCCCTAAAGCCTCCTAACATTTGTTGATTCCGTATGGCCCGCGGGGTTCATCCAAGGGTCGACCCATCCATCGCAGGAGAGGCCAGTGGAGTACGAATTTTTCGTGTCGGGTATCGGCGGCCAGGGCATCCAGATACTGTGCAAGGTGGCGGCGTTGGCCGCCACGGCCGAGGACCGCTACGCCATGATCTCTTCCGAGTATGGCGGCGCCATGCGCGGCGGCAGTTCGGTGGGCACGGTGGTGGTCGGCGCCAAGCGCCTGCGCGCGCTGCCCGTGGTGCCCAAGGCCGGCTCGGCCATCGCCCTGCACCACAATTATTGGGACCCCATCGCCGTCAAGCTGCGGCCCAATTCACTGCTGGTGGTCGAGGAGACCATGCTGGCCGACCTGTCCCACAAGGAAGGCCACCAGGTCATCAGCATTCCGGCCGCCAGGCTGGCCGCCGAAATCGGCAACCCCATGTCCATGTCCCTGGTCATGCTGGGCGCCTACAACGCCATCACTGGCCTGGTGAAGCTGGACAGCCTGGTCGACGCCATGAAGCAGATCGTCCCGTCCTACCGCCGCCAGCACATCGAAACCAACGAGCGCGCGCTGCGCGTCGGCGCCGAAAACGCGCCCGCGGGCGCGGCCAAGGTCAACCTCGACGCCGAACCCCGGAGAGCTGCCTGATGAGATCAACCAGTTACGGTACCGTGGTCATTGCGGCCGAACGCTGCAAGGGCTGTGAACTGTGCATACCCGCCTGTCCCATCGATATCCTGGTGATGTCCAAGGACTTCAACGAGGCCGGTTTCCATTACCCCGTGCTCGAGCCGGGCTGCACCGGCTGCACGGCCTGCCAGCAGGTGTGCCCCGATTACGTGTTCGAGGTTTACAAATATGACCAGCCCGTAAAACACGAACTGCAAGCGGAAGGAGCGGCGTAATGGCACTGCGATTCATGGAAGGATCCGAGGCCATCGCCGAAGCCGCGGTGCTCGCCGGCTGCAAGTTCTACTCCGCCTATCCCATGGCGCCGTCAACGGGGCTGCTGGAACAGATGTCGCGCAAGATTCCCGAGTCGGGCGGCGTGTGCATCAACGCCGAGACCGAAATGGGCGGGGTCAACATGGCGCTGGGCGCCGCGGCCACCGGCTTTCGCGCCGCCAGCGGCTCCACCGGCCAGGGCGTATCGCTCATGCAGGAGGCCATCGGCGAGGCGGCCATGAACGAAACGCCGCTGGTGATTTTCAACATGGCGCGCAGCCAGCAGGACTACTTCCAGGCCACGCGCGGCGCGGGCTGGGGCGGCGGCCGGCCCATCTCGGTGGCGCCCAAGGACGTGGCCGAGGCCGTCGAACTCACCCAGCTCATTTTCCACCTCACCGACAAATACCGCTGCGCCGGCATCCTGGTGGGCGACAACCTGCTCGCCCGCACCCAGGTGTCGGTGGACCTGAAGCCCCTCGACCTGCCGCCCCTGCCGCCCAAGGACTGGGCCATCGACGGCTCGATGAACGGCACAGGCAAGTCGCGCGTGCTGTTTTCGTTCGGCTTCGGCAAGCACCTCACGCCCGGTCCCGGCCCCACCCAGCACAACATCAACCTGGCCGAGAAGTTTGCCCTCATCGAGCGCACCGAGATGCGTTGGGAAGAGGAGTTCACCGACGACGCCGAGGCGGTGGTGGTGGCCTTCGGCACCGGCGGCAAGTTCGTCGAGCACGTGGTGCGTGAAATGCGCGAAGAAGGCCACAAGGTCGGCTATTTCCGCCCCATCACGCTGTGGCCCTTCGCCGGCGACGCCTTGAACAAGGCCACGCGCCGCGCCAAGCTGGTACTGGTGTTCGAAATCAACTCCGGGCAGATGATCGACGACGTGCGCCTGCACGTGGACGATCACCGCTCCAAGGTGCGCGCCATCGGCGGCGTGAGCTTCGACGAATCCGGCCTCAACCTCGGTCCGCTCATGGACGCTCCGGTCATCCGCGAGCGCATCGAGCAGGCCATGAAAACCCTTCAAGCCTAGAGCCCAAGGAACGGATATGAACGTACGCGTGCCCATTAACGTCATCCAGACCGCCAAGCCGCCCCAGCAGGCCAGCAAGAAGGTTGCTTCGTTCAAACCCGACCTGCTGCAGACCGAAGACCACCACCTGTGTCCCGGCTGCGGCGAGCCGGTAGCGGTGCGCCTGATCCTGGAAACCCTCCAGGAAATGAACTTGGTCAAGGAAAACATCTGCGTGCTGGGCCATGGCTGCTACGGCACTTTCATGTCCACCATGGACATCGACTGCACCCTGTGCCTGCACGGCCGCGCGCCGGCCAACTCGACCGGCATCAAGCGCATGCGCCCCGAGAAGCTGGTGTGGACCCTGCAGGGCGACGGCGACATGGTGAGCGAGGGCCTGGCCGAGATCCTGCACGCCGCGGCGCGCGGTGAGGACATCACCTGCTTCATGCTCAACAACGGCGTGTTCGGCGACACCGGCGGCCAGATGACCGCGGCGTCGGTGGTGGGCCAGCGCACCAAGACCAGCATCGAGGGCCGCAACCCCGATTACCACGGCTATCCCGTGCCGCTGGCCAACCTGCTGTCCACCATGCAGGGGGTGGGCTACGTGGCGCGCGGCTCGGTGCACAATGCCGCCTCCATCGCCCAGACTAAGAAGATGGTCCACCGCGCCTTCGAGCGCCAGTTGCAGAAGCGCGGCCTGGGCCTGGTCGAAATCCTCACCATGTGCCCCACCGGCTGGTTCGTGCCCACCAATACCGGACCCGAGTACATGCTCGAGTCGCTGGGCAAGACCTATCCCCTGGGCGAACTCAAGGACGAGGGGGGCGGCAACTAGCAGGCACAGAATCAGGCACCCACTGAGCCAGGCACCCACAGAGGAGAAACCGCGCGATGTTGCCGGGAGGAGGTCAGGTTAAACGCGTCATCGGGCGCATCCTGGATGTGGCGGTTTCGGCGGTTCCGAACCGCATCGCCGTCACGCTGGACGACGAGGCGCTGACGTTCCGCGAATGCGACCGGCGCGCCAACCGCGCCGCCAACGCCCTGCAGTCGCTGGGCGTCACGCGCGGCCAGCGCCTGATGTTCTGGAGCGACATCTCGCTCACCAACCTCGACATTTACATCGGCACGCTGCGCCTGGGGGCGACTTTCGTCCCGCTCAATCCGGATTTTTCCGAGGACGAGGCGCGCGACATGATCGAATACGTGCGCCCGCACACCCTGGTGGTGGACCAGCGCCACGTGCCCGTGGCCGAAGGCCTGGCGCGCGCCGCCAAGGTGCCCCTAGCTGTAGTTGACGTACACGGCGTCGACGTGCGCGAGGGCAAGGTGCCCGGCGTGGACCTCGACGCCCGCATGAAGCTCGCCGCCGACACGCCGACGCCCAGCGCGCATGTCGAGGACGAGGACATCGAGGCCATGTTCCTCACCAGCGGCAGCACCGGCAAGCCCAAGGCGGTGATGGTGTCGCACCGCGCGAGCTGGCTGCGCGCCACCTACGTGGCCACGACCAACTCCACGGCCTGCGGCGGGCGCGGCGAAGTGTGCATGTTCCCGCTCTACCATTTCGCCGGCTGGACCTTCCTCCTGGGCAGTTGGGCGCGCCTGCGGGCCATTCACCTCACGCGCCGCACCGACGCCGACACCCTGCTCAACCTTATCGAGCGCTGGGAAGCGGGATCGATCTATTGCATTCCCGCGGTGTGGGAGCGCATCCTGGCCTGCAACACGCCGCATCGCACCGGCTCGCTGCTGTTCGCGTCCACCGGCACCTCGCGGGTGGAGCCCGACCTGATCGAGCGCATTTTCGCGCGCTTTCCGGGCACGCGTACCTCCATCAACTACGGCTCCACCGAGTTCGGGCGCGGCCTGTCCCTGGATCATGCCGACGTGTTCCGCAAGCCCTTCAGCGTGGGCCTGCCGCCCCCGGGCGCCGAGGTCAGCATCATCGACGGCGAGGTGTGCCTGCGCGGCGAGACCATGATGTCGGGCTACTACGAACTTCCCGAACAGACCGCCGATGTGTGGAAAAACGGCTGGTACCACAGCGGCGACTTGGGCGAGCGGGACGACGAAGGTTACTTCTGGATCACCGGGCGCCGGCGCGAAATCATCCGCTCCGGCGGTGAAACCATCGCCCCCGAGGAGGTCGAGCTCGCCCTGGCCAGCTTCCCCGGCGTGCGCGACGTGGCCGTGGTGGGCTTGCCCGACAGCAGCTGGGGCGAGGTCATCTGCGCCGTGGTGGTGCTGGAGCAGGGCTGCAAGGCGCCCGAGGTCGAAGATTTGCGGCGCCACGTGTCCGCGCTGGCCGGCTTCAAGCATCCGCGCAAGGTGGTGGTGGCGGACAGCATTCCGCGCACCGCGGCCATGGACAAGCCGCAGCGCGCGCGCATCCGCGACAGCATTCTGGGTTTGGGGTAGCAACAACGTATCCATCACAAGGAGGAGTGAATGAAAAAAGCAATATTCAAAGCCGCCGCGGCAGTCGGCCTGTGCCTGCTCGCGGCCAATGCAGCCTTGGCGCAGACCTGGCCGACGCGGCCTATCCGCCTTCTGGTCGGCTATCCCCCGGGGGGCGGCAGCGACGTCAGCGCACGCGTGACCGCGCAGGCCATGGAAAAGACGCTGGGCCAGTCCATTGTGGTCGAGAACCGGCCCGGCGCCGTCAGCCTGCTTGCGGCGCAGTACGTGGCCAAGTCCGATCCCGACGGCTACACAATCCACTTCGGCAACGTCACGGGCTTCAATCCCGTGTTCCTCAAGGAGGGCATCGACGCCGCCAAGGTGCTGGAGCCCATCACCAATCTGCAGGTGGGCGGGCTGATTTTCGCCACTAAGGGGAACGCGCCTTATTCCAATCTGCAGGAGCTGGTGGCCTGGAGCAAGGCCAATCCCGGCAAGCTGAACTTTGCCTCCGTCGCGCCTTCGGCCGACCTGTACATGGGCGTGTTCAAATCGCGCGTCGGGCTCGATTACGTGAGCGTGCCCTACAAGGGCGACGCGCCCATCATCCAGGCGCTGCTCGCGGGTGAAGCCGACGTCGCGCTGTCCAACACCCTGGCAGTGTGGCCCCAGGTGCAGGCCGGCAAGCTGAAAGCGCTGTGGGTGTCGCGCAGCACGCGCTCGTCCATCGCCCCCAACCTGCCCACGCTGGCCGAACTGGGCGTCCAGGGCGTGGTATGGGAGTTCTATCTGGGCCTGTGGGGACCGAAGGGCATGCCGGCCATCGCCATCCAGCGCGTGAACGCGGCCGGCGTCGCGGCCGTGAAGCAGCCTGACATCATCGAGCAATACAAGAAGTTCGGCGCCGATTCCATGGGCACGACCCCCGAGGAAACCATGCGCGCCTATGTCAACGAAATGAAGTTCTGGGTCGAGGCGGCCAAGCTGGCCAATTACCAGCCGCAGTAATCGCAGTGGTTGTTCAGGTGACCGGCATAGGGCGGGGCAGGACGGTTTTCGAGACCGTGGCCCTGCACGCGGCGGCGAGACCCCAGGCCGCCGCGCTGTCCGGCCTGGCCGTTTTCGGCCAGCGCATGCGCTGGACCTACGCCGAGCTCAAGGACACGGCCGAGCGCCTGGCCACCGGGCTGATCGCGCAGGGCGCACGGCCGGGCGAGACCTTCGCCATCGTCTCCGACAACCACCCGGCCACGCCGCTCGCCTGGCTGGCGGGGGCGCGCTGCGGCGCCATTCCCAGCATCGTCAATTCGCTGCTGCGCGAGCGCGAGCTGAGCTGGATTTTGGGCAACCTGAGGGCGCGCCTGGTCATCGCCGACGCCGCGCATCTTGAACTGACGCGCGCGGCCCTGGCCTCGGCGGGAATCCACGTGCCGCTGGTGCTGAACGACCTGCGTCCCGGGGCCGGGCAGGATTTTTCCCCGGCGCTGCCCAGCATTGGGGATCTGCTGCAGAGCGCGCCCTATGCCGGCCCGCTGCCGCGTCCCGACGACGTATTCGAAGTCACCTACACCTCGGGCACCACCTCCAATCCCAAGGGCGTGGTGCTCACCCACGAAGCGGTGCTGTTCCGTGCCGACCATCAGCAGGCGCTGTATTCGCTCACCGAAGCCGACGCGTCCATGGTGGCCACCCCGATTTTTCACCAGTCGGGCAGCCGCGACACGGTGCTGCTGATGTGGCGCTGCGGCGGCCACGTCACCGTCGCGCCTAAATTCTCTGCTTCGGGCTACTGGAAGCAGGCCATCGAGTCCGGCGCCACCTATGTGTGCCTGGTCGAGACCATGTTCCTGCTGCTCGAGCGCCAGGAGCCTTCGGCCGACGAGCGCGCCCACGGCATCCGGCGCGCCATGGGTGGGGCGCCGCCCGGCCTGCAGGAGCGCATGGAGGCGCGCTTCGGCCTGCGCCTCATTGGCGGCTACGGCATGACCGAATGCGGCTTTCCGGTGGCGCGCCGTCCCGACATGACCAGCGAGGAGCTGCGGCGCTACCGCGAGTGGGCGCCGCAGGCCGTGTTCGCCGGCTGGCCGGTGGGCGAGAACGAGGCGCGCGTGGTCGACGAGCACGGCCACGACGTGGCCGAGGGCGAGCAGGGGGAGATCTGGATCCGCTCGCGCGGGCTGTTGCGCGAATACCTGCGTAATCCCGAGGCCACCGCGTCGGCCCTGGTCGACGGCTGGCTGCACACCGGCGACTATGGCCTGCGCGGGCCCGGCGGCAGCCTGTACTTCGTCGACCGCCTCAAGGACATGATGCGCCGCGGCGGCGAGAACATCGCCTCCAAGGAAGTAGAGGCCGTGCTGCTCGGGCATCCCAAGACGCTGAACGCCGTGGTCTATCCCGTGCCCGATCCCCTGTACATGCAGGAGGTGAAGGCCATTGTGGTGCCCAAGCCCGGCGTGGCGCCCACGGCCGAGGAGTATTGGACCTATTGCGACCAGCACCTGGCCAAGTACAAGGTGCCGCGCTACATCGAGTTTCGCGATTCGTTGCCGCTGGGCGGGTCGGGCCGGGTGCAGAAGCAGGCGCTGCGCGCTGAACCCATTGCGGGCCAGGGGATGACGCATGACCGCGTGGCGGGAACAATCGTTGAAGTCGCCTGACAACCAAGGAGGAGCCGACATGAAGAACATGCAAGCGCGATTGAATCCACGGCGGCTGAAAAGCGGATTGGCGTGGGGCGCGGGAGCCGCGCTGATGCTGGGCGCCGCGTCATCGCAGGCCCAGCAGTGGCCCAGCAAGCCCATCCATCTCATCGTCGTCACCCCGGCGGGCGGCACCACCGACCTGACGGCGCGCAAGTACGCGCAGTTCGCCGAGCCGCGCCTAGGGCAGCCCTTCGTGGTGGAAAACCGCGCCGGCGCCAGCGGCACCATCGCCGGCAACTACGTGAAAAACGCCGCGCCCGACGGCTACACCATCCTGGTGGGCGGCCTGGGCCAAAGTTCCATTTTCGTCAAGACCAACGCGGTCGAGGTGGAGAAAGAACTGTTGCCCATCTCCACGCTGAACGTGGGCGCCTTCATGGTGTTCGTGCGCGACAGCCTGCCGGTGAAGACCATGCAGGACCTGATCGCCTACGCCAAGGCCAACCCCAACAAGCTCAACTACGCCACCTCCAACGCGCTCACCCTGCTCGACGCCGAGGCGCTGAAACTGAAGACCGGCCTCAGCTACACCGCCATCCAGTACAAGGGCGCGGCGCCCATCGTGCCGGCCATGCTGGCCAACGACGTGGACTTCACCATCGACAGCCTGCCCACCTTCGCCCCGCACGTGCAGTCGGGCAAGGTACGCGTGCTTATGACGGCAGCGCCCACGCGCTCGTCGGCGCTGCCCAACGTGCCCACCGCGGCGGAAACGGGCATTCCCGGCTACGCTGCCGGTTTCTATCTCGGCCTGTGGGCGCCGCTCAAGACCCCGAACGACATCATCCGACGGATGTCCACCGAGACCACGGCGGTGATGAAGATGCCGGAGGTGGTTGAATTCATGAAGCAGCAGGGCACCGAGTCGGTGGGCGGGACGCCGGACGAACTGCTCGCGACGCACAACGCCTTCCAGAGGACGCTGGCCGAAGCCGCCAAGGCGTCGAATTTCGAGCCGCAGTAAACCCGCGGCAATGCCGGCACCCCGCCGCCGGCGCAGCCGGCGGCAGTTCAGTTTTTGAACCTCAACGGAGTAGCCATGCGTCTGCGCATCAAGGACATGCTTCCCCAGAAAATCGACCGCTTTCCGGTGGAGCAGGGCCATGTGAGGATGTTCGCCCAGGCCATCGGCGATCCCAACCCCATCTACCAGGATGCCGCCTACGCCCGCGCCAGCGAGTTCGGCGGCATCATCGCCCCGCCCACGTTCACCGAGGCGGGGCTGCACTACGACGACCACTTCGCCTTCCGCCCGCGCATCGGCCAGCCCTGGTTCGGCTCGGGCCGCGAGGCCTGCAGCGTGCCCGACAAGGAGGAGGATGCCGGCGGCACCGACATGCACGCCGAAACGCACCTGACCTACCACATCCCCCTGCGGGTGGGCGACGTGCTGCACGGCGTGGCCTACAAGGGCCGCTCCTGGGAAAAGCACGGCGCGCGCTCGGGCAAGCTCACCTTTCACGAGAGCATCACCGAGTTCCGCAACGAACAGGACCTGCTTATGGTGACCTGCTCCACGGTGGGGCTCACCACCGAGCGCAAGGTCGAGCAGCCCGCCGTTCCCGCCGAGCCGCGCAACCTCGCGGCCGAGCCCAAGGCCGAGTGGCCGGCCGGCTACCCGGTGCGCCGGCCGCGCGCCGGCGAACTGAAAGTGGGCCAGCGCCATGCCGCCGTGGTCGTGGACAACCTGCGCCGCGGCCAGATCATGCAGTACGCCGGCGCCGCGGGCGACTTCTCGCCCCAGCACACCGACGAGGTGTACAACACCCAGTCCGAGGGCTACCCCTCGGTGTTCGCCCACGGCATGCTCAACATGGGCATGCTGGGCCGCATGCTCACCGACTGGCTGGGCGACGCGTGCCTGACGCGCTTCGGCGTGCGCTTCGTCACCCAGTCCTGGCCCGGCGACACCATCACCGCCGCCGCCACCGTCACCGCGCTGCGCGAAGAGAACGGCCAGCCGCTGGTGGACCTCGATCTCGTCAGCACCAACCAGTACGGCCGGCCCATCATCACCGGCTACGCAACGGCGCGGATTGATCGTTAGCGCCGGGCAGGCGCCCGGACGGCGCGGCGCGCCCTTGGAGGACGAGGCCATA
>Ga0068858_100005956_pt1 | contig 11908 bp, 5 predicted proteins | sample KBSSwiS12_FD_66589 | JGI IMG/M metagenome (GOLD analysis project Ga0068858, IMG submission 66589) | Switchgrass rhizosphere microbial communities from Kellogg Biological Station, Michigan, USA - KBS Switchgrass S1-2 | ecosystem: Host-associated > Plants > Roots > Rhizosphere > Soil ... | reverse complement strand
TTGGTTGCGGGGGCAGGATTTGAACCTGCGACCTTCGGGTTATGAGCCCGACGAGCTGCCAGACTGCTCCACCCCGCGGCAGGATTGCAATTATAGCCGAACAGGGCCGCGCGGGTCAACGTGGCCGCGAGCCATCGACAGCGCACACGGTTACCCCTGCGGCACCGCCTCCCCCAGCGTGAAATTGAACCGCGCGCCCTTCTCCGGCGCGCTCTCGGCCCAGATGGTGCCGCCGTGGCGAACGACGATGCGCTGGACCGTGGCGAGGCCGACGCCGATACCTTCGAAATCGCGCGCGAGGTGCAGGCGGCGAAACGGCACGAACAACTGTGACGAGCGCGACATGTCGAAGCCTGCGCCATCATCGGTGACGAAATAGACGCTGCCGTTCGGCGTGGTCTCGCGCCCGAACTCGACTCGCGCGGTCGGATGCTTCGACGTGAACTTCCACGCGTTGCGCAAAAGGTTCTCGACGACGAGGCGCAGAAGCGCGGGATCCGCGTCCACCAGCACGTCGCGCGCGACGACGTATTCGACGGCGCGCTGCGGATTTTCCTCAGCGAGCTGCTGCATCTCGCGGTCGACCATCTCGCTCAGGTTTACGTGCTCGCGCCGCAATTCCACCCGCGTGAGATGCGCGAGCGCCAGCAGCGCGTCGATAACTTCGGCCATTCGCCGTCCCGCGGCGTGCACGCGGTCGATGAAATGCTGCCCCTCCTCGTCGATCTGCGCGCTGAAGTCCTCCTTCAACCGCTCCGAGAAGCCCAGCACGGCGCGCAGCGGCGCGCGCAGGTCGTGCGCCACGGAGTAGCTAAACGCGTTGAGCTCCTCCAGGCTCGCCTGGAGCTCGGCGGTGCGTGCGCGCACCGTGCGCTCGAGCTCGTCGTTCAGCTCGGTGATCCGCTGCGACGTGATCTTCTGCTCGGTGATGTCCTGGAGGACACCCACCATGCGCGCGCGCGGCCGGCGGCCCGGAAAGCCGCGACCGTCGGCACGAATCCAGCGCCGCCGCCCGTCGGGCAGCGTGCGGCGGAACTCGATCTCGTACGGATCGTCGCGCTCCATCGAGCGCCGGAATGCGACGCGAACGCGATCGCGGTCCTCCGCGTCAACGCATGACAGCAGCGTGGCGCAACTGGTGTGCGTCGGCGTGTCGCTCAAGCCCAGGATCTGCGCGGAGCGTCCGCCGATGTCGGCAGTGAGCGTCTCCGTGTCGATGTCGAGGATGCCCATGTCCGCGGCGTCCAGGGCCAGGCGCAGCCGTTGTTCGCTTCGCGCGAGCGCCGATTCGAACCGGTGGCGCTCGATCGCCATCTGGATCGTCGCGTGCATCTCGCGCTCGGTGAAGGGCTTGAGCAGGTAGCCGTACGGCCGCGTCCGGCGCGCGCGGTCGAGCGTCGAGTCCTCGTGATGAGCGGTCAGGAACACCACGGGCACCGACGACGTCTTCTGCAGCTCGAGCGCCGTCTCGATGCCGTCCATCTTGCCGTCGATGCGGATGTCCATGAGCACGAGATCCGGGTGCGTCATCGCCACTTTGCGCAGCGCCTCGTCGCCGGAGGCCGCCACCGCCGCAATCTCGTAGCCGAGGGCCTGGAGGCGCTGCTGGAGATCGAACGCAACGATGCGCTCATCTTCGACGACCATCACTCTGGATCCCATGGCGTCCCTCCTCATTGGTAGGGAAAACGCACTCGAAAGCGCGTCGCAGGTTCGCGCTCGAATTCGACACTGCCTTGCAATTGCTGTGCCAGCAACGTGACGAGTTGCACCCCCAGCGTACCGCCGGAGTGCAGCTGGAAGTCTTCGGGTAGCAACGCGCCGTCGTTGCCGACGACCATCTCGATCTCGGCAGGTGTCGGCCGCGTCATCTCCACATGGATCTTGCCGCGCCGGCCCTCGGGAAAGCCGTGTTTGAGCGCGTTGGTGACGAGCTCGTTGACGATGAGACCGCAAGGAATCGCGAGGTTGATCGGGAGTTGCACCTGCTGCGCGTCAATGTCGAGCGCGATCCGCTCGCGATGGATTGCGGTGGATTCGACCAATCGCGGCAGCAGGTCGGTAAGAAAGGCATGGAAGTCCACGTACGCAAAGTCGCCGGACTGGTAGAGCATCTGGTGGATCAGCGACAGCGAACGGATGCGGTTCTGACTGTCCTGGAGCGCCGCGAGCACGATCGGGTCGCTGACCCGCCGCGCCTGCAGCGACAGCAGGCTGTCGATCATCTGCAGGTTGTTCTTGACGCGGTGATGGACCTCGCCGAGCAGCACCTCCTTTTCGTGCAGCGCGGCCTGGATGCGGGCCTCGCGGTGTTTGCGCTCGGTAATGTCCACGATCGCCGACAGGACCATCGCTCCATCCTCGGTCTCGATCGGGACGAGCCCGATCTCCACCGGAAATTCGCTGCCGTCCTTGCGCAACGCGTAGAGCTCGCGCCCGGCGCCCATCGGCCGGGCATCCGGCCGGGCGAAGAATCCGCCGCGCAGCGCGGGATGCGCGGCACGAAACCGCTCGGGGACGAGACTCTCGACCGCCAATGTCAGCATTTCCTCGCGTGCGTACCCGAACAGCGCTTCAGCATGCGCATTGACCAGTACGACGCGGCCCGCGCGGTTGATCATGACGATGGCATTGGGCGCGTTCTCGACGACGAGGCGGAAGCGATCCTGCATGCGCCGCCGCTCCGTGATGTCGACGACCGTCGCCAGCACGAGGTTGTGTTCCGGGCCGCCGATCGGCTGGAGTCCGATCTCGACCGGAAACTCGCTGCCGTTCTTGCGCAGCGCGTACAGGTCGCGACCGGCGCCCATCGGACGGGCGTCGGGCGAGCGCTGGAAACTCTCACGGAATGCCGCGTGGCCGCCGCGGAATCGCTCGGGAACGAGACCTTCGATCGCGCGGCCGAGCATTTCGTCACGCGTGTAGCCGAACATGCGCGCCGCGGGAACGTTGATCTCGGCGACTCGTCCACGGGCGTCGACGATAACCATTCCGACGGTAGTGGCGTCAAATGCACGGCTCAGCAGTTCGGGAGAAACCGCCGTGATGTCGTGTGCGAACGCGCCCGCTGATGCCATGACCGGATCCTCCGCCATCGGCAGATTCATCCATTCAAGCGTGGCAGATCGCTGTTACCGCGTTCTTGTCGTTGTTCGACGAGGTGCCAGTCCCGACGACTTGTAGCAGAAGCGCAAACGTACGGCAATGTACAACTCGACCCCCGGCAGGCGACGATTCTCAGGCCCGAGATGATGCAATGGCCGTTCTAGCTGCGCGACCAGCGCTGAACCTTGAGGCACACCGCCGCACCGGCGACCCACAGTGCGCCGACGAACGGCATTTCCGAAATGAACGTCCACACCAGCGCATTGACCAGGCACAGGCCGACGGCAAAGAGTCCGGTGACGATGTTGACCATGCCTATTGCCCTCCCGGGAACGCGCGTGCCCGCGCTGTGACTGCAGTGTGCGACGTTTGCGGCGGTGGCGCCACGGGCCTGTTTTCGCCCCGGGACCTCAACTTTTCCTGCGTCGCGCCGTTAGCCGTTGCATCCGCCGTCGGTGGGCGCACGTTGACCCCAACCGCCCACGCATCGACGCCGCAGTCCGAACGATCCGGAAGGTTCCCGTGCAGATTCAGATCGACGAAGAGCTCATCGTGGCGAAGCGGCAGCCTCCCGGCTACTGCAACTTCACGATCGCGACCCAGCTCGGACGGATCCTCGACCTCGTGGAGAAGCGCTTCGGGCCGCGCGATCCGTCGTACACGATCCTCGGCGTCGAGTTCCACGACGACAGCCCGTGCATCTGGTTCCCCGGCAACCGTCACCACGTGGCGGTGCAGCTCAGCACGGTGACGCTCGCCCGATTCGGGCACATCGTCTTCCAGCTGGCGCACGAATGCGTGCATCTGCTCGACCCGGCGCCCGGCGGCACGAACGTGCTCGAGGAAGGCCTCGCGTCGATGTTCCAGCTGCAGTTCATGCACGCGCTCGAGCCGGAAGGCGACTGGCAGCTCGCCAACGCGCGTTACGAGGCCGCGGCGCTGCTCATCGCTCCGCTGCTGGAGCTCGACGCGGACGCGATCCGCAAGTACCGCTCGCGCCACGGCCCGCTGCGCGGTGCGACGCCCGAACGCCTGCTGGACGTGACACCGGGCCTGCCGGCGAGCATCGCCCGGCGCCTTTGCCTGCCGTTCCCCTATTGACGTCACTTGTTGTCGCGCCGCGGCGCAACCGTCTGCGGTGCGAGCGTAAACCGGAAGGTCGTCCGCACGCCCGGCGCGGATTCGGCGCCGATGGTGCCGCCATGCCGCTCGACGAGGCGCTTGACGATCGCGAGACCAACGCCGGTGCCCGGAAAGTCGGCTTGAGCGTGCAGCCGCTGGAATAGTCCGAACAGCCGGTGCGCCGCGCGTGTCTCGAATCCGACGCCGTTGTCGCTGACACACAGCACCGGTGCGTCGCCCTCCGCACTGTCGCGGTCGACGTCAACATCGACGCGCGGATGCGCGGCGCGCCCCGAGAACTTGAGCGCATTGCCGATGAGGTTCGCGTACACCTGCCGCATCATCGCGGCATCCGCCACGACGGTGGGCAACGCGCCGACGACAATTTCCGCTGCCGGATAGACAGGTGCAAGGTCGCGAACCACGTCCAGCGCGACCGCGCGCAGGTCCACCGGCGAGAGCCGCAGCACCGATTCCTCGACACTGGAATAGGCGAGGATGTCGGCGATCATCCGGTCCATGCTGCGCACGCCGGCGAGAATGCGACCGACCAGGCCACGACCGTCCTCAGACAGGTTGGCCGACTCCGCTTCGACGAGGAGCTCCGCGAATCCGGCGATCGTCCGCAGCGGCGCACGCAGGTCGTGCGACACGCTGTAGCTGAACGCACCCAGGTCGCCGACGGAGCGCTCGAGGGCCTCGGTGCGCGCGCGCAGCTTGGTGTTGAGGCTGCGCACCTCATCCTCGACGAGCGTGCGCTGCGCCACTTCGTTGGCAAGGGCGGCGTTCTGCTCGCGCAGCCGGTCGCGCGCATGCTTCAGCTCCACGTGCAGCCGCACGCGCGCGAGCACGATGGCGGCGTTGCACGGCTTGACAACATAGTCGGTCGCGCCGAGCGCAAACCCGCGGTGCTCGTCGTCGGCGCCTTCGAGGCCCGTGACGAAGATCACCGGGATGTCGCTGGTGCGCGGATCGCGCCGCAGGGCGGCGAGCACGGCATAGCCATCCATCTCCGGCATCATCACGTCGAGCAGCACGAGGTCGGGGGGTTGCGCCATTGCGAGCGCGAGTGCGCGCGCGCCCGAGCGCGCCACGCGAACGTCATAGAACGGATCGAGCAGCTCGCCCAGCAGCGTCAGGTACTCGGGGGCGTCGTCGACGATGAGAATGGCGGCGCGCGCAGCGTCGCAGGCACCGGTCCCTGTACCGTCGATGGGGACATGTGTTCGATCGTTCACGTCACTTCACCCTCGAGCGACGCCAGCCTGCGGCCGCCGCGCAGCGCCCGCAGGCGCACGAGGGCCTTTTCGTAGTCGAAGTTGTCGATGCAGCGCGCCAGATCGACGAGGCCGTCGCCCCACGCCAACTGGAGCGCGGGGGCGATCTCGCGATAGTGCGCTCCCACGGCGAAATCGGACGCGGCCAGCATCTCGTCCAGTTGGTCGAGCGCTGCGTCGAGCCGCGGTGCGTCGAACGTCGCTGGCACGGCGGCGGGCGCGCGTGCGAGGCGCGCGGCGATGCTGGCGACGAGGGTCGCGACTTCGGCGTCGAGTGCGCGCAGGGCCGCGGCATGATCGGTGCCGACGGCGTTCGCCGCCAGCGCCGCTTCGAGCGCCGCTGCGTACGCCTGCACGCCCGTGGCGCCGATGGCGCCCGCCGCACCCTTCAGCGAATGCACGCAACCGCGCAGTTCGCGCACCGCGTCGGCGTCCGTGGCGTCGCCGTGCCACGCCGCGCTGTAGTGGTCGGCGAATTGCCGCAGCACGCGCACGTACGTGGCCGGCCGGTCGCCTACCTGCCGCAGGCCGAGGTTGAGATCGAGCCCATCGATGCCGGCCAGCGCCACGACGACGTCATGGTCGGCGACAGCCCCGACCGCCAGCGCTTCGGCAGGCGCCTGAGGTTCGACCGCACTTCCCTTCCGCGGGAGCCAGCGCATCAGCGTGCGATAGAGCGTTTCCGGATCGACCGGCTTCGCGATATGGTCGTTCATGCCGGCGTCGAGGCATTGCTGGCGGTCTTCGCTGAAGGCGCTCGCCGTCACGGCGAGGATAGGCGTCGCGCCGCCCCCCGGCTGCGCGCGTATCGCGCGCGTGGCTTCGAGGCCGTCCATCTCGGGCATCTGCATGTCCATCAGGATGAGGTCGTAGTTGCCCGCAGTCGCCATGCGCACCGCTTCGACGCCCGTTCCCGCCACGTCGGCTTCGACACCCGCGGCGGCCAGCAGGTCGACGATCACCTGCTGGTTCACCGGATTGTCCTCCGCCACCAGCACGCGCGCGCCGGAATGCCGCCGGCGCAGCACCGTCTCGGCGCGCGACGGGCCCAGCCGCGATCCGACGAGCGCCGGCTCGCCGCGCAGCAATTGCGACAGCGTGTCGTGCAGCGCGGAGGGCAGGATGGGCTTGACCAGCACGCCGTCGACGCCATCCGCCGGCGGACCCGCTGCGGCGGGTTCCTGCGTGGTGGAAAGGATCACGACGCGCGGCCGGATTCGCGCAGGAAGCTTTGCGATGCGGTGCGCCACGTCGTTCCCGTCCATGTCCGGCATTTCGAGATCGACGAGCGCGACGTCGTACGGATCCTTTGCGGCGATCGCGGCTTCGATCGCCGCCAGCGCCTCGGCGCCCGTGGCAAGAGCGTCGGTGCGCAATCCCATGATCCGCAGCACGCCGGCGACGGCAGCGCGTGCGTCGGCCAGGTCGTCGACCAGCAGCACGCGGCGATTTGCGAACGCCGCGCGCGTGCGTGCGGGTCGCTGGCTGGTGCGCAGGCGAACGGTCAGCCAGAACGTGCTGCCCTCGTCCGGCACGCTGTGCACGCCAACCTCGCCACCCATCGCTTCGGCGAGCCGGCGCGTGATCGCGAGGCCAAGGCCCGTGCCGCCGAAACGTCGCGTCGTCGAACTGTCGGCCTGCTCGAACGGCGCGAAAAGCGCCGGCAGCTTGTCGGCCGGAATGCCGATGCCCGTGTCCTTGACTTCGAAGCGCACCAGCATCGATCCGTTCGCATTTTCGAGCACTTCGCCGCGCAGCACGATCGAGCCCCGCTCGGTGAACTTGACCGCGTTGCCGAGGAGGTTCAGCAAGGCCTGCGACAGGCGCATCGGATCGCCGCGCAGCATGTCGGGAAGAAGGTCGGTGTCGAGAACGAGTTCCAGCGACTTGGCGCGCGCGCGATCGCCGACCAGGTCGCACAGCCGGGTCAGCAGGGCGTCGAGCGAGAAGTCGCCCTCCTCCAGCGTCATCTTGCCCGACTCGATCTTCGAGAGGTCGAGGATGTCGTTGATCACCTGTAGCAGATGCTGCGCGGCGCCGCTCACCACCCCCAGGCGCTCCTGCTGGAGGGGATTTTGCGTGTCGCGCTGCAGCAGGTGGGTGAGCCCGATGATCGCGTTCATCGGCGTCCGGATCTCGTGACTCATGTTAGCGAGGAACGAGCTCTTGGCGCGGCTCGCCGCCTCGGCGCGGTCGCGCGAGACGGTGAGCTCGTCGTTCAACTGCTGGAGCCGCAGCTCGGCGCGCTTTACCGCGGTGATATCGGTGGACATCACGAAGAAGCCGCTCACCTCTCCGTCATGCAAGTCAGGGATGTAGTGCGTCCACAGGTAACCCACCTCGCCCGACGGCTTGATGATCTCGCGCTCGAACTGCTGAAAGTCTCCCCTGAGTGCGTGCTCCACATACTGGCGGACCCGCGCGTAGTACGCGTCGCCCTTGACCTCTGCCATGGTCCGGCCAGCGACTTCGAGCGTCGTCTTGCCGAACCACTCCCAGAAGCCGCCGTTGCTATAGCGGCAGCGGACGTCGCGATCCCAGTAGCTGACCACGCCTGGAATGTTGTCGGCGATGGTTTTGGCGAAATGCTCGGTGGCGTCGCGCGCCTCGTTCGCCGCCTCGAGCTCGCGCGTGCGCTCGGTAACGAGGAGCTCGAGGTGATGCCGGTGCATCTCGAGCTCGGCGCCGGCACGCTTCAGTTCCGTCACGTCCTCGTGGATCGCGAGATAGTGCGTGATGCGCCCGTCCTGATGCCGGATGGGCGAGATCAGCACGAGATCAATGGAGTCCTCGCCGTTGGCACGCCGGTTGAGGAACTCGCCCTTCCACGACTCGCCGGCGCGCAGCGTCGCGTATAGCGCGTCGATGCGCTCCGGCTCGGTCCCTTCCGGATACAGGCCGTTGGCCGCCACGCCGGCCGCATCGGTGGGCTGGTATCCGGTGATGCGCGCGAACGCATCGTTGGCGTATTCGATCCTGCCGCCGATGTCGGTGATGACGATGCCGTTGGGGCTCTGCTCGACGGCCAGCGACAGCTTGCGCAGCTGCTGTTCCGCCGCGTGGCGTTCGGTCACGTCGGTGAACGACACCACCGCCCCCATCAGCCGATGGCTGACGGCGTGGCGCAGCGGCTCGGAGTTCATTTCCAGCCAGACCACGTCCCCGTTCGGCCTGAAGCGGCCGAGAATGACGCCCTGGCAGGACACGCCGGTCGCCAGCGTCCGCGCGGACGGCAGCAGCTCGGGCGGATAGGACAAGCCGTCGGGATAGAGCGTTCTTCCTTCGCGCAGCATGCCGTCGGCGAGAATGCCTTCCTGGGAAAGGCCCAGGATGCGCTCGGCCGACGGGTTGCAGCCTTGCACCCGGCCATTCGCATCGACGATGAGCACGCCTTCGGACAGCGCCGACACGAGCGAGCGATACACTTCCTCGCTCTCTTCCAGCTTGTCGCGGATCTCGTGCTGCCATGTGAGGTCCGTGTGCGTGCCGATCATCCGCAGCGCCTTGCCGGCGGCGTCGCGCTCGGTGACCGTACCGAGGTCGAGCAGCCACTTGTACGTGCCGTCCTTGCAGCGCACGCGATGCTCGCTGCGGTAGAGCGGAGTGTCGCCGCGCTCGTGCCGCTCGAGCTCGGCCAGCGCCGCGGCCACGTCGTCGGGGTGGACGCGGTCCTGCCACTCAGCCAGCGTATCGCCAATCTCGGCGTCGGCGTAGCCGAGCATCTGCTTCCAGCGATGCGAGTAATAGAGCTTGTCGGTCCGGCCATTCCAGTCCCACACGCCATGGCCCGCGGCCTCCATCGCCATGATCCAGCGGCGTTCGCTCTCGCGCAGCGCTTCCTCCGCCGTGTGGCTTAAGGTAATGTCCTGCGACACGCCGCGATAGCCCTTGAACGTGCCGTCGTCCGCGTAGATGGGATCGCCGCTCCCGCGGAACCAGCGCGTCTCACCGGCCGGGTTGACGAGCCCCGCCTTCCACCCGCGAAACGGCAGGTGCGCCTCGAGCGTGCGTCGATGCTCGGCGATCATTTCGGGCGTCACGCCGACGTAGGGCAGTTCCCAGCGCGGCAGCCCGAGCACCTCGTCGGGTGGCAGCCCATGCCGGTCACCGACGGTCGGCGATACGGCCTTGAACCGCAACTCGGCGTCGAGCTCCCAAAAATAGTCGGACCCGATCTCGGCCAGCTGGCGGAAGATCTCGCGCCCTTCGCGCACGTCGTGCTCCGCCTGCTTGCGCTCGGTGACGTCGGAGTGCACGACGACCGCGCCGCCGCCGGCGACCTTGAGCGGCGTCACGGCAAGGTCGAACCAGTGCTGCGCGTCGCCGAGACGGCAGGCATATTCGAGCGTCAGCTTGTCGCGCGTGCCGTCGAGCACGGCGGCGATGCCCGTCTTCATGAACGCGGCGTCGGCCGCGTGGTCCGGCGCAGCCGCGCCGCAGGCGTCGAGATAGCTGTCGCCGACGCCCGGCCGGACCTGCGCGATGCCGGGCTCGCCGGCGTGCAAGCGCGCAAACGACGCCCACGCCGCGTTCACGGCCACGATGACGCCCGCGTGATCGAGCACCGCCATATGATCGATGACGGAGTCCTCGACCGCGCGCACGAGCTCGGCCGCGTCGAGGAGCGCCTGCTCGTCCCGCTTGCGCGCGCTGACGTCCTGCAGCGTTCCGGTGACGCGGACGAGCCGGCCGGCGTCGTCGTAGCGCGGCGAGCCGATGTCGCTGATCCAGACAATGCCACCGTCGGGTCGCAGCACGCGATACTCGGCAGCGAACGTCGCACGCGACGCAAGCGCCGCCTCGAATGCCGCGACGACGCGGTCGCGATCGTCGGGATGCAGCCGCGCGCGATAGGCCGCGCTCGAGCCGTCGAACTCGCTGGCATCCACGCCGAGCATGTCGTAGCACTCGGGGGAGAAGTAGGCTTGCCCGGTCACCTCGTCGCTGTCCCAGACGCCCATTCGCGAGGCGTCGAGCGCCATCCGCAGGCGTTCCTCGCTTTCGCTGAGCGTCGCCTCGGCGAGCTTGCGCCCCGTGATGTCGCGCGAGACGCCGAACATCCCCATCACCGTGCCGTCGCTGTCGTAGAGCGGGCCCTTGGTCGCGAGATAAACGGTCTCGCCATGGGCCATCCGCAGCGGTTCTTCGTACGTGATGACCTCCTTCTCGATCATCACGCGCATGTCGTTGGCACGCACCTGCGCGGCCTGGTCGGCCGGAAACAGCGCGGTGTCGGTAAGGCCGATGACATCCTCGCGCGCCTTGCCGGTCACACGGCACGCTTCGCGGTTGAACAGCAGGTAGCGGCCGTCGCGGTCCTTGGCGAAGATCGCGTCGGTCGAGCCGTCGGCGATGGCGTCGACGAGCCGCAGTGCCTGCAGGCGCTCGCCCTGCTCGAATTGCCGCAACAGCGTGTCGCGCAGCGCCTCGCGCTGCCGTAGCAGGAACGCGCTGACGCCGGCCCCGAACAGCGCCAGCATCCCTGCGAGTCCGATCCACAGTGCATCGCGCCACGCCGGCGCCAGGATCTCGGTGCGATCCATCTTGGCAACGAGCGCCCAATCGGTGCCCTCGACATGCTCCAGCACGCCGACGATGGGCGTGCCCATGTAATCGACGCTGGCGACCGCGCTGTCCGCCGGCACTTCGCCACGCAACACGCGGGCGACCAGCACCGTGGGGTCGTCGAGCGGAACGCGCACGCGGCCCGGCGGTGTGAAGTTGTGGGTCTCGCTCAGCGCGACATGGGCACCGCCGTCGGGGCGCCACAGCACCAGCTCCGCCGTGCTGCTGGGAAAGGGCCACGCGCGGAGCATCGGATGGAGCTCGGCCCCCGCGTCGACGCGCAGCACCACGACTCCGGTCGGCGCCTTTCCCTTCCGCATCAGCGGAATGGCAAAGTCGAGGCGCAGCGGTATCGGATCGCCCTCGCGGAGATAGAAGTTCGTCGGAACGACTTCGCGCGTCTCCAGCGCACGCAACGCGGCCGCCTTGACCTCGGGTGAAACGAGTGGTCCGCCGTCGTCTTCCCGCAGCACCGCGTCGCCGCGGTCGTTCAGCACCATCGCGTACTGAAAGTCGGCCGACTTGCGATATTCGATCAGGCGCGTCAGCAGGCCATCGCCCGCCTTGACGTCACCGTCGGCGTAGCGCTCGTACAGATCGGCCATGAAAACGCTGCTGCGGATGAACGCGGCGTGCGCGCGGAATCCGTGATACCACTCGGCGACCTGCGTCGACGTCAGCTTCGCGATCGCTTCGATGCGAGTCGCTTCCAGCCGTTGCTGCTGCGAAAAGCTGTACGTGATCGCGGCGCCAGTGAAAGCGACGATGGTCGCGGCGACCAGCGCCAGCGTGATCAGCAGCGAGCTCGTCCCCGTCGACCGGCGCGCGGCGGCCGGTGC
>Ga0068858_100005955_pt1 | contig 11908 bp, 8 predicted proteins | sample KBSSwiS12_FD_66589 | JGI IMG/M metagenome (GOLD analysis project Ga0068858, IMG submission 66589) | Switchgrass rhizosphere microbial communities from Kellogg Biological Station, Michigan, USA - KBS Switchgrass S1-2 | ecosystem: Host-associated > Plants > Roots > Rhizosphere > Soil ... | reverse complement strand
CATTTACAACGTGCATCTGCAGCGTTTTGACCAGAAAGTTCCGGTCGTTGCCGCAATTCGGACAGGTCAACGTCACTTATGACTCCTTAGCCCTTCGATTCTATGAAATGGCCGGGGCGGGCGCAATGTAAATCGCCCCGGAAATCGCGGATCTTCGCGAAATCGGCCTGAATCTGATAGATTCTGACTCCAAATGTCCACGGCTCCGGGCTCGTATCAAATTCACGCCGAGGCGCGCGGCCCTCACTGGATCGCCTGGGTCAGCCGCGACGGCAGCGGCAAACCCGACCGGTCGGTCGTCCTTGTCGGAGAAACCAAAGAAAAGGCGGAAGCCAACGCCCGCCGGTGGGCCGACCAGTCGATCTATTAGGCGCCTGTCTATAGCTTAGCGAAGTCGTCAAGCGGAACGGGCGCGATCGAAGGGCGCTCAATCGGCGGGGCCGGCTCGCGGATCGCGGCGTCTGCGGCGGCGCCGATGAACCTGGCGCGGACGTTCGCCGGCAACACTTCTCCCAGGCTTCCCTTCCCCATCCGGCAGACGCCATCCTTCACCGTCGCCGACAGATACAGTCGATCGCGCGCGCGGGTCAGCGCCACGTAGAGCAGCCGCTTGGACTCCTCGCGCTCCCGCGCGCTGACGTCCTCGTCCGCCTCCGACTGATAGTCGGCGATCGCCACCGACGCTTCCCCGCCGGCATCGTCGGTGACCCGGATCGGCGCGCGGATGCCGCCGGTGCCGCGCCCCATGTTGACGACGAAGACGATCGGGAATTCCAGTCCTTTGGCGGCGTGGACCGTCATCAGGCTGACGGCGTCGATGGCGTCGATGGCGGCGTTCGACTCGTCGCCGACGGCGAGCCGCTCCAAATGATCGGCGATGCGGGCAAGCGTCGCGTAGCCGCGATTCTGGGCGCGCCGAATCATGCCGCGGAGCTTCTTGACGTTCTCCCGCGCCTGCCGGCGGCGCGAGCCGCGCAGCTCGAACGCGTACGCCGTTTCATGAAGCACCGCGTCGAGCAGCTCCGACGGCGCCAGGCGATCGACCCAGCTCAACCAGCGCGGGACCGCTCGCCGGAGCATGTCGAGGACCTGCCGATCCTCTTCGGCGAGCCGCTCCAGTTCAGGTAAGGGGTCGGCGCTAAGGATGGCGTCGGCCGACGCCCTGCCCAGGTGCGCAATGGCGGCGTCGGAGAGGCGCACCACCCGGGACCTCAGCAGCGTCGCGGCGCGCAGGTCCGACAGCGGGTCCGCGAGGTAGCGCAGCAGCGCCACGGCGTCCTGAATCTCGTCCGCGTCGAAAAAACCGAGTCCTTTGTAGACGTAGGTCGAGATGCCGCGGCGATCGAGCGCCGCCTCGAAATCGCGATGGCTGTCGCGCGACCGGAACAGGATGGCGATGTCGGCCGCGCCCGCCGCGCGGGCGACGCCGGTCCCACGATCGCGGACCGTTGTACCGGACAGCAGGCGCGCGATCTCGTCGGCTACCGCGTCAGCAGCAGACTGAACGGTGTCGCCGGCGATGAACTGGACGGGATCATCACGGTCCGGCTGAAGCCGGACACTACCGGAATCACGAACGGCTTCGTCGGTCGTATCTGCTTCGGTAGTGTCCGGCTTTAGGCGGACCGTCGTACCGGCATCGACCGGGAACCGATCGGCATCGCCGTACCGGAACGCATCGCGCCGAGCCGCAGCGTTCGTCGTGTCGCCGTCGACGATGGCCGCGAACACCGCGTTGACGAACGCGAGGATCCCCGGCGCCGACCGGAAGCTCACCGTGATCGCCTGACGCGTCGACCCCTCCGGCCGGAGCGCGTCGATGAACGCGGCAGCCTCGTCCACCATGGCGACGTCGGCGTCGCGGAATCCGTAGATCGATTGCTTGCGATCGCCGACGATGAAGATCGACGGGGGAATGGCGTCGGCGGCGACGCCGAACCCTTCACCCCAGCTTTTCACGAGCTGGCGCACGAGCTCCCATTGCGCGCGGCTGGTGTCCTGGAACTCATCGACGAGCACATGGCGATGGCGCGCTTCCAGGCGCAGACGGCTCTCGGCGAATTCGTCCATGTCCTTCAGCAGCTGCACCGCGCGCTCCAGCACGCCGGAAAAATCGAGCAGGGCGTGCGATTCGAGCGTGTGCTGGTACCGCTGGAGCGCAATCGCGAAGATCCGCCAGACCCCGCGCGACATGACGGCGTTGAGATCGCGCCGGAACGCGCGGATCGCCTCGTGCACCGCGGGCGCGATCTGCGCCGCCGCGGCGCGGTGCCGTTTCCACGCGTCGGGAGAATCACAGTCCTCGGCATTGAAGCCGGTGCCCATGAACTTGTCGCCGCGCGGTTTGCCATCCTGTGTGAGGAAATAGGCGCGCAGCCGATCGACCAGATTACGGAATGCGGCCTGTGCTTCGCGAGTGCTGATTGCAGAATGCAAATTGCTGAATGCGCGCATGTCCGCCGCCAGCATCGCGAACTGCGGATGATGCCGGGGGCCGTCGGCGAGAAACGCGTCCGGGCCGTCGCGCACGCCGGTGAAGATCTCGCGCAGGCGGGCGGCGGAGGCCTCACAGGCGCTTGCGGACGTCAGGCCGCGCGGTCCCTTCTGCAGGAACCGCCGCAGCGCGTGCGGCGCGACCAGCCGCCGATCGAGGAGCGCCGAAATGCCCGTCCGCAGGCGCCGCTCGCCGAGCTGCGCGAACACCAGCGCCACATCGTCGTCCTCCCGCGCCAGGGCGCGGCAGATGCGGAACGCCTGATCCAGCGATTCGCCGACCAGCCGCGGCACCTCCGTGTTGTCGGCCAGGTCGAAGCCGGGATCGACGTCGGCTTCGAGCGGGAACTCGCGAAGCAGCTGCAGGCAAAAGGCGTCGATCGTCGAGACCGCGATGTCGCCGAGCCGCTCCTTCAGGTCGCGCCAGCGCGCGGCGTCGAACTCCGACAGGCGGCTCGCCTCCTTCAGGCGATCGACGATGCGCTGCCGCATCTCGGCGGCCGCCTTGCGGGTGAAGGTGATCGCGAGGATATTGTCGGGCTCGATGCCGGCGCGCAGCAGGTTGACGTAGCGCTCCACGAGCACCCGCGTCTTGCCAGTGCCAGCCGATGCCTCGAGGACGACGTTCTGTGCCGGATCCACGGCATAAATACGGGCGGCCTGATCCGGCAGATCACGGTCCGGCTGAAGCCGGACACTACCGGAATCCCACGGCGGCTCCGCGGGCTTGTGCCTAACATCGGTAGTGTCCGGCTTTAGCCGGACCGTTTCGTCGCCGAACGGCAACATCGGCTCAGACATCGCCGACGTAGTCCTTGCGGCAGACCGACGCGAAACTACATGTCTCGCAGCGCCACACGTCATCCGGCGTCGGCGGGAACTCGCCGCGCTCGATCGCGTCGACGGTATCCGCGAGCCGCTGTTGCGCCTCGGCCAGCACCTTCGCCCGATCGGTGGCGGTCGCAAACAGCGGGACGACGCGCCTGGGCCCCTTGAATGCGAGGTAGGCGGCTTCGCCGAGCTGCCAGTTCCTTCCTTTGTGCCCGGCAAGCCGCTGCTCGGCGCACAGGCTGTAGATCGGCAGCTGCAGCGCGCGGCCGCGCTGGGGCGGCCATCCGAGCTTGTAGTCGATCAGGCGGAACGTGCCGTCCTCGAGCAGATCGAGACGGTCGGCCTTGCCGCGCAGCGCGATCGTTCGCGGACCCCCGGCCGTCGCGAACGTGAACTCGCCCGTCAGCTTCTCTTCGAGGAGGCGCTCGGTGACCGCAACGGGACGCTCGGCTTCCATGCGCAACACCGCCTCGCCGAGCCCCGCCGCGGCCGACGATCCAAGCAGGCGTGTGCGTTCGAGGCCGGCCTCGGCGATCGGCAGGTGCTCCAGCGCGCGATCGACGATGGCGGTGAACATCTCGCGGGCGGCGTCGAGGTTCGCCGGCGTCACCGCCCGGTTGCCGGCGCGTTGCCAGGCGTCGAAGAACCGCTCGAACACGGTGTGCACGAACTGACCCTGGCGCCGCGGATCCATCACTTCCTGATCCTCGGGCTCCTCCTCGAGCTTCAGCACGTGCTGCGCGAAGAACTTGAACGGGCAATCCAGGTACGTCTCGATCGCGCTCACCGACCACGCCCGCGCCGCCACGCCGTGGACCAGGCCGTGGAAGCCGGGCGCATCTGCCGGCGTGCGCTTGGTCCGCATCTCCGCCCACAGGAGAGCGTCGCCCGGGAAGGGATCGAAGGCGATCGGCTCCAGCGACAGGGCTTCGTCGGCGAAGATGCGAGCGTCTTCGAACGGTTGGCGGGCGACGGTCGACAGCCGCGCGCGCGGTATCTCGTCGAGCTGCATCGACCGCGAGACGATCGCATCCTCGTCGAGCGTGAACGTCGACACCATCGTGCGGCGGGACGCCGACGTCAGGAGATCGAGGAACCGCGCGTCGCCGGCGGCGCGGCGATCCTTTTCCGACGGCCAGCCCAGCGCCTTGAGGAGCGCCGGCGGATAGAAAATGTTGCGGCGCGGCCGCTCCGGCCAGTCCTGATCCACCACGCCGACGATCGCTACATCGTCAAAGTCGCCGTAGCGGACTGCCTGATCGTCGACGAGGTGCACGCCGCCGCGCTCCTCCGAATCGAGCACGAAGGTCTGGTCCTCAATCCACCGGCGCACGGCGATGCCGAGCTCGTCGATCGTCCAGGCTGGGTCGTCGTGCGCCGCGTGCACGGCCGCGAGCGACGGCAGCATGTCGAGGATCGCCGCACGCGCGCGGCGCTCGCGGGACGCCCAGGGATCCTCGTCCGCAATCGGCCGCGCGTGCCCGGACCAGAAGGCGAGCAGACAGCCGAGCTGTCGTGATGCCGGATGCGTTTCGGTCAGCGGTGCCAGCGCGCGGGCCACGGTGAGCGTCACGTCCATGGCGGGCTGCGATGCGCCGGTACCCCAGTCGCCGGCCAGCGCTTCCAGCCGGTCGAGCTCGCCGAGATACCGCGCCGCGCTCAGCGCGCGATCGAGCGCGCTCACCGAAGCGCGCGTGATCTCGAGGCCGACACATGGGTCGGCCCCAACGTCTGCCCCGGCGGCGGCGCCTGTTTCCGTGTCGCAGGGGCCCACCTGTGTGTCCGCCGCTCGAAACACGAAGTGCGGCGACCGGAGGAGCGCGATCAGCGCGCTGCGCGAGAAGCGCGACGAGACCGCGTCGAGAATCAGATCGAGCGCCGCCGACGTCGGCTCGGCGGCAAGCGGCAGCGCGTCCGACATCTGGTACGGAATGCCGGCGCCGTGGAAGATCTCCGCGGCCGCGTAGAGATACGGCAGCGGGTTCTTGTAGACGATCGCGGTCCGCTCGAGCGGGACGTCCTCGCCGGCGCGGCGATCGGCCTTCAACTGACGGGCGATCGCGATCAGCTCTTCTTCGCGATCGCGCAGCGTCCACCACGGCTCGTCGGGTGATCCGCCCGGCGGCGTGATGAGCACAGGTCTCGCAGGGCTAAAGCCCTGCGCCACTTCGTTGGGAGCCGTCGGCTTCGCGCAGGGCTTCAGCCCTGCGAAATCCGTCTCCTCCAGCCCTGGCCACCAGTTGTGCAGGCGCTCGTGGAAGCCGGACGCGAGGACGCGCTCCGTCGACACGATGTCGAGCGACTCGAGGCCGGGGATGCGTGTCAGGAGATCGAAGTCGGCCTGGTAGAGTCCCTCGGCGTCGGCGATCCAGTCGGGGATCGTGACGATCACGTGCCGGACCGGATCGGCGGCAGGCTCGGCCATCAGCCGTTCGCGCAGCGTGTGCTCGTCGCAGGCGCCCGACTCGCGCACGCGGGCCTCGTAATCGCGGAAGGCGCCGGCGAGGAAGCGCGTCTGCAGCCGCATGCGCTGAGCGGCGCGATCCCCTTCGTCCGCTCCCAGCGCCTCGTCGATCAGCTCCTCGAACCGCTGCACCTGCTGGGACTGGCGCCTCAGCTGATCGTAGAAGCGCAGCATTTCCGCGACCAGACCGGGGCGGAGCTGGAACGAGAGCTCGTGACCGCGAGCGGCCGTGGCGCGCGCTGCCGCCTGCGCCATGACGTCGCGTTCGAGCGGCGTCAGGCGGCGCGGCGGATCCGCGAGCCGCGCCTGCAGCCGATCGTAGAGCTCGTCGCGGGTCACCACATCGGCGTCAACCGAGCGCTCCAGCAATCGAGCCGCGCCGCGGGTAGGGACGACGATCAGGCCACTCTCAACTCTCAACTCTGAAGTTGGCGCGGCGAGCGCAGCGATAGCGCGTCGGAACGTCTGGAGCTCTGGGACGCGAACGAGCCGCGTCCGGCGCGGGGTGATCACCTCAGTTGCGGCGGCTTCAGCACGGTTTGCATGTCGGACCGGGCGCGCGCGCCAAGCATCAGCGCGCCGGCGGCGGCCGACGAAGCGTCCCACGCGCGCGGCATGTCGCCGGCCAGCGTCGCCTCACGGCGGATCCGCGCGGCGTTGCCGGCGAGCTGGACCGCGCTGATCAGCAGAGCGTGCGCGGAGGCGACCTCGGCCGGCGGCGCGATCACCGACGCCAGCACCAGGATCTGCGAGACGCTCCGCTCGAGCATGTCGAGCGCCTCCGGCGCCGATCCCGACAGCGCCTTGACGTCTTCGAGCGCCGGCTTCAGTTGCGCGAACAGTTCCATCGGCGTGCGCATCGCGACGCGATAGGCCGTCAACACCGGCGCGCGCAGCGCGTAGCGATCGCGTGCGAGCCGCAGCTCGCGCGCGGCATCGAGCTTGGCCTGCACCGCCTTAATCAGCGAGTTGACCGCGTCAGGACGCCGCTCGCCCAGGGCGGTGTCCCACTGATGGATCGCGCGCACCAGCCGTTCGACACCCCGAACGTCGCCCCGCTTCGCCCGCCAGTTCGCCGCCGCCATCATCCGGGTCGTCAACGACTGGTACGAGCGGTCCAGGGTGAGCTCGCGCGCGATCTCCGCCCGTGCATCCGCACGCACCGCCGCCGCCCATTCCCGCGGCAGCGACGCCTTCTCCCGATCGATGGTCGCGACGGCTGTTGCGAGCAACGACGTGCGCTCGGCGCTCATGTCCACGGCGTACGCCGCCGTCAGGAGCTGCCCGATCGTCTCCCGTGCCGTCGCCGGCGGCGGCAGGAGCGGTTCGACGATCGCGGGCGGATCACTGTAGGCGGCCAACGACAGCGAAAACCGGCCGGGGCTGCGCGACGCCTGCAGATCCGCGATCGCCTCGTCGAGCATGCCGAGCAGCTGCCGCACCTCGGCCGCGCGGTAGTTGAAATGCTTCTGCGGCCAGTCCGCCAGCGTCTGGCGCGCGCGCTGGACGATGGCGAGCCGCTGCGACGGCTCAGCCGTCAGCGCGACTTCGTTCAATGTCGCCGCGACGTCGTTGGAAAGGGCGGCATAGTCGTTTTCTGCCTGCGTTTCGATGTAGTGCGACGCGCGGGCCGTCGTCGCGTAGCGAGTGGTGCGATCCCAGTCGACCCGCGCGATCGGCAAATTGACGAGATGCAGCGGAGGGTTCGGCGTGGTTGCGGTCGGCATCGAAAAGATGACGCGATCGGCCACCCGCGCCGGCTCGCCGTAGCTGACGAGGGAAGTGCCGTCGGTCAGGAAGACGCGCAGCAGCGTCACATCGTCCGGGCCCGCAGCTGCCGCCGCGCCGACTGGAACGAACACGGCAGCTGCCATAAGAAAAGCTGCCAACGTACGACTGTGCATGGACGTTCAAGGGTAGTGCGCGGGCCGGAACAGGTCAAGCTGTTGAAAACCTGTGGATGAGCGGTGAATTTCCTGTGTATCGATCGTCAGGGAAATTTTTTTCTCGATGGACGCGCCCCTGTGCGTCCGCTTTCGCGACCGGCTTCGCTTGATCGCGCGACACAGGAGCGTAGAATTCGCTTCTCCGTGACCGCCGCCGTACACCGCTTCGAAGAATCCATCGCAGGACGCCCCTATCTCATCGAAGTCGCCAACGTGTCCAAGGACCGCTGGCGCGCGTACATCGTCCGGATTCCCGGTGTGCCCGCAGCCCTGATGCCGTTTTACGGCGCGACCCCCGCGGAGGCGGCCCACTTGCTCTGCGAATGGCTGACGCGGGCGCACGCGCGCGCGGCGAATCCCTCCAGCACAGTGTAGGATCCGGGGCATGGTCGCCTCAGCTGCGCGCACCGCGCTCGTCTTCCTTCTGGCGCTCGCCGCCCAGTTTCAGCAACGGCCCCCCGACTTCGACCGCCAGCTCGAGCAGCAGGCCGAGACGGACAAAACCTGGCGCGCGGCGAGCGACGGCTTCATGCAGATGGACAAGATCACCTACCGCAGCCGGGCGGGTGACCTGGACATCCCGGCGTTCGTGTTTCAGCCGCTGAAGCTGCGCGGTGCAAAGGGCCATCCCGCCATCGTCTGGGTCCACGAGAACATCCGCGGCCATCTGTACGAACACTACATTCCGTACATCCGCGAGGCGATTGCCAAGGGCTACATCGTCATCGCCCCGGAATATCGCGGCAGCATCGGTTACGGCCAGGCGTTCTACGACGCCATCGATTACGGCGGCACGGAAGTCGACGATGTGACGGCGGCGGCGGATGTCTTGAAAGCGAAGTACCCGCAGGTCGATCCGGCGCGCATCGGGATCATGGGCTGGAGCCACGGCGGGATGATTACGCTGCTCTCCATCTTCCGGAATCCGACGCTCTTCAAGTCGGCGGTGGCGATGGTCCCGGTGACGAACCTGTTCCAGCGCCTCGCCTACAAGGGCGTCGAGCGTCAGCATCAGTTGATCGATCCCGCGAACCGCTACGGCGGCCTGCCCGCCGAGCGGCGCGACATCTACAAGGATCGATCGCCGGTCTACAGCGTCGACAAGCTGCAGATTCCTCTCTATGTCGGCGTGACCAGGAACGACGAGGACGTGAACATCGAGGAGGACATGCAGCTGGTCGACGCGTTGCGCGCGCGCAAGCCGGCGCTGGCCGAAACGATGGTCTACGACAACCCGCCGGGAGGCCACACCTTCGATCGCCGTGTGGATCCGAAGACCTGGCAGCCGGAGAATACGCGGGAACAGCGCGACTCGTGGAACCGCGTCTGGACGTTTCTCGATTGGAACCTGGATCCTTTTCATGCGGACATGCGTCCCTCGACGAAGTAGCGCCGCGCTCGGCGTTGCCCTCTTTGCGCTCCTGGTCTCGTCCGCCGCGCAGGCGCAGGATGTGCCGCGCGTCCGGCTCGTCGCCACGGGCGGCACCATCTCCAACCGTACTGGTGGACGGCTGACCGCCGAAGAGCTCGTGCAGTCGATGCCGGGGATCGAGCGCTTCGCGAAGCCGGAGTTCGAACAGTTCTCGAACCTGGCCAGCAGTGAGCTGACGCTGGCGCAATGGGTCGCGCTCTCCAAACGGCTGAACGAGATCTTCAGGACCGAGCCGGACATCGCCGGGCTCGTCGTCACGAGCGGGACCGATACGCTCGAGGAGCTCGCCTACTTTCTCGATCTCACGGTGCGCAGCGACAAGCCCGTGGTCGTGGTCGGATCGATGCGCAACCCGAGCACGCTCGGATACGAGGGCGCCGCCAATCTGCTCGAAGGGTTCCGCGTCGCCGCCTCGCCGGACGCGCGCGGCAAGGGCACGCTGGTCGTGCTCAACGACGAGATCAACGCGGCGCGCGAAGTGACCAAGACCGACGCGTTGCGGCTCAGCACCTTTCAGACGCGCGGCTACGGCATCCTCGGCGTCGTCGATGCGGACCGCGTCGCCTTCTACCGCGCCTCGGTCAAGCGGCATGGCGCTCGGAGCGAGTTCGACATCGCGTCGGTCACGGCGCTGCCGCGGGTCGACGTCATCCTCGTGTACCAAGGCGCCGACGGCGATCTGATCAAGGCGGCCGCCGACTCGGGCGCGAAAGGGATTGTGATCGCGGGCGCCGGCGCCGGCGCGACCAGCGGGACGCAGCCGGCGGCGATCGACTACGCCACGAAGAAGGGCGTGTTCGTCGTGACGACGACGCGCGCGGGTGCCGGACGGATCGCGGCGGGGCGCGGCGGCCGTGGCCGCGGCGGCGCCGCAGGCCCCCCTCCGGACGAGATCCGGCGGCGGATTGCCGGCGAGGATCTCGCGCCGGTCAAAGCGCGCGTCCTGCTGATGCTGGCGCTGACGCGCACGTCCGATCCCGCCGAGATCCAGCGGATGTTCACGGAATACTGACCAACCAGACGAAGAAAAAACCGCGGAGGACGCAGAGAACGGAGAAGAGCGTTTTTGGGAAGAGAACCCAGAATCGTTCCCGCGATCTCAGCGGTCTCCGCGGTTTTTTCCGTACGTGCGCAGGGACCGACGCGACTCGGCCGTAGCGAGCTCTTGCATACGGCGGTGACTTGCCTCAAGCTATAAAGGCCTCCCCCGGCACGCGTATTCCACGCCGCCCATCCACGAATTGAGGGACAGGTGTCTCCGGACGACGATCCGAGTCTCCGCAATCCGGCGGGGTGTCCGTACTGCGGGCGGCCCGTGTACTGGATCCCGAACCGCTGGTTCGGCCGCGGCTGCTTTCAATGCGAGACGTGCGGCGATTTTCCCGATTTCAGCGGCGCCGGCGCGCCGGGCTCACCCGGCGGAGAGTCGTGGCTGGTGGGGACGCGGCCGGTGCGATCGCAGACCGACGACCGCGTCCGCGTGCTGCTGGTGGACGACTCGACGGAGCATCGCGATCTCTACGCCATGATGCTCGAGGACTTCGCCAGCGTGACCACCGCGTCGCGCGGGGAAGACGCGCTGGTCATGGCGGGCGCGGAGCCGCCGGACGCGATCATCCTCGACGTCATGATGCCGGGGCTCGACGGCTGGCGCGTCTGCGAATGCCTACGTGCCAATCCGATCACGGCGCGCATTCCGGTGATCATGCTGACGTCTCTGGATACCGCCGACATGTCGGCGCGGGCGCGCGAGGCGGGTGCTGCCGCGGTGTTGATGAAACCATGTCCCGTCGAACGGCTGGTGCTGACGCTGAACGCCTCGATTCGGCCGGCCGCAACGCGCCGCTGAACGGTCAGCGAACGACGCGCGGTGTTTGACCCGACCCTCCGGGCGCGTTACCATTGATGTTCGGCGTTCGAGATCCCTCCAATGTGGGCCAGTAGCGCAGTTGGGAGCGCGCATGAATGGCATTCATGAGGTCACCGGTTCGATCCCGGTCTGGTCCACCATCCCTCACTTCGTTCGGTCTGGTGGACACAGACCGTGCTCAGTCACGCGGCTGACCTTTTCAAGGTCAGCCAGCGGGAGCGATCCCGGTAGTTAGGGATATCCTCGCTTCGCTCGGCTCGGCGATCCCGTTAGTCGAGACATCCTCGCTTCGCTCGGCTCGGCCACCTTACGCCGCAGCACCCCTCGCTTCGCTTGGTCGCTCGGTCTAGTGGACACAGACCGTGTTCAGTCGCTCGGCGGGCACAGCGTTCAAACACGCGGCTGATCTTCAGTTCAACACGCGGGAGCGATCCCGGGGCCCTGCGATCCTCGCTATGCTCGACTCACAGCCCTACCATCCCTCGCTTCGCTCGGTCTGGTGGACATAGATCATGCTCAGTCACGCGGCTGACGCGCGCCGCCAATTTCGACTGACGGCGTCAAGGCTAGCCACCAGAAAGCTCGCGAGTGGCTTGCTCGCCGCGGACATGCTCGGGCGCGTGAGGTCCTGAGAGAGATGCTTTAACCGGCCGAATCGCTCGACCGACCCAAGAACGCTGTTAATCGGCAACCGACGGGTCAGAGCCCTTTTTCAGGAGCAAATGCTAAAATCGAATCATGTCGACGGACGAGCTGCTCGCCGAGGCCCTGCGCCTGACTCGCGTTGACCGCGCTCGTGTCGCGAAGGAACTGCTTTCCAGTCTGGAAGAGTCGGACGAGGAAGTCGCCACGGCATGGGCGGGCGAACTGGA
>Ga0068858_100005953_pt1 | contig 11909 bp, 10 predicted proteins | sample KBSSwiS12_FD_66589 | JGI IMG/M metagenome (GOLD analysis project Ga0068858, IMG submission 66589) | Switchgrass rhizosphere microbial communities from Kellogg Biological Station, Michigan, USA - KBS Switchgrass S1-2 | ecosystem: Host-associated > Plants > Roots > Rhizosphere > Soil ... | reverse complement strand
TTGCCGTCCGGCCGAAAATGCAACCCGATTCTGCCAATGTCGGTCTCATGCACCGACCTTTAACTGGAGTCGATGCCAATGACAAATATCGCGATGTTTCTGTTTCTGGGAGCGGCCGTGGTGGTGGTGTTTGCGTTTTGCAGCATCGTCGTGTGGGTATCCGTACCCTTGCGCGAGCGCCAGGCTCGGGAGCGGCTCGCGCTCTTGCAGGCGCTTGCGGAGAATCCTGGCGAGAACGCACTGAGAGTGCTTGAATTCCTGCGCGAAGAGGACGCCCGTCGAGCGGCTAATAGGGCGCGTCAGGACCGCAGGAGCTGGATCGCCGGAGGGCTGATCATGATGGCAGTCGGTGCTGGCCTTGGCGGAATGCTGTTCGAGATCGGTGATCGCGGTGACTGGGCGGTCGGGCTCATTCCGTTCTTGATTGGCTGCGTACTGGTGCCGCTCGGAGCGCTTATTAAGCCGGGGGTACGGCCGGTCGAATCGAAATGAAGGCGTTTCGGGCTTTCACCCTGACCCTAATCAGGTAGTGCCCTCCTCCGTAACCCAACTACCGGAAGCAGTGACATCGCGATGATACCTCCCCCAATGCTAAATACAGCTTTTCGAATGCCTGCAGCCTCAGCTGCATGCAGGTCCGGCACAGCAACATTCAGGGTATGGCGGTTGGCCACCACAACCAGAATGGCGAGCCCGACGGATGCGCCCACTCCCGCGGCGGCTGAAACAATGCCCGATGCGACTCCTTGTGCATCATCTCTCACGCCGCTCGCCGCCGCGATGAACATCGCAGTAAACACGATGCCGTCCGCGGCGCTGACGGCAGTCAGGCCCGGAATGAGGGAGGTGTAAGTACTACCGGGTGAGATCGCAAGCGCAAGCATGATTGCTCCGGCTGCGCCAACCGTCAATGTTATCAGCAGTGTGAGCCGGAGGCCGAAGCGCGTAACCAGCCGTCCAGCGAAAGTGGAGCCCGCAACCACCACGGTGGTCGGAAGCAGAAACGCAACTCCAGTCTTCAGCGCGTCGTAGCCCCGCACGTCCTGAAAGTAGAGCGATAAGAAGTACAGGAGAGACCCGAACGTCGCCATGAACATGAAGGCGATCCCTGCTGCCGTCCTGAGAGATGCGTTGGCCATCAGGGCGGCCGGGACGAGCGGATCGAGACTACGTCGCTCGATCACAATGAAAGCGCCTGTTAAGAAAACCCCTGCCACCATGGCGCCGACGATCTTCAGCGAGCCCCACCCCACTTCGGGCCCTCGAACGAGCGCGAACACCAACAGAGTGACAGCACCTGTCGCAGTAAGTGCCCCAGGTATGTCGAATCTGCGTTTCGTCTCAGGTGCGCGGTCAGCCTCGATGACTGAAAACGTGGCGAGGAGGCCCAACGCGGTGAGAGGAACATTGACAAAGAAAACCGCCTCCCAACCAAACGCCCTCGTCAGCACGCCGCCGAGCAGCACGCCTGTGACCAGCCCGGCCGCCCCAGCACCACCCCACACACCGAGAGCGCGGTTACGCTCGTGGCCCTCCGCGAAGAGCGTGTTGATCAGGGACAGTGTACTTGGCAAAACGAGCGCACCGCCGAGCCCCTGAACTGCGCGCGCGACCAGCTGAAGCTCGATTCCCCTAGCGAGCCCTCCGGCCAGTGATGCAACACCGTAAAGCGCGAGGCCTGCCGCGAGCATGCGACGGCCGCCAAGCAGATCTGCGGCTCGTCCGCCGAACAAAACCAGCCCACTCGATGCGATCGCGTACGCGCTGATCACGGTCTGCAGAGTCTGCGCCGAGTAGCCCAAGTCGCGACCGAGCTCAGGCAAGGCCACCACCACGATGTACTGATCGAGCGAGACGATCAGCATCGCAAACGACAGCACACCTAGTATCGCAACTCGACGCATTCTCAGGGACTGCCGCTTCGTCTCGTGGCTGGATCGCTGCGACCTAGCGAAGGCATTGCGGCTGCCAGGGCGGCCAGCATCAACTTGCGACGATTAGGGAACACTCCACTCTCCGTTGCCTGAGTGCTTCGGTGATCGGCTTCGAGCGCTGCACTGTGGTCAAGGTAGCATATAGCGCTCGGCCAAGCGCAGTCGAGCTCAAATCAAACTGCAATGTGCGTGACGGCATCTTCCGGAAGACGCATGTTGTCACGCCACTCGAGCTCGCATCGGGCCTTCTCGGTTACGACGTCGGCATCGAGCTCGGCGATGTCATAAATGCCGTGTGCTTCATGTTGAACCGCGAGTAGCGCCGCGTACGCTGCGGCGTCGACATGCAGGGGCGCCGCGCCGCGAGGCGCATCCACACCGGTGCCGGGGCCGTACAGCTGTCCGTAACGAAGGATTGTCCCAAGTAGTGGTGGCGAGTTAAGTACCGCATTTTCGAGCGCATTGATGCCTCCCACCGTGATTGATCGCGGCTCCCCGGCATGTACGTCGAGCGGATCGCTCTCCACGTGGGGGAGGGGACCCGGTCCATAGGCCCAAGAGATGCTCTGCGCAATCATGCGTTGAGCGCCCACGGCGCGCGCGGCATTGACAAGGTTGCGTGTGCCTTCCGAGCGGATCCGCGCGTTCCGCGAGATGGCTGCTGTAGGTGATGCGGAGCCGGCGAGGGCGGAAAGATCCGTCAACTGATGGATCACAATATCCGGCCGAGCATCACGCAACGCGCGCATGACTGCATCGGCGTCGAATACATCGGCTACCACGATCCGCATACCTCGGCCGCGAAATTCGAGTGCCTTCGCCTGCGAGCGCGTCATGCCAGTTACCTCGTAGCCCGCGTTAAGGAGTAGCGGTAGTAGGCGGCGGCCGATGGCGCCGGTGGCGCCGGCGAGAAAGATCCTATTCTTCATTGCTGTGCCCCGAATCAATGTGGCTGCTCATGGGGGCTACGATACGGCTAAACTGGATATCCCAACGTGACCAGTTCAGAAGAGTTTTACATGTCCAGTTTCAGCGGCGAGTTGTTGCTGCACCTCGATCGACGGGGCGACGAGAGCTTCGGCAGCCAGCTGAAGAGACAGCTTCGGGAGGCGATCCGCGCCGGATCGCTGCGCGGAGGCCTTCGCTTGCCATCGACGCGGGCGCTCGCAGATCAGCTGGGCATCTCGCGACCGGTTGTCGTCGATGTATACGAGCAGCTCGCGGCCGAAGGGTACTTACAGACGCGACAGGGTGCGCGGACGACGGTTGCAGAAGTCGGGCAGCTCGGGCGGCGCCGAGACAGCGCGCCGCCCAGGCGCGAGGCAGCGATCCGTTACGACCTACCTCCCGCGAGTCCCGACTTGGCTATGTTTCCGCGCAAGAGTTGGTTGAAGTCGATGCGCGTGGCGCTGGGGCGAATGCCACACGAAGCGCTCGGTTACGAAGGACGATATGGGACAGAGTGGTTGCGTGGCGTGCTGGCGGACTATCTTGGCCGCGTGCGCGGCGTTGTGGCAGAGGCCGACCAGATCGTCGTGACTTCAGGGTTCGCCGAGGCGCGTGCGCTCGTGTGTGCAGCACTTCGAATGCGCGGCGTCTCGCGTCTGGCAGTCGAGGATCCAAGCTATAGTAACTGGCAGTCTGTTGACCAGGCAGGTTTGACACGCATTCCGATTCCGGTCGACTCTGACGGTATCGATGTCGATCGGCTCGAATCGTCGGCGGCGCAAGCTGTGTTTGTCACCCCGGCGCACCAGTTCCCGACTGGCGTTGTGTTGGCTAAGGAGCGGCGCCGAAAACTCGTCGCATGGCTACGCCAACGCCCTAATCGTTTTGCGATCGAGGACGACTACGACGCTGAGTTTCGCTACCCCGGCCGGCACGGCCGGAATCCCCAGCGTCACATGACCGTCACGCTGCCGGACATGCCCAGGCCATTGGGTCCTCCGTGGATCTGGCAGTGATACTTGTAGACTCCTGGCATAACAAAGGTGTTCTGAAATGTCGCAAATGGTGGCCCGCCGCCCTTGACGCCCGAGCTGGTCCAGGCGTTGGTGTCCGAATTCACGGTGTGCTGAGTTGCGTCATCCCACTTCCACGTGACCGTGTCACCGGCGTTGATCATGATGTCCTTGGGCGAAAATGCTGCGCCGGTCGTTAGATGGACGTCCTTCGTCTGAGTCTGACCACCACCCGTGTCGGGCGGGCACGGCACGCCCACCGGCAGCGCAGATACCAGCTCGCCGCCTTTGACAATCAGCAGCGAACCCATCATGCCGGTGTCCATGTGATTCATTACATGGCAATGCATGTGCCACTCGCCCAGAGACTCGTCACTGCCCGCGCCCCCGGCGCGCATGAAACTGCCGCTTTGACCTTGGATTGTGAACACAAAGGAATTGGCGGGACCGAAGATGCGTGTGTCCTCGAACTGTGATACCGCCGTGGTCTGCGGGGTGCCCTGAATGGCGCCTGGTGTGTTGCCGTCCGGCCCGGGGATGACCCACCGATGACCGTGTATGTGGAAGGTGTGAAACATGCTGCCCATACCGACCACTCCGAAGCGCATTCGCGTGTCGCGGCCTGACAGTATGGTAGGTGTGTTGCCCAGCCACTGGCGCCCGTTGATGCAGGTCGCGCCGTTGCGCACTGTGTGGAAGAGTTGCAGGCACAACAGTTTTGTCGGCGGCGTGCGGTAAAACGTCAGGCAGAATCTCAGGACGTTCAACAGGTCCGAGCTCAGTTCGAATATCTGGTTGTTGAGCTTGACTGCTTTCGTGTCCACGAGTCCGTTGTCGCCGTCGTGGTCATCGCCGTGTCCTGGCGCCAACATAGAGTGGCCGTGCAAAGGGTCGGCAATATCGCCCAATTTGGCGAGCTGGTGCGTGAGCACCGGCGGCAGGGGACGCGGGAATGGGAAGCAAATCAGCTCTGTAGGCGCGCCGCTTGCCGACCCGCCCGGCAGGAATGCCGGATCGAGCGCGGTGGGATCGGCGAGCGGACGTATGTCCACCTCGTTCTGTGTGTCGGCCGGGTTGTGAATAACGATGATGCCGATCGCGCCGAGCTCGACGTTATCCATGTCGCAGATCGAGTGGTCGTGATACAGCCATACCCCGGAGGTCGTCGGCCAGCCTATCGTCTTCCAAGTGTAAGTAAACGTGCCGCCGGGTGGCACGCGGTCGCCCTGCTTGAATGGTCCGGTGACGCTGACCGAAGACCACAACGGCGCCTCAGTTGCGGTCGGTTGCGAACTGTCCGGAGGAGATAACGGAAAAGCACCGTCCGAAGTCGCGTGAAACACGAAGCCGTGCGGGTGCAAGCTATGCGTGCGAGTCTGCACACTCTTGCCAACGCGACCGTCGCCGTTCTTGAAATGCACGACCACGGTGTCGCCGACGTTGCACTCAATTACCGGGCCCGGAATAGTCCCCATAGTTCCCGACTCGCCCGGATTGTGCTCGTTCAGATCCCATGGGTTGACCTTGCGATCGTCAGGCACCGTCCACGCGTCACTTTGATCCGCGGCCTGCGGCGGGCGATAGCGCCGGAGGATCAATGCGTCGGTGACGTTGCCCGCATCGTCGCGGATTGGGTTGAACATCGTCACCATCCGTGGCGGCGTGCCGGGTACCACCGAGTTGAGCGTGACGGATGCAGGGGCGTTGCCCGTAATCTGTTGCATGGTCTGGCCGGTCATGCGATCGATATTGTGCGGACTCATGTCCCACGGGCGATTCTCGATTTGGATCCAATAGTCGATCGTGGCCATTTCAATCTCCGTTGAATTCTGCCTAAGTGGAGCGCCGTGTTGACTAGTCGTGCCACCGTCGCGCGACACACTGAAAGTTTTTTACTTAGTTCTGTCTGTCCCGATTCAGCTCTGTCCCGGCGCTTTGAATTATCGCAGTGAGATCGCGCGATGAGATAAAACCCAAACATCACACAGTGTCATAAGAAATAAGACGAGGGATCCATATGGACCGCTGCCGACACATTTGCCCCGTCATCCTGCTTTGCGTGGTCTCGCTCGCAACAATCGGCTGCAAGGCCTATACGGAACGCGGCGCGAAAGGCATCGGCCTCCTTCCAAAGCCTGCTGACGCGGAACAGCACCTATCTACTTACCGACCGAGAGATCCCTACAGCCAACTCGCTGCTGGACTCCTCGCCAGAACCATCTATCAGAGTGCCGGCCCGACGGGAACGCGGATCGCCGTCACCGACTACCTGATCGGCCCGAAACGGCACACATCCAGCATCACACTGCCCGGCGCCGCGATTTGCGAAGTGAAATCAGGCGACGGCGTTGTGCGGCTCGCGGGCGCTGAACAGAAGGTCAACAGCGGAACCACGTTTGCAGTTGCGCAAGGGACCGCCGTCGCGTTCGAAAACACAAGCGAATTTCCTTTTGCGATACGGCTTCACCTCATACAGAAAGAATAAGCGGGCCCGGCGTCGATGCTGCGCTGCAGGAGGGTTTGAAGATGGAACGACACCTGATTGCGACCTCATGTCTCGTAATGGCTGTCGCGTTGAGCGTGGCGGGCTGCTCGAGTGACTGGCCCGCATTCCGACACAACATCCTGCGAACCGGCGCCCAGCTCAACAACGGGCCTCTGACCGACGCCACGACCGTCTCCGGGCCCTGGTCCACGGGCTGGACCTTTCCGGACTCGGCAGGAATTGTGCTGAATCCGGTTCCCGGTGCGTTTCGGGCCGGACCCATTGTCTACCAGGGCACAGTGTACATTGGGAATTCCAACGGCTACTTCTACGCGATTGACGCCTCTACCGGGCACTTGAAGTGGCAATACCCTCAGCCCAATCAAACCGCTCTGACGCAGACATTCACCTCGAATCCTTCGAGCGCAGGCATCGCCTCCAGTGCCTTTATCACCCGCATTGGCGGCAAGGGTGCGGTGGTCTTCGGTGCTCCCGATCGTTCGATCGGCGCGGGACTGGGCAGCGGCCGGCTCTTCGCCCTCGATATCAGCAACGGTCACGAGATCTGGAAGTCCCCGGAAATCGCCGCCCTCCGCAATGATGGAGTCACACACGAACAGATTGGCTATTCCTCGCCGCTGGTACTCAACGACCACGTGTACATCGGGGTTGCCGATCACGGCGACAATCCGATCCAACGCGGCACATTGGTTGCGGTCCGGCTCGCCGATGGCAGCATCGACAATGGCTTCAGGTTCTTCAGCACCGGTCTACCTCGGGGCGGTGGAATCTGGGGCTCAGCGGCCGGGCTCGACGGAATCTATGTCACCACCGGAAACGCCAACATTGGAGGCCCGAACCCGACACCGAATCACGCACTCAGCCTGCTCAAACTCGATCCGAACACAGGCAACATCGTCTGGCAGTGGCAACCTGTCCCGTACGATCTTGATGCGGATCCGGACTGGACGGCGACGCCTGCTCTGATGCTGGCCAGTTGCGGCGCGCTCGCCGTGTCGGTCCAAAAGGATGGTTGGACCTGGGCTATCAATACGGGCTCCGGCGCCCCGGCCGTAGGGACGGTCAGGTGGGCCTTTCCCAGCGGTTCTTGGGTCACGAGCGGATTCACAGCAGCGGACGGCACCATACATGGCGATACGCGATATCTGCGGCCCGGCGCGGCGTGGAACGACGTCTATATCGTTCAAACCGGCGGGCTGAATGTCACGACCAACGTGATGGACGGTTTCCGTCATCTCTATGCATTGAACGCCTGCGCCAATGAATCCGACCGAATACGCTGGATCAAGGATATTCCCAGTACCAACGGTGGTGAGTATTCGCTCGGTCCTCCAAGCGTTACGCACGGAATTGTCTATGTAGGCACCGATCAGGGGCACCTCATCATCATCGGCGATCCGTCGGTCGCTGCCGCCGCAGGCTGGCGCTGCAGTGATCCGGATGTACCGAGCAATCTGTGTGTCGCCAACGGTTTCTCACTCGTTCCGGATCCTACGGTTCTCAAGGACATTGACCTTCACGCAGGTCCGATCACGACCGAGCCGGCTTTGGTGGGCGATCCAGTCTTTGTCTCCACTGAAGGCGGAAAAGTGATCATGTTGAGGCCCGGTAGATAGGGTCGGAGGAAAACCATGAAGTACATCCTGATCGCCGCAGCGCTACTCTTGTTCGGTAGCGCCAACTCCGGCGCGCAAGAGGCAACACCTGCGCGCGATGCGAACGCCGGCGCCGTCCAGGCCATCCGCCGCTTCGAAGGGGCCATAACGCTGCAAACAAAAGCCGCGGTTACGGCGAGTGTCACCGTCCTCAAGCAGAATTGGGCACTCCGCGGACGACAGAGTCTCGAGTCGTTTCCGGTGACGGGGCTCACAATCGTGCACCTCCATTCAGGCCTCGTGACGACGACCATCGACGGCCAAGAGGTAAAGCGAAATACCGGCGACTACTGGACCGTTCCGGCCGGCTCGCAAATGAAGCTTCTTGTTTCGAGCGAGTCGGCGTCGCTCGAAACACTCTCGATCAAATGATGTGGGGTTTCGGGCACATGTGACCGGAAATCGGCGCTGGCGGGGCCCCGCTTCCATGCAGGGCCCGCAGTTCCGGCTGATGAGAGTTAATGGTGTGACGGAGCCAATGTGATCGTACCGAACAGTCCGTCGGTCTCGTCGTTCGGTCCCGCTGAAAAATACAGCGTGTCCGGGCTCGAGTTGCGTCCACCGCCGAGCGTCAATGTCCACAATCCCCCGATGACCAGCGGTTTGCCGTGCGCATCCTCGAGTTGGTCGACGAATCTTCCGTCGTTGTTGAACACATTGATGCGGCCGTCTCCGAAGTTGCCGATCAGGATCTTGCCGCTGAAGGGGCCGAATGCGAACGAGGCCCGTGCAATGCCCCAGGGTGAGTTGAGCCTGCCGCGCGATTCGAACCGGCGAATGAGGTGACCGTCCGTATCGAACACGTCAACGAAGCCATGGCCTGCACCGGCTACGTCATCGTGCTTCTGCGCGTCCTGTTTCGCATAAGTCACGAACAGGTCGCCATCGACATTCGCAATGTTGAACGGCGCATAGCCAGCCGGAATCTCCGGATCGGTGAAATGACCGTCGAGGGTAACCTTCGTGAACATTCCGTCCGTCCCGTTCGGTCCGAACACATCCACCGTGCCGTTAGCGAAGTTAGTCGCGAACAGGAACGCTCCCTTGGCATTCACCGCGAACGCCAGACCTTTGTAGACGGCGCCATTCGATGACTCATCCGCCGCGAGGACGGCACTGTCCGCCGGATTGAGCCCGCCCGCCCAGGCAGAGATCGTTCCATCTTCGGTGGCAAAGATGAAGATGGCTGGGATCTTGGTGCCCGGCACCAGGAAGGCTGCCGACGGATTCCAAACAATCCCTGTTGGAGCCGCCGGAGCCGGATTAGGGGGCTTTTTCGGGTCTTTTGGCTGGCAGGACGCCACCGGTACGACGTTGCCAGGCAATGGGATGGATACCTGAAGAGCGGTAATCTTCACGCCGGTGCCGTCGTAGAGGGTCGAACAGCCTGTGGCGTTATCATTGACCCAGAAAGGGCTGCCTGCGGGTGAGAAGGCAATTCCCCAGGCGTTCTGCAACACCGGATCGCGCACTGCAGCATGGCCAGTCAGGTTGGATGTGAGCGGCGTGACTACGTAGGCGTCGCGTTCCCGTCGCGAATCATCATCACCCGCGATCGCAATGGAAGACACGGCAATCGCGATGGCTGCCGCGGCTCCGACCTGTCGCATGAGCTGATACATGATTAGTCCCCTATTTGTGTAGTGATCTGAGCCTCTGCCTCGGTGTGTTGCCGTACCGCTGTCGGGTGTTCAATGCGATGTTGGGATTTAAGTCAAATCGGTGTTCCCGATTCGGGCGCGCCGCCGTGCAGCTCGACGAATTTCGGCATCGAAACAGGCAGTGGCCCCTTGAACTTAACCGTCTCGGCTAACACGACCGTGATCGTGGCTACGGCGTTCACAGGGGCCTCTGACCGACCCAAATGCGATGACGCCGCGCCGACATACTTGCGGGCGTCGCTTACATCGCTTTGCGTCCCGCTGCGCTCCACAGGAGCGCCAGCGGAGCGACGAAATCGTGCTCCAGCGCGGCGAGGTCGCGCTCATAGTCCTCAGGCGTGATGAGATGCAGGTTCAGCAGGTCATCGCGAAGCTGCTCCAAACCGAGCCGCTGTAACCGCGCGTATGCAGATCCGTCCATTGACATGAACACGCGGCCCTCTGCGTTGACTTGCTGCAAGCCACGGGCTCGTAGCAAGCCCGCTATGCGCCGACCGAAGCGAAGGTCGACACCTCGGCTGCGTAGCAGCTCCCGCAAGGCGCTAGCCGCTCGGAGCGGGCGCTCCGGTGGATCGATGCCTGCGTCCGGAAGCAACGACACGCTATCGTAGTCCTCGATCACGAGCCAGCCGCCGGGTTTCAGCGACTCGATCATTCGGTCCATCACCTGCTCGCGTTCCCGCAAATGGCACAGCAGCAGTCGCGCATGGATGAGATCGAAGCGCTGTGTTGGAAACGCATCGCGGACGATGTCGTGTCGGGCGACCTGTAAGGTCGCAGTTCGGCGCGGCTCGAGGAAGCGAATGTCGAGATCGGTCGCGAGCACCAGACCCGTCGGTCCCACGCGCTCGGCCAGCCAGTGTGCGATGGTCCCGTAACCGGCACCCACTTCCCAGCACAACCAGCCTCGTGCGACGTCGATGCGCTCCAGATACATGCGCGTGACGGGGTCATAGATAGCGGCTAACAGCTGGAGTCGTTCCGAAGAAGTGTGGTAGTCATTTGCAAACACATACTCGTTCGCGCTCTGCGAGCGATTTGAGACAATCATTCGGTTCTCCAGCGAAGCTACGACGCGCCGGCCGGATCCGGCTCGACTAGAAAATGGCTCGTCACCCATCCCAGCGCGCACGCCACGACCGCAATCGCGGCACACGCAAACGCGAGTTTCTGTGACGCGTTCGCGCCCGGTGTGAAGTTGGCGAGCCAGGGCGTGAAGAATGCCGCGGCAGCGCCGATGATTCGGCCACCGATACCGACTGCAAAGCTCTCGCCCGTGCCGCGCAAACGAGTCGGGTACATCTGCGGTAGATAGTTGCCAACGAAGTTGATCTGCCCGTTGACGAGCACGCCGGCGAGCAGAGCTCCGCAGGCGAGGACCGTCAGGTTGAGGTAGGGCGCGGTTGCAAAGACCAACGGCACCACCACCAGCGCCGGCAGCTGAAACGTTCGCAGGACCTGTCGCCGCGTGAGCCACATGATTGCGAGGAACGCGACTGCGAAACGGCCGACCAGGCCGCCGAAGTCCTGCATGAAGTGTACGAAGCTGACGGTCTGTTCTTGCTCCATCCGCGACAGATCGCGCACCCCGGGAAGACCCGGGACGATGCGAGGCATCTGCGATACCGTCGCGTATCCCAGCCCATAGATGCTTGCAACGAGTGCCGTGCTCACGATCGTTACGCGTCGTAGCCGCGGATTGAACAGCTCCCGAAAGCTCGGGCGCATACGGCCGCCGCGCGCCTGCAACTGCAACCACAGCGCAGACTCCGGCATGCCCAGTCGGGCGAGCAACACGGGCAGCACGGGAACGGCGCCGAACATCAGCGCGTACCGCCAGCCGGCATGAGTGTTCGCAATAGCGGGCCAGTGCCGCCCATACGTTACTGACAAGTAATACACGCATGCGACCAGGAAAACCCCGACGCCGCTCATTGCCTGCGTGAAACCGAGTACGGCTTCGCGGCGTCGGCGATCCGGCAATAGCTCCGCGATCCAGGCTGCCGCCGCGACCCACTCGGTCGAGACGGCTACGATAGTCATGCAGCGCCAGATGAGCAGCCCAAGCGGCGAGGTTGCATAGGCCGCGGCGACGGTAGCGGCACCATAAAGGGCGATGCTCCACACGAGCACGCGGCGGCGGCCCAAACGATCGGTGAGATACCCGCCGATCAGCCCGGCTACACCGCCAG
>Ga0068858_100005950_pt1 | contig 11912 bp, 12 predicted proteins | sample KBSSwiS12_FD_66589 | JGI IMG/M metagenome (GOLD analysis project Ga0068858, IMG submission 66589) | Switchgrass rhizosphere microbial communities from Kellogg Biological Station, Michigan, USA - KBS Switchgrass S1-2 | ecosystem: Host-associated > Plants > Roots > Rhizosphere > Soil ... | reverse complement strand
CCGCCTTGCAGTTGGCACAGGTGCGACACGAGTCGACCATGCAACCGACTCCGGCCAGGTCACCCTCCTTGAATTTTTTGACGTCCGAACCAACCTTGACCACCTTGCCCACGATCTCGTGACCGGGTACGCAGGGATACATCGAAGGTCCCCACTCGCTGCGCGCGGTATGAAGATCGGAATGGCAGACGCCGCAGAAAAGGATCTGGATTTGCACATCCAGCGGCCCCGGATCACGGCGTTCAAAGGAAAAGGGAGCAAGCGGCGTTGTGGCGGATTGAGCGGCGAAAGCTTTGGCTTTGATCATAAGCTTTAAAGATAGCCTCTAATGGGCGAAGTCAAACGACATTGCCGTCACGACTTTTGCCATCGTCACCGCCTTCCTCATCTGCAACTATTTCCCTCACCCATGAGCCGCAAAGTCGATTACCTGCCCTGGATCGGGCAGCCGTTTAACTACGACAAGCATCCCGAGCAAAAAGCGCGACATGAGGACTTGCGCCAGACCGCCGGGGCCGAGATCGATCCGACCGCATTCATCTCGCCCGAGGCCAAGGTCTTCACCGACAAATTGAAGATCGGCGCGAACAGCTACATCGCCGGCGACGCCCTCGTGCGCGGCGAGATTATCATGGGCAGCAACTGCACGGTGAACCCCTACGCCAGCCTCCACGGCAAAGTCACGATCGGAAACGGCGTTCGGATCGCCTCCCTCGCCACCATAGCAGGAGCGAACCACGTTTTCTCCGATATCAACAAACCGATCTACCAGCAGCCCGTTACCTTTGAGGGAATCGTCATCGGCGATGATGTCTGGGTCGGGGCCAACGTCGTCGTACTCGACGGCGTGAAAGTCGGTGCCCATTCCATTTTGGCGGCGGGTGCGGTGGTAACCAAGGATGTGTCGGAGTACTCCATCGTCGGAGGCAATCCCGCCCGCGTGCTGCGGAATCGACGAGCAACAACGAAATCAGCCCGGCCCGATCTCGAGTCGGAAGCACAGGCTTTCGGTGCGAAGGTCCGCGCGCAATGGCCCGATGTCCTCAAGCGTTGCGAGACTCCAGACGGCAAAGAGTACGTCAATCAGCCCGGCGACAAACCGGATGTCCGCCCCTGGTGCGATGCAGTCGAAATCGCCGGAATGTTCGACACCACACCGCCCCTGATGAAGCCTGCTCTTCTCATCGAGAAGCTCCAGGGATTTCAGGACCCGGCCACTGGTCTCTTCCCCGATCCACGCCAGCCCGGCAAGCTGCCCCATTTCAATGACTACGCTTTCCGCTATCCGATCCTCGCCGTCGGTTACGCACTGGAAGTCCTCGGCAACCATGTCCCGCATCCAGTTACCGCAGTCGAAACGATGACCGCAGACGAATTACTCAAATCCCTCGACGGCCTGCCGTGGGCCGAAGGTGCATGGGGTTGTGGCGACTGGATCGACGGACTCGGCACCGCGCTCTATCACAACGCCCGCCATTTCAAATCTCAGAAGCGCCTCGAACCGCTCTGGGGCTGGCTCAATACACACATCGATCCTCTCACCGGCCTCTGGGGCAACCCCACGAAAAAGGACAAGTGGCTCCAACCCGTTAACGGCTTCTACCGACTAACCCGCGGCACCTACGCGCAATTCGGCATCCCGCTGCCTCATCCCGTCGAGGCCATCGACACGATCCTCGCCCACACGCGCAATCCCGATTTCTTCGCCACTGATCGAGGCAACGCCTGCAATGTCCTCGACATCATCCATCCTCTCTGGCTTTGCCGGAAGCAGACGCCGCATCGCGCCGAAGAGATCAAAGCCGTTGCGCTATTCCACTGGAAACGCGCCATGTCGAAATGGGTCGATGGTCAGGGCTTCAGCTTCGAACTGGAACAGGGAAATACCCCGGCGTCGCAATCAGGCCTCCAGGGCACCGAGATGTGGCTGAGCATCGTCTGGCTAATGGCCGACCTGCTCGGCATCGCCCCCGCCCTCGGTTATCGCCCCCGCGGCGTCCATCGCCCCGAGGTTGCATTCAAGATTTAAACTCCGTCATCCTGAGCGAAGGCGAGCCAGTGACTTTGCTTTATTTCAGGACGCGCCCGAGCCGCAGTCGAAGGACCTAGTTTATTTGAGAAGGAGACGCTGAAAAACGGCTACATGCCTCTTTTCGATAAGCCAGTCGCGCCAATTTTCATCAGCGCAACCGACCCTCCTGAATCCGTTATAACAGGCGGCCTACTTCTTCGAAACAAACTCGCGGACTTCTTCGAGATGTCCGGCTGAGCCGAGCTTCTCGGAAGTATGCGCGATAAACTTCGCGTATTCCTCGATGAAGACCTTGCCGGGGGGACGGAAATCGAACGCGCCGGGATTATCGCGGAAGAACTCGCGGTGAACGCGGGTCCAGACCAGGCGACCGTCCGTATCGATGTTCACCTTGGTCACACCCAGCTTGGCTGCGGGAAGATACTCGTCCTCGTTGACGCCACGCGCCTCGGGATCGAGCGTGCCACCCGCCGCGTTGATGCGCTTGACCTCGTCCTGGGGCACGCTGGAGCTGCCGTGCATGACGATGGGGAAACCGGGGATCTTCTGTTTGATCGCCTCGAGCACCTCGAAGTGGAGCGACTGCTGGCCCTTGAACTTGTAGGCGCCATGGCTCGTGCCGATCGCGGCGGCGAGCGAATCGCAACCGGTCTGCTTCACGAATTCGACCGCTTCGTCGGGATTGGTCAGACAGGCGTTGCCTTCGTCGACCTTGATGTCTTCTTCCACGCCGCCGAGCATGCCGAGCTCCGCTTCGACGCTGAGCCCCTTGGCGTGCGCCTTTTCGACCACGCGCTTCGTGATGGCCACGTTCTCCTCGAACGGATCGTGTGAGGCGTCGATCATGACTGAGCTGTAGAAACCGCTGTCGATGCAGTCGTAACAGGTCTTCTCGTCACCGTGATCGAGATGCACCGCAAAGATCGCCTGCGGGAAAATCTCGGCCGCCGCGCGAATGATCGATTCCAGCATAAACTTGTCCGTGTAGGAGCGAGCGCCCTTGGAAATCTGGATGATGAACGGCGCCTTCGAGGCCATGGCCCCCTTAAACAGCCCCATGGCTTGCTCGGCATTGTTGATGTTGTACGCCCCGATGGCAAATTTGCCGTAGGCGACCTTGAAGAGTTGAGCGGTAGTGACGATCATGGGAGGGAGTTTCGCGGATTAGGTTGGTCTGTCGAGTTTTACGTTTAAATAGGCGAGGCTATGAAGCTAAAGGCGTGCCGAGATTATCGCCATCTCGCAAAACGCCCGTTAAAAATCGCCGCCATCCTGAGCCTGTCGAAGGATCAGCCGTCGGCGTTACCGTCATACCGAACGATATCCTTAAAAAAACGCCGTCATCCTGAGCGGAGGCGAGCCAGTGATATCCGGTTCTCCCTAGACTCGCCCGAGCCGCAGTCGAAGGACCTACGTGGGCGAGCAACAAAGTGCGGTGGCGCAAATCAATCAAATTTCCCTGAGCCAATCTACCGCTCACTGCATAGCACGAGTCCAGCTTAACGCAGCCGTATCTCCTCCCACTTGGGATTCCTCGCCTCAATCAGAGCGATCTTCTTCGCCCGATTCCAACTCTTCAGCTGTTTCTCCCGCGCGATCGCACTCCGCATATCGGGATACTCCTCCACGTAAACCAGCTGATTATTTTGTAGATTTTCGTGAAACCCTCGATCTTGCCCTGCTTATGTTCCCAAACCCGTCCTTCGAGATCGCTGGTCACACCAATATAAAGTCGGCGTGTCTGGCTACTCAGGATGTACACGTAGCCGTTTTTCATTGTCCCCCGCTCCTTCAACTAGGTCCTTCGACTGCGGCTCGGGAAAGTTTACCGGGAAAAGAAAATCATTGGCTCGCCTTCGCTCAGGATGACGGCGTTTTTAGACGACGCGCGTTAAGGAAAATCAACCCCCCGCAATCGCGGGCACGATGCTGACTTCGTCGCCCTGCTTCACGGCGGTGTCCTTGTCCTGCAGGAAGCGGATGTCCTCGCCGTTGACGTAGACGTTCACGAAGCGGCGGACGTTGCCCTGCGGATCGACGAGGCGTTCCCCGATGCCGGGATATTTCGCGTCGAGCGCGGAGAGCAGTTCATTAACGGTGGCACCATCGACCTCAACGGTATCGAGATTGCCAGTGAGTGGGCGTAGCGGAGTGGGGATGGAGACAGGTATGGGCATAAATTTATCGGTGAAAGAAATTAATCAAATCAAGAATCCAAGGAACAAGCATGCTGCTGATAATAGCGATTATAGCAATGATCGGAAGGGCCAGAAGCCCGATATAAATATCGGGAATATAAATCTTCTTCCTCGGCTTTTGCATGTCATTTACGCCGCCGCCTCATGCACCGCATCGTTCGCGATGAGCGCATCGAATTCTCGCAGGCTGGGGTTGATGAGCCGGGGCGTGGGCAGGTGCGGCGCGACCGCTTCCGCGGTCTTGAGCCCGTGCCCCGTGATACAGATCGCGATCGATTCGTTCTTTGGAATCTTCCCGCTTTCGATCAGCTTCTTCGCGCAGGCCAGCGTCACGCCACCGGCGGTCTCGGCAAAAATACCTTCCGTCTCGGCCAGCATCTTGATCGCATCGACAATCTCCTCATCGGACGCGTCCTCGCTGGAACCACCGGTCGATTTCATCACGTTCACCGCGTAGTAACCATCGGCCGGAGTGCCGATCGCGAGCGATTTCGCAATCGTCTTCGGCTTCGGCACGGGGCGAATCAGATCGGTCCCGGCCTTGAACGCCGCGGTGATCGGATTACATCCGGTCGCCTGTGCGCCATGGATCGTGAAGGACTGCTCCTCAATGAGCCCGACCTTGATCGCTTCCTGGTACGACTTGCAAATCTTGGTGAGGAGCGAGCCGCTCGCCATCGGAACAACGGTATGCTTCGGCGTACGCCAGCCGAGTTGCTCGACGATTTCAAAACCCATCGTCTTCGAGCCCTCGGCATAATAAGGCCGCAGGTTCACGTTCACGAAACCCCAGCCGTACTTGCCCGCGATCTCCGAACAAAGACGGTTCACCTGGTCATACGCGCCATGAATTCCGATCACGTTCGTGCCGTAGACGAGGCTGTTGAGCACCTTGCTCTGCTCGAGATCAGCCGGAATCAACACATAGCTCTTCAAGCCCGCGCCGGCGGCATGGGCCGCGACGCTGTTCGCCAGATTACCGGTCGAGGCACAGGCCACGATCTTGAAGCCAAGTTCCTTCGCCCGCGTCAGCGCAACGGAAACGACACGGTCCTTGAATGAAAGCGTGGGATGATTGAAGGCATCATTCTTGATATAAAGCTCTTTGACGCCGAGCGCCTTCGCCAAACGGTCCGCCTTCACCAGCGGAGTGTAACCGGTCTCGAGCCCCACCGTCGGCTCGCCATCGATCGGGAGAAGTTCCCGGTAGCGCCACATGTTGTATTTGCGCGATTCAATGACCGTACGCGAAATGGAACGGCGGATTTCCTCGTAATTATAATCGGCCTCGAGGGGACCAAAATCGAACTCGCACACGTGCACGGCTTCCTTTTTGTAAAGGCGCCCGCACTCGCGGCACTTGAGATTGCTGAAAAATTCCTTGCCCATAATTTCCGACCCTTATCGAGGATCGACCTCGCTCAATTGGGACGAGGGGGCAAGCACCTTGTGTACGAGTAGGCACTCACTCCTTATCCTCCTCGGAACCATCCGCATCAGGCGGACCGCACCGAGCTGGGTTTGGCACCTGGGCGGCAGCGATGTTTCCTTATGAAAAATCACTACCCGGTTGCCGCGGTTTCATAGGGCCAGCCCCTCCACCGCTCTCGATAAGTTAATAGGAGCCTAGGAGATGGAGCGAAAATGTCAAGCCGAGGCAGTAGAATCCACACACCAAGCCAGACAATAAAAAAGGCCATCCCGAAGGATGGCCTTTTTGTTCACCCACAAGGGATGATAAAAACTTAAGCAGCAGCAGCCGCTTTGCGCGACTTCTTCACCGGCGCGACAGGCGTGTGGTAGCCCGCGGCGGAGGGAACTTCGATCATCTCAAAGCCCAGCTTGCCTTCGGCGACTTCCTTGAGCGCGACATCCATAAAAGTCAACTTGGGGTCAAACGCAACGAGAGGACGAAAACCCTGTCCGAGCTGGCGAACTCGCTTGGAAACGATATTCACGAGAACCTGGGGGCTGTGCACGACTTTAAGAGCGTCTTGGACGAGGGATTGTTTCATAGGAATCGAAAAACGTTGCTTGACCCACTTTTTAAGCGGGATGTAAATACTGCGCCTCAGCTGTCGGAAATCAAGCTTAACTTGAGCTTTTTTCTCCTCACTCAATCTCCCTTGCGATACACCGCAGCCATCTGGCAAAGCAATTTCCGGCGGATCGGTGGGCTCAATCGCTGGCTCACCTGCTCCAATCCCCGGACGATACTCATGGGTAACACGCTTAATAAGGGAGCAGTTTTAACATGCCCGGCGGAAAGCGGATTGATGCACAAGAGTAGCGTCACCAGCTCCAGCCCAGCCCGCTCTCCAAGGATTGCAACCTCCTCAGGATGAAGAAGAAAGATGTGGCCATCGGCATTCGGTTTGAATTGAATGCTCTCATAAACGCTTGGGTCGGCACAGTCGGAAAACTTCGGCAGGTTATTGCGGAAATAGGCCCCATTGGGTGTGGTCATAATGATGTATCCTCCCGGTCGGACCAATTGCGCCGCTTTGCGGAGAAACTCGTCCGGATGCGCCACATGCTCGATAATCTCCGTGATGACCACCCCGTCAAAAGGTTCAGGAAAATTCAGCTCAAAGGCGTTTCCAGGCGCGTAAGTGATCTCGCCATGCTCGTGCTTGAGTTTGACGTAATCGGCAAGTTCAGCCCGGAGATCATTCCAAACCACCTTGTAACCCATCTCCGCCAACGTGAGAGAAAAATTCCCCTGCGCCGCACCGATGTCGAGAATACGGGAGCCCTTGGGTAACACTTCCTGAATCAGTTGAAGGGTCTTTTTCTGCCGAATTCGGTACGATTCCGCATAGCCGCGATGAATAATCTCGCCGTAGATTTCCTCCAGATCGTAGGGATAGGACATTTTCCAGGAATCAGGCCAGGATTCTTGAAAATAAACGCGTTTCATAAGGCTGGGATTGACTGCGCACAGGCGAACCGCGAAAGATTACGACAAGAATTTGTAAACCCCACTTAAAAAAAGAAAATCGCCGCAATTTAGTGAAATTCTTAACTCTTGGTAATCCTTTACCTTTTGCCTCGCTCTAAGGGCGGGTTACCCGCATAACATTCTCCACCCCAAAACTTATGGAAGCCGCACCTGTATTCGCATCCACCGCCTCAACCGCCGGTCTGCCGCCCGTTCCCGGGGCAGAACAAGCCCGGGCCATCGCCTATGGCCACACCACCCTTGCCTCGACGACCGAGGCCGTCAAAGACGCCAGTGCCTGGGTTTATCCCCTGCGCCGGGAAGTCAGTCGGGTGATCGTCGGCCAGAAATACCTGATCGATCGCCTGCTCATCGCGCTCATCGCCAACGGCCACGTTTTGCTGGAGGGCGTTCCGGGTTTGGCCAAGACCCTCGCGCTGCGAACGCTCGCTGCTGCGGTGCAGACCAAGTTTTCTCGTATCCAGTTCACGCCGGACATGCTCCCTGCCGATATCGTCGGCACACAAATCTACAATCCCAAGGACGGTACCTTTAACGCGAAGCCCGGCCCCGTCTTCGCGAACTTCGTCCTCGCGGACGAAATCAACCGCGCGCCCGCCAAGGTGCAGAGCGCGCTGCTCGAGGCGATGCAGGAACGCCAGGTCACCCTCGGCGAAACCACCTACAAGCTGCCCGAGCCGTTCCTTGTCATGGCCACGCAGAACCCCGTCGAGCAGGAAGGCACCTATCCTCTTCCCGAAGCCCAGGTCGACCGCTTCATGCTCAAGGTCATCGTCACTTATCCCTCGCGCGCCGAGGAACGCGGCATCCTCGACAGCATGGCAACGACCACGCCCAGCTTCACCGTGGAACCCATCGTCACGCCGGACATGATCCTCAAGGCCCGTCAGGTCGTGAACCAGATCCACGTCGATGACAAGGTCCGCGATTACATCGTCGATATCGTCGTCGCCACGCGCGATCCCAAGGCTTACAAGCTCGACTTCCCCGGTTGGATTCAATATGGCGCCTCGCCCCGTGCGACGATTGCGCTAACCCTCGCGGCCCGTGCGCTCGCGTTCCTCAACGGTCGCGCCTACGTCACGCCGCAGGACGTGAAGGAAGTCGCCCACGACGTCCTCCAGCATCGCGTCACCGTCACCTACGAAGCTGAGGCGGAAAACCTCAGCTCCCGTGACATCGTGCAGAAGATCCTCGATACGCTGCCGGTGCCCTAACTGAATTTTGACAGGATTAACACGATTTACAGGATTAGGGACAAAGGCAAAGAAACAAGAGGTAGGAAACTCACCGGATGGTATTCCAAAATCTTGTTAATCTTGTTAATCCCGTCCCAAAATCCTCCTGTCTTCCCTGCCTTTAGAAATTTCGTAATTCCGTTAATTCCGTCAAAAATTTCAGCATGGACCCCGCCGTTACCCGAGAAATCCTGAAGAAAGTGCGCCAGGTCGAGCTGCGCACGCGCCGCCTCGTTACGGACGCGCTCGCGGGCGAATACCACTCCGTCTTCAAGGGCCGCGGCATGGACTTCGACGAAGTCCGCGAATATACCCCCGGCGACGAAGTCCGGCTCATCGACTGGAACGTCACCGCCCGCACTGGAACTCCTTTCATCAAGAAGCTGCGCGAGGAGCGCGAGCTCACCATCCTTCTCGCCGTCGATGTCAGCGCTTCCGGCAAATTCGGTTCCCAAACCCAGAGCAAACAGGAACTCGCCGCCGAAGTCGCCAGCGTTCTCGCCTATTCCGCCATCCGCAATCGCGACAAGGTCGGCATGCTGCTCTTCACCGACGAGGTTGAGCAATATATCCCGCCGACCAAGGGCCGCTCCCACGTCCTGCGGGTCATTCGCGAAATCCTCTTTCACGTCCCCTTTCGCCGCGGCACCGATGTCGCGACCGCACTCGATTTCGTCAACGACGTGCAAAAGCGTCGCGCTGTCGTCTTCGTTATCTCGGACTTCATCGAATCACCTGAGGCGTTCGAGCGCCTCCGCCGCCAGCTTCGCCTCACCAACAAACGCCACGATCTCGTCCTGATCCATCTCCGCGATCGCCACGAGGAAGAGCTTCCCGCCCTCGGCCTCGTCACCTTGGAAGATCCCGAGACCGGCGAGGTGATGGAGATCGATACGAACAGCAAGAGTGTCCGCAGCTCATTCGCCGCCCTCGCCAAGGACCGGATCAACCAGTTCCGTCGCTGCGCGAGGCAGGCCAATGTCGATACGCTCGAATTGCGCACCGGTGAGCCCTACAGCCAGGCGCTCTACACCTTCTTCCAGAACCGCAGCAGCAGGAGATTGTGATGAGCATCCTCCGAAGACTCTTTTTCCGATCGGGTGGCCCGGACTACTTGTTGTCCGGGTGGCCGAAGGCCACAGGAGGCAGCCGGAAGAATCGCGAAAATAAGCCAGCGGCCACCTTAAAAATTGCTGTTGCTGCTCTTTGTTGCTTCTTTCTTGCCACCGTTTCCCTCGCAAAAGCGCAAGATGCGGCAACGAACGCACCTCCACCGGACCCCGCTCCCGCCAGCATTTCTCCACCTTCGTCCACCGCCAGCCAATCCGCTCCCATCACTTCCCAGATGATATCGCCGAATGGCACGGCTCCCCAACAGGACGACATCGACGACATCCGTCCGCCCTTCTTTTTTCTCAGTCTCTGGATTTGGCTCTGGATTGCCCTAGCCTTGGTTGCCGCCATCGCGTTGCTCTTCCTGCTCTGGAAATGGCTGAGCAAGCCCGCCTATCTCAGCCCCAAGTCCGCCTACGATCTCACCCTGGAAAAGCTTGAGAAGGCGCGCGCCCTCCTCCGCGAGGACGACCCCGTCCCCTATGCCATAGCAGTCTCCGAGGCCATCCGCAGCTATCTCGGCCAGCGCTTCCAGTCACCTTCCACCCGCCGGACCACTGAAGAATTCCTGCGCATGATGGAAGCCGATGAACATACGCCACTCGCCGCACATCGCGATCTGCTTCGTCAATTTCTCCAAGCCTGCGATCTGGTTAAATTCGCCCGCTATCAACCGACGTTGGTGGAGCTTGAAGAGGTACAACAACGTGCCTTCACCTTTGTCCACGCCACGAACCCGGCCCTGGTTCCCGTCTCCGCCGCAGGAGGAAGAGCATGAGCCATTTCCAGTTCGCCCATCCCTGGGCGCTCGCTCTCTTGTTGTTGCTGCCCACCATCGCGATTCTGCGTGGCAAACGGGGCCCGGACGCTGCCATCCAGTATTCCGGCCTCAGTCTTTTTGGCGAACTGGTCCGCGGACGCAGAGTCCAACCCGGCGGCTGGCTTTCCGCCATCCGCTATCTCGCCCTCGCCTGTTTCATCGTCGCGCTCGCCCGGCCCCAGTGGGTCGATTCCAGCACCCAGGTGCAGGAAAGCGGCATCGACATGATGCTCGCCATCGATCTTTCTCCCTCCATGCAGGCGCTCGACTTTCATGAAAACGGACAGGACGTCAGCCGCGTCACCGTCGTGCGCGAGACCGTGGCGCAATTCATCAAGGACCGGCCCAACGACCGCCTCGGCATGGTCGCCTTTGCCGGCGACGCCTACCTGATGAGTCCTCTCACCCTTGATCATGACTGGCTCCTGGAAAATATCTCTCGACTCGAGGTGGGCCTCGCCGGTGACGCTACGGCCATCGGGTCCGCCATCGCCACCAGCGCCAATCGCCTTCGCACCGAAAAGGGGAAATCCAAGATCATCGTTCTCCTGACGGATGGCGCCAACAATGCCGGCAAGATTACGCCCAATGCCGCCGCCCAGGCGGCTGCCGCTCTCGGCATCAAGATTTATACCATCGGCGCCGCTTCCTCCGATGTCGCAAAGTTCCCGATGCGCGACATGTTCGGACGCGTCGTCTACACCACCATCCCGGTCGATATCGATGTCGATGCCCTGAAGAAAATCGCCGATATCACCGGCGGCAAGTATTACCGCGCCACCGATGTCGATTCCCTCAAGCATGTCTACCAGGAGATCAATAAGCTCGAGACGTCCGAGGTGGCGGTAAAGAAATTTGAGCATATCAAGGAATACTTCGTCTGGGCCCTTTACCCGGGTCTCCTTTTTCTCGGCATGGAAATCATCCTCGTCAATACCCGCTGGAGGAGGATTCCATGAACGATCTCTGGACGCGGCTTGATCCCGGCTTTATCCATCCCATCTGGCTTCTCGTCGGTTTCGTGGCCGTCATCGCGATTATCCTGATCGAGATCGGCGCGCGTCGTCGCCGCAACCAGGCCGTCCGTCTTTTTGCCGCCCCTCATCTGGTTGCCAATCTCACCGGCAGCGTTTCGCCCGTGAAACGATACCTGAAAAGAGCCCTCCTGATTGCGGCCGTAGCCCTCCTCTTCATCGCCATGGCACGGCCTCATCTTTTCTACGGATGGCGCGAGGAAAATCGCACCGGCCTCGATGTCCTCATCGCCGTCGATTGCTCCAAGAGCATGCTGACCCAGGATGTGAAGCCAAGTCGCCTGGAACGGGCCAAGCTCGCCCTCGCCGACTTCGCCGATCGCCTGCCCAACAGCCGCCTCGGCCTGATCGCCTTTGCCGGTGACGCCTTTTTACAATGCCCGCTGACCTTCGACCACGACGCTTTTGAAACCGCCGTGCGTGAACTCGATACCGACACGATTCCCAGGCCCGGCACGGACATTGCCGTCGCCATCCATCAAGCCATCGGAGCACTCCGCAGCCAATCCAACAAC
>Ga0068858_100005948_pt1 | contig 11916 bp, 7 predicted proteins | sample KBSSwiS12_FD_66589 | JGI IMG/M metagenome (GOLD analysis project Ga0068858, IMG submission 66589) | Switchgrass rhizosphere microbial communities from Kellogg Biological Station, Michigan, USA - KBS Switchgrass S1-2 | ecosystem: Host-associated > Plants > Roots > Rhizosphere > Soil ... | reverse complement strand
CTCCGGCGTTGAGCGATCGTCTGATGGAGTCGCTGGCGCCTCTCGGCCGCGCCGCCACCGTGTTCAACACTCACTTTCACCAGGAGAACACCGGGGCGAACGACGTCCTGCAGCAACGCGGCGCTACGATCGTTGCCCATGAGAACACGCGGCTCTGGATGGCCACGCCCGTCTGGCTTCCGGCCGAGGATCGCTACCGGCAGCCACGTCCGCGGACCGCGCAGCCGACCAGGACGTTTTACACCAACGGATCGATGAACGCCGGACCCGAGCGCATCGACTACGGCTACCTGATCGAAGCCCACACGAGAGGCGACATCTACGTCTTCTTCCGCGAGTCGAACGTGCTGGCCGTCGGCGACGTCGCCTCGCCGGCGCGGGATCCGGAACTGGACTACCTGACCGGCGCGTGGCTGGGCGGACGTCTCGATGCGCTGACACGCCTTCTGGAACTGAGCAACGGCGACACGCGGATTGTGCCCGGCTTCGGCCCGGTCATGAGCCGCGCGGACCTGCAGTCCGAGCGCGACATGATGAAGACGATCTACGATCGCGCGGTCGATCGAGTACGCGAGGGCGACAGTGCCGAGGACATGCTCGACGCGGGCGTCCTGCGCGGGTTGACCCGGACGTGGAGCGACCCGAAGACGTTCATCCATGCGGTCCACAAAGGACTGTGGGCGCATCACAACAAGTTGGCCGCAAATGTCGTCTAGACGATTTTTCGCCGCCGCGTTCGTGATATTCGCGTTCGCCGTCAGTGCGTACGCGCAGCCTGCCCGCCGGAGCCCTGCCCGAGCGGAGCCTGCCCGCGGAAGCCTTGGCGAAAGCGGGGCCCGTCTCGCGGATCGGATTCAGTCAGGAGATCGCAAGGCGGCGCTCGCGATGATCGCCGCGGGCGCCGATGTGAACCAGGCGCAGCCGGACGGCACGACGCCGCTGCACTGGGCCGCGTACCGGGTCGACGTCGAACTGGTCGCGGCACTGCTGAAGAAAGGCGCCCGGCCCAACGCCGTGAACAAGTACGGTGCGAGCCCGCTGGCCGAAGCCGTCAGGGTCGCGAACGTGGAGATGGTCGGGATGCTCCTGGACGCCGACGCCAACGTCAACGTGGCCAACGACGACGGGCAGACGGCACTGATGCTGGCGGCGCGAACCGGCAATGTCGCGGTCGCGAAGCTCCTGGTCGAGCATGGCGCTGACGTGAACCGGCGGGAAACGTACCGCGACCAGTCGGCGGTGATGTGGGCGGCGGCCGAGGGCCACGCGGACATGGTCGCGTTCCTGGTGTCGAAGCGGGCGGACCTGACGGTCCGCGCACTCGCCAACGACTGGGAGACGCAGATCTCCAGCGAGCCGCGCGTGCAGTATCGCCCGACCGGCGGCCTGACGCCGCTTCTCTATGCGGCACGGGCCGGATGCCTGGGTTGCGTCACGGCGATGGTCGAGGCCGGCGTCGACGTCGACCGGCCGAATCCGGACGGCATGACGCCGATGATGATGGCGCTCGACAACGGCTCTCCCGCCGTGGCCCGGTACCTGCTCGATCACGGCGCCAACCCGCATCCCTGGGACTGGTGGGGCCGCACGGCGCTTTACGTGGCAGTGACGATGCGCGGAGGACGCGACAGTCGTCAGGGACCAAGGTCGCCGGAGTCTCTCGCATTCATCAACGCACTGCTCGATGCTGGTGTGAATCCGAACGCGCAGCTGGCTTTCAAGGAGCCCAGCCGCGGCGGACGGGACAATCGATTCGCGGACGATCTTCTCACGACCGGTGCCACGCCGCTGCTGCGTGCCGCGCAAACCTACGACGACGAGGTGGTCCGGGCACTGCTGGCGCATGGCGCGCTCGTCGATCTGCCGAACGCGTCCGGCGTGACGCCTTTCATGGCCGCTGCCGGGATCGGCGCGCGGCTCGGATCGAGCGTGCTCGGCCCCGGGGCGCCGGAGAACGCGGCCGCGCTCTCACTGAAGACGATGGAGATCCTGCGTGCGGCCGGCGCGGACGTCAACGCCCGCATCACCGACGTGACCAGCCTGACCGCGCGCATCGCGCGGACCAACACGCTGACCAACCGTCAGGGTCAGACGGCACTGTTCTACGCCGCCGAGGTCGGGCGGACCGCGGTCGTGAAGTATCTGCTCGATCACGGCGCCAGGGCGGACGTCGTGGACGACATGGGCAAGACACCGATCAATGCAGCGAAGGGAAGCGCGGAGATCGTGGCGCTGCTCAAGAGCCGACCGTAAGACACCCACTCTGATCCACCAATACCCGCGGCGATTCATCCACCAAACCTGCTACTCTTCGACGTTGTCGCGCGCGAATAGCGGACGCAGGTGAAGATCCCACGTCATGACACTTCGGAGGAGAACAGATGACATCGAGTAGTCGCCTCATCGTGGGGATATCGCTCATCGCCTTGGCAATGCCCTTCAGCATGGCGGCGCAAGGCCAGGTCCAGAGGCAGGCAGGTCAGGCGCAAGGGCAGGGGCAGGGACGTGGTGGGCCCGGCGGTGGCGGGCGCGGCGGTCCGGCTGCGGTCCTTCCTGAAACACCGACCGCCGTCTCGCTTCCAACGGTCACCGGCCCGATCACCGGTCCCGGTGCGATGTACGAATCCGTGCAATCGCTGGCGCCCGGCGGCGATCTGGCGACCTTCAAGTACGAGGCGAAGGAATACTTCATTACCGGTACGGCGCAGGGACAGCCCTACAAGACGCGGATTGTCGTCCGCAAGCCGGCGAACAATTCGAAATTCAGCGGGCTGGTTCTTCTCGAAGCCATGCATCCCAGCGGCTCGGCGCATATGTTCGAGTTCACGGCGATCTATTCCATGACGTCCGGCCATGCCGCCGTGGAGATTCAACCGAACGGCGGACTGCCGCTGGTCATCGCGTCCAATCCGGAGCGGTACAAGGACTTTGTCGCAACACCCGTACAGACCAACGAAATCATTGCCCAGGTGGGCGCGCTCGTGAAGTCGAAGGACAAGAGCAGTCCATTCGCCGGTCAAGCGGTGAGAAAGATCGTGCTGGCGGGAACATCCGCGACCGCGGGGACGTTGATCGGATACCTCAACGCACACATGGTCTACCGGACCCCGGACATGCAGCGCATCTACGACGGCTTCATGCCGACGTCGAATGGCTCGGTGATCCGCCCGATCGATGTGCCGTTGGTTCACGTCCCGACGATGCTCGAGGTGCAGGGCGCGAACATCACGACGCGTCCCGACGGAGATGGTCCCGGCGATCAATACCGGCTCTACTCGTTCCCCGGCATGGGGCACGTGGATTCACGCGACAATGTGAGGCTGCTGCCGAATCCCTGCGTCAATTCGCTGGATACCTTCCCGGCGCAGGCGTACATGTCCGTGGCTCTTCACCATCTTTATCAGTGGGTCGATAAGGGCATCGTTCCACCCCGAGCCGACAGGGTCGTCAAAGAAGGCAACGCCGTGGCTCTCGATGCTCAGGGGAACTGGAAGGGCGGCATTCGCACTCCTTATCTCGACGTTCCGGTCGCGAAGTACGCGGCACCGAACCGCGGTGCAGCGACGCTACCTGCCAAGCCAAGCGCCTACGTGGCGGCGAACGGACAGCGGGGCGCCGATCAAATGTGCGGCTTGAGCGCGTACCAGGTGGACTTCACCAGGGAAGAGCTGACGCAACTCTACGGCACCAGGAAAACCTTCCAGAACAAGTTTGAAAAGCGCCTGGCCGAATTGGAGAAGGCCGGCTGGTCGCTTCCGGTCTACAAGGACATGATCCTCGGAGATGCCAAGAAGGTGGACTTCTAAACGCACGTACGGCGGCGAAGAGAGAGCCTGATGAACGCTGATCCGAGGGACGTGATTTCCTTCTCGCCGATGAGCCGGCTGCAGGTGCTCGTCGTGGCGATCACGATCGGCCTCAACGCCCTCGATGGGTTCGACGTGCTCTCCATCAGCTTCGCGTCGCCGGGCATCGCCCAGGAGTGGGGCATCGACCGGGCCGCGCTTGGCATCGTGCTGTCGATGGAGCTCGTCGGCATGGCCATCGGCTCGGTCGTCCTCGGCGGCGTGGCGGACAGGATCGGGCGTCGTCCGACGATCCTGGGATGCCTCCTCGTCATGGCCGCCGGCATGCTCATGGCGACGACCGTCAGGGGCCTCATCGACCTGTCGATCTGGCGGATCGTCACCGGCCTGGGGATCGGCGGGATGCTGGCGGCAATCAACGCCGTGGCGGCCGAGTTCTCGAACGCCCGACGACGACACCTCGGCGTGTCGCTCATGTCCCTCGGCTATCCGGTCGGCGCGGTGGTTGGCGGCACAGTCGCCGCACAGTTGCTGCGTGGCCACGACTGGCGCTCGGTGTTCTATTTCGGTGCCGGCGTCACGACGGCCCTCATTCCGGTTGTGTACTTCGTCGTACCCGAATCGGTGCACTGGCTCGCACACAGACAGCCCGCAGGCGCGATCGAGAAGATCAATCTCGCCCTGGCCCGCATGGGGCGCGCGGCCGTCACCACGTTACCTTCGATTCCCGCGGCCATGCGCAACCGATCGGTCGCCGACTTGTTCGCTCCCGGGATTGCCCGGACAACGACGATCGTGACGCTCGCCTACTTCCTCCACATCACGACCTTCTACTTCATCGTGAAGTGGGTCCCCAAGATCGTCGTCGACTTCGGCTTTGCACCCTCATCGGCCGCCGGTGTTCTGGTGTGGACCAATGTCGGCGGGGCCCTGGGCGCCGCGTCCTTCGGCATCCTGACACAGCGTTACAGTGTCAAAGGGCTGACCGTCGGCACGTTGTTGCTGTCCACGGTCATGGTCACGCTGTTCGGACGGGCTCCGACCGACCTGCAACGGCTCTCGCTGATCTGTGCCGTCGCCGGCTTCTGCACCAACGCGGGGATCGTCGGCCTCTACGCCATCATCGCGCAGGCATTTCCAACCCACCTCCGTGCGTCCGGCACCGGCTTCGCCATCGGTGTCGGACGTGGCGGTTCGGTGCTCGCACCGATCGTCGCCGGATTCCTGTTCGCGGCCGGGTACCTGCTGCCGATGGTTGCTTTCACGATGGCTCTCGGCTCCCTTCTCGCCGCGGGCGTGCTCATCCTGCTCAGGTTCGACACGGAAGAAAGTTCAAAGTAGAAAGTTCAAAGGTAAAAGTAAGTTTGAAGTTTGACGGGTTGAATTTCGGGCTGGTCGTCGCGCTTCTTCTGCACCCGTCTCCGGCCTGGCCGCAAACCTCGAAGCCGGACGCCCGCGAACCAGGCGTGATCAGCGGCTCGGTTGTCGACGACACGGGGGCCGCCATCGCCGGGGCCAAGGTGACTCTGTCGCACGAGGCTATCTCTCCAACGGAACAGGTCCTCTCGCGGGAGGACGGCCAATTCCTTTTTCCGAAGGTAGCGGCGGGGCCATACCGTCTCACCGTGTCGGCATCGGGTTTCGCCGGCAAAACCTTGTCGGGCGTCCTCAATTCCGGCGAGGTCTCGAACCTCCCGCCGATTCGATTGACCCTCGCTGTCGATGCCGTCGTCGTCGACGTGAAGTCGACGAGAGTCGAGCTGGCACAACGTCAGATCGAAGAACAGGAACAGCAGCGTCTCTTTGGCGTTCTGCCGAACTTCTTCGTCAGCTATCTGCCTGACGCCGTTCCGCTCACCACCGGACAGAAGTTCGAGCTGTCGTGGAAGTCCCGTCTGGATCCGGTCCAGTTCGGCGTGGTCGGCATCGTCGCTGGAATTCAGCACGCGAGGAATGATTACACCGGCTTTGGCGACGGCGCTGGAGGCTATGCAAAGCGTTACGCCGCAGCCTATGGGAACGTCCTGACGCGAAGCCTGATCACCCAGGTATTGCTGCCGTCGATCTTCAAACAGGATCCGCGCTATTTTTACAAGGGAACCGGCAGCACGAAATCGCGAATGGGTTACGCCATTTCGCGCGCCGTCATCAAGAAAGGAGACAACGGACGCTGGCAACCGAACTACTCAGGCATACTCGGCAGTCTCGCATCGGGCGGGATTTCAAATCTCTACTATCCGGCCGAGGATCGCAAAGGCGTCCGATTGACGGTCGAAAACGCCGCCATCGGTATCGGCGGCGCCGCGATGGGCCACCTCGTTCAGGAGTTCCTTTTCAAGAGGGTCACTACTCGCGCGCGTAAAGTCCGCGGAAGTTAAAAGGGAATGAACGGAGGCGCCGCGTCATCGTGGCGCGACGCAGCTGAAGTTCGCCGCGTCGTCGATGCTGCCCTGACCCGTGTAACGTGCCACCTGTGGATACGGGCAGAGCGGCCGGGTGCGAACCACCGTGCCGCTGGTCACCTTGCTCGCCAGCAGCGCGTCGGGCGCCTTGTTCTTCTCCACCCAGTCGATCACTGCCGTCACGGCATCGACGCGATCCGGACCGATCCCCCCGCCGCAGTGCGCGACGCCCGGCATCATGAACAGCCGCGTGAAGTCGGCGGTGCTCCGACCATTCTTCTCTGCGACCGCCTCGTAGTAGTTCACGCCCATCATCGGCTGAAGAATCTGGTCCGCCCAGCCGTGGGTCATGATCAGCTTGCCGCCGTTCTTACGGAACTTGGACAGGTCGGCGTTCTTCGCGTCGGCCAGCTTGCTCCAGCGTTTGACGAGCTTCGGGTCGCGGTCGTAGTCGAACTTCAGGAAGTCATACTCCGGTTGCGGCGGCTCGAGAATCAGGTAGCGCATCACACCTTCCGCCAGATTGAAGTCTGCCGGCTTGGCGCCAGCCTGAGCGGGCACGATCGCGCCCACCCAACCGCTGTTCGTGGCGCCGTTGTTCGCGGTCGTGACAGCCTCGCTGCCCGGCATGAACCCCCCCACGAGCGGTTTCCTCTTGCCGCTCGGGCCGCTATAGATCGAGTTGATGGCCGCCGCCTGTGCTGCCGTGAGGCAGTCCGCCGCATCGTCACCGGCGCTGCATGCCGGGACGTCGCGCGACGCGTCGAAGCGGCACGCGCGCGGGTCGTCTATCAGTCCATCCTTGAGACCATCGACGGCGTCGCACTTGTCCATGACCTTCTGCGCGACCAGGAGCAACTTCGCGGGTGAGACGGCGGCTTCGGTCAGCGCCTTCTGGTTCCACATCGCGCCGATGGTGAACCCGGTTTGATCGACCCAGGGCGCGTTGGCGACGATGCCGTTGAAGTCGCCGGGGTAGCGCTGCGCCTCGAGCAGACCCTGACGGCCGCCGTTCGAGCAGGAGTTCCAATAAGAAAACAGGATCGGCTGCTTGTAATACTCGATCGCGATCTGCTTTGCCGTCTCGGCGGTGACGTGCACCGCCCGGTACGCGTAATCGATCGCCTTCTGCGGGTTGCTGAGGATAAACGACCCGCTCGGCTCCTTCCGCGCGTCGTGGCCCGTATTGGTCCGTGCGTGCACGAAGCCGTTGCTCAAGCCGGCCGTCCGGTCCGCATTGGTCGGACCGTCCAGGGCATCGCCAGCGAGGCCGCCGTTGCCGGTCATGTAGAAGCGGCGGTTCCAGTGCTCGGGCAGGTTCACCTCGAAGGCAACCTCGGGGGTGATCACGCCCGTCACCCGACAGTGCTGCGGCGTCTCCCCTGCCGCTGGCACGATGCGCGCGTTGATCGACAGGATCCCGTCGCCCTTGAACGCGGCGAGACTCTCACAGGACGTCCCCGGCGTGGAATCCGCGACGGTGTAATTGGCCTGGGATGTCCTGGAGTTCGTAAACGGTTGCGCGGATGCCGGAACGGCTGCCACGCCGAGTATGAGACACGCAGCAAGCAGACGCATCACGAATCCCTTTCGAGCGTCTTGGCGACGCGATAACCCGAGTTATTCCGTCCGTTCAGCCGCCACCCGCGCGCGCGTCAATTTCTCAACGCACTCTTGTTTCCCGATGGGCCCTGACGCGGGCATTGAATCCGACCGTGAGGCGGCTGTCAAGCCGCGACATTACCGCACTGACTCAGTCGAAATCGGCAGCCCACCATTCGAAACCGAGGCAGTACCGATGCACTGCAATTGAACCCGCCGCTTTCATGCTGTGTCACCGTGGGAATCATGGACAATGTCCTAGCGGGCCTCCGGCCCAGCGAGGGCCTCGGCCCGCTATAGTTCACTTGCGAGCCCCGAAACTTGACCTACTCAGTCAAGTTTCAGGTTTTCAAGGGTTCTAGTCAGGGAGGAGACATGGAAATCCGGTCGAGCACCAGGCGTCGTCTGAGCCGCAGGCATGTGTTGAAGACCGGTGCTGCGGCGCTCGGTGCAGGCACGGGCCTCCTGAACGGCCCGCCGGTAGTCAACGCTCAGCCCAACCAGGCGCCGGCAGTCGTCACCGGCACACAAACCGGTCGATCGTTTCGAGGCCTCGTCCGCCACGCCAGCACACTCGACGTTCAGGAGATGCGCCTGCTGCCAATCGACCCGCGGCAGGTCGTCATCCGCTCGCTGGCCGTGGCGCCCTGCTACACGATCGTGCGCGGCGCGCTCAGCACGACTCCGACCCGTCGAGCCGAGGTACCGAACCACTGTGGCTTCGGCGTCGTCGAGGCGGTCGGCCCGATGGTGAAGCGGGTGCAGGTCGGCGATCGCGTCGTGGTGGCAGGTACGTCGCAGTGCGGCCAGTGTTATCAGTGCCTGCAGGGCCGGCCCGACTACTGCCAGTTCACGTTCTTCTCGAACGCCCAGGGAGTCGAGGCGTTTCCGCCGTTTGCTCAGTTTCCTGACGGCACCCCTGTGTACGCTCAGGCGGGCATCGGAGGCATGAGCGAGATCATGACCGCTTTCGAGGAGTACTGCGTACCCGTCTTCACCGACCTGCCGCCCGCGCAGCTCACGCTGCTCGGCGACCAGCTGGCGTCGGGATTTGCGGCGGGTCACGCCGACATGCACTTTCAACCGGGATGCGACGTGGTCGTGTTCGGCGCCGGACCGGTCGGACTTGGAGCGGTTCAGGCCGGACGGGTCACCGGCGCCGGGCAGGTGATCGTGATCGATCCGATCAAGTACCGCCGCGAGTTTGCCATGACGATGGGAGCCACGACGACGCTCGATCCTGTGGCGGAGGGCGACGGCCTGGTCGAGCGTGTGCGCGAGTTGTGCCGGGGACCGAACGACAGGCGGTTTGCGGGCGGCGTTTCCTGGGGCCGGGCCGGCAATGCCGTGATGGCCCGCGGCGCAGACTTCGTCGTGGAGGCCGCAGGATTCCAGGCGTTCCCCCCGAAGGCTGAGGCTCAACCCGATCCTACGAACGTGAAAACCGTGCAACAGGCGTGGGACTGCACTCGGATGGGCGGCCACGTGATGCTGATGGGGTTCACGCTTCAACCGGTGTCGTTCCCGGGGCCATCCCTGGCGCTGCTAGGCCGGACGATTCATCCGGGGCAGCAAGGCGGTCTCCACGTCATGCGCGACATCCCGCGTTACGTGAAACTGATCGAACGAGGCGTCATCGACGCGAAGTCAGTGATCACCAGACGATACACGCTCGACCAGGGCCGCCAGGCGGTGCAGGACACTGCCGACCGCACGATCATCACGGGTGTCGTCGAATTCACGTAATCAGGAATTGTGAATTCGGGAATTCGGAATTCGTGCCAGAATTCTCAATTCTGAATTCCTGATTCTCAATTTCGCAACGCATCTAAACAAAGTGATAGGTTTGCACGCATGATGAGAGTCGTTCCGGTCTGCATCGGGTGCGTCGTCCTGTTCAGCGCGGCCGCGTTCGCTCAGGCGCCGGATGGCAGCGCCGTGTTTCAGAAGGCGTGTGCCTCCTGCCATCTGCAGCCGCCCGCCGGTTCCCGCGCGCCCGATCGTGAGGCGCTCCGCGAGCTCGCCCCGGAGGTCGTCCTCACGGCGCTCACGACCGGCACCATGTTTCGGAACGGCGCGGAATTGACCGACGCCGAGCGGCGCGCCGTGGCGGCCTTTCTCGCCGGCCGGCCCGTGGGAGCGGCGCCGCCGGCAACAGCCGCCGGCCGCTGCAACGCCGCGCCTGCCGCATCGCTCAATCTGACGGGCCCCTCCAACTGGAACGGATGGGGAGCCTCGGCGACGAACACCCGGTACCAGGCGGGCGACGCCAGCGGGCTGACCGCCGACAGCGTACCGCGCTTGAAATTGAAATGGGCCTTCGGCTTCGCCGGCGTCAGCTCCGCCAGGTCGCAGCCGGCGATCGTTGGCGGCCGACTCTTTGTCGGCAGCGAGAGCGGCGATCTGTTCGCGCTCAACGCGAAGACCGGGTGCACGTACTGGGTGTTTCACGCGCAGGCGGGCATTAGGACGGCCATCTCGGTCGGCCCTTACACCTCTGGTACTAACGCCGGCACCGCCGTGTACTTCGCCGATGGCGGCGCGACCGCCTATGCGCTGGACGCGGCGAGTGGCCGGCAGATCTGGAGCCGGAAGGTCGACGATCACCCATACGCGAAGGCGACGGGATCGCCCACGCTGTATAACGGACGACTGTATGTTCCGGTCGCGGGAGTGGGCGAAGAAGGACAAGGCGGCCGTTCGCAGTACGAATGTTGCACGTTTCGCGGCAGCGTGTCTGCGATCGATGCGAACACGGGTCGAGTGATCTGGAAAACGTATTCGATCGCGGAAGAACCGAAGCCGCGGAGCAAGAACAAGGACGGCGTGCAGACGTGGGGACCCGCGGGCGCGGGCGTCTGGTCGGCGCCGACGGTCGACCCCGGACGTCGTGCGATCTACTTCTCCACCGGCAACGGCTACGCGGAGCCGGCGCAGCCGACCAGCGACGCGGTGATGGCGCTCGACATGGACACGGGACGCATGCGGTGGCGTTACCAACCGACGCCGAACGACGTCTTCGCCGGCGGCTGCCGCGCCGAAAACCCCGACAACCCGAACTGCCCCGCGAAGCAGGGACCCGATTTCGATTTCTCGGCGTCGCCGATGCTGACGAAACGATCCACCGGGCAGGACATTCTGCTCATTCAGCAGAAATCGGGGATGGCGTACGCCCTGGATCCCGACAGGGACGGCGCGGTGCTGTGGCAGTACCGCACTCACGGCGGCAATGGGCTCGGCGGGCAGTGGGGCGGAGCGGCCGACGGGCGGCAGGCGTATTTCGGCGTGAACGGTCCGGCGTCGCAGGGGCAAGGCGGTATGCGGGCGGTACGGATCGACACCGGTGAAGAGGTATGGTCCAAAGCGCCCGCCGAGAAGCTGTGTGGAACGGCGCGCGGCTGCAGCGCGGCGCAGGGGTCCGCGGTGACGGCGATTCCCGGGGTGGTCTTCTCGGGCTCGATGGACGGCGGCGTTCGCGCCTATTCGACGGTCGATGGAAATGTCGTGTGGCAGTTCGACACGAACCGCGACTTCGAGACCGTGAACGGCGTCAAGGCGCATGGCGGCGCGATCGACGGTCCCGGCGCGTCGATTGCGGACGGCATGGTGTACATCAATTCCGGCTATGTGAGCCTGATCGGTCGCCCCGGGAACGTCCTGCTCGCCTTCGGCGCCGAGTAAAACCCGGACCCACGCGCTGGGAAATCAACCACCGAGCTCTCGGTGGTGCTCTTTTACTTGTACGTAACGTCCGCCAAGGCTTCGGCGGACCCGCCATAGCTGGCGGACGCGCTCACGGGCGGCATTCGAAGTTCGTCGCGTCCTCGGAATTGCCCTGGCCCTTGTAATGCGCGTGCAGCGGGTACGCGCACAGCGGACGGCTGCGTCCTGGAAACGCGCGGCCGGTCGCCGTCAGGCTGGTGGGGGCCACACCCTTCTCGACCCAGTCGACGACCGCCGTGAGCGCATCGAAGCTGTCGAGCGTCGCTGGACCGCCATTGCAATGTCCCATCCCGGGCGACAGGAACAATCGGCTCCAGTTGCGAACCTGCTCGGGCCCGCCGTTCGCCTTCGTCATCCGCTCGTAGTAGTCGATCGTGTCGAGC
>Ga0068858_100005946_pt1 | contig 11918 bp, 10 predicted proteins | sample KBSSwiS12_FD_66589 | JGI IMG/M metagenome (GOLD analysis project Ga0068858, IMG submission 66589) | Switchgrass rhizosphere microbial communities from Kellogg Biological Station, Michigan, USA - KBS Switchgrass S1-2 | ecosystem: Host-associated > Plants > Roots > Rhizosphere > Soil ... | reverse complement strand
GAGGTAAGAGCTATCGGACGGCAATCGCACTGCTGAGGTCAGGGGTTCGATCCCCCTCGGCTCCACCAAATTCCCAAGAAAATCTGGCCAGCGCACAACTCTCCGAAAGACTGCGCTGTGCGAAATGCGGAGGTTCGTTGCAGGCCGCTTCTGCGCTACATTGTCGGACCGGACGGCGGAGAAATCGCGAATGCACAAGACAACGATAGGAGCTGCTGGCCTAGCTCTGCTGGTCACTGCGTCACTAACTTGGGATGTGAATGCGATCACTTTGACCGGAGTCGGGCCCCTCGCTTCGCCTGTTCAAACCGTGGCCTGCTGGTGCGGATGGTTGGGAGGCTCAACGGCAGCACTCAGAGGGGGTCGATCCTACCGATGCTCTTGTGGCCGCGCGAACGCCCTTAGAGCGCCACGACGCATGCCGTGTTCAGCGCATCAGACCAAGTTCTATTGCGAATCCAACCTTTGCCACTGGCAAACATGGTCCATGACCTGCATCTGAGGGGTGAGATGACCCGCATAGCAGCATTCACGCCGCAGCGGGCATTATCGCCGCCGCTTTCATCTTGTCTCAGCCCGCTCAGGCTGGAACCTGTTCGCCGGTAACGGTGAAGGGGCATGCCGCGGATCCGGCGGCGGCAACCACACAAGCCCAAATCAAGCTCACGCAAGAAGCGGCCCGCATCGGCGGCAAGGTCAAGCAGAATTCCACGGATTGCAAACCGGTGTCCGGCGGCTTCGAGTAGAAGACCTCAGCGGTCGTCTGTCCCTGAGAATTTCTGCTGCATTACCGCGACGCGTCCGCCCGCTTTCAATCGAAATTAAAAGCGAAGCTCGCTTCCCTTACCGAGATTTCGGTTCTCCAATTCAACTTATGGATGTACATTAATTCCGTCCACGGATTATCGACCAGCCCGCAGGGAGATGACTATGAAGCAGAAGCTCGAGGAATCCATCGACAGAGCGCCACCGGGGTATTTCCATCCCAAAGTGAAGGAGAAGCTTCCCGAAGCTAAGCAGCGCTTCTCCAAAATCGCTGACCTAATCGACGATCTCGGTCGGTTAGACGAGCGCACTCAGGAGGTCCTACGTCGACGAAAAAAGTCTTCGCACGCTCCTTAGAGAAACTTCCCCCGGCTCAGAGGAGCCGGTGTTGGCCCAACTCAAACGCTTCCCTGGCCGCAAGCTCAGCGATCGCGGAGATGGGATGAAGAAAATCCCATGGGAGACTTTGGCCGAACAAATGAAGCCGCAGATCGCGCCAGTCGACGCAAACCCAATAGCTGTGGGTCAATACCCTACCTTCGATGAAATTCGATCTGGCGTGCGGGGCAGGTATCCAAACATCCCCGAAAAGGCATTTGAGGCGGAGGATATTAACCGCGCATTTCAAATCGGCTATTCAGGCGCCGGGTGCAGTCGGCGAGGGAAAAGGGGCGCAACTTCTTGACTGCATGTGGGCACACCTGCACCGTGGTTCGCGATCGTTATGGCGTTGGCAATCGTTGCCATCGTCCTTACCGTTTAGACTGCGGTTCTTGTCATAAATCCAGGCGTAGTCCTTTTCACTCAAGCCTTCTGGGCACTTTTTTGGCAAGCTTGGTGGGCGCTTGGTGTGCCGGCCGTAGGTCCGACTAATACGATCGCCACGATCGGACTCATCATCATGTGCATCGTCAATCCCAACTTCTAAGACTTAAAGTCCGTTTCCTGGTTTTCGCGAGGGCGCTGCTACGCGCCCCTGCTGCGTCTCTTCTTTCTCTCAGCCGGCCCAGGCGTTCTGCTGCATTATCGCGCCGCGTCCGTCCTCTCTTTGGTCTTGGAGGCGGAACGCGAGGCCGCAGGCGTGGCGTCGGACAAGTTCCCTTCTTCGTCGCGCACGCGAAACAGCAAGCCGACAAACGGGACGAGCAGGATGTCGGGCACAAAGCACCTCACAAACAGGGCGATGCGGTAGAACCAGCCTGGCACGATGACTTTGTTGCCGCGCTTGAATTTGCGGTATGCGAGGCGCGCGAGTTCCTCCGCGCTCATCACCGGCAGCAGCATGACGTAGCGAGAGTTCTCGGCGCCGGCCTTGGCGTGAAGCCCGGTTGCGGTGGTGCCGGGGGCCAACGCCGAGATGCGAACGCCGGTATACATGGCCTCGTAGGCGAGCGCTCGGGTGAACGAGAGAACGAAGGCCTTGGCCGCAGCATAGGTCGCTTGATAGGGTACCGGCATGAAACCTTCGACCGAAGCGACGTTGAGTACGCCTCCGCCGCGGCGCGCGATCATCCCCGGTAGGAAACGGCGCGTGAGGTCGACCACGGCCCTAACATCGAGATCGACGATCTTGCGAAGCGTCGCCGGATCTTCGTCCTGGAAGAAGCCGGCAGCCATGATCGCCGCGTTGTTGACGAGAATGTCAGCATAGAGGCCGTAGCGCTTGAGCGCCTCCTCGACGCCGGCGCAGCCTTGCGCCGTGCCAAGATCAGTGGTGAACACCTTCACCTCGACCGGATAGGTTGAGCTAAGCTCGCGCGCGGCCTCGGCGAGCCGCGCCTCGTCGCGGGCGACGAGAAGGAGCGCATGACCGTCGCGCGCGAATTCCTCGGCGAGTGCCCGTCCGATCCCTTCTGTCGCGCCGGTAACCACCGTGGCGGGCGCTAGCGTCTCGAGCTTTCTGTCGATCTCGTTCATTCTTCGCGTGTCGCTCTCATTAGGGGAACTCCTAGCACAGGCTTGCGATCCGCGTATGTAGCTTCTCGCTGGCCTCTGGAGTGCCGATACACGATGGGAAAGGCCTGGGACGGCCGCGCCAGGCCTAGGCTAGACTAGACATGCGCGCTCCTCGCGCGCGAGCATCGATTGGCTTCCCAAGAAAGCTCCGGCATGTCCGCAAAGCGCCTGTTGCGTCCTTCTTTTTTGCTCCTCGCAAGCCTCGTGCTTGCGCCAAACTTCGCCAACGCGGAGCCGAGCCTTGCCGAAGCAATCAAGAAGCTCGACGCGAAATACCTGAGCGTCCCCGACCTCGCGGCGAAGGACGCCGCCCCGAAGATCGAGGCCGGCGGAGGCGCCGACGATGCGAAACCCGCCGCGCAGGAGATCTCGCAAGGCGGCGTGCAGGCGGCGCTGAGCTATATCGAGGAGAAGGGCGAGGAAGGTGACGTGACGCGCATCCCTGTCGTCACCATCACCGCCGACGGCAGAGTGATTGCGAAGCTTGAAGGAGACAGCACCGGCTTCACCGATCCGCCAGTCAGTGTGCAGATCGCCGAGCTCGACCCAAGCAATTCGCGGCCCGAGGTCGTGGTGTCATTCTACACCGGCGGCGCGCATTGCTGCTCCGATACTAGCGTTGTCACAAGCAGTGCCGACGGCACGACCTGGACGACGGTCGATGTCGGGGAGTTCGATGGCGGACCGCTGCTTGCGACCGATCTCGACGGCGACGGCCGCTACGAGTTTGCCCCGCGCGACAATGCCTTCCTCTATGCCTTCGCCTGCTATGCCTGCTCGACGGCCCCGCTCGAAGTGCTCTCGGTAGAGAACGGCATGGTCAAGAACGTAACCACAGATCCACGGTTCAAGCCGGCGCATGAGGGCACCCTCAAATTCATCATCGAGGAGGTGCCGGACAGCGAGGTCAATGGCTTCCTGGCAGGCTATGTTGGCGAGAAGATCCTGCTCGGCGAGGGCAAAGAGGCCTGGGACCTGGTGCTCGCCTACTACGACAAGACTTCCGATTGGGGGCTCGAGAGCTGCGATCAGCCCCTCGACGAGAACGGAGAGTGTCCGGGGAAGACCGTTAAGCTCACCTATCCTGAGGCACTCGAACGCATGCTTAAGGAAAATGGTTATAAGGTAGAGAAATAAGCCCGAGCCTCAAGGATTCCGGCCGGAACCCTTGAGGATTGGACGCCGTTGTTGTGAGCCCGGCTTGATCCCGCCGCCGGTCTCCCGCCTTTCTAGGAGTTTCGAGTATGGCACCCCGCGCTTTCTGGACTGGCCATTTGCGGCTCTCGCTCGTCAATATTCCGGTCAAGCTCTACCCGGCCACCACCGCTGAGCGGAGCATCGCCTTCCACCAGATCCATGAGCCTACCGGCAAGCGCATCCGCTACCAGAAGATTGCTCCTGGCGTTGGCCCGGTCGAGAACGACGAGATCATCAAGGGCTACGAGTACGAGAAAGGCAAATACGTCCTGATTGACCCCAAGGAGATCGACGACCTCAAGCTCGAGTCGAAGCAGACCATCGAGCTCGTCCGTTTCGTCGACGAGAACGACATCGACGCGCGTTACTACGAGACTCCCTATTACCTGCTCCCAGATGGCGAGATGGCCGACGAGGGCTACGTCATCGTCCAGAAGGCGCTGAAGGACACCGGGAAGATTGGGGTCGGCCAATTCATTCTGCGCGGCCACGGCAACATCGTCGCCATCAAGCCCTTCGGCAAAGGCCTGATCCTCGAAGTGCTGCGGCATGCGAACGAGATCCGCGCCGCTGAGCCCATCTTCAAGGAGATCCAGGACGTCAAGGTCGACAAAGAAGCGCTCGACCTCGCCAAGGAGCTGATGCAGCGGAAGGCTGGAAAGTTCGACCCCGAGCAGTTCAAGGACGAATATACCGAGGCGGTTTGGGAGCTGATCAACGCCAAGCTCGAGCACAGAAAGCCTGAGATCGCCACCGAGGTGCCCGGCACTGCCAAAGTGATCAACATCATGGATGCCCTCAAGAAGAGCGTGCAGCAGGGCAAGGGCGCAGCCCCCAGCAAGACTGCCGCCAAGCGCAGCGCCGCATCGGCACGATCCACCAAGAAGGCTGCCAAAGGCACAGCCAGACGGAAGTCGGCTTAAGCGATGGCGCGGGCGCCGAGCCGGGACTTACTCGCCGACTACAAGGCGAAGCGCGATTTCGCCAAGACGCCGGAGCCGGGTCCCAAGCGCGGAAAAGCCAAGGGCAACAGCTTCATCATCCAGAAGCACGCAGCAACGCGCACGCATTACGATTTCCGGCTCGAGCATGATGGGGTCTTGAAGAGCTGGGCGGTGACCAAAGGCCCGAGTCTCGATCCGACCCAGAAGCGGCTTGCCGTCATGACCGAAGATCATCCACTCGAATATGGCGGCTTCGAAGGCGTCATCCCCAAAGGCGAATATGGCGGCGGTCCGGTGATGATCTGGGACCGCGGCACCTGGGAGCCGATCGGCGACCCGGATGAAGGCCTGGCAAAAGGCGATCTCAAATTCAGGCTCAACGGCGAGCGCCTCAACGGCGACTTCGTGCTCGTCCGCATGAAGCCTCGGAAAGAGGACCGCGGGCGCCAGAACTGGCTCCTCATCAAGAAACGTGATGAATATGCCGGCGAAGGCAAAGAGCCCACCGAGGAGTTCGACACCAGCGTGAAGAGCGGGCGCACCATGGATCAGATCCTGCACGGCGAGTCCGCCGTGTGGACTTCGAACCGGGCTCAAAAAAAAACTTCGGCGCGATCAAAGCGCGGGGTGACGGCAAAGCCAAAGCGAAAGCCCGCCGCGCGGTAGCCCACGTTCCCGATTTCGTCTCTCCCGAGCTTGCCACCCTCGACACCGAGGTGCCGGAGGCGCGCAACTGGCTGCATGAAGCGAAATATGATGGCTACCGCATCATCGGGCGGACAGCGGGCGACGAGGTCACGCTGTTCAGCCGGAGCGGGCTCGATTGGACGGTACGCTTCCCGGCAATTGCCGATGCGCTGCTTACCTTTCCCGCCGAAAGCGCGCTCATTGACGGCGAGGTCGCTTTCGTCCTGCCGAACGGGATCACCGACTTCAAGTCGCTGCAAGAGCATATCGACAGTCCGCACCCTGCGATCCGCTATTTCGTGTTCGATCTGCTCTCGCTTGGCGGCAAGGACTTGCGCAAGAAGCCCCTCAAGGAGCGGCGCGCGCTTCTCGCCAAGCTAATGAGCAAGAAGGGCACGTCCAACTATCTCGTCTACGCCGACTACGTCGAGGGCTCGGGTCCGGAGTTCTTCGAGCAGGCCTGCGCCGCGGGGCTCGAGGGCATCGTGTCGAAGCGGGCCGACGCGCCTTACCGCTCGGGTCGCGGCAGGGACTGGCTCAAAATCAAATGCAAGCGCGGCGAGGAGTTCCTGATCGGCGGGTATAGCCGCTCCGACGTGAAGGGGAAGCCATTCTCCTCGCTCCTGCTCGGCACCTTCGACGGCGACAAGCTCAACTACTCGGGCAAGGTCGGCACCGGCTTCGACTCCGCCGATCTCGACCGGCTCGCGCGGAAGTTCAGGCCGCTCGAGCGCAGCAAATCCCCATTCGAGGAAGTACCCGCGGCCGAGCGCAAGGGCGCGGTGTGGCTCGAGCCGAAACTCGTGGCGCAGATTGCGTTTACCGAAAAGACGCGCGACGGGCGGCTCAGGCATCCGAGCTTTCAGGGCCTGCGCGAGGATAAGCCCGCGCGCGAGGTGCATCGCGAGCGGTCGGAGGATGAGGAGTCGGCGATGGCTACGACGAAACCTGCCCCTGCGAAAAAGAGCAAGAACCCTGTCTTCGCCGGGATCACGATCTCCAATCCGGACAAGGTCTATTACCCCAAGAGCGGTCTCACCAAGCTCGACATCGCCAAGTACTACGAAACGGTCGCGCCCTTCCTGTTGCCTTACGTGGCGAGACGGCCAATCAGCCTGGTGCGCTGCCCCGAGGGGATCGAAGGAGAGCGCTTCTTCCAGCGCCACGCCATGAAGGGCATGAGTAAGGCCATCAAGCAAATCCCTATCCCGGGCGGCGAGACCAACAAGCCCTATCTCTATATCGACGACGAGGAGGGTCTGTTCGGGCTCATTCAGATCAGCACCTTGGAGATTCACGATTGGGGCGTGTCGCTCGCCCACGTCAATGAGCCCGACCGGCTCGTGTTCGATCTCGATCCCGACGAGGACCTCGATCTCGGAACCCTCAAAGCGGCGGCGGTCGAGGTGCTCGAGTTCCTCGAAGATCTTGGTTTCAAGAGCTTCCTGAAATCGACCGGCGGCAAGGGGCTGCATCTCGTGGCGCCGCTCGCGCCGAAGCTCGGCTGGGACATGGTCAAGGGATTCGCGAAGGCGATCGCCGACGCGCTCGTTTCGGCGCGGCCCGACCGTTACACGGCGAACCCGCTCAAGAAGACCCGTGAGGGCAAGATCTTCGTCGACTATCTGCGCAATCAGAGGGGAGGATCGGCCATCGTGAATTATTCGACGCGTGCCAAGGAAGGCGCGCTAGTCGCTTGCCCGCTTCGTTGGGACGAGCTCAAAGGGCTTAAGGCGGCGGCGCCATACACGGTGAAAACGCTACCGGCGCGGCTGAAAGCGATGAAGCGCGACCCGTGGGAGGGGTTTTCCTCCATCCGGCAATCGATCACGGCGAAGGCGCGCAAAGCCCTCGGGGTCGACTAGTTCACAGGACCCGCGTGTCACTGGCCAGGCAACAGGCTCGTCCAGTAGCTCGCAAACACGACCGCCGAAAGCAGAAACCCAAGTATCACATTGACCACGACGCCCGCGCTGAAGCCGAAGAAGGGCCGCGCGCCGACGCCTGCCAGCTCGCGAAATCGCGTGGTGAGTCCGATCGACAAGAAGCAGAAGATGAAGGCCCAGGTGCGCAAATCCTTGATCGGCGCAACGAGGTTTGGCTCAACCACCTTCTTGTACTCATCGAAGCTGTAGCCCGCGGCGATCAAAGTCACCAAGGCGGAAGCGATCAAAAATCCGATGACGAATTTCGGGAAGCGCCACCAGATCTCGCCGGCGCTGGGTCGCGCACCGGTCTCCTCCACCTCCCAGCGCGTGGTCGCGATCAGCGCGAAGATGAAGGCCCAGATGCCGATCCAGATGTCGCGGCCGATGACCTTCATCAGCGTGAAGGCCTGGAGCGACTGCTCTGCCGTGCCCTGAATGGCTCCTTCCGATGCCTCTGCCATGCCGCCATAGGTCTGAGCGGCGGCGAGCCCGGCAGCGTCGGCGAATTCCGAATTGCCGATCCAGGCTCCGGCAACGGCGGCGTGCAGGCCAAGCGCCTTCGACGCGAAGGGAAGGACAAAGATCATCACGATGGCCCAGAGGATCACCAGCGTGATGGCGATGGCGACCTGCTCCTTGGTAGCCTTGACCGCGCCAGCCATGGCGATTGCGCCTGACACGCCGCAGATCGCGCCGCCAGCTCCAAGACACGCGCCAAGTCTGCGGTCGAGGCCGAGCGCCCGGCTCGCGTAATAGATCACGGCGAAGGTGACCACCGAGACGATGGTCGCTTGCAGCATGGCGAGCGGACCGGCCCAGATGATCAGCGTGAAGGGCAGCGTTGCGCCAAGCAGCACGATGCCGGTCTTGATGTAGTACTCGACGCGAAAGCCGGCATCCATCCAGCTAGGCAGCGGTAGCAAATTGGAGATGAGCAGGCCGACGACGAGAGCGACGAGCGGCGGCTCGAGATTGTAGGCGCCCGCCTGCTTCCATTGGCCGATGACGAAGATAATGAGCGAGGCCGCGTAGACGAATAGGAACGAGGGTAGGAACTCGCCGAACTTCCAACCCATCGCCGAGGCGCTGATGCCGAACACGATCAGCAAAAGGAGGAGCTGAGCGACGTACCACTGCCACTGTGCGGCGAAATGATCGCCGAGCGCAGCAAAACTATCCCAGCTTGCCGGCTTGACCGCGATCGGCTTGATGGTTCCTCCGGCGAGAAACGCGATGATCGCCACGATGACGATTCCGAGCCCGAGCCAGACTGCCCACCAATCCTCTTTCTGCCAGAGCTCGCTCCAACCTTGGAGCGTTGTGGGTTCAGACTGTGTCTTTGCCCTCCTCGGCCTGCCGGCTTTCGTTTTGTCCATGTGATCGATCTCCCTCCATGCCCACGAGCGCCCTTCTTTTAAGTTCGTCTTGGTCTCGTGACCGGCGCCCAAAGAAATGAGATTTCAGCAACGAGAAAAAACGTGGAATTCTAGCTCGTTTGAAGTCGTCCAACTTCTCCATGTCTCTCTTGCCGATGTCAAAGGCTCGGGCGAAGATGACAGCTGCTCCTGGAGAATTCCCTCATGACCAGATGGACGCCTGATCCCACGTTCTATCCCTCGCCGCGGCTCGCCGCCAAGGCGCCGGCCGAGACGCTCGCGTATGTCGCTGCTTTTGCGCCGAAACGCGACGCGCCTGACGCCATCGCCGTGATCGACGTCGATCCATCCTCGGCCACCTATTCCAAGATCGTGGGCGGCGTCGACATGCCGAAGATCGGCGACGAGTTGCACCATTACGGGTGGAACGCGTGCTCATCGTGCCTCTGTCCCAACGCCCCACATCCGCACACCGAGCGGCGCTATCTCGTCGCTCCGGGCCTGCGCTCCTCGCGCATCTACATTCTCGACACCAAGCCCGATCCCAAAAATCCTTCGATCGTTCGCGTGATTGAGCCCGAGGAGGTGATCGAGGCGACCGGCTACAGCCGGCCGCACACGGTGCATTGCGGGCCCGATGGCATTTATGTCTCGGCGCTCGGCGATGCGAATGGCGAGACGCCGGGCGGCGTGTTCCTGATCGACCCCGAGACCTTCGACGTGCTCGGCCGCTGGGAGGTCGAGCGCGGGCCGCAGCGCCTCGCCTATGACGCCTGGTGGCATCTCGGCTACGACACCATGGTGACCAGCGAGTGGGGCGCACCGAACACGGTCGAGAACGGGCTCGTCCCTGAGATCCTGCTCGGCGCCCAATATGGGCGGCGCCTGCATTTCTGGGACCTGCAGAAGCGCAAGCATTTGCAGGAAATCGACTTCGGCCCCGACTATCAGCTCGTATTCGAGCTGAGGCCTGCGCACGATCCGACCAAAGCCTACGGCTTCGTCAATTGCGTGATCAGCCTCAAGGATCTGTCGGCATCGATCTGGACCTGGTATCGCGCCGGCGACACCTGGGCGATCAAGAAGATTATCGAGATTCCGGCAGAGCCCGCCGACCCAGACCTGCTGCCGCCGGTGCTGAAGGGCTTCAAAGCCGTGCCGCCTCTCGTGACCGACATCGATCTGTCGATGGACGACCGCTTTCTCTACGTTGCGTGCTGGGGCACCGGCGATCTTCGCCAATACGACGTGAGCGATCCATTCAATCCGAAGCTCACTGGCAAAGTCCGGATTGGCGGGATCGTGGCGCGCGCGTCGCACCCGGCCGCGAACGGCACTCTGAACGGCGGACCGCAAATGGTCGAGATCAGCCGCGACGGGCGGCGCGTCTATTTCACTAATTCGCTCTACGGCGCCGTCGATCCGCAATTCTATCCAGAGGGCCTCGACGGCTGGATGGTCAAGCTCGACGCCGGCGTCGATGGCGGTATCGAGTTCGATCCGCGGTTCTTCGTGACCTGGCCAGAGAGCCACCGCCCGCATCAGGTGCGCCTGCAGGGCGGCGACTGCTCCTCAGATTCTTACTGCTACCCGTAGGACCCGTGTCGTTGTCATTCCCGCGAAAGCGGGAATCCAGTAACCACCGTCTCAGTCGAAAAGGTCGTGCGTGATTACTGGATTGCCCGGTCAAGCCGGGCAATGACAAGAGCGACAAATGTCCGACATCTCGCCATGGCTGGTGCTGATCGGGCTCGGCGCGTTCCACGGGCTCAACCCGGCCATGGGCTGGCTGTTTGCCGTGGCGCTCGGCCTTTACCGGCAGAGCCGCACGACAGTGCTCGTCTCGCTGATCCCCATCGCGATCGGCCACGCGCTTGCCATCGCCGTCGTCGTCTATGTGGTGATCGTACTCGGCATGGCAATCGATGAGGACGCGTTTCGCATCCTCTCCGGCGTGCTGCTGATCGCCTGGGGCCTCTATCATCTCCTCTACGGCCATCGGCACCGCGTGCGCATCGGCTTTAAGACCGGGCTTGTCGGCCTCGCCGTGTGGTCTTTCGTCATGGCCACGGCGCATGGCGCCGGGATGATGCTGATCCCGGTGCTGATGCCGCTCGAGCATATGGGCGAGCACGCCCATTATATGCCGGCAACGCACTCGTTGTGGATCGCGTCGCTCGCCGTGTTGGTGCACAGCCTCGCAATGCTTGCCGTCACCGGCATTGTCGCGCTTGTGGTGTACGAATGGGTAGGGCTCGATTTCCTGAGGCGCGGCTGGATCAATCTCGATCTTTTGTGGACCGCGGCCCTGATCGGCATTGGCCTATGGCTGCTGCTTGCCTGACCCCTCCTTGCCGACGGCGCTCCGGCTGCATAGCTTTGGGCCAATGTGAAGGGAGAGGGAGGGCTCGGCGTGGCGGTCCATTCGCGTGATGGGCGCGGAATGCGCCTCGCTTTCATTATTTCCCTCATTTCGGCGCGGCTCGCCGTGGCCTCCCCCGCAGAGGCCGCAAAGCGTTTTGCCCTCGTCATCGGCAACAACGCCTATGAGAACGTCCCGCAACTGCAAAAGGCGGTGAACGACGCCGACGCCATCGCGGCCGAATTGTCCAAGCTCGGCTTCGATGTGGTGAAGGCCGAGAATGTCGGCCGCCGCGCCATGAGCCGGGCCTTGGTCGAGCTCGAAGGCAAGATCGCGCCCGGCGACACGGCGCTCGTCTATTTCGCGGGCCACGGCTTCGCCATCGACGGCACGAATTATCTTCTCCCCGCCGATGTGCCTGCTGCCAACCCTGGCGAGGAAGGGCTTATCGAGGACGCGTCTTTCGCCGCAAACGGGCATTCCGACCGTTTGGAACAGCCCTGTAGCCGTTGATTACCAAGGGGTTCAGAGGGAACAAAGCGTAAATTGCAACCGGATTGCAACCGGAACCGCAATATCAAGAGCGGGGTGCACTCATAAATCGAGAGATTGGTAAGCAGCCGTTGGTCAACGTCCGTTTTGCCCCCAGAAGCGGACATTCGTCAGCGCATTGAGCATGTCTGCTTTGTGCCAGAAGCGGACA